>MPLZ02247750.1_pt1 | contig 104081 bp, 88 predicted proteins | sample 1617311 | NCBI WGS metagenome assembly MPLZ02 (sample SAMN05944806, study PRJNA350692) | marine metagenome | biome: marine; feature: ODZ; material: water; isolation source: 160 m water sample filtered on 0.2 um supor filter | place: Pacific Ocean | collected 2012-04-08 | depth 160m m | reverse complement strand
CTGTCCGGCCCACTGTGCCCGGGCCCCTGTCCGGCCCACTGTGCCCGGGCCCCTGTCCGGCCCACTGTGCCCGGGCCCCTGTCCGGCCCACTGTGCCCGGGCCCCTGCCCGGCCGCAGCCAGTCAGGCGGTGCTGGGGAGAAGCGCTACGTCGATGACGAGGCGGTCTCCCTCGCGCTCGAGGGAGGCGCGCAGCGCGGGGACGTCGGCGGTGTCTGGAACCTCGGCGATGACCCGAAACTCGTAGCTCGGAGCGCCGCCCGGACCGGGTCGGCTGTGCGTGCTGAGCTCTGTGATGTTCACACCCCGATCGGCGAGCACGCGGCACAAGGAGGCGACGATTCCCGCGCGATCCTCGCCCACTGCCTCGACGCGGTACAGGCGAGTCCCCGGCGCCGGGATCGGGGGCCGCTCGCCTCCCTCGAGCGAGCGCTGGAGGATCGTCAGGCCGTGGTCGCGCTCGAGCTGTTTGGCGCCCGCTGCGATCCGGTCTCCGACTTCCGCGTCGGACGAGGAGCACAGCAGGATCACGGCGAAGTCGGTGCCGAGGATGGTCATGCGCGAGTCCTCGAGATTCGCACCGCAGTCGTAGATCAGCTGGGCGAGTTCGGCGACGAGCCCGGGACGGTCGCCGCCCATGGCGGAAAGGGTGAACCAATGCCTCATCGAGGGCCTTTCGTGGTGGGGTCGCCTTCTTCATACCCCGGACAGCGAGTGGCGGGAAGGGGCGGATGGCGCGCAATCGTGGACCCGGTGTCTACCCGGCGACAGCGCCAGAAGGCGCTGCCGCGCTGGACCACGGCGTGGCTGCGGTGCGCGCAAAGACCCACGGCTTGGCGATCCCCGGGCATGCTGTCAGTCTACCGGGCGTTGTCATGGGCCGCGGGAAGACACTGCGCGGGCGCTTCGCCCGCATCCTCCAGCTCGCCGAGCGCGTGCTCGAGGATCTCACCGGCGAGCCGCCCCCGCCGGCGGCCTTCGCGAGCCACTTGGCGTTCCGGTGGGAAGCCGGGCGAGGTCCCGGCCGGCTCGCCGCCGTAGAGGATCCCGCGCTCTTCGACCTCCAGGACCTGGTCGGAGTCGAGCACGCGGTGGCGGCGCTCCTCTCGAATACCGAGCAATTCGTCGGGGGCCTGCCCTCGAATCACGTGCTCCTCTACGGAGAGCGGGGCACCGGAAAGTCGTCGGCCGTTCGCGGCCTGCTGGCGCCCTATGCCGCGCGCGGTCTTCGCATGGTCGAGGTGCACAAGGGAGACCTGTTGCACCTGCCACGCGTGCTCGAGGCGCTGCGCGGCGCGTCCTACCGGTTCGTGCTCTTCTGCGATGACCTCTCGTTCGACGCCGGCGAGTCCAACGTTCGCGAGCTGAAGGCGGCGCTCGAGGGAAGTCTGGTAGCGCCCCCGGAAAACGTGCGCATCTACGCCACCAGCAACCGCCGCCACCTGCTGCCCGAGAGCGCGGCCGACAATCGCACGGCGACCCTGGACGACGCCGGCGAGCTCCACGTGGGCGAGGCGGTGGAGGAGAAGCTCGCGCTCTCCGACCGCTTCGGTCTGGTGCTCGGCTTCTACGGCTTCGACCAGGACACCTATCTCGCGATCGTCGAGCGCTATGCGCGAAAGCTCGGCGTGCGGGCCGAGCCCGGGGAACTCCGCGCCGAGGCGCTGCGCTGGGCGCTGCGTCGCTCGAGCCGTTCGGGCCGGACCGCCCGGCAATTCGTCGACGACTTCGCGGGCCGAGAGGGCCTCGCACGCGCCTAGGCCATCCCGCATACTCCACATGACCGCTCCGGAGGGCAAATTTGGAAAGTCCAGGGATAGGCGTTTCCCTCGTCGGGCTGCTGGTCGTCGTGGCCCTTCTCCTGACAAACGCCTACTTCGTTGCCACCGAGTTCGCGCTGGTGGCGGTGCGCCGCACGCAGGTACAGCTCTGGGTCGAGGAGGGTCGGCGCGGCGCCGTAGCTGCCGCCGCCGCGATCCGAGATCTGGACGACGCGATCGCCGCGACGCAGCTCGGGATCACCATAGCGAGCATTGGGCTCGGCTTCGTGGGCGAGCCCGCGGTCGCGCGGCTCCTGCAGCCGGTCTTTGCCGCGCTGGGTCTGGCCTCGGCCGTGGGGCTACATACGGTTTTTTCGCTGATCGTCGCCTTCTCGATCGTCACCTTCCTGCACGTCGTCGTCGGGGAGCTGGCGCCGAAGGCGCTGGCGCTCGATCGGCCGGGACGTGTGGCGCTGGTCTGCGCCCGGCCGCTGCTGGTGTTCGGACGCGTCTTCCGACCGATCATCGCGCTGATGAACGGCGCTGGAAACGCGCTGGTGCGGACGCTCGGTGTGGACGCGGCGAGCCGGCGCGAGCCCGTACACTCTCCCGAAGAGCTCTCTCTCCTGGTGGACGAGGCGCGCGAGGCGGGCCGGATCCGCCCGTACGCAGGACGCATCCTCGGCAACGTCTTTCGGCTCTCCCAGACGCGGGTGCGCGACGTGATGGTGCCGCGGGAGAAGGTCTTCTCCGTGCACCGCCGCGCGACCCAGGATGAACTCCTCGACGTGTTGCGCGAAGAGGGTTTCACCCGGTTGCCGGTTTACGGGAACGACCCGGACGACATCATCGGCATACTGCACGCAAAAGATCTCTTCCATCTGAGGGCCTCGGACGGGGTCGTGATCCTGGAGGACGCGGTGCGTCCGGCCGTCGAGTTGCGTCCCGATCTGCCGGTGGTCGATGCGCTGCGCCGCTTCCGGAGGGGCCGCAAGCATCTGGCGATCGTGCGGGAGTCCGCGGGGCCGATGCTCGGCGTGTGCACGTTGGAAGACGTCCTCGAGGAGATCGTGGGCGAGATCGAGGACGAGCACGATGAGCCCACCCGGGCCGGGGGCGAGTAGTGCCGCCCGCAGCCCTCGGCGCGGTGGCATCGGGCCACCGCGAGGTCTCCGAGGCGGCTGCGGTGGCGCTGCGCGAGGGGGGCAATGCCTTCGATGCCGCCGTGGCGGCGGGTTTCGCCGCCTGTGTGGCCGAGCCCATGTTCGCGAGCCTCGGCGGTGGGGGTTTTCTGCTGGTGCGCGGTGCCGACGGCGAGGAGGCGTTGTTCGACTTCTTCGTCGACGCGCCTGGCCGGGGGATCGATGCGGCGGCTCTCGAGCCCCACTTCGAGCCCATGACCGTCCACTTCCCCGCGTCGGATCAGGTTTTCAACATCGGGCTCGGATCGGTCGCGGTCCCCGGAGCCCTGTGCGGCCTGCTCGAGGTGCACCGGGTGCTCGGTGTCCTGCCGTTGCGAGTGCTCGTCGAGCCCGCCACGGCTCTCGCGCGCGAGGGCGTGGTGCTCAACGCGCACCAAGCCTACGTGCAAGAGCTGTTGACGCCCATCGTGACCCTGTCGGCGCCCGGCCGCGCGATCTACGCACCCGGAGGGCGGCCGCGCCGGGAGGGCGAGCGGGTGGTGAACGCCGACCTGGCCGCCTTCCTCGAGAGTCTGCCGGGTGCAGCGGACGACCTCTATACCGGCGCGCTCGCCGAGGTCATTGTCCGCGACATGCGGGAGGGGCAGGGGCTTCTCGGGGCCGAGGATCTCTCTGCCTACCGGGTCGAGCGCCGCACCCCGCTGGATTTCGTCTACCGGGGTCACCGGGTGCTGACGAATCCGCCGCCGGCCGTCGGCGGCGGTCTCATCGCCCGGACCTTCGGCTCCTGGGCTGCTCGGCCGGCGCTGGCCTGGGACTCGGCCGGCCGCCGCGTTGCGCTCGCCGAGTTGATGGAGGCGGTCGAGCGGGAGCGAGTGCTTCCGGCGGCGGGAGGCACCACGCACATCAGCGTCGTCGACCGGGCCGGCAATGCCGCGAGCCTGTCGCTGTCGAATGGGGAGGGCTCGGGTTACCTGGTTCCGGGCACCGGGATCATGCTGAACAACATGCTCGGTGAGGACGACTTGTACCCGGAGGGCGTCCGCGCTCTACCCCCCGGCGATCGCGTCGGTTCACTGATGGCACCGACCGTTGTGCTCGAAGCGGGCGGGGTTCGTCTCGTCGTCGGCAGCGGCGGCAGCACGCGCATCTGCGGCGCAATCGTCCAGGTGGTGGCGGGCGTGCTCGATGCCGGACTCCCGGTGCGAGAGGCCGTGGAGGCCCCCCGCCAGCACTGGGACGGTGAGCAGTTCCAGGTGGAGCCCGGTGTCTCCGACGGAGTCCTCGAAGCCCTCCGGGAGCGCTGGCCTGTCAACGCCTGGGGCGCGCGCAACCTCTACTTCGGCGGCGTTCACGCCATCGCCCCACCCACCGATGCGGCGGCAGACCCCCGGCGGGAAGGTCATGCCACGCTCGTTGCCTGAGAACTCGGGCTAGCGGAGCAAGCCCCGGCGTCGGCCGATCTTCTCGAGGGCAGCGAGCGCCGTGTCCAAGTGCTCGCGGGTGTGGGTAGCCATGTAGGAGGTGCGGATCATCGAGCGGCCCGGGGGAACTGCGGGCGTCACCACGGGGTTCACGAAGACGCCCTCCTCCTGGAGTTCCATGGCCGCCGCGTAGGCGTCCATGTCCCCCCCGATCACGATCGGAATCACGGGTGAGGCGGCGTTTCCCGTATCGAACCCGAGCGAATCGAGCGCGCGCTGCATGTATTCGGTGTTTTCCCACAACTGCTTCCGCCGATCGGGCTCGAGTTCGACGATCTCGAGCGCCTTGAGCGCCGCAGCCATGGAGGACGGCGGGGGGGCGGCGGAGAAGATCTCCGAGCGCGCGTGGTGCTTTACGTGATCGATTACGTAGCGATCGCCGGCGACGAAGCCGCCGACCGCCGCAAGGGACTTGGAAAACGTTCCCATGACCAGGTCCACGTCTGCCTCGACGTCGAAGTACTCGGGCGTGCCGCGGCCGTGGGCCCCGAAGACGCCCAGACCGTGGGCATCGTCGACCATGAGACGGGCTCCGTAGCGCTTCTTCAACTCCGCGATCGCGGGCAGCGGCGCCAGGTCGCCCTCCATCGAGAAAACTCCATCCACGACGATGAGCTTGCCCTTGTCTTTCGGTGTAGCGGCGAGCTTCTTCTCCAGGTCTGCAACGTCGTTGTGGCGGAACTTGTGACTGCGGCCGAAGCCCAGTCGGGCGCCGTCGATGATGCAGGCGTGGTCCAGGGCGTCGAGGAAAGCGATATCCGAGCGGTCGAGCAGGCAGGAGAGAACTCCCAGGTTCACCTGGTATCCGGTCGAGAAGGTAATTGCCGCCTCGCGCCCCAGGAAGGCGGCGAGCCGTTCCTCGAGTTCGACGTGGATGTCGAGTGTCCCGTTCAGCAGGCGCGAGCCCGCGCAACCGGTTCCGTAGCGGGCGAGCGCGGCGGCCGCCGCCTCCTTCACCGCCGGGTGGTTGGTGAGCCCGAGATAGTTGTTGGAGCCGAGCATCACCAGGTCCTGGCCCTGGTGCACGACGATGGGGTCCTGGGGAGACGAGATGACCCGGAAATACGGATAGACACCGGCGCTGTGCATCGGGTCAACCCGCTTCGCAAACTCGAGGCACTTCCTGAACACGTCCACGCTATCGCCCTCCGCGAGCAACCTTGTCGGGACATTCAGGGGGAAACTTGGGCACCGAGCCCGGATTTACCAGCGACGCGGGCAGCGTAGCCTATCCGGGAATCCTCTGGCTCGCAGCTACGAGTGAGAGTACATTCCCATGCTGTCTGTTCCGTGGTCGCCCTGTCCTCTTCCCCTCGGGGCTCCGACCCGGGCGTCGCCTGTTCTTATTCTTATGCTTCCGGGAGCCCGGCATGCTTGTGATCCATTGGCAGCGGGCGGCGGTGGCAGGTGTTGCGGCGGGTCTGCTGCTGAGTTCGGGGGGATTTGCCGACGATCGGTCGGCGGGTGGTGCGGAAGAACCGATAAGCTCGACCGAATCCCCCGTGGGGGAGGGCTCCTCAGGGGGTGAGCAGTCGCCTTCCGGTCCGGTTGATGTTGCTGCAGTGGGGGGAGATGGCCCGCAGCAGTTGGTGGTCGTTCCCACCGCCGACCTCGAGTACGACCCCCTCTTCGACGAAGAGGGGGAAGAGGATGAGGTCTACGACCCCCTCGAACCCAGCAACCGGGTCATCTACCGCTTCAACCGGGGAGTCTCGAACTGGATCTTCGAACCGCTGACCCAGGGGTACCGCATCGTGGTGCCCGGCGTGGCTCGGCGGGCGCTCCAGCGCGCCTTTCACAACCTGAACGGGCCGATTTTCATCGTCAACAACCTGCTCCAGCTGCGACTGGTCGCGGCGCTCAAAACGTTCGGCGCCTTCGCAATGAATCTGTCGTTTGGCCTGGGCGGCCTGGTCGATGCGTCCAGCGGTGCCGGGCTCTCGCTCGAGCCGGCGGATTTCGGCCAGACGCTCGCGGGCGTTGGTGTTGGGGCCGGCCCCTACATCATTATGCCGCTGCTCGGCCCGACGACCCTGCGCGATGGGTTCGGCTTCGTGGTAGACCGCGCCTTCCATCCGCTCACGTACATTCTGGCCGTTCCGGTCCAACTCGTCGGCTACGGCGGCATCGGCGTCGTGCGACATGACGAGGTCCAAGACCATATGAAGGCGCTGGAGGAATCCTCCATCGACTCCTACGCAGTGCTCCGCAGCGCTTACGCCCAGGCGAGAGAGAAAGAGATCGAGCAGGCGCGTGCGCACCCCGACGAGTTTCCGGGGTCCCCCTAGCGCTCTTCCCGTTCCCCTCGGATCAAGCCGGGTCCTGCGGCGTCGAGGCGAGTTCCGCGATGCGCTCGTCGAGCGCCGTGAGCAGGGCCTCCAGCCCCTCGCGCTTGATCAACGAAGAATATTCCGCCCGCCTCAGCGCGAGTTCGCTCACCGTTCCGTTGAAGTAGATATCGATGATCTGCCAGCCGCCCGCGTCGGTGTGGCGCAAGCGGTAGTCGAGCTTCACGTCTTCGCCTTCCGGATCCAGGAGCTTCGTGTGTACCAGCACGGTTCCGCGCGCGGACGGCTCCTCCCCGAGACCCTGGAACTCCTGGCCCGACCAGCTGGAAAAGCGGCCGGCGTAGTTGGCGATCGTGTAGCGACTGAAGGCGTCCACGAGCCGTTCCCGATCCTCGGGAGACATGGACTTCCAGTGGCGCCCCGCGATCTTCTGCGCCATGAAGTCGAGATTGAAGAGCTGGTGGATCACGGGAGATAGCCGGTCGAAGCGGCCCGAATAGCCGAGCGTCTTCGCATCCTTCATGACGCTGGTCAGGGTGTCGTCCAATGCGTCGACGACTTGCGTCGGCTGCTTGCCCGGTGCGCTGGGGTCCTGGGCCGGGGCGACGCCCGCGCCGAGGACGGCCGTGAGCAGTGCCGCCAGGATTGCCCGTATGCGCCAGGACAGGGTCAGCTCCGGCGGGGCAGGTCTCATGTTAGCGGGGCTGCCCGGGCGCAGGCTGCGCTTCTTCGTCGGCCAGCACGAACGCCGTGACCGCGCTTCGAAACCCGTCGGGGTTGTCCGTCATTACGGAGTGTCCGGCCTGGGCGACGACCGCTAGGTGTCCGTTCTGGAGCACATCGTCCGCCATGCGGTCTGCGACATCGGGGGCGAAGACGTCCGAGGCGGCACCGCGCACCACGAGCGTGGGGGCCGGGATCTTGCGGAGCGCCTCCCATTGCTCCTCGACGAGGCTCTCCTCCCGTACCGCGGCCTCCGTCTCCGCACTGGACATGGCGCCGCGCAGCACCGGGTCCTGCTTCAGCTCGTAGCGGCCGTCATCGCGCTGGCGCAGGCCGTGGCGGGCCATGCGTTGGATCGCTTGGGCGGTGGCGGCCGGATAGTGAAGCGAGAGCAGCCGGGCGTACTCTTCGGGCGTGTCGAAGACCGGACTCACGCTCGACGTGGTCTCTTGGCTGATTCGCAGGATGCCGCGCGCGTCGAGTTCGGGGCCGATGTCGACGAGGACGAGGCCGGCGACACGCTCGGGGTGGCGACCGGCGAAGACGGTCGATACCCGGCCGCCGAGGGAGTGGCCGACCAGAACCAGACGCTCGATGTCGAGTTCAGCCGTCACGGCCTCCACGTCGTCGACGTAGCAGTCGATGGCGTAGCGGCCCTCCGGATCCCAGCCCGAATCGCCATGCCCGCGGTGGTCCAGGGCGAGGGTGCGGTAGTAGGGGGCGACGGCTGGTGCGAAGTCGTCCCAGATATGCGCCTCGTTGCCGAAGCCGTGAAGGAGCAGGAGGGGAACTCCCTCCGTGCTCCATTCGAGCAGGTGCAGGTCGAATCCGGTCGATCCCGGGACACGTCGAGACGTCGGCTCCATGCTGCACGCATGCTACCACTGGTTCCATGGGCGCACCGACGCGGGTTCTCGATGCGATCGATCGCCGCTTCGACGCGAGCGTGGCGGAGTTGGTCGAGCTGGCCCGGATCCCGGGCGTCAGTGCGGAGAGTTTCGAGCCAGCGGAGCTCGAGCGTTCGGCAGAGGCCGTGGCTGGACTGTTGGGTGACGTGGGGCTCGACAGCGTCGAAGTCTTGCGCGTGCCCGGTGCCCACCCTTATGTGGTGGCAGAAAAACGCGCTGCCGATCCCGACGCGCCGACGGCACTCGTCTACGCCCACCACGACGTGCAGCCACCCGGGCGCCTCGATCGCTGGGAGACGCCGGCCTTCGAGCCGACGGTGCGTGAGGACGGGCGCCTCTACGGGCGCGGAGTGGTGGACGACAAGGCGGGCCTGTGCCTGCACGCCGCAGCGTTGCGCGCGTGGCTCGAAACGGAGGGCGCGTTACCGCTGCACGTGAAGCTCGTCGTCGAAGGCGAGGAGGAGATCGGATCTGGGCACCTGACCGACTTTCTGCGCCAGCACCGCGAGCGGCTCGCTGCAGACGTGCTGGTGGTGTCCGACACCCAGAATCTCGATACGGGCGTGCCGTCGCTCACCACGAGCCTGCGGGGCATCGTGCAGATCGACGTTTCGCTTCGGGTCCTCGAACACAATGTTCACAGCGGCATGTGGGGCGGGCCGGTGCCCGACGCCGCAACTGCGCTGTCGCGCCTGTTGGGCCGGCTCATCGACGACGCCGGTGTTCCGGCGGTGCCGGGCCTCGATGCCGACGTTCCCGAACTCGATCCGGAGGAGCGGGCCCGCATCGCGGAGCTGTCCTTCGACGAGGCATCGTTTCGAGGTGCTGCCGGTCTGGTCTCGGGCGTATCGCTGGTGGGACCGGACGACGTTTCGGTGTACGAGCGATTGTGGCACCGCCCCGCCGTTGCGGTGACGGCACTCGAGGCGGTGCCTTTCGCGACGGCGGCGAACCAGCTCGTCGACGAGGCGCGCGCCCGGGTCGGTGTCCGAATTGCTCCCGGTCAGGATCCGGAGCGCGTCGCGGACTGCGTGATTCGGTTTCTCACACGGGTGCCGCCGGTCGGTGCCCGCGTGGAGGCGCGCGCTGTCGCCAAGGTGGCGGGCTGGCGCACGCAGCCCGACGGGCCCGCTTTCGACGCAGCGCGCCGGGCGCTAACCGCCGGCTTCGGTCGCGATGCGGTGACAATCGGATGTGGCGGCACCATTCCGTTCGTCGGGCCCTTCGGCGAGGTAATGGGGGGAGTGCCGCAACTCCTGCTCGGCCTCGAGGATCCTCCCTGCAATGCCCACGGAGAAAACGAGAGCCTCGATCTCGACGATTTCCGCAAGGCGGCGCACGCGTCTGCACACCTTCTCTCCGAGCTGGGAGTGGCGTTGCGCTAACGTGGCTCGGGGAGGAGCTCATGGCTGCGATCGAAACCACGCCGGAGCTGGTTCGCTCCGTCTACGAAGTCCTGGAGCGCAACGTTGCTACCTTGCGAGAGCGTCTCGAGCGCCCGCTGACCTACGCAGAGAAGATCTTCCTCGGACACCTGGCCGACCCTGCCGGGACGGTGCTCGCACCGGGGCGGAGCTACGTCGAAACGAGCCCCGACCGCATTGCCATGCAAGATGCGACGGCGCAGATGGCGCTGCTCCAATTCATGCTTGCCGGGTGCGAAGAGTCGGCCGTACCGACGACGGTGCACTGCGATCACCTGATCCAGGCGCATGTCGGCGCAGGCGACGATCTTCGCGTTGCCCAGGACGTGAACGGCGAGGTCTACGACTTCCTGCGCACAGCGTCCGCGCGCTACGGCCTCGGCTTCTGGGGGCCCGGTGCCGGCATCATTCACCAGGTGGTGCTGGAAAAGTACGCCTTTCCCGGCGGCATGATGATCGGTACCGACTCGCACACGCCGAACGCCGGGGGCCTCGGCATGTTCGCCTGTGGCGTGGGCGGTGCCGATGCGGTCGACGTGATGGCGGGCTTTGCGTGGGAAGTACTGCAGCCGAATCTCGTGGGGGTCCACTTGACCGGATCCCTCTCGGGCTGGACTGCGCCCAAGGACGTGATCCTCAAAGTCTGTGAGCTGCTTACGGTGAAGGGTGGCACGAACCGCGTGATCGAGTACTTCGGTCCCGGCACAGCGTCGGTCAGCTGCACCGGCAAGGGCACGATCACGAACATGGGCGCGGAACTCGGTGCGACCACGTCGATCTTCCCCTTCGACGAGCGCATGGCGACGTATCTCCGGGCTACCTCCCGCGACGAGATCGCCGGATTGGCCGAGCGCCACGCAGAGCTGCTTCGGGCCGACCCGGAGGTACAGGACGACCCGGAGCGCTTCTTCGACGAGGTGGTCGAAATCGACCTTTCTGAGCTCGAGCCCCACATCGTGGGACCGCACACGCCCGACCTGGCCCGGCCCGTGTCGCGCATGGCGTCCGATGTGCGCGAGAACGACTACCCGGAGGCGCTTTCGTCGGCTCTGATCGGGAGCTGCACGAACTCCTCCTACGAAGACCTCGAGCGTGCGGCGGACGTGGCGCGCCAGGCTGCTGACCACGGTGCCAGGGCGAAGACGAAGCTCTGGGTGACCCCGGGCTCTGAGCAGATTCAGCGCACGATAAAACGCGACGGCCAGATGCAGGCGTTCGAGGCGATCGGTGCCGTCGTGTTGGCGAATGCCTGTGGCCCGTGCATCGGTCAATGGAAGCGCGACGACGTTGCCGAGGGCCAGGCCAATTCGATCATCGACTCCTACAACCGCAACTTCCGGCGCCGCAACGACGGCAATTCCGGAACGCTTTCGTTCATCGCGAGTCCCGAGGTGGTGGTGGCGTTTGCGCTCACCGGGAACCTGGGGGTGAATCCGCTCGCCGACGAACTCGTGGGAGAGGGCGGCGAGCGCTACCGGCTCGAGCCGCCGGCACCTGCGCCCGAAGTGCCGAGCCGGGGCTTTGTGGAGAGCTTCGAGGGTTATCTGGCGCCACCACCGCCAGCGCTGCAAAAGAGCGAGACGGTGGTGGTTGCTCCGGGGAGCGAACGCCTCGAGAGGCTCGAGCCATTCGCGCCCTGGGATGGTGAGGATTTTTTGGAGGTTCAACTGCTGCTCAAGGCGAAGGGCAAGTGCACCACCGACCACATCTCGCCGGGTGGCAAGTGGCTCCGTTTCCGCGGCCACCTGACGAATATCAGTGACAACATGTTCACGGGTGCCGTAAACGCCTTCACCGATGAGACGGGCCACGGGCTCGACCAGCTATCCGGTGACCGCGGTGTGGAGTTCTCGGAGATTGCGAAACGCTACAAGGCCGCGGGAAAGCGCTGGGTCGTGGTGGGAGACGAGAATTATGGCGAGGGCTCGAGCCGAGAACACGCGGCCCTGTCGCCGCGGCTGCTCGGTACGGCAGCGGTCATCGCCCGCGGATTTGCCCGCATTCACGAATCCAATCTGAAGAAGCAGGGCGTCCTTCCGCTCGTGTTCGTGAATCTGGCCGACTACGAGAAGGTGCATGAGACGGATCGGGTGAGTGTGACCGGACTCGCAGACCTCGCTCGCGGGCGCAACCTGGTTGCGGTCTTCCATCACGAAGATGGCAGCCGCGACGAGGCCGAAGTGAGCCATTCGATGTCGGAAGAGCAGATCGAATGGTTCAAGGCGGGGTCGGCGCTCAATCTGCTTCGCGCCCGGAACTGACCGGTCGCACGGCACCAGCCACGCGGAACAGGGGCTCGCGGCGCGTCGGCCGGTTCTCGCTCCCGCACGCGGGTTGTCGACCCTCGGGTACTCTCTGCCCGTGCCTGCGAAGACCCTGGTGGTTCTCAACCCCCGAAGCCGCGGTGGACGACGACGCCGGCGCTGGGCGAGTCTCGAAAAGAGGTTGCGGCAGGCGCTCGGTCCGCTCGAGGTGGAGCGGACGCGGGGGTCCGGGGACGCGGTGCGGATCGCGCGCGAGGCAGTGCGCGCCGGCGTGGAGCGCATCGTCGTAGCTGGAGGGGATGGAACCGTCTCCGAAGTGGTGACCGGGCTGCTGTCGGCGGGACTCGGCAGCAGCGTGCAGATCGGGCTGCTGCCCTTCGGTACCGGCGGGGATCTGGTCCGCTGGCTCGGTTTGCCGCTCGATGCAGAAGAGGCCATCGATGTGCTTGCCGCTGCGAAGCCCCGGACGCTGGACGCCGGGTGTATCCGCTGCCGGGATTCTCACGGCCGGGAGACGACGTCATGGTTCGCCAACGAGGTGAGCGTGGGCGCCAGCGGGCGTGTGGTGGCGCTCGCCGATGCCTACGCGCGTCGTCTCGGGCGCTTCGGTGCCTTCGGCGGTTCAGCCGCATTCTTCCTGGCCATCTTGCGCACGGTGGTCGGTCTGCGGTCGGCACCGGCGACGCTGCGTGTGGACGGCGAGTGCGTTCACGAAGGTCCCCTGGTGCTAGCGGTCGTCGCCAATGGAGGTTATTTCGGCGGCGGCATCCCGGTGGCACCTGGTGCCCTTGCGGACGATGGGCTGCTCGACGTGGTGATTGTCAGCGGTTGTTCGAGATTGCGTCTGCTCGGGAAGCTGCCCAAGCTCTACCGGGGTGCGCACGCCGATGACCCGGTCGTTCGCATTTGCCGCGGGCGCAGCATCGAACTGGACGCGGCGCCGGGGAGCGTCGCGGCGGAGGCGGATGGGGAACCCGTGGGAGCCCTGCCCGCACGGGTCGAGGTGCTTCCGGGGGCGCTCACGCTCCTGGCTCCCTCCGAATGAGGGCCGCTGCAGGGAATGCGGAGGACGTATTCGAACGAGTTCGCCGGGGTTGCGCTCGGGTGGCCGAATGTGCTCGTTGGGTGCGGATCGACGACGACGCCCTGGTGAAACTGGCTGCAGACCTGGCGTCGGCGGACGAGCCGTTCCCCGACCCGGTTCACCGGCCGTTCGGAGACGAGGCGACGACACTGGCGTTCGTCCTGACTCTCGATGCGGTGAATTTCGGTTCCGGGTGGTTCCCGGAGCTGCGGAAGCGGCCGGGCCGCTCCGGGTACTTCAGCATCGCGACCGGATTGCGCGAGCGTTTCGAGGCGGCTGGGCCGCTGCCCGCGGCGGCACTGGTGGACACGAACTCGGAGGACTGCGCGGAGATGTTCGGGCAGCGCGGTGCCGGGGAGGGTGCTGCGGAGTTGATGGAACTTTTCGCCCGGGCGCTTCGCGAGCTGGGGGCCTGGCTGCTGGCGCGGTATGCCGGGCGCTTCGAGGGACCGGTCGAGGCCGCCGGAGGCTCAGCCGCGCGGCTGGTGGAGGCGTTGGCCGAGATGCCCCTGTATCGCGACGTATCCCGTTACCAGGGCTTCGAGGTTCCGTTCTTCAAGCGCGCCCAGATCACGGCATCTGACCTCGCGACTGCGTTCGGGGCTCGTGGTTACGGGCGCTTCGACGACCTTCGACACCTGACGATATTCGCCGACAATCTCGTTCCCCATGTCCTTCGCTGCGAAGGTGTGCTCGTCTATGCAACGGAGCTCGCAGAGAGAGTGGACGCCGGCGAGTTGCTTCCGCACGGCTCGCCGGAGGAGGTCGAGATCCGTGGGCTGGCCGTGCACGCGGTGGAGCGTTGCGTCGAACAGTGCTGGCGCCTCGGCGCCGAGGCGACTGCCCGCCACCTCGACAGCGTGCTCTGGAGTCGCGGGCAGCGTCCTGAGATGAAGGCCCGGCCGAGGCACCGGACCCGGAGTTCTTTCTACTGATGCGAGGGAGCTCGAGTCTCGTGCTGCCTCTGGTCGCGGGCGTTCTGGCCCGGGTCTTCCTGCGCTGAAGCCGTCCTCGGGGCGGCCGCCAGGTGCTGCAGCGCGCGGCAGAGCTCGTTGCGGGTGGGGGGGGTTAACCAGGCCGCACGCAGCCCTTCGTTGCACGCACGGGAAACGTTCGCGGAGTCGAGATCTGCCGGAAGGGCCACCACCAGGGCTGCGATGCGTTCGCCGATGCGCAGCAGTGCCGGGCGGAGAGCTGTGTCGAGGTCGAGCAGGGGCTGTTCGGGCGTGAAATCTGGGTCGCGCACGGCCGCCATCTGGACGTCCCGGGCCGCCGCGATCTGGGCAGCGTAGAAGGCGCGCACTGCTTCCGCCGTGGGTGCGGGCCGACCCGCGCGCTCGGCCGCCTTCAGGACGGCAGCTTCGCCGGCGGCGATGACCACCCGCTCCCGCTGGGGTGCGGCGATCGGGAGCACCGAGGCGCGTTTCGCCGCGGCCACCGCCGGCATCAGGGCCAGGCGTTCATCCAGGGCGGCGATGAGGGCCTCGAGGGGAAGTGCGGTGGCCGGCCCGGGCGCGAGACCGAAGTGGCGGCGGCGCAGCTCCGCCAGGCTTCCGTCGGTCTCGCGCTCCAGCAGCCAGGCGTCGAGATCAGCCCCGAGGGCACTGGCATCGGCGCTGACCAGGAAGGCTTTCCGATCCCGGGTAAACGGGCCGAAACGGCGCACGTCTCCCACCTCGCGCTCCCAGCCCGGTGCCTCCCGCGTGTCCGTCAGCGCCGCATCGACGCCTCCGGACTGGAGCGCCCGCAGTACCTCGGCGTTGCCGCGGATGACCACGAGGGTCGCTTTCGGGAAGTGCGCCAGGGCCACGCGCTCGAGGTGCCCGCCAGCGTTGACGCCGAGCCGCAGCCCGCGGCGGTCCACCTCGTCGAGGGAAGACACGAGCGTCGGCTCGCGCACCAGGACGACGGCGCCGCTCTCGGTGACCGGCACCGAGAAGCGTCCAGCGGCGCTGCGTTCGGGACGCACGGTGATGCCGGACATCGCCACGTCGAAGCGGTGGGCCGCCAGCAGGTCGAGCAGTTCGGGCCAGGCGAACGGTACGAATTCGATCGCCCGACCGCGCTCTTCGGCGTAGGCGTTGGCGACGTCGATATCGAACCCGCGGAAAGCGCCGGCTGCGCCGGATCCCGGACCCGCGCTGCTGAACGGCGGATAGTCGCCGCTCGTTCCGACGCGAAGCGGGGCGGGCGCGTCGGCCGCCTGCGCCACGGCGGCCAGCAGCACACTGGCCAGGAAGCCCGCCAATACCATGGGGGACTAAAGGATAGCAGCGGTTTGACCGCCCGGCGGCGATTCTCTAACCTCCGGTGTTCGCTTCGCTTCTCGCCTTTTCGGCGAGCATCCCTAGAACCTGCCCGTTGCGCCTTGGTTTCGAGAGGTTTCAGTCATGCTGCACCTTGAAGACGTCGAGTCGGGCGCCCGCGTGACCCACAAGAACACGGGCCTGCGCTACTCGATCGTCGAGGTTGGCGACGACGAGGTCTTGCTGTCACCGGAGACCGAGGGGCTTCAGGACCTCGAGGTCGCCATGAAGCTCTTCCGCGAAGAGTTCGTGCTGACCGACCGGTTCAGCGCCAAGCGCTCCAGGGGTCGGGGGCGCCGCCGCGGGCGCGGAGCGCGAAACGCTGCGCCCACGCCGAGCGGGCCGCGTGTCAAGGGCCGCATCAAGAAGATGGTGCGCGAGCGCGGCTTCGGCTTCGTGCGCGGAGACGATGGCAAAGAGGTCTTCTTTCACCGCTCGGGTCTCGGCGCGACCGATTACGACAGCCTGTCCGAGGGGGACGTCGTCGAGTACGTGGTGCAAGAGGGCCCCCGCGGCGCCCGGGCCGAGAACGTGCGCTCAGTTGCAGCAGCCGAAGCCGCTGTCGCCACTCCTCAGCCCGGCTGATAGCGGTGTACGATGGGCAGCCGCCTGCCCATTCCGAATGCTTTGGGTGAGGTTCGCAGCACGAGCGGTGCCTGTCTGCGCTTGTACTCGTTGCGGTCGACGCGGGCGACGATGTCGCGCACGACCTTGGACGAGACGCCGGCTGGCGGAGTGATTTCGGCCGCCGAGAGTCTGCCCTCCACCGCCTGTTCGAGGATCGCGTCGAGCACCTCATAGGGCGGAAGGTCATCGGAGTCGACCTGTCCCGCGGCGAGTTCCGCGGAAGGAGGCTTTTCGATGCTGCCGGCCGGGATACGCGGCCCATCGGCATTGGCGTTTCGGGCCAGTGCGTACACGTCGCGCTTGTAGGCGTCGCCCAACACAGCGAGTCCACCCACCATGTCGCCGTAGAGCGTGCAGTAGCCCACCGAGAGCTCGCTCTTGTTCCCCGTGGCCAGGACGAGCCGGTTCTCGGCGTTGGAAACTGCCATCAGGATTGCACCCCGGATTCGCGCTTGGATGTTCTGCTGGGCCAATCCGTAGTCTTCGCGTTCGCCGAAGAGCGCTGCGAAGAGCACCTGGAACGACTGGTAGATGGGTCCGATCGGAGCCTGGCGCACCTCGATGCCGAGCAGCCGGCCCAGTTCCTCGGCGTCGCTCACGCTGTGTTCTGAGGAGAAGGGGCCGGGCATCAGGATGCCGAGTACGCGTTCGGGTCCCAGGGCCCGCGCTGCCAGGTGGGCCGTCACGGCCGAGTCGATGCCTCCCGAAAGCCCCACAACGGCCCCCGGCGGCAGTCCCTGCTTTCGGAAGTAGTCGCGGATTCCGAGCACGAGGCCGGCTTCGAGCTGCTCGACGTGCGGAAGATCCTCGATGCTCGTGGCGGACAGGGCCGGGTTCGCTTCGATATCGACGACCCGGAAGTCCTCTTGGAAATGGGCGAGCTGCGCGAGAACCTGTCCCCGAGCGTCGCACGCCAGGGATGCACCGTCGAAGATCAGCTCGTCGTTGCCTCCGACCTGGTTGACGAAGACGAGCGGCACCTGGTGACGTCGGGCCAGGTCGGCGAGCATGTTGCGACGGTCCGCGCCCTTGTCCACGTGCCAAGGGGACGCCGAGAGATTCAGCACGAGTTCCGCGCCGGCGCCGGCGAGTTCTCCGGTCGGGTCGACGGCGTAGCCGAGCGTTTCGACCCAGGCGTCCTCGCATACCGTGAGTCCGACACGGTGGCTGCCGATCGATACCGTCTCTCGCGTTTTGGCGCCGCGAAAGAAGCGTTTCTCGTCGAAGACGTCGTAGCTCGGGAGGTGCGACTTCGGACGCACGGCCGCCCGACGGCCGTCGGCGAGGAGCACCGCCGCGTTCATCAGCTGTTGCGGATGGGTGTCGTCGACGGGGACGACCGCGCCGAGCACGATGGGGAGTTCGCGGGAGAGGGGGGCGAGTGCGTCGAGTTCGCGCAGTTGGTCGCGAACGAAGCCATGGCGCTCGAGCAGGTCCATGGGCGGGTAGCCGGTGAGAACCATCTCGGGCAGGGCCACCAGATCGGCTCCTGCCGATGCCGCGCGGTCGACCGCTTGCTCCACGAGTCTGCGGTTTTCACGCAGGTCGCCGACGCTGGGGTTTACCTGGGCAATCGCGACGCGCACGTTCGGGGACCTAGGGAAAGTAGACGTAGTTGACGTTGGCGAGGAGCGCCGGCTTCGGTGCCCCCTCGACCTCGAAACGCACGGCGAACGTGACGCGCACACCACCCGCGGGGAGGTCTCGAGTGTCCTTGATTTCTGCCTTCATGCGCACGCGCGAGCCGGCGGGTACCGGTGTCGAGAAGCGCAGCCTGTCGAGGCCGGTGTTCACGGCCGTCTTCCAGCCTTCGATGCTGAGAATCTGCCCCAGCAGATCGGGTGTCATCGCCAGCGTGAGGTAGCCGTGGGCGATGGTCGCCTTCCAGGGCGATTCGCGGCTCGCCCGTTCCACATCGACGTGGATCCACTGGTGGTCCCCCGTGACGTCCGCGAAGCCGGCGATGCGATCCTGGTCGATCGTGGTCCACTCGCTGGGGCCAAGTGGTTGTCCCACGTAGTCTTTCAAGGCTTCGAGGCTCGGGATCGAGATCTTGGGAACACTCACACCGGGGATCGTATAATGCCGGGGCGCATTGCGCCCGGGGGGTCATGACCATGTTCCGCAGGACCCGCAACGCTTGGTTTGCAGCGCTCCTCGTCGCGCTCGTCGTGGGGTGGTTCCTCGCGGGTTCGCTCCTCTATCGCTCCTTCATCGGCCTGGACGCTTCGGCGTGGATCGCGGGTAGGGGTATCCAGCGGTTGGTGGTGGCGAGTGCCCCGGAGCTGAAGAATGCGGTGGGCGGGGTCGTGTGGCTCGTCGTAACGCTGCTCGCGATCGCGGCATTTGGCTTCTTCATTGTTCGCGCGACGGTGCGGGCGCGCGTGGCCGCGATCGATCCCGAACGCCGTCGTTTCTTGACCGGTGCGGGTGCAGGGGCGGGAGCGGCGCTCTCGTCACTCGTTGTCGGTGCGGGAGTTGCGGCCAGCCGCGCGGTGCTGGGGGTGGGCCACGACAACGAGGGCTGGATCGGTATTGGAAAGATCCAGGATCGCGACGTGGTCTTTACCCACCCGGAGCCCGATCCGGCCTGGGAGGGCAGCCGTATTCGCGAGTATCGCCGCTTCGGGCGGACCAATTGGCAGGTCTCGGACATCGTGCTCGGAACGGGCCGCATCCGCGATGAGAACGGCGAGCGCATTGCGCGCGAGGCCATCGACCGGGGCATCAATTACTTCGATACCTCACCGGATTACTCGGGCGCGGGGAGCGAACAGGCGATGGGGCGCGCGATCCGCGGCGTGCGCGACCAGCTCTTCATCGCCACGAAATTCTGCACGCCGATCGGCCACCTGCCGCCCGGCACACCGGTCGAAGTCTACAAGGCGGCTGTCGAGGACAGTCTTGGGCGGCTCGGTACCGACTACGTGGATCTGGTGCACATCCACTCCTGCGACGAGCTCGATCGATTGCTCGATCCGAACGTACACGCGGCCTTCGCGCAGCTGAAGCAGGAGGGGAAGGCGCGCTTCCTGGGCTTCTCGACCCACACGCCGAATCTCATCAACGTCGCGAATGCAGCAGTCGCCGACGGCCGCTTCGACGTGATGATGCTCGCGTATCACCCGGGAATCTGGGCTCCGATCGATGACATTATTCGCCGCGCTCGAGCGGAGCAGGACATGGGCGTCGTCGCGATGAAGACGCTGAAGGGTGCGAAGCACCGCGGTCTCACCGACTTCGAGCCGTACGCCGATAGCTACGCGCAAGCCGCACTGAAATGGGCACTCTCGAATCCGGATATCTCGTGCGCCGTCATCTCCTTCTTCGAGGACCAGCACGTCGACGAGTACATCGCGGCTTCTGGGCTTCCCTTCACGCCGAAGGACCGGGCGGCACTCGACGCTTACGACGCGCGGATCGCCGGCAGCTACTGCGGTCCGCACTGCGGCCAGTGTCTCGGTGCCTGCCCAGAAGGTCTCCCGATACACGACGTATTGCGTCAACGAATGTACTTCGAGGATTACGGCTGGGAGAAAGAGGGACTTTCCCAGTACTCGAAGCTGCCCAGGAATGCGGCGGCCTGTGCTACGTGTTCGGCCCCTTGCACCGGGTCGTGCCCCTACGGCATTCCAATTCAGGAGCGCATGGTACGTGCCCACGACTTGCTCACGATTGGCTAGGCTCCGCCTCCGCTGGCTCGCAGCCGCCTCGCTCGCCCTCGGGGTGGGCGCCGCGTTGGCCCAGGAGGCGCCGAAGGGAAAGCGCCACGAGGATGCGGCCGTTCATCCCGTGCCCTGGACCTTTCCCCCGATCGATTCCTGTCAGCCCGGCGAGAGCCTGCGCGGTTGGCCTCCGGGCACCGACGCACCGGCCTTTCCGTTCCACACCGGTGATACCTTCAGCATGGAGGAGCTCGATGCGCTGAAGGACTTCCTGCCGCCCTACGTTTGGGAGCAGCGGGACCGGTTCTTCTACGAGGGCATGCAGCTCGAGATCGGCCGTTGCTTTGCCGATTACTCGCCACCGTCGTTTTACCGCGCTGCTACAGCCGCCCACGTTGGCGAGCCGAAGCTCGCCGAAGACGGGGGCCTCGTCGACTACACAGCGGGTCTTCCCTTTCCACCCGACCGCTTCGGTCCCGAGGATCCCGAGGCCGGCGCCAAGTGGGCCTGGAATTTCGAATTGCGCTACCAGTGCGCCGGATTCTGGGGTGATTTCCGGACGTCGGACATGGTAGGCCGCGACGGACGCGTGGAGCCGTTCGTAGGCGAGATCTTTCGCGCGCAGACGGCCTTCCGTTCGGACCGCAAGTCCAAGGACTACAAGGTTCCCGGAGCGCGCGGCAAGCACTGGGTGGTCGGGGGAATGCTCAAGGAACCCTTCGACGCGCGCCACTATTCGTGGCGCCAGTATCGCGACGTCGATCACATGACCGATCCCGATCGCAGCGACGACCTGCATGCCTACCTGCCGGATTACCGCCGGGTCCGGCGTGTGCCCGCGTCCGGCATCGAGGGCGTCTACATGCCTTCGTTCAGCGTGGGGGTGATCAAACCCTCGAGCATCTCGGGGCTCGTCGGTGGAGCTGGCAGCGTGGGTGGGGCGATGGCCGCCACGATCACCACCAAGCGCAGCGGTTTCGAAGGCGTCGAGCTGCGGCCGCTGCTCTACGAGATGCGCGTGCTGGGGGTTCAGGACGTGTTGACGCCGATCAACGCGCGTACCCCCGCCTATCCTGTCGATGAAAACCGCGAGTTCGGTCCCTGGGGCCTGTCCTTTGCGTCGGACCGCTGGGACCTGCGCCGTGCGGTCGTTCTGGAGGGCCGGGCGAAGGCGAGCCGCAGTGGGGACCAGATGGTGCGATTCATCCAGCACGTGGACGCGCAGAACCTTGTGCCTCTCTACTACGCCTCCTGGGACTACAATGACGAGCCCATCGACGTCGGTATGTTCGTGGGCCGCTGGAGTGAGGATCGCGAGGACTATCCGCGCTGGCCCGATGACGAGAAGCGCGAGGTGCGAGGCATCGACACGACCGGCGCTGCCTTCGCAAACCTTTCGGTCGACGGGGGCTGGCGCCGTGAGTCCTGGGAGATGATCTGCATCCCGCCGAAGGACGCTGCCTTGAAGCGCGATCTCTCGGTCACCAACCTGACGAAGCGGCGTTAGTCGCTGGGTCTGCACTGTCCACATCGCGCTTCGCCCGGTCTTCGAGCACAGCAGCGAGCCGGCGGCGGGCCGTTTCGTTCTCCGGATCGATGGCGATCGCTCGGCGGTAGTGAACGATTGCGCCGGGCAGGTCACCCCGGTCTCGCAGTGTGTTCGCGAGATTCGTGTGGGCTAGGCCGTAGCCCGGCGACGGTGCGATTGCTTTCCGGTAGTGTTACTCGGCTTCCTCGAAACGTTCGAGGTCGCGCAGCGCGTTGCCCAGGCCCTTGTGGACGCGTGGGTCATCCTGCAGACGGCCCCCGTTGCAGCGGCGAGCAGGCAGCCGATGAGGAAATCGCGGCGCAAGTCCCGCTCATTCTTCATCGCCGTGAATTGCCTGCACGAAGGCCGTGTGCAGCGCATCGCGGATCGTCTCGCGCGTTGCACTTCCGTAGACTTTGCGGAAGGCTTTCACGGGAATGATGCCCTTGGCCATGGAGCGGTGTCCGCCCCCCGCGCCCAAGTCCTCGACCACGGCGCGTACCACCTCTCCAGCCGCTCGAACGTAACCGACGTTGCGCACGGAGAAAACGAGGTCGGGGCCCACGATCCCTGCCGCGATGGCCCATTCCGCTCCCTCGGCCTGGAGGCCCATGTCGGCCACCTGCGGGATTACGTCCTCGCGCACTCGTCCGAGCACTAGCAGGTGGATGCCGTCCTTGACACTCGTACTGGCGAGCGCGCGGCCGAGGGCCTTGAGACCGTCGCCTGGAAGTGCGGGGCGTTCGATGCGGCGCAGCAGTGCCGGACTGTGAAACGCGTGCAGGTAGGCAAAGGCGGACATGTCTCCGGGGCTCGTCTCGCGACCGAGCAACTGGGTGTCGCTCTTGATGCCATAGACGAGCGCCGTCGCGAGCCTGGGGCGGAGGTCGAGGTCGCAGGCCCGGATGTACTCGGTCAGGATCGTCGCGGTGGCGCCGTAGCTCGGTCGGATGTCGCGGATGACTGCGTCGTAACCGCTGCGCTCCGGGTGGTGGTCGATGACGACATCCACGGAGCGCACCCGCGCGGGTGGGCTCTCGCCGAAGACCGTCGGTTGCACGTCGACGAGCGCCAGGCCGTCGAACTCGTCGAACTCCTCGGGCGTGATGGTGCGCACCTCGAGACCCAGGACCTCCATCATGGCGCGGTTTTCCGGTCGTTTGACCTCCCCGAACGAAATCAGCGGCGCGGTTGGGCTCTTGCGTCCGAGCAGCGCCCGCAGGGCGTAGCCGCAGGCGATGCCGTCCGGGTCCGGGTTGGGCTGGAGGAGGATCCCGAGCTTCTCCCGGGGCGCGATCAACGCGCGCAGTTCCACGACGCGGCGCAGGTTCGCGAGATGTGAAAACTCCTGGTCGACGTCGTCCCGGATCAGGGTGCGCAGCCCGGCGCGCAGCAGGCAGGGGTGGTCGGGCAGTTCCTCGGCGTCGACACGGTCGGAGAGCACGAGGATGGGGATCCCTGGACTCGCCGCCTCGATCAATCCCACGGCGTTGCGAATGAACGGTCCGTCCTCGCTCACCACGGCAAACTCGTCGCCGGGCCCTGCGCTGAGCTTGCCGATGCCCTCGGCGCCGAGTCCGCCGGGTAGGGAGTGGAAGCCAGGCGGCCGGGCTCGCCCGTCCTTGTCCCGGGGAACCCAGGTCAGCTCTTCGTCGTCTCCGGCGCCGATGCGGGCCCACATTCGGGCCGAGTCCGCCCCGTCGCAGAGGATGATGCGGCGTGCCAAGCGCCCCCCAACGTGATGGCTGGGCCCGTCCGGGTGGGCGGCCCGCGGGCGATCGGGGCAGTGTAGCCGCCTGGGAATCCCGTCCAACGTCCATTGAGCCCCGCGGGGTATCGGGCGGGCTGCTATCCACCGCCCGTGCTTCAGCCCATTTTCGTCGGGGACGTGCAGGGTTGTGCCGACGAGTTGGAGACGCTGCTCGGCCGCGTCGAGGCGACGTTTGGAACCGCCTTCGAACTCTGGATCGTGGGCGATGTGGTGAACCGGGGACCGGACAACCTGCGCGCGTTGCGCCGGGTGCGAGAGCTGGTTGCGGCGGGACGTGGTCACTACGTGCTCGGGAACCACGAGCTGAACCTGCTCCGAATCGCCGCTGGGCTGTGTGAGCCCTCGCCCCTGGACACCATTTCGGACCTTCTCGAAGCGCCGGATGCGGACGATTGGATCGAGTGGCTGCGCCGGCGTCCGGTGGCCATCGCGGGCGCGCTCGGGTCGCAGCGCTTTGCGCTGGTGCACGCAGCGGTGCATCCGGATTGGGGAATCGACGAGATCGCGTGTCGTGCGTCGCGCGTCACCGAGCGCCTGGGCGCCGAGTCGTGGTGCGAAGCCCGGGAGTTTCTGGCCGGAGACCCGGCCGAGGACGAGGTTCTCGACGCATTGTTGCGTTTCACCCGTTGTCGAAGCGCGAATGGTGAAGGTTCCTGGGCGGCCGAGGCCCCGGCTCTTGCGCCCTCGGGGTACCGCGCCTGGCACGAGGAGTGGTCCGAGCGCGGGCACGGCTACGGTGTCGTTTACGGTCATTGGGCTCTCCAGGGATTGCATGTCGCGCGCGGCCTGCGCGGTCTCGACACGGGCTGCGTGCACCACGGTCGCGGCCGTGACGGTGTTCTGACTGCCTGGGTGCCAGATCCCAATGGGGAAGAGCCCTTTGCCCCACACGACGAGGCGTTCTGGCGTGTTCAGGCGCGTCGCGCGTACTACGTGCACCGAGATTCTTTCGAGTCCGGTGAGATTTCCGATTGATCCTTTGTCCAAGTCGGCCTACGCTTGAGCTTGTACAGGGCTCGCGGCGCAGGAGACCGAGGTCTCGCTCCCGTCGGCCAAACGAATCGTCGATCGAGTTCTGTGCAGCACGTGGCGTCGAAGGGGGCGAGCGAAACGGCCCGTCGGGATCAATTCCCGCGTGGGAACTTCGACTCGCGGGCCATGGCGCGGGAAGCCTTCCCGGACCCGGGAGCCTTCCAACAAAGAGGCCGGAGCTCGAGGCGGGGAATCGCGAGCGTATTCTGGCGCAGCCGGTGCGCGGGTGTGCGGTCGTTTCCTGCCAAAGACGTTTTGTCGGCGCGTTCATCGCGTCTGCGTCGCTCCGCCAGTCTCGGACACCGGGCCCGTCGGAGGCCCGGGAAGGACCCGCCGCCTCGGCTACTCTCGACTGCGCCCATGCCACGTGACTCGCACGGCCGTTCCTTGTCTTCCGGCTTCGCGGGCACCGCGCGCCCGCGGCTCGGTCTGGCGCTGGTGCTCGCCAGCGCAGCCGTCGGTTGCGTGACGAATCCCGTCACCCAGCAGACCGATGTCGTTTTTGTCCGTGAAGCCGACGAGGTGCGCCTGGGCAACGAGGCCGCCGCGAAGGTTGCAGAGGAGGTGGGCATCGTTTCCGATCCGCGCCTCACGGCCACCGTTGCCCGGGTGGGCCGCCGGGTCGCCGCTTCGGCACCCGAACGAAGCTACGACTACTCGTTCGAAATCGTGGACCTGGCCCCACCCAACGCCTTCGCCCTGCCGGGAGGTCACGTCTACGTGTCGCGGGGCCTGCTCGCCCTGGTCGACAGCGAAGACGAGCTCGCCAATGTGCTCGCCCACGAGGTGATCCACGTCGCTGCTCGACACCACGCGCAACGCCAGGCCCGCACCGCGGGTGTTGGCCTGTTTGCGCTGCCCGGACTTCTCGTGGGTAGCGCAATCGGCGGGCGGCTGGGCCAAGCAGTGATTGCACCGTTTGAGGTGGCGGGCGCCGGGGTCATCGCGAGTCACAGCCGCAGCCAGGAGTTCGAGGCCGACGACTACGGTCAACGTCTCTCGGCTTCGGCAGGCTACGATCCCGGCGCACTCGCGACGTTTCTCGCCACTCTCGAACGCGAGCGCCGGCTCGGGGCCGAGGAGGCCCGTGAGCCGAGCTGGTTCGACTCCCATCCATCGACACCGCGGCGCGCCTCCGAGGCCGCCAAGCGCGCTCAGTTGCTGCCGGCCGACGGCGTGGGGCCGGCCGCAGATCGCGAAGCTTTTCTGCAGCGGTTCGATGGATTGCTCGTCGGGGATGATCCCGCCGAGGGCGTCTTCGATGGCCGGCGCTTCCTGCACCCGGACCTGGACTTCACGATCGTGGTTCCCGAAGGTTGGAAGGTGAGCAATACACGCAGGGCCGTCGGCGCGATCGAAGCGGGCGGCAGTGCGCAGGTGGTGCTCCGTCAGCAGGAGAAGGGCAACGACGCGCGGGAGGCGGCCAACGGTTTCCTCGCCGAGACCAGAAAGCACGTCCAGATGGATGTGGCACGCATGGATGCGGTCGAGTTGAACGGGCGAATCGCGGTGCATGCGCTTCTGGTGGCTCGGGCACCCCGCGGTGACGTCATCCTCGATCTGACCTGGATCCCCCACGGAGGTTTCGTTTACCTGCTTTCGGGCACCGTGGCGGGTGGCTACAGCGACGTGCACCGCGCCACCTTCGCGGCCGTCGCGCGGAGCTTTGTGCCGCTCGGTTCTGTCCGTCGCGCGGGCATACAGGAGACGCGCCTGCGCCTGCGGACGGTGCGGGCTGGGGAGAGCCTCGCCGACTTTGGACGTCGCGCTGGAAACGCCTGGGATCCCGAGCGGACTGCGGTTCTGAACGGCATCCCGGAAAACGCCCAGCTCCGTGAGGGGCAGTTGCTCAAGGTGGCAATTCCGCAGCCGTACCGTCCCCGCGTGCAATAGCTACAATGCGGGCCCCCGACGAACAGGACTCTGGGAGTGCCTATGCCGCAGGTCGTCGTTCCGCCTCCTTACCGGGGTTCGACCCTGGGCGAGGCACGAATTCCGGCCGACGGGTCGACGTTGCGCGAGTGCTTCGAAGACGTCGGCCGACGCTATCCGGGATTCATCGAACAGATCTTCGACGGCGGTGGCAAGGTTCACAAGTTCGTCGACGTCTTCGTCAACGGTGAGGAGATCGACCGCGAGGACGTCGATAGCGGCGTGGCGGCCGAAGACTGTATCGAGGTTCTCGCCGCCGTCGCCGGCGGCTGATAGCCTGCAGAATTCGGGCGGCTGATAGCCTGCAGAATTCGATGAGGAGAACCCCGTGAGCGGACCGGCTGGTGATCGCATGATTCGGGTCGATATGACCCGGCAGACTACTGAAATCGTTTCCTTTCCCGCCGAGTGGAAGCTTCTCGGAGGGCGCGCGCTGTCCGCGAAGATCCTGCTCGAAGAGTGCGACGCGAGCTGCGATCCGCTCGGGCCTGATAACGTGCTCGTGATGGCGCCCGGCGTCGTCTCGGGAACTTCGGCGCCCACGTCGGGCCGGATCTCCATGGGTGGCAAGAGTCCGCTCACGAACGGGATCAAGGAGGCGAACGCGGGTGGGAATCCCGGACAGGACCTGATGAAGCTCGGCTACCGCTGCATCATCGTGACGGGGCAGCCCGCCGACGCCGACAAGCGCTACGCGGTGGACGTCACTTCCGAAGGCGCCCAGGTGGTCGAAGCCGATGCCTACAGGGGAATGTGGAACTACGCGTTGATCGACGAGTTGGCGAAGGTCTACTCCGAGACCGCTTCGTTCATTTCGATCGGCCCGGCCGGCGAGCTGCGTCTCTCCGGTGCGTCCATTGCCTGTACCGACCAGGAGAAGGCGCGGCACCCGGCGCGGCATGCTGCGCGCGGGGGCTTGGGTGCGGTGATGGGAAGCAAAGGCCTCAAGTACGTTTCCGTTGATGCCGGCAAGGCACCAACGCGCCAGCCCGCGGAGCGCAAGGAGTTCATGGCGGCCTGCAAGCAGTGGACGAAGGCGTATCGCGAGGGTCCGCAGATGTTTGCGACCGGAACCAGCTCGGTGGTCCCGGTGGCCAACATGTTGAATACTTTTCCCTACAAGAACCGTGTCGAGGGCCAGTCGCCCGACGCCGAGAGTCTCGACGGGGCCCGGATCGTCGAGAGCTTCGAGGAGCGCGGCGGGGGAATGCACAATTGCATGACCGGGTGCATCGTGCAGTGCAGCAACGTCGTGCACGATACGGACGGGAACTACAAGACGTCCGCCCTCGAATTCGAAACGCTTACGTTGCTCGGCTCCAACTGTGCCATCGCGAGCTGGGACGATGTCGCCGACCTCGACCGGCTGTGTGACGAGTTGGGTGTCGACACGATCGAGGCGGGCGCGGCCCTGGCCGTCTACATGGACTCGGGCGGGCTCGAATGGGGAGACACCGACGGCGCAAAACGAGTTCTTCGGGAGATTGCCGAGGGCACTGATCTCGGGAAAGCCATCGGTGACGGAGCGGTCGCCACGGGCAAGCGCCAGAAGCACCACCGGGTGCCGGTGGTGAAAGGGCAGGCCGTTCCGGCCTGGGACCCGCGGCCCCTCAAGGCTACCGGCATCACCTATCTCACCAGCGCGATGGGGGCCGACCACACGGCCGGACTGATCGTGAACCCGGGCTTGCCGGAAGAGGAGTGGGCGCGGGCTTCCCAGGAGGTGCAACTCGTGAATGCGGTCACCGACTCGTCCGGATTCTGTCAGTTCATCCAGCCCACGCTCGACGATATCCGAAAGTTCTACGGCCTGTTGTATGGAGAAGAGGTCAGTCGCGAGCAGATTGCGGATCTGGGCTGGCAGTGCATGCGGGACGAGTGGGAGTTCAATCGTCGTGCGGGCTTCGGGGCAAAGGACGACGTGATGCCCGACTGCATGAAGCAAGATGCGATCGGTCCGGCGAATCTCGTCTGGGACGTGTCCGACGACGTCGTGCGTCGTGCCTACGAGCGCTTCGACGCGCGCGAAGAACTCTTTACCACCAAGGCGGCAGGCTGAGTTCGGCGATCTCTCGCGCTATCGGCCGTTACGGCCAGGAGGAAGACCGGTTGCGCGATGTCCGGATGAGAGGCTTCGCCCAGCGAGCCGACGTGGAAGAGGTCGAGCGCTTCCTCGAGGACAGCTCCGGGCCGCTGGAGTCCGAACCCGTGGGGATTCTCGACTGCGTCGGGCGCGTTCTGGCCGAGCTCGTGAAGGCCGAGTGCTCGGTTCCGGGTTTCGCGCGGGCCGCCATGGATGGTTACGCCGTGCGCGGTGAGGAGACCTTTGGCGCTTCGTCCTACGCGCCCATCGAGTTCGCGCTTCTCGGTGAGACGTTGCCGGGACGTCTCTTCCGCGGGCGCGTTGGCGCAGGCGAGGCGGTGCGGGTGATGACTGGAGCGCCGCTGCCGGAGGGCGCGGACGCCGTGGTGAAGGCCGAGGTCTGCGAGGAGCGCGGAGCGCGCGTCGGGATCTCGGAGCCGGTTGCCCCGGGGCGCAACGTGGGGACGGTGGGCGAGGACATTCAGAGCGGCTCGTCGGTGCTCGAGCGCGGGCGCAGGCTGCGACCGCAGGACGCGGGGGTGTTGGCCTCGATCGGAGTCGCCGAGCCGCACTGCATTCGAAGGCCCACCGTCCGCCTCGTCGTGACGGGAGACGAATTGTTGCCCGCGGGCAGTCGGCCCGAAGGGGTAAAGATCGTCGACAGCAACTCGGTGGTGCTGCGCGGGCTGCTCGAGCGGGATGGAGCCGAGGTGCGCCCGTTCGAGATTCTTCCCGACGTGCCGGCTCGGGTCCGCGAAGCGCTTTCGACAGGCGATGCGGACGTGATTCTCGTCTCGGGCGGAAGTTCGGTCGGCACCGAGGACCACGCTCCGCGTCTTCTGGAAGAACTCGGCACGCTCCACTTCCACGGGGTTTCGATGCGCCCGTCGAGCCCGGCCGGCGTCGGGACTATTCCACGCGGCGGAGAACTCCCCGACGCACTCGTCTTCCTGCTGCCCGGAAATCCGGTGAGTTGTCTGTGCGCGTACGAGTTCTTCGCAGGGCCGACGCTTCGCGCACTGGGCGGGCGCTCGCGCGAGTGGCCCCACCGCCGTGTGCGGCTGCCACTGGCACGCAAGATCACCTCCGAAGTCGGGCGCACCGATTACGTGCGCGTGATTCTCGAAGCCGGACACGTGGCGCCCATCGCGACCTCAGGTGCCTCGATTCTCTCCTCAACGGTGCGCGCTTCCGGCTGCGTGATCGTGCCCCGGGAACTCGAGGGCATGCCCGAGGGCGCCGAGGTCGGGGTGTTTCTGTACGACGCGGATGCGTCGTACGCCGAGATTCCGGATCTGGAAGCTCCGGTGTGAAGCAGGAGCAATTTCTCGACATCCTCGATCGCGACGAGGCTGAGGCGCGCTGGCGGCGGGCCATCGACGCGATGCCCCGCCGAGCGGAGGAGGTGGCGCTCGACGCTGCGCTCGGGCGTGTGTTGGCAGAGGACGTCCGCGCGGAGGTGGACGTCCCCGGCTTCGACCGTTCGAACATGGATGGGTTTGCGGTGCGGGCCTCCGATACGTTCGGCGCCGAGGAGGAGACGCCTGTCCGCCTGCGTCTCAACCCGGAGTCGATTCCCACCGGTGTGGCACCCCGGGTCGAGGTCCGGGCCGGGACCGCCACATCGATCGCGACCGGCGGCATGTTGCCGCGCGGTGCGGACTGCGTGGTGCCGGTGGAGTTAACGGACATCGAGGATGGTGAGGTGGAGGTTCGCCGGGCGCGGGTGCCGGGAGCTGCAGTTTCCTTTGCCGGCACCGATATTGGGTGCGGCGAGACGGTTCTCTTTGCAGGAACCCGGCTCTCGTCGCGCGACACAGGGGTACTAGCGGCGGTTGGGCGCAAGCGGATCGACGTCGTGCGGCGGCCGGTGGTCGCCATTCTCTCGACGGGTGACGAGATCGTGCAGCCCGGCGAGGCCATGCGGCCCGGGCTCGTCTATGACAGCAACGGACGCATTCTGGCCGACGCGGTCACCGAAATTGGCGGTGAGCCGCGTTTTTTCGGTGCCTTTCGCGACGACGAAGCCCAGCTGCGCGAGGCGCTGGACCGGGGGCTAGCGGCGGCAGACCTGGTCTTGCTCTCCGGAGGCACGTCCAAGGGCGAGGGGGATCTGAATGCCCGGGTGGTGGCTGCTCTCGATCCGGGGATCGTGGTGCATGGTGTTGCGCTCAAGCCGGGCAAGCCGATCTGTCTGGCCGCCAGTGGGCGGCAGCCGGTGGTGATCCTTCCCGGCTTCCCGACGTCGGCGGTCTTCACCTTCCACGAGTTCGTGGCCCCGGTGCTGCGCGAGATGGCGGGTCTACCGAGACACGAGCGCCAGCAGGTGGGTGCCCGGCTGGCGCAGAAGGTCGTCTCGGAGCGCGGCCGACTCGAGTACCTATTGGTCGGCCTGGTGCGCGATGCCGCCGGTGCGTTCTCGGCCTGGCCCATGGGAAAGGGGAGCGGCAGCGTCACCGCTTTCAGTCGTGCGGATGGCTTCGTGCGGGTCGCCCGCAATACCGAGATCGTGGACGCCGACACGCCGGTGGAGGTGACACTCATCGGCCGGGATCTCGAGTCCGCGGACCTGGTGGTAATGGGGAGTCATTGCGTTGGCCTGGACGTCATTGCGGCGGCCCTCGCCGGTGAGGGCGTTCGAGTCAAGGTCCTGGCGGTCGGCAGCCAGGGCGGGCTCGTGGCCGCGCGCCGCGAGGAGTGCGACGCAGCTCCGCTGCATCTGCTCGATCCGGAGACCGACTGCTACAACGAGCCTTTCCTCGATGCCTCGCTGCGGCTCCTGCCGGGCTACGAGCGTCTCCAGGGAGTGGTGACCCGCCCCGACGAGACGCGGGAGACCGAGGCGCTGCTCGACGACCCGTCCGTTCGCATGGTGAACCGCAACCGGGGGAGCGGCACGCGAATCCTGATCGACCAACTACTCGGCGATCGGCGGCCGCCCGGCTACGCGTACGAGCCGCGCTCCCACTTCGCGGTGGGTGCGGCGGTGCTCCAGGGTCGGGCCGATTGGGGGGTCACCATCGAGACCGTCGCGAACGAGAGGGGTCTCCGCTTCCGTCCGCTGCGCGCCGAGCAATACGATTTCGCCATTCCCGTCGACCGCTGGCAACGGCCCGCTGTCGTCTCGCTGCGCCGCGCGCTCGAGAAGGGCAGTGCGGTGAGGCGACGGCTCGAGGCGCTCGGTTTCACCCCGCGCGGCTGATTCGGACGCTTCCGCCGGGCGGATCCCGGGGTATGGTGTGCAGCGCGTGGCCGTCGTATTGCGCAGAGGATCCAGACTCGGCAAGTACCGGCTCGACCGTCGCATCGGTCGGGGCGGCTACGCCGAGGTGTGGAAGGCCCGCGACACCGTCGAGGACGTCGGTGTCGCCCTCAAGGTCGCCTACCCCTCCGCCGTCGAGGAATGGGGCCGCAAGGTGATCGAGCTGGAGGCTCGCATCGCGGGCCGCCTGCACCACCCGGGCATCGTGGCCGTGCGCAACGCCGACTGGATCGATGGCCGCTTCGTGATGGCGATCGAACTCGCGCGGACGCAGCTGAGCCGCTACGTCGGGGCGAAGCGTTCGGGCCAGGTGGCGCTCGAGGTCGTGCGCCAGATTGCGGCGGGGCTCGCGCACGCTCACGAGCGCCGGGTGATGCACCGCGACGTGAAGCCCGACAACATCCTGATCTTCGAAGACGGTCGCGCCGCACTGGCGGACTTCGGTGCGTCCCGATTTGCCGCTGATATGACCCGGACCTACACGGACGCCGGAACCCTGGGTTATATGGCACCGGAGCAGGCCTACGGGCGTGCGCGGCTCGCGTCCGACGTCTTTTCGCTGGGGCTCATCGCTCACGAGTTGCTCACCGGGAAGCTTCCCACGTGGCCCTTCGAGTGGCCTTTCCCCGGGCACGAACGCTTCGAAGTGAAGGTGCCCGAGCCCGTGCGCCCCGTGCTGCGCAAGGCCGCCCAGTTCGACCCGCGCAAGCGCTACCCGGACGCGCAGGTCTTCTACAAGGCGTTCGAGAGGGCTCTCCAGCGCGCCGCCGAGACGCCGGCAAAGCGGCGCGCTCGGCGGCGACCGCGAAAGAAGGCGCTGGCTCCGTCTCCCCTGGCGGTGCAAGCGGCCGCGTTCCGGCGCACTCAGGGCAAGGAACTCGGCATGAGCTTTTCCTGCCGGCGCTGCGACGGGCCGGTCAGCGAGGCCATGCGCTGCTGTCCGTGGTGCGGATCGAAGGACAACTCGTTCCGGGAACTCTCGCGCTTCCCGCTCGTCTGCCCCGAGTGCGAGAAAGGGGTGCGTCCGGAGTGGGGCTACTGCCCCTGGTGCTACCGAGGTCGCTTCCAGGGCAATGGCCGCCGGCCGCCCCACGATGCCCGGGCCGTGCGCCGGTGTGGTCGCCGAGGCTGCGAAGGGCAGCTGCGTCGCTTCATGAGTTACTGCCCGCTGTGCAAATGGAAGCCGCGGCGCCCCTGGAGTACTCCGGGGCTCCCGGACCGCTGCCCGAAGTGCCGCTGGGGCACCCACCACGGTTATTTCCGCTTTTGCCCTTGGTGCGGTCGCCGCGAAGCTCGCGCTGGGCATTTCCGCTGAAGTCCGTGCCGTCTAAGCGAGACGGCGAATGGCCTGGGCCTTGATGAGGGCGTGGACGCGGGTGTCGGCGTGGAGTTCGAGCTTGCGAACGGCGGCGGCGGTGAGCTTGGCGACGAGACGTTCGCCTCCCGGATCGAGCGCGAGGTGGACGAAGGCGTCGTCGCCGGTGGGCTCGCAATGCGTCACCCGGGCGGGCAGGACGTTGCGGGCCGAGATGCGCCCGGGGGGGTCGACCGCCAGGACGACGTCCTCCGCGCGCACACCCACGCTCATGCGCACACCCGCCGTGGTGGCGACGGGCAGGGCGAGGCGCAGACCGCCGTCGGTCACCAGGCACCGCTCGACGCCCGCCACGGAGTTTCCCTCCAGCACGTTTTCGAGTCCGAGCGCCTCGGAGAGCGGCAGCACCGCCCGGCTCCAGAGCACCTCCGCCGGCGCCCCGCTTGCGACGATCCGACCCGCCTCGATGACGGCGACGCGCTCCCCGAGCAGCTGCGCCTCGTCCGGGTCGTGCGTGATGACGAGCATCGGGAGCTCGAGGGCGTCGCGCACGCGGATCAGGTCTCGCAGCACGTTGGCGCGCCGCGTCACGTCGAGGGAGGCGAGCGGCTCGTCGAGCAACAGAGCGCGAGGCCCGGAGCCCAGCGCGCGGCCGATCGCCACCCGCTGACGCTCACCACCCGAGAGGTCGCGCACGTCGCGTGTGAGAAGTGGACGCAGCTCCAACACCTCCACGGCGCGCTCGAGGGTCTGCGCATCGGGGCCCGCGAAGCGGAGGTTCGCCTCGACGTCGAGGTGGGGAAAAAGGGTGGGGTCCTGTGGCACCCAACCGAGGCCGCGCTGCCAGGTCGGGCGCCGCAGGCCGGTCTCCGAGTCTTCGAGCCACTCCCCGCCGATGCACACGCGCGCCCGCGCTGTGGGGTGCAGGCCCAGCAGGGCCTCGAAGAGGGTGCTCTTGCCGGCGCCGCTCGGACCGAAGAAGACGGACACGCGCTCCTGCCAGGAGATCTCGAGGTCGAGTTCGAAGTGCCCGCGCGTCAGCGCCACGGAGAGAAGGTGGGGAGGGGTGCTCACGGGGTGTCGCCCCGCAGCCAGCGCTCGCCCGCCCACATGGCGGCGAGGCCGAGCGCGAAGGACACGGCGCAGAGCGCCGCCGCCGCCGAGTCCTCGCCGAGTTGCACCCGGGACCAGATGCCGAGGGCGAGCGTCTCCGTGCGGCCCGGGATGATTCCGGCGACGACGGCCGTGGCGCCGAATTCTCCGATGGCGCGGGTAAAGCAGAGGAGTGCTCCGTAGAGCACTCCGCGTTTCGCCAGCGGTAGCGTCACGCGAAAGAAGCTCGCCACCGGGGAGAGGCCGAGGGAACGTGCCAACTGCTCGTAGCGCGTGTCGACGGCGGCGAATGCCTGCTCGCAGGCGCGCGTCGCGAGGGGGAAGCCCACGACGGCCGCCGCCAGCGCAGCGGCCCAGGCGGTGAAGACGAAATCCACCCCCGTCGCCTCCCAGAGAGCCGCGAGCGGGCCGCGGCGGCCCAGGAGCCAGAGCAGACCGAGACCCACGGCGACTGGCGGGAGCACCATCGGCAGCGTGACCAGTGCCCTCACGAGCGACTTGCCCCGGAACTTGCGGCGCACGAGACACCAGGCCACCAGCACCGCAACCGGGACCACTGCGACGGTCGCAGCGGCTCCGATCCAGAGTGTGAGCCGGGCGATGCCCAGGATGTCTTCGGCGTTCACGGCGTCTCGAACCCGGCGGCCACCAGGATCCGGCGCGCCTCCTCTCCGGCAAGAAAGGTGAGCAACGCGTCGGCAGAGGGATCGGCTCGGATCAGGCGCGCCGCGGTGTAGACGATGGAAGGCTGCTCGGCCCTCGGCACGCGAAACGCCACGTGGGCCGCTCGCGCGGCGCGCGCGTCCGTGGCGTAGACCACCGCGGCGTCGGCGTTGCCAGCGTCTACCGCTGCCAGCGTGGCGCGCGCGTGCTCGGTCTGCACGAGGCGGTCCTCGAGTGTCGCGAGCAGCCCGAGCGATGTGAGCCACTCCCGGGCGTAGCGTCCCACCGGCACGGCGCTCGCGGGCATTGCGATGCGGCGGATGCTGGGGACGAGCAGGTCATCGGCTCCCCTCAGTGGCGTGCGAAGCCCAGGTGCCGTTACCACGACAAGCCGGTTGCGGGCGATGTCGTGCCGAGCTTCTGCGGAGATGAGCCCCTGGGCCTCGAGCCGGTCCACGAGCGCCGGGTCGGCGGACACGAAGACGTCGACCGGCGCGCCGGCGCGTGCCTGTGCGGCGAGCGTGCTCGAAGCCCCAAAAGTGAGGAGTACACGTGTCGAGGGGTGTCGCGACTCGAACTCCCGGGCAATCTCAGTAAGGGGCTCGCGCAGGCTCACCGCCCCTGCAGCGACGAGTTCGGCAGCGACAGCCCCGGGCCCCGGGGCGACCAGGAGCAGTATTCCAGCGATCGACGCGTGCACCGACATGCAGTCTTCCCCGTCGGGGATCCGCGGGCTTCATAGCACGCGGGCGCAGCGGAGCGGAGTCGGCTGGTGATACCCTCGCCGCTGCGGAGTAAAGTCAATCGACGGTACCGCAGCCTTTGCGGAAACACAGGGTCTCGCACAGCGCGGTGCGGGCGACGCGAGAAGGCTGCTCTGGGGGGTGTTTGCGAACGCTCATCACGCTCATGGCATTCGTTGTGGTGGTGCTCGTCGTCGCCGTCGGCCGAATTCCCGAAGGCGAGGTGGCTGAGCTCGTCACGTTCGATCGCAAGGGTCATGGGATCGAGACGCGCCTTTGGATCGTCGACCTCGACGGCGAGACCTGGGTACGCGCACCGAAGCTGGATGCAAGCTGGCTGTTGCGGCTGCGGCTCAATCCCACCGCACACCTTTCCCGCGACGAGGGACTCGTCAGCGTCCTCGCATTTCCCAGCAGCGACCCGGAGGTGCGGCGTGCGGTGAATCTCGCCATGCTGCGCAGATACGGGCGGCTAGAGCGGGCCTTTCGGTGGCTGAGGAATCCGGAGCAGACCGTGCCGGTACGGCTGGAGAAGCTCGCGCCAGCACGCAGATCGTGACCCGAGTCGGCTAGAATAGGCCCAGCCGCGTCCCGCATGGCGTTGCCGTCGACAAAGCTTCGGAGACAACGATGCTGCGTAACGACTCAGCTCGGCCGGCCGGTCCCGTCCAACCGCGCGGCGCCTTTGTCCTCTACCTGGAGGGTCCCGGCGATCGGGGCATCGTGAACGGCTGGTGCCGGCGGCTTCTGCCTGCACAAGCGGGCTCGCTCGCTCGCTCGGCGGTCATCCTGGGTGGGAAGCGGCCCGCGCGTGCCGTCGAGCACTTTCGCTCGCTCGGGGGGGCTTCGGAGGGTCTCCGAGGTCTGTGCGTGCTCGATCGGGACGATGGTCGGAGTGCGCTGGGCGCTGAGGTCGAAGAGCCGGGCCTCGATTTTTTCACCTGGGGGCGCCGGCATATCGAGAGCTATCTGCTGGTACCCGATGCAATTCGCCGCTCCCTGCGCCTGCCAGAGTCCGACGCTCGCATCGATCTTGCGCTGCGCGAGCACCTGCCGGACGAGAGCGACTCCGCTGCCTGGGGTGAGCTGGATGCGAAGCGTTTGCTGGCCCCGGCGGGACCGGTTGCGCGGGTTCTCGGCATGAAAATCCCGGCCAGCCGGGTGGCTCGTGCGACCCGGGCCAACGAGCTGCACGAAGACGTGCACGCGTTCTTCGAGCGCCTGCGTGTCGAACTCGGCGTCTGGGACGTCGAGGTGGTGCGCTAGCCAGCCAGTGAGTCCCCGCGCCCTGGCCGGTCCCCTCCTCGTTCTCGTCGTCACAGTGCTCACCGGCTGTGCCTCGGATCTCGTGGTGCGAGCACCGGACACGGTGGTGGCGCCGCGCCCCTCGCCGCTGGCGGACCTCGCGCCGCTCACGATTTCGATCGGCCCGGTGGAGGGCGCTCCGGACCCTCGCGAAGCGGTAGGGGAGCGGGGGGGCGCATTTCTCCAGCCCGGGGGGCCAATCTACCTCACGGAGGCGCCGGCCCGCGCGGTGCGCCGGCTGGTGGAGGAGACACTCTCGAGTTCCGGGCACCGGGTGGTTCCGGACGGGGCTGAGGTACACGTGGCGCTTCGGCTCTTGGAGTTTCGCGTTGACGCGCCCCGGGACGGTGCGATCTGGGACGTGGTCGCGCGCGTCGGCGTGTCGCTTCGCGTCTCGGCCGCCCCAGGCGACGAGGCCTGGGAGGAGTTGCACAGCAGCTCTGAGCGCAGTCGGCGGGTGGCCTGGCGGCCCGGAAACACGAGCGTGGAGGCAGTACTGCGGGCTTGTCTCGATGACCTGGCGGTGGTCCTGGCGAGCCGCGACGAGTTTGCTGCGGCCCTCGCCACCCGCGCGAGGGATCGCGGGTGAGGGTGCGGCAACAGCATGTGTGAGGGCTTCTGTTTCCGTCGAACTGTGTGAGACTGCGGCGATGGATTCCAATCTCTTGTTCTGGACCGCCGCACTCTCGAATATGGGTATGGTCGTTGTGCTCGCAGCGGCCGGGGTTCGGATGCGTCGCAGGAACCAGATTTCTCGCCACCGCCGACTCATGCAGGCCGGCAGCGTGCTTGTGATCCTCTTCCTGCCCTCCTACTTCGCGAAGCTGCACTTCCTCGGGCGGGAGAACATGGATGTCTGGAGCAGTGGGGCCGTCTGGGTTCTGCGTTTTCACGAGGTGTTCGTACTGCTCATGCTCCTTTTTGGTTTCCTGGCTCTGCGCCGCGGTCTGGCCCTGGCACGGACGGGCAACGCGACACTCGACCCTTCGGACCCGCCGGCGGCACCCGAGCGAGCGCGGGGTCATCGCCTTGCCGGTTGGATGGCTGTCGGCACGGCGGTTGCGGGCTTGCTCACCGCGTGCCTGGTCCTGCTCGGCATGTACCAGCGCGCCGGCCTCGTGTAGCGATGCGCGCGATGGAGCTTTCGCGGGCGGCACCCGTGGAGACGCGCCCGCTGCGGGCGGTTGACTGCGAGGTGCCGGTTCCGATGCCGGACGAGGTGCGGGTGCGTGTGGAGGTGTGCGGCGTGTGCCGGACCGACCTGCACGTGGTCGAAGGCGATCTCGAGGTGCGTCGCTCCGCCGTGATTCCCGGGCACCAGGTGATTGGGCGGGTCGACGCGCGGGGCGACGCGGCCGGTCGCTTCCGGCTCGGCGAACGGGTCGGCATCGCCTGGCTGCGGCGCGCTTGCGGGAACTGCCGTTTCTGCGCGCGCGGTGACGAGAACCTGTGCCTGACGCCCCAGTTCACGGGCTGGGACGCGGATGGTGGCTACGCGGAGTTCGCAGTCGTTCCCGAGGACTTCGCCTACCCCCTGCCGGAGGCCCTGGTCCCGCACGAGGCCGCGCCGCTGCTGTGTGCCGGGATCATCGGCTACCGCGCCTGGAAGTCCGCTGCGGTGCCGTCCGGGGGCAGGATCGGTCTGTGGGGGTTCGGGGGCTCGGCGCACATCACGATCCAGGTCGCACGTCACTTCGGGTGCGAGGTCTATGTCTTCAGCCGCGGCGATGAGCACCGCGAACTCGCCGAGGAGCTCGGCGCCGCCTGGGTGGGTGCAAGCTTCGACACGCCCCCGTATCCGCTCGACGGAGCGATCCTCTTCGCGCCGGCGGGCGAGCTCGTGCCGCCGGCCCTTGCGGCCCTCGACCGTGGCGCCGGCCTCGCGATCGCCGGTATCCATCTCTCGGATGTGCCGCCGCTCGGCTACGAGGCACACCTCTTTCATGAACGCTCGCTTCGCAGCGTCACGGCCAACACACGTGAGGACGGCCGGGAGCTGCTGGCGCTCGCCTCCGAGATCCCGCTTCGCCCGCACACGACGACCTACCCGCTCGAAGCGGCGAACGAAGCGCTCGTGGAGCTGAAGAACGACCGGGTCCGTGGTGCCGCGGTGCTCGAGGTTTCTCCCTAGAGGGCTACGGGCGCAGGCCGCGTGCCTTGGGACCGGATTCCACGGAGACGATCTCGAACGACCGTCGTACCCAGTCGACTAGCAGCGGTCGTGTCTCGCGCGGGTCGATGATTTCTTCGATGCCGAAGGCCTCAGCGGTCAGAAAGGGCGAGCGCAGGCTCGAGAGTTTCTCCTCGAGTTCCGCACGCAGCGCATCGGGGTCGCTCGCCGCCTCGATTTGCCGGCGGTAGGCCGCCTCGACGCCGCCTTCGATGGGGAGTGAGCCCCACTCGCCCGAAGGCCACGCATAGCGGAGGTTCAGCCGGTGGTGCGCACCGTGGCCCGCGCCCGCAACACCAAACACTTTGCGCACGATCACTGAGACCCACGGAACATCGGCCTGGTACACGGCGGCCAGTGCGCGGACACCGCGTCGGATGGTACCGCTCCGCTCCGCCTGCACGCCGATCAGGAAGCCCGGGTTGTCCACGAAGTTCACCACGGGCAGGCGGAAGGTGTCGCAGAGGTCGACGAAGCGGGTCATCTTCTCGGCCGCGGCCGAGTCGATCGAGCCCGCGAGCTGACGCGGGTCGTTCGCCATCACGCCGACGGGCACCCCGTCGAGCCGCGCCAGACCCGTCACCAGCGAACGTCCGAAATAACGTCCCATCTCGAAGAACGAGCCCAAATCGAGCACGAGGCCGAGTAGCTCGCGCACGTCGTATGGCTTGCGCCGGTCGCGTGGCACGATCGAGAGCAGCGTCTCTTCGCGCCGCTCCGGGTCGTCGTCGCACCGTATGCGAGGCGGTGGCTCGAAGACGGAGCTCGGCAGGTAGGAGAGGAAACGGCGCAGCTGCGCGAATGCCTCTTCCTCGTTGGCGACCTCGTTGTCGACGGCACCGCTGCCCCGGGTGTGGATGTGCGAGCCCCCGAGCGTTTCCTTCTCGACTTCGCGGCCGAAGGCGCGGCGGACCACGGGCGGCCCAGCCACGAAGAGCTGACTCGTGCCGCGAACCATCACGGAGAAGTGCGACGCTGCGACCCGGGCGGCGCCGAGCCCGGCGACGGGGCCGAGCGCCGCCGCGACGACTGGAACGCGCGAGAGCAGCGCTACCGAGATCTCCCAGTCGGGATTGAAGGGCACGTAGGAGCGCCGCAAGGCCGTGTTCATCTTCACCGAGCCGCCGCCCCCGGTCCCGTCGACCAGACGCACCATCGGAAGACGCAGGTCGTGGGCCGCCTTCTCGGACCAGCCCATTTTGTTGCCGATGGCGCCGTCGGCGGCGCCGCCCCGCACGGTGAAGTCGTCGGCACCGATTACGACGGCACGTCCGTCGATGCGTCCTCGGCCGCAGACGAAGTTCGAGGGCGTGAGGTCGACGAGATGCCCTTCGTCGTCGTACTGTGCGCGTCCGGCCAGGACACCAGTCTCGTGAAAGGAGCCGGTGTCGAGAATTCTGTCGACGCGCTCGCGAACCGGTAGTCGCCCGGCGCGGCGTGCCCGGTCGACCCGTTCTCTGCCGCCCATGCGCTGGGCGAGCCGGCGGCGGCGTTCGATTTCGTCGATTTCGGGTTTCCAGGACATGACGCCCCATCTTACACGGATGCTTCGCTACGCTGCTCCCGTGTGAAGCTGCTGGCGCTGGACTTCGACGGTGTGATCTCGGACAGCGCGCCGGAGGCCTTCGTGGTGGCGCTCCGCACCTTCTATGCCTTGCACCCCGGGGCACGGATTTTGCGGGATGCAGTACCGCTGTTGGCGGAAGCAGCACTGCCACCGCCCGGAGTCGTGGCGGCGAGTCCATTGTATGCGCCCTTCCTCGACATGATGCCGCTCGGAAATCGGGCCGAAGATTATGCTGTCGTGCTCACGGCGCTCGAGTCGGGTCGGGTGTGCGAGAACCAAGGTGCTTACGACACCTACAAGGCCGGTCTCGATTCGACCGAGCTGAACTCGTTCCGCCGGTGCTTTTACGAAATCCGCACTGCGCTGGCGGACGCGGAGCCGAAGGCCTGGCACCGCCTGATGGGCGCCTACCCCGGCATTCTGGATCTGCTCCGGCGCCGTGCGGGTGACGCCGTTCTTGCGATCGCGACGGCGAAGGACCGGGGCGCTGTGGGCAGGTTGCTACGAGCCTATGGCATCGGGGATCTCTTCCCCGATGGCAGCGTGCTCGACAAAGACACGGGAGTGAAGAAGCGCACACACCTGGAGCAGCTCCGCACCCGCTTCGGTTTCGCGCCCTCCGAGATGACCTTCGTCGACGACAAGGTGAGCCACCTGGAGGCCGTGGCGCCGCTCGGCGTGCGCTGCGCCCTGGCCGGATGGGGTTATAACGGCGAGCGCGAGTCTGCGCGCGCCCGGGAGCTGGGTCATCTCGTGCTCACGCTCGATGACGTCGAGGCGCGCCTCTACGGCACTACCTGATGGGCTGCGCCCCAGCGCTCGATCCACGACGGTGAGACCCGCTGCGTCCTTCCCGAGATGAGGCTCGGCCAAGCGGGGCGGTGTGGAGCGAGACGAGGAGTCCCTGGCGCGTCGCCGACCAGTTTGATCCGGACGAAACCCGTGAGCGCGGTGCCGTCGGCTATTCTTCTGCCATGGATGCCGCTCTTCGCATGCACGCCGAACGAACTCCGAATCCAGACAGCATCAAGTGGGTCGTGGGCCGGTCGGTGATGCAGGGCGGTGCAACGGTGCACTTCGACACGCCCCCGGGCGTGGAGGTGTCGCCGCTCGCCGAGCGGCTCTTCGCGATCGACGGAGTGGTCGGGGTATTCCTCGCGGCAAACTTCGTGACCGTGACCAAGCGAACCGAAATCGACTGGATCGACCTGGCCGAGCCCGTGGCCGCGGCTATTCGCGCCGCTGTGGGCACTCCGCTCGGCTCCGCGTTCGAGCCACCGGTCGTCGTGGACGAAGAGGTGCTCGCAGCGCGTATCCGACGCGTGATCGATGAAGAAGTGCGTCCCGCTGTCGCGATGGACGGTGGTGACGTCGTCTTCGTCGGTTTTCGGGAAGGTGTGGTCGAGGTCAGGTTCAGGGGTTCGTGCAGCGGTTGCCCCAGATCGTCGGCGACACTCGAGAGCGGAATCGAAGCGCGGCTCCGGGAGCTGGTCCCCGAGGTTCGAGGGGTTGTCGCCCGATAGGCGACGTCTTACTCTCGCCTCGTCTGACACCCCTCGTTGTGGTTGCCGTTCGTCGCGCGGTCTGTCTCGTCGGACGGAAGGGGAATCGGCTGGCGCGTACGCCGAAGGGGGATCTCGGTCGGGGTGGACGGAATTGGCGTCGCGCCCAGGGCCGGCGTCTGCGTGGCCGGCTCTCTGGGCGAGGCCGCGCGACGCTGGCTGCGCTGATCGGAGGAATCTTCGCGTGTGGTCTGGCCGTGGTGGGGCTGGTCGCAGGCGGGGGCGGTGACGGAAGTGATCGACCGCCGGATCTCGAGCCGGTATCGGCCCCCGCGCCCTACGCGCCGCCGGAGCTCTTCGAGCGGCCCCCCGTAACGCGCGCTGTTCTCGAACTCGGAGCCTTTCAGCCGCCGGGTGTCGACGCCGGCCGTGTGGGCGACACGGGTGTCCACGGTCGGGTATTCGAGAGCGTTCCGTTGGGGAGTGCCGGGATCGACGGGCCGCTGCGGGTCGAGTACACGCTGGACGCGGCGCTGACGCGTGAGGTGCATCGGGCCCTCGACAACGGGCGCGTGTCCATGGGCCACGTGGTCGTGATGGACCCGAATACGGGACGGCTGCTCGCCTACGCTTCTACGGACCTGCACGCATTTCCACCGACGCGGGCCTACCCGGCGGCGTCGCTCGTGAAGATCGTCACCGCTGCAGCAGCGCTTGCCGCGGCACCGGATAAGGCGGCACTCCCGTGTCGCTACCGGGGGAGCGCGTACCGGTTGACCCCCGCACGCATCGATCCTCCGCAAACGGGTCGCACCGTTTCGCTGCGTCGAGCGCTGGCTTTGTCGAACAACCAATGCTTTGCCCAGCTTGCGGTGCACGCAGTCGGCGGAGATCCACTCATGGAAATGATTGGGCGCTTCGGCTGGCTCTCGGCGCCGGCACCAGCCCACGCGGTGGGCAGTGTGGACCCGGGCAAGGACCGCTACGACCTGGGACGCCTGGGAGCCGGTCTCGCCGGTGCCGAGATTACGCCGTTGCACGCTGTTCAGCTCGCAGCGGCCCTTGCGCACGGGGAGATCGTGGCGCCGCGTTGGGTCGAGCGCGTCGTCGATGCGAACGGCCGCGAGCTGCCGCTTCCGGCGTTGCATGCTCCGCGGCGCGCGATGGATTCCGCGATTGCGGCCCAGCTGCGGGAGATGCTCGTTGACACGACCACACGGGGAACCGCGCGCAGTGCCTTCCGGCGCCGCAATGGCCGCCCAATGCTGGGTGGGGTGAAGGTGGCGGGAAAGACCGGGAGCCTCACGGGTCGGGATCCGGCGGGCAGGTACGAGTGGTTCGTGGGTGTGGCGCCGGCGGATGCACCGCTTCTGGCCGTCGCGACCGTCATCGTCCACGGTGATCTCTACTGGCGGGGCGGCTCTCAACTCGCCGCCGACGTGCTGCGCCGGGCCTTCTGCTCCCAAGGACGCTGTCGCGCCGAAAATGCCGTGCGCTGGATCCGTTCCACTGCTTCGGCGACGGCCGTCCGGGTGCCCCGGGAACCTCCTGAGGGCTGATCGTCTCCGCGTTTCGGCAGTCCCTAAATTCGGAACTATTGGTACCGTAAATTTGCGGGTGTGGAGCCCCCGGTTGGTTGGAAACGCCGGACCTCCGCGGTCCGGATCCCGCTCATTTGAAGGAACGGGTGTCGGGCGTCTGCGGCCGGGTGCAGTCGGCGACGCCACCGGGCCTGGATTCAGTTCAAGGCCCTGAGAGCAACTCGTGACTCCAGCGTCTCCGGGTCGCCCCCGCTCCTGTGCGGCGATGGCCCCGGCCAATCGGACGGGCGCCATGGGTTCGTTCCCCGCCCTCCACGGCTTGACGCTATCGCAAGAAACGGTACTAAGGGTTTCGTATTTTACGGAGTAAACGATGGGTTCCACGTCTCCCGGCCGCGGACGGCCTCGGGACCCGGGGGCCGGTCGGGCGATTATCGGTGCCACGCTCGAACTGCTCACCGAGGAGGGCTACGACGGTGTGCGCGTCGCGCAACTGGCCCGGCGTGCCGGGGTCAGCAAGGCGACGCTGTACCGGCGCTGGCCGAGCAAGGCGTGGCTCGTCGTGGCGGCGCTTCGCAGCACGCCGCCGCTCGAGCCGGTGGACACCGGGAGTCTCCGGGAAGATCTGGAGGCGCTCCTGAACCAGTTCCTCGCGATCTTCGATTCCACTCCCGTTGCCGGGCTCCTGGCGGCGCTCGCCATCGAGCGATGCCGCGACCCTAGTCTGGCTCGAAGCCTCGATTCCTTCGTCCGGGAGCGCAGGCGCCCCTTGGTCGAGGCCATGCAGCGCGCTGTAGCGCGCGGTGAGATTCCGCCCACTGCGGATCTCGACCTCGCCGCCTCGCTCGCCGGGGGCCCCATCGTCATGCGTGTGCTCTTCGGGGGTGCGACTGACCCCGCCGCGGTGCGGCAGCTGGCCGAACTGGTCGGGACCGCGCTCGGAGAGGTTCGGATCGAGCGCAGCGCGTGCTAGGCCGATTGCCCTTCAGATCGAGCGTGGTGCATGCTACGCTGAGTGCCCTTTCTGGAAGGATCGATGGCACGCAGCAAGAACAAGCAGAAGCGTCGGCGTCACCAGCTCAAGCTCCGCCGCCGTCGCCGCCTCGAACGCAAGAAGCGCGAGCGTCTGGCCGGCTAGAGGATCTCGGTGACGACGCTGCCCATGGCGCGGGCTTCGTCGTCGTGGAGTGACTCGACGGCTGGCAGGCTGGCCACCAGCTTGTCCAGCTGCTTTGCGAACTCCGGATGCATTTCGTCGAAGCGCAGCAGCAGGCCGTTATCGCCGTCGTCGCGGTCGGCGGTCGCCCACACCAGAAACGGCTCCTTGTGGGCCGAGCCGTAGATCGCCAGGTGCAGGCGGTCGCCGAGTTCGAGACCCGAATCGCGCTCGACTCGCATTCCACCCATGGAGAGGTCGCGCGCCAGCAACACGCGGATCGCGCGGTCACCGAACGCGGGCACCCGGAGCGGATAGGCCCCTCGATGGCCGCTGCGCCGCTCGAGCGTTTCGTCGAAGCCGGGCGCGAGCGCCCTTTCGGTGGCTTCCTTGGCGAGGGGATCTTCTTCAGCCCGTTGCGCGGCACCCGGGTGTTTTTCAGTCTCGAGTTGCACGTCGACTTCTAATCCCACGTCGCGCGCAAAGACTCCCGCGCGAGTCTCGGGTGGGTCGAGGCTCGGCTCGGTGGCCGAGGGCTCCGGTGCGCCCCGCTGCGCCTGCGGGGTGGGGAGCCATTCATCGTCGGGCAGTGTTCGGCCCCCAGCGCCGAGCGTTGCCGGTCCGCGGGCGCGGTCGTCGAGGGTCTGCTCCAGCGCCTCACGCGCCTCGACCGGAATCGAGGTATCGAAGGCGACGGCGGCGCTGTACGGCCCGTCGGGTCCGAGGTGCTCGTCGAGTCCAATCCGCACCACCGCTCCCGTGACGCTCACTGCGTCACGGGTGTCTTTGCGTGGCGGAAGGGTCACGCGGATGTGGCTGCCGATCGAGATGGCCCACCGCGAGAGGAGCCGACAGCCGCTGGTCGAGAGGTCGGCCAGGATTGCGCGGCGCGACAGCATTCCCGAGCGGAAGGAAACCCGGAGCCCCATGGGAACGCGCGGCTCGTGTCGCCGCTCGTCACCGTTGTAGAGGCAGCGCATCAGCATCAGCCGCAGCGCCTGCGGGTGTACGGGACGTCGCACCAGGTAGTCGAAACCCACTGCGCGAAGATGCGCGCGCAACGTGGGTGAGTCTTCGTCCACGACGACCATGCGAACCATCGCTTTGGTGTCGCCGAGGTCGATGGCTTCGATGCGTCGCGGGGTCGTCACCAGGAGCTTGCGCGGCGGCGGCGTACCCTGGGCGATGGCGCCACCCCGAATGCGGCCGTACGAAGTCCCGAACTCGGCCAGGATCTCCTGGACGTCTTCGAGTTCACCGTCGTCGAGCAGCAGAACCTCGGGAGACCCGGTCATGGACGCTCCGCACCCCGCGCTGGGTGGCACCCTTACCGGTCGTCCGAACTGCGCGGAACCTGTAGCGCCGGGCCCGGAGCCCCTCTGAGGCGTCCCCGGTGGGCCCCCCAGATGCATGCCGCCGCCAGTGTCAGGCCGAGGGCGATGCCCGCGGCGCCGGGCGCTGGGCTCTCGGGCCAGCCGGCGCCGAGGCTCACGGCCACCAGGTTGTTCGCAGTGTGGCACAGGATCGCCGTGCGCACGCTGCCGGCGATCAGAGCCGCTGCGCCGAGGTAGAGACCGAGCAAGCCGGCGAGTACCGCATGCACCGGGTCGATGTGGAGTGCACCGAAGAGTGCAGCGCCGAGAATCACGGCCCCGCCCCGGCCGATCACCGGTTCGAGGCCTCTCTGGACCAGGCCGCGGCACAGGAGCTCTTCGGCAATCCCGGGCGCGATTCCTATGGCCACGAGTGCCAGCATCAGATCTGTGCCGCGCGCTTGCGAGAGGTGCGCTTCGAACTCGGCCAGCGGAGTTCCCTCGCTCCAGCCCATGACTTCGAGCACGCCGTCGAGTGCGAACGACAGAGCGAGCGTTCCGAGAACGAGCAACGCGATGCTTCCGCCGCGGAGCCGCGCGGGTTCGAGCCCGAGCCGCTCGGTGACGGGTCGTTGAGAAAGCATCGCTCCGGCGACCGCCACCAGGCCGAGGAACGTCTCGAGGCCCAGTGAGTTCAGGCAGATCCGATGCAGGCTCTCGTCGCCGTTCGTCGCCGTGGCGCACGTCGCGAATCCGATGGTTCCGGCCAGGGAGGCTAGAGCGACCGACGAAAAAACGTGCCGGGGCGCCGCAATCCGGGCCCAGCGAACCAAGCGCCGGGGAAGCATCGTGCACGCCAGCATACGGCTCGTCGCCGAGGCTTCACAGCCTGCTACCCTCTTATTTGTGGCGATCTCCTCCCTCGCATCGTCCCTACTGATCGCCATGCCCCAGCTTCGGGATCCCAATTTCCGGCGCACGGTCGTGATGCTCATTCAACACGATGACGAGGGGACGTTCGGCGTCGTGCTCAACCGCGGAACGGAACTCAGCGCCGTGGGGCTCTGCGCGTCGCTCGATCTCGACTGGGGCGGGGAGTCGGCGAAGCCGATTGGTTGGGGAGGACCCGTCCAGCCGCAGACAGGCTGGCTCGTGTTCGACGCGGAACTCCCGACGGGTGTCGGCCGGGACGTGAAGCAGGTGGGCCAGGGCATTCGATTCGCCGGTTCGCTGGATGTGTTGCGCCAGGTGGTCGAGAAGCCGCCAACCGACCTGCGGCTCCTGCTGGGCTACGCGGGTTGGGGACCCGGACAGCTGGAGTCGGAACTCGTCGAAGGGGCCTGGCTGGTGGCTCCGCTGACCCGCGAAGTCGTCTTCGACGTGAACCCATCGGTGATGTGGGAGCACGTGCTGCGGAGCATGAAGATCGATCCCTCGACACTGATCGCCGGCCGCGGAGTTCATTGACTGTTTCTCGCGGTATCCCCGGGTATTCCGCGTCGCGGACGGCCCGGGACCCCGTGCGAGAGTAGAGCTGATCCAGGCCGAGCTTTCAGAAGAGCTGCGTGAGGGGCTGGAGGCAGCTGTCCGTCGCTGCCCCAACAGCGTCATTTCGATCGCGGACGGTAGTTGACAGCCCCTGCGGGGACCGGCTCACGGCGGCGTGCCATCCTGCCGATGGGCGAGACATGCCGAAAGGGTCACGAGAGCGGCTGCGCCCTCGGGGTGGACGAGCGCGTGCGACCCCGAGCTTCGGCGAGGCATTGCCTCGGATCACGGAGCATTTCACCCTGGAGGGAGCGCTGGGGGTGGTGGTCGTCGATGCGGCGCGGCTGGCTGTCATCGAACAGCAGTACGGAGTCGAGGCCCACCAGCGGGCGATGTCAGACCTGATCGCCCTGGTCCGGGACCTGATCGGTTCTCGGCTGTCGGTCAACGACTTCGTGGTGGCCGGAGAGACCGGGCGCAACGAGATCCTCGTGCTGGTCTTCCGGGAGCCCGACGAGGCCGCTTTCTACAAGCGTGAGCTCCCGGAACTCCAGCGTGCGCTGGTGGAGGGTCTCGGTCGGCGTGGCGGCCGCGTGGGTTACCCCTACCTGAAACAGGCGCCGCCGCTTCAGATTGGCTCGGGTGCAGCGCTGCGCAACCCGACGATCGGGGTGGACTCCCAGGTGAGCGCTGCGCTGCGAGAGGCCCGCGACGAGGCGCATCTCGCCGCTCGGATCGCCGCTCGCCGCCGCCGTCACCAGATTTTCGAACTCGTGCTGGACGGGAAGGTTCACTCGGTTTACGAGCCAATCGTGGAAGTCACGACACGCACCGTATTCGGCTACGAGGCCCTGGCTCGCGGGCCCGAGGGGACCGACCTCCACTCGCCCGCCGCCCTCTTTGCCACCGCCAGCGAGCAGGATCTCCTCTTCCAGCTCGACTGCCTTTGCCGCCAGAGCGGTCTGGCGGGTGCCCGGGACCTGCCCGGGGGAGCGATGCTCTTCCTGAACGTGCGCCCGACGACGATTCACGATCCGAGCTTTCGCGCCGAGGCGCTTTGCCGGACGCTCGAGGCGTGCAGGCTACGGCCCAGCGATGTCGTCTTCGAGATCTCCGAGCAGGAATCGATCGGAAACTTCGACATCTTTCGTGAGGTGCGCGACTACTACCGGAAGCTCGGCTTCCGAATCGCCTTGGACGACACCGGGGCCGGCTACGCGAGCCTCGAGGCGGTGATGGAGCTCTCACCGGACTTCATCAAGGTCGACCGCGCCTTTGTCTCCGGGATCGACGAGGATCCGGCGCGCCAGGAGCTGCTGCGCGCCCTGCTCTCGGTTTCCGACCAGATCAACGCCCAGATCATCGCCGAGGGACTCGACACCCTCGAAGAACTCGAGACGCTGGGTCGGCTCGGGATTCCCTACGGCCAGGGTTGGCTCTTCGGCAAGCCCCATCCGCTGCGCTCGGACATCTGACGCACCGACCATACTCAGAGGGTTAGAATCGGCTCCGAGATCGGGAGGGAGCTGTCTTCGTGACCGTCGGTTGCGGCGATGCGTTGCAGTCGGCCCGGAAATATACGATGGGGAGCGTGGGACCAGCCGAGGTGCCGCGATGGGGCTCACCGGTCGAGGAGGTTTGGAGCAATGAGCGGACTCTTTGACGTGTCGGGGAAGGTGGCGTTGATCACGGGGGGGTCGCGGGGGATAGGCCAGATGATCGCACGCGGTTTCGTCGAACACGGGGCGAAGGTCTACATCGCGTCGCGCAGGGCCGATGTCTGTGAGCAGGTGGCGGAAGAGTTGTCGGCTGTGGGCACGTGCATCGCGCTTTCTGCCGATCTTTCGACTGAGGCCGATTGTAGGCGGCTCGCGTCTGAGGTGGCGGAGCGTGAAGATGCGCTGCACGTACTGGTGAACAACGCCGGTGCGAACTGGGGTGCACCGCTAGACGAATATCCGGATGCGGCGTGGGACAAGGTGCTCGCCCTCAACGTCAAATCGATCTTTCACCTGACGCGCTTTCTGTTGCCGCAGCTCGAGAATGCATCGACCTCCGATGATCCGGCTCGTGTAATGAACATCGGATCGATCGATGGTCTCCAGGTGCCTGTGCTCGAAACCTACGCCTACTCCAGCAGCAAGGCGGCGGTGCATCAGCTGACGCGGGTGCTGGCGAAGCGGCTGGCGCCTCGGGTCACGGTGAACGCCATTGCCCCGGGTCCCTTCGAGAGCAAGATGATGGCGGAGACTCTCGAGCGCTTCGGGGATTCCATTGCCGCTGGCTGTCCGATGCAGCGCATCGGCCGTCCGGACGATATGGCCGGCGTTGCGATCTATCTCGCTTCGAGGGCCGGCGCGTACGTGACAGGGGCCGTGGTTCCCGTCGATGGTGGGATTTGGACCACCCATTGAAGCTCGTCGCAGCACGGCTTCTACTCGCCGCGGTCGCGGTGGGTATGGTTCTGGCCGCGGCCGAGGGCTTCCTGCGCTGGCGCTCTTCGGACTTCGAAGCTTTCGGAGCCGCCCAGGAACTTCCCTGGATCCGCACCTCCCCAGACCGCGAACGGACCTTCACCGTGGATCCGCGTTTCGGCTTCCGCCCGAGGCTCGACGGCGAGATCTACGACGAGTATGGCACTCAGCGCAACGAATATGGTCTGGAGAAACCCGCCGGGCGCACGCGTGTCCTCTTCATGGGCGATTCGGTGACGGCGCGTCGCACCCTGGTGGATGCGATTTCCGACATCTACGGAGACGAGCGCTTCGAGTACTGGAACGCCGGGGTCGAATCGTTCAACACCGTGCAGGAGGTCGCGTTCTACCTGGAATACAACGCTGCGATTGCACCCGACCATGTGGTCCTGACGTTCCATCTCAACGACTACGAGACCACACCGATTGCCTTTCTCGACGACGAGGGCCGCGTCGTCGTCTTTGCGCTCAACCAGCCGGCCCGGCGCATCCAGCCCTGGCTCTTCGAGCACTCCTGGCTGTATCGCTTCTGGCTGGGTCGCGTGCGCATGCGCGCGGGGGACTTTGCAGCCGTCGCACAGGAGGTTCACGAGAGCCTGCGCCAGTTACGGGACGTGCTGCGCGAGGAGGGTATCCGTCTCACCGTTCTCGTACTTCCGCTGATGCAGCGGCCCGGGAAGTGGCGCCCGCAGGAGCGCAACGCGCGCTTGCGCGTGCTCAAGTTCCTCAATCGCGAAGGGATCCGCCACTTCGATCTGTTGCCCCCCCTGCGCAAAGCGCTGGAACGAGGTGTGCCGTTCCAGGAGAGTCGTGGCGACGTTTTCCACCCGAGTCCAGAGGTCTCGAAGGTCTTCGCCGAATACCTGGCCGAGCGGGCCCTGCTTCGGGACAACGCCTCCGAGCGGTGATGCGCTCCCAAAATGCGAAGGGGCGGTCTCCCATCAGGGAGACCGCCCCAGAGGCTCAGCCTGCGAACAGGCTCGATGCCGTGGCTACTTGCGCATGCGCTTGCGGCCGATCAGCACCAGGCCCGCAATGCCCGAACCGAGCATCAGCAGCATTCCGGGCTCCGGAACGAACTCGATGAGCATCGTCTGCGCCGAGGCCACCTTGGCGCTCGACCCTAGGGTCAAGTTACTCGTGATCTGGCTCGCCGAGATCAACTGCACCACTCCGCCGACAGCAGCTGTGCTGGTGGTTGCCGAAGCCGGACCGTGTGCCCAGCCGTGGAACTTAATCGGAAGGGTGATTTTCGCGTAGTTAACCGCGGTGGTCTGCTCGTCGTAGACCGTCACCGTCTTGAGCGACCAGGGGTTGGCCTGGACGGAAATCCGATACAGACCGTTCAGGATGTTGATCGTGAGCAGCCCGCCGATGCCGATACCAATCGTCGAACTACCCGCGGTGTGTTCCGTCAGGACCATCGGGGCACTAGCAGCACACGCGGTGCTGAACAGGCACAGCCGGACGAGGCCCCGAAGCGGCATCGTGCCTTCGAACGGAGGAGCGAGCGGATCATTCAGGGCTCCCGAGATGGGCTTGAGGGTTCCCGTGCCGCCCGAGATGCCGACGAACTGAACCGACGCGATCATGTTGCCTTGGGTGTCGGGGTCGGTGACGAACTTGGTGAAGTTCGCCGTGACCACACCTCGGCTGGGGGCGAGGCGCAGAGTGGCGAGGTGACCCAATCCGCCGCTCACGCCGTTGATGGTGGCGACGCCGCCGCCGGTGGGCCTCGCATTGGCGAAGTCGCCCAGCCTGACGATCGTCGTGCCCTCCCAGTTCATGACCGCGGCTGATGCGCTTCCCGCGATTCCAAGAACTGCGAGTGAAACCACTAAGTAGAGGGATAACTTTTGAAACATCCTGTCTCTCTTTCTCTTCTGATTTTGCGTCCGATCCTGGGCACTCACAACCACTGTGAGAACTCATCGGACCTAGTGGGTAGCAACTGGAGACGCAAGTTCCATGCCTCATTGATTATACAAGTGAACTCCTTTGAAATCCATTAGTTACCTATTTGTCCCCCTGGGGGTGGCGGGCAGTAACGGAAAAACTCTTCCGTCTGCGAGGAACATGCCTTCCCCAGTTCTTGGAGCGGTATGGCCCGGGGATTTGTGCTCCCCCCCTTGCGGTTGGAGGCTTCGAGGGGCCCGTGGGCTTCAGTAGAGACGCCTGTGGGCTTCAGTAGACGGCTTCGACGAGTTGGGGACCGGGTTCGGCGAGGGCGGTCTCGAGTGCCGCGTGGAACTCCTCGGCGGTCGAGGCGCGTCGCGCGGGCACGCCCATGCCGCGGGAAAGGGCGACCCAGTCCAGTTCCGGGTCTTCGACGGACAGGACGCTGCGGGCGCGGGGGCCCGGCTCGGTGACGCCGAGGCGCGCGAGTTCGACCGCGAGGATCGCGTAGCTGCGATTGGCGAAGACGATGCTCGTGACGTCGAGGCCTTCCCGGGCCTGAGTCCACAGGGACTGGAGCGTGTACATGCCCGAGCCGTCTCCTTCGAGGCACACCACCTTGCGGTCGGGGCAGGCGAGGGCGGCGCCCGTTGCGAGCGGCATGCCCTGGCCGATGGAGCCCCCGGTGAGAAAGAGCCAGTCGTGGGGCGCTGCGCCGCGGGTCTGCGGAAAAATGCCAGCCGCGGCAGTGATGCACTCGTCCGAGACGATCGCGCCCTCGGGAAGCAGCGCGCCCAGCGATGCACCGATAGACCGGGGGCCGAGCTTGCCGCTGGGCCGCGCTGGGCGGGCCTCCTCCGCTACCGCGGGCGGCGGCGGGCCGGCGCCCAGTTCGTCGCAGAGGGCCTCGAGCGCCGCGTTCGCATCCGCGCCGGGCTCTGCCAGCACGTGCACGACGCAGCCCGGCGGCGCGAGTTCGCTCGGGCGCTCCGGGTAGGCGAAGAACGCGACCGGCGACTGGGTACCGACCAGCACCAGGTGACGCAGGCCCGCGAGCGCTTCGAGAGCAGGCTCGGGAAAATAAGGAAGGGGGGTGATGGGCGGGACGCCTGCTCCGCGCTCGAGACGCGCGTTGAAGGTGTCGCAGAAGAGTTTCGCGCCGGTGGCGGAGGCCGCGGCGTTTGCCCGCGCGAGGCCCTCGCGCCTCAGGGCCGGTCCGCTCAGCAGCAGCGCAGCCGGTTCTTCTCGCAGCGCGGCGGCGCAGGCGCGCACGGCTTCCGGATCGGGTGCGGGGGGCAGCCGCGGCGGGCGCGGCGCTGCGGGTCCCGGCCCCTCGCTCCAGGCGACATCCGCCGGCACGATCAGTGTGGCGACCTGCCCGGGGGGTCCGTGGGCAGCCGCCACTGCCTCGGCGCCGTCCGCGGCAAGCTCCGCACGGTCTTCGCAGCGGCGCACCCAGCTGGAAACCGGCGCGGCGATCGCGGCCACGTCGGAAGAGAGCGGCGCATCGTATGCCGCGTGGCTCAGCGCGTGGTCGCCGACCAGGTTCACCACCGGCGAGCGAGCCTTCCGTGCGTTGTGGAGGTTCGCGAGCGCGTTGCCGAGCCCGGGACCCAGGTGGAGCAGGGTCGTGGCGGGCTTGCCGGCCATGCGCGAGTAGCCGTCAGCGGCGCCCGCCGCCACGCCCTCGAAGAGCCCCAGCACGGGTCGCATGCCAGGTACCCGGTCGAGCGCAGCGACGAAGTGCAGCTCCGACGTGCCCGGGTTGGTGAGACAGATCTCGACGCCGGACTGCACCAGGGTCCGAACCAGGGCCTCGGCGCCGTTCATCGGCGGCACCGTATCACAGGCCCCCACTCTATACTGGGCGCCTCCAGCGGGGGGAGCGCGCGCGTTGCGCCAGAGTGGGAAGAAGAGTGGGAGGAAGAAGATTGAAGGTCAAGGCGGCCGTCGCCTGGGAGCCGGCAAAACCGCTCGAGATCGAGGAGATCGACCTGGAGGGTCCGAAGGCGGGAGAGGTGCTCGTTCGGCTCGAGGCCACGGGGGTCTGCCATACGGACGCCTACACCCTCTCCGGCCGGGACCCGGAAGGGCTTTTCCCCGCCGTGCTGGGGCACGAAGGGGCGGGCGTCGTCGAGGATGTCGGTAGCGGTGTCACTTCGGTGAAGCCCGGCGACCACGTGATCCCGCTCTACATCCCGGAGTGCGGGACGTGTCGCTACTGCCAGTCGGGCAAGACGAATCTCTGCATCACGCTGCGCGCCACCCAGGGCCAGGGCGTGATGCCGGACGGGACGAGCCGGTTCTCGCGCGGTGGGAAGGTGATCCACCACTACATGGGGACCTCGACCTTCGCCGAACGCACGGTGCTGCCTGAAATTGCACTCGCACGGATCCGCGATGACGCGCCCTTCGACAAGGTGTGCCTGCTGGGCTGCGCCGTCACGACCGGGATCGGCGCGGTGCGCAACCGAGCGAAGGTCGAGGCCGGGTCTTCGGTTGCCGTCTTCGGTCTGGGCGGTGTCGGGCTTTCCGTGATCCAGGGTGCGGTGATGGCCGGCGCCGAGCGCATCATCGCGGTCGACGTGAACGCCGAGAAGTTCGAACTCGCCGGCCAGTTCGGCGCCACAGACTTTGTGAACCCGGGGGAGATTGGCGACGTCGCCGAGGCGATCGTCGAGCTGACCGACGGAGGCGTCGATTACTCGTTCGAGTGCGTGGGCAACGTGGATCTGATGGGGCAGGCCCTGGCCTGCACGGCCCGGGGCTGGGGCGAGGCGATCGTCATCGGCGTCGCGGGCGCCGGCGAGGAGATCCACGCCCGGCCCTTCCTGCTGGTGACCGGCCGCTCCTGGCGCGGCACGGCCTTCGGAAGCGTGAAGGGCCGCACCGAGTTGCCGGGCTACGTCGATCGTTATATGGACGGCCACATCAAGCTCGACGAGATGGTGACGAAGACGCTGCCCCTCGAGGACATCAACCGCGCCTTCGATCTCATGCACGAAGGCGAGGTGATCCGGAGCGTGATCCTCTATTCCTGAGATCGAGCGGACCCGAGGCGGGGTCAGGTGGCGCGAAGGGCTTCTGCCGGGGGGACCCGGGCGGCGCGCAGCGCCGGGAGCACGCCGGCGACGATGCCGACGACGGCGAGCGAGGTGGCGATGAGCGTCACCGTGGCAGCGGAGAGCTCCGGCGGCGAGGTGAAGTGGCTGCCCGCCGGGGCGACCGCCGCGATGAGGCGCGTGAAGCCCACGCCGAGCGCGGCGCCGAGGATGCCCGAGAGCCCGCAGACACTCGCGGCCTCGGCGAGGAACTGGAGGAAGATCGACCGGTCGGTGGCACCCACCGCCTTGCGCAGCCCGATCTCGTGGGTCCGCTCGCCCACGACGACGAGCATGATGTTCATCACGCCAATGGCCCCGATGAGCAGCGTCACCGCCCCCGCCGTCACGAGGAAGATCCGGAAGCCCAGGAAGAGTGTGTGCACGATTTCGAGGGCTTCGTGCACGTTGAAGAAGCTGAGCGCCGCGTCGAGGTCGGGCGCGAAGTCGTGGTGGAGGCCCACGATCTCGCGGAAGTGGCCGATCGCCTCCCACGACCGCTCGCGGGTCACGGGAGCGAAGATCGCCATGTCGATGCGGTCGTGTTGGAGGAGCCAGCGCTGCGCCACGGTGTAGGGGATGAACACCGTCCAGTCGTCCCACCCGTTGATGCTGATCATCTGGTCGCCCTTCGGTTCGCCCACGCCGATCACCCGGAAGCGGAGCGACTCGATCTGGAGTGTCTGTCCGATGGACGAGGTCTCGCCGTAGAGGCGCTTGGCGGCCTCGGGTCCCAGGTAGGCGACGCGCTCGCCGCGCTCGAGGTCGAGAGGCGACAAGAACCGCCCTTCCCGGGGAACCAGGTTTCGGAGAGCCGCGGAGCGCGGGGCGACGCCCTGTACCTGGAAGAGCTTGGTGCGCCCGTTGGCGCGGACCACCTGGTTCCACAGGGCCAGGTTCGGGGCGGCGTCCTCGATCGAGTGCAGGGCCCCGACGCGGCTCATGTCCTCGTTCTCGAGCACGACCGCACGGGCGCCGCGCTCGCCCACCCGGTTCTTGATCAGCGCACCGGGCCAGGCGATGACGAACTTCGGCCCGGCCTTCTCGAGTTCGCGGGTGTAGTGGGTGTCGAGGCCTTCGATGCTGGCGCTGAGGAAGGTCAGCAGGAAGGCGCCCCAGACGATCCCGAGTGAGGTGAGACCGAAGCGCAGCGCGTGGGCGCGCAGGCTCCGAAGTGTGGCTTGCAGCAGGTCCACCGCTTCAGTCCATCCGCAGGGTGAGAGCGGGATCCACGCGGGCGGCGCGCCACGCCGGCACCACGCCGGAAGCGACGCCCACCACCGCCAGCACGACCAGCGCGGTACCGACGATCCCGGGCTGGAGCACCGGAACCGGCACCAGGTCGGGCAGGGGCAGGTGTTTCAGCAGCAGACACGCGCCCACGCCGAGAATCGCGCCGGCGATTCCGCCGAGGCCGCAGATCGTCGCGGTCTCGACGAAGAACTGCGCCACGATGTCGCGGCGGCGCGCTCCCACGGCCAGCCGCACGCCGATCTCCGGGCGCCGCTCGTGAACCGCGTCGAGCATCATGTTGAGCACGCCGACGCCGCCGACCAGCAGGGTGGTCGCGGCGAGGATGAGGAGCATCCAGCGGGTCTCCTGCATCGGCATCCGGTTCAGTTGGTCGAGGGCGCTCCAGATTCTGACGGCCTCGGTGTCGTCGGTGCCCACGCCGATCTGTTCGGCGAGGATGGCGCGAACCTCGTCCTTCGATGCGTCGAGAAGGCGGGGGTCCGGAATCCGGTAGATCACCTTGGTGACGACGGCATCGTCCGTCCACCAGCTCGGCCAGTTGAGCTGAACGGTCGTAATCGGTACCCAGACCTGCTCGTCGATCTCCATGCGGTCGCGCGAGAGCTGTGTTCCGACGGGCTCGAGGAAGCCAACTACCTCGAAGGGCTTGCCCGCGATGCGGATGTGGTCCCCGAGTCGTCCCTCGGGTCCCAGTAGCCGTTGTCGGGTTTTTACCCCGAGGAGTGCCACGCGCGCGCGGCGCTCGACGTCCGCGGCGCTGAGCGTTCGGCCGGCGGCGACTCCGACACCGCGAATGGCAACGGCCTCCGGGTCCATGCCGCGCACATCCAGCGTGAGAGCGCGCTGTCCAAACGTGGCGGGGAGCATCTCCCAGCTCTCGGCGCCGACCAGGTCGGGCACCTGCGCGCGCTGACGCAGTACTTCGACCTCCTGCATCCGGAACCAGAGGAAGCGCCGGTCCGCCGCCGGGCTGAAGTTCTCACCGACCTTTCCGGCGTGCACCTCGCCCATGTTGCGGCCGGCCCGGAAGAAGCCGTCTTCGAGCGTGCGGCGCGAGCCTTCGCCATAACCCACCAGGAAGATCACGGACGCCGTGCCCCAGACCAGGCCGAACATGGTGAGGAGCGACCGCAGCCGGTGCGCCCACAGGAGCCGCAGGGCCTGGATCACGGCCTCGCCGATCACCGGGAGCCGTCCGTGTCGAGCAGACCGTCCCGGAGCGTGAGGCGGCGCGGTGCGCGCTCTCCGATGCGGGGGTCGTGGGTGACGATCACCACCGTGTTCCCTTCGGCGTGGGCGGCGAAGAGCAGCGCCAGGATCTCGTCGCCGGTGGCGGTGTCGAGGTTTCCCGTCGGCTCGTCGGCGAGCAGCAGCGACGGCTCGTTCACCAGTGCGCGCGCCACCGCCGCGCGCTGGCGTTCGCCGCCGGAGATCTCGCTCGGCCGGTGCCGCGCCCGGTGAGCGAGCCCGACGCGCTCGAGCGCCTTGAGTGCCCGCTCGCGCCGCACGCGCCGCGATACGCCCCGGTACGAAAGGGGCAGTTCGACGTTTTCGACCACCGAGAGCCGGGGCAGGAGGTTGAAGCTCTGGAAGACGAAGCCGATTGCCTCGCCGCGCACGGCCGCCAGCGCGTCGGCGGCGAGGCCCTGGACGTCGTGCCCGTTCAGTCGAAAGCGCCCCTGCGTGGGCTCGGAGAGGCAGCCGATGATCTCCATCAGCGTGGTCTTGCCCGACCCGGAAGGACCCATGACCGAGACGAGTTCGCCGCGGTCGATCTGCAGGTCGATCCCCCGCAGTGCTTGGACCTGTGCGCCGCCCGTGTCGTAGTACTTGTGCAGCCCCGTGAGTTCGATCACCGGAGCCGACGTTCCGGCGGCCGCACCGGTCACTTGAGTCGAACCGTCTCGCCCTCGGCGAGGCCCGAGAGCACCTGGACCCGGCTCCCGTCGACGATGCCGATCTCGATACGGCGTTCCTCGGGTGCCGGACCGTCGATTTCGACGTAGAGATTCGCTCCCCGGTAGCGCAGCGCCGTTTCCGGGATGACGAGTGCGCTCTCGACGGTCTCGGTGATGATGTCGGCGTCGCCGGACATGCGCGGCAGCAGCAGTTCGGCATCCGGGTCGACGATCTCGATCTTCACCTCGAAGTACGTGACGTTCTGGATTCGCTGGCCCATGGGTGCGATCGTGCGCACCGAGCCCTCGAAGGATCGCTCGGGGAAGGCCTCGGTCTGCACCCGCGCCCGCTGGCCGACCGCGACGCGCGCGATCTCGTTCTCGTCGACGAGCCCTTCGAGATACAGCGCCTCGGTGCCCGCGAGCGAAAGCAGCACGATTCCCCCGGTCACGGCGGTGACGGGCGAAACCGCGTTGCCCTCCTCTGTGTGGATCTGGAGGACGCGCCCCGCAAGCGGCGAGCGCACCGTCGCGTAGGAGAGTTGTGTATTCAGGTTGTCCAGCCGGGCCTGGGCGCGCGCCACCTCGGCGCGCGCGCCCTGCTGGCGGGAGCGTGCGTCGTCGCGTTTTTGTTGCGAGGCTGCGCCGCTGCGCTCGAGCTCGAGGCTGCGTTCGAGTGCGATCTTCGCGAAGCGAAGCTCCACGCGCACGGCCTCGAGTGCGGCCGCGGCTTCGCGCACTTGCGCTTCGAGGAGTTCCCGCTCGATTTCGACGAGTGGCTGCCCGGGCTCGACCCGGTCGCCGTCTTCGACGTGAATCTTCTCCACGATGCCGGCAATGCGCGAACGCACCTCGACTTCGCGCTCGGGCTCGATCGTCCCGGTCGCCACGACGATGCGCTCGATGCGCTCCATTTTCGCCGACGCGGTCGGTATCTCCGCGGTCTCATCCACCGCGCCGCAAGCGAGGAGCCATGCGAACGGGAGAAGCCACCCAATGGCAGACCGGACGGGAGAAGACACGGAGGAACTCCGGAGTGGACGCCGGTCAGACCGGCGCAGCGGGCGCATTCGACACGGAAGTTAACACTTTGCCCGCGCGAGATCAGTGGAGCCCGAGCCACGCGCCCCCGTCGTGGATCACCAGGCGCAGCGCGATCGCCGTGAGCACGACGCGGTAGAGCAGCACGAAGAGACGCTCGCTCACCCGGTCGAGCATTCGAGTGCCTAACCAGGTGCCCGCAATCACCGCGGCACACAGGAGGGCCAGGGGGGCGAGCCACGCCGCGAAGGCGAATCCCACCAGGCCGAATAGGGCGATCTTCACCAAATGGCCGGCAGCCTGGCAGGCGGCCTTGGTTCCGACGAGCGCCTGACGGGTCAGGCCGATCTCCAGGAAGAAGGGCGCGATCAGGGGACCGGTGGCACCGATCGTCGTGTTGAGCACACCGACGACCGCGCCGAGAGCCAGGAAGCGTCGGTTGCGGTCGGTCCGTTCCGGGCGGGTCCCGAGCAGGAGCCATTGCCGCGCCCAGGTCGCCAGCAGCACGAAGATCCCGATCAACGCCCGGATCAAGTCTGGAGGGGCCTCGCGCAGCAGCGCGATGCCGAGCACACCGCCCGGCGCGAGCAGGGCCGCGTAGCGGAGCAGGATTCCGCGGTCGACGTACTTGCGCTGGAACCAGGTGCGCGAGCCGTTCGATACGAGCTGCACCACGCCGTGGACGGGAATGGCGACGAGCGGGTCGTAGAAGAGCAGCATCACCGAAAGCAGGGTGATGCCCCCAGCCATCCCGATGATCGCGGACAGGATCGAGGTGAGGAATGCGGTGACCGTCAGGACGGCGAGTTGGAAGGGATCCAAGCTCAGCTTTGCTTCGATTGGCGGGCCGCGAGCCATTCGAGCAGCGCTCTCACCGCGTCCACGTCTGGCAGGCGCCGAGTCGCCGCGGTGGGCGTGTCGGCGCTTCCGACGCGGAACGTAGTGGAGAGACCGGCGAGGAAGCGGAAGGCATCCTCGTCCGTCTGGTCGTCGCCGACGTAGATGACCCGTACTTCTTCCGACCAGGCCGGGCCGTAGCGGGTGCGCAGGATGTGGAGCACGGCGCGGCCCTTGTCCCAGCCGATCGGGGGACGCGCCTCGATCGCGCAGTGGGCGTCGCGCGACTGATAGCCGTGCAGCACGATGTTGCTCCGCACGTCTTCCACGAGTTGTTCACGCCGGTTTTCGGGGACGGCGCGGTAATGGTAGGTGAGCGTGGGTCCCTTGTGCTCGGTCCAAGCGCCGTCGACTTCGCAGCGCTCCAGGTCCGAGGCCAGCGCCTCGGCACGCTGCCGGTAGTGCACCAAGTCCTCGTGGGAAAAATGGGGAATGTCTCCCCCGTCGATCTCCAGGCCATGGTTACCCGCGAAGGTGAGTTCGGGCACACCCACCATCTTCTGCACGTCGGCGAGCGAGCGCCCGCTCACGATCGAGACGTCCACATCATTGCGTTCGGCGCAAGCTATCAGCGCCTTGCGCACACGTGGCGGAAGTCGCGCCTTGGAGGGGTGCTCCCGGAGCGGGGATAGCGTGCCGTCGTAGTCCAAGAAGAGCGCGAGCCGGTAGCTCTTCAGGAAATTGTCCAGCCATGCGCTGAAGTCGGCGCCCTGGAGCGGTGCGAGAGTTGGGCGTTCGACTCCCGCCTCCTCCAGGAAGGAGGTGACCCATGCACCGAGGTCGTCGCGCCGTTCGCGCCGCCGCAACGCCGTGGCGCGCGATGCACGCTCCTCCTCCTCCATCGTGAGTGCGCGGTGGAGTGTCTCTGCGCTGCCGTCGATGTCGTAGGGATTGACCATCAACGCCTCGCGCATGGTGTCGGCCGCCCCGGCGAGACGCGAGAGCACGAGCACGCCGGGCGCCTCCACCTGGCAAGCGACGAACTCCTTGGCGACCAGATTCATGCCGTCGCGCAGTGGCGTCACCAGGGCGACGTCGGCATCGCGGTAGATACCGCAGAGCCTCTGCTGGTCGACCGTGCGGTAGAGGTAGCGGATGGGGGACCACCCGGCCGTCGCGAAGCGCCCGTTGATGCGGCCGACGATCTCGTCGAGTTCGCGCTTGAGCTTGCGGTACTCGGCGACCTGCGAGCGGCTGGGCACGGCGATCTGGAGCAGGATTACTTCTTCGCGGTGCTCGGGGTGAAGCTCGAGGAGCCGTTCGAAGGCCAGCATCCGCTCTGGGATCCCCTTGGTGTAGTCCAGACGATCGATACCCAGTACGACCCGCTCGCGCGCGCTCTGCGGCGGCGGCGCGGCGCGGGCCAGCGCTTCGTATCTCTCGAATTCGATCCCGAGCGGAAGTGCGCGGATGCGCGTGGATCGATCGCCGTACTCGACGAGCATCTCAGCCTTGTCCACGCGGGCGCCCAGCGTGCGCTCGACGCAGTCGAGGAAGTTCTGCGCGTAACTGCGGACGTGGAAGGCGATGAGGTCGCAGGCCAGAAGCCCGCGCAGGAGTTCACGGTCCCATGGGAGAAGCCGGAAGATGTCGTAGGGCGGGAAGGGGATGTGAAGGAAGAAGGCGAGACGCGTGTCGGGCAGGTGCTTGCGCACCTCGGCCGGTGCAAGCAGGAGCTGGTAGTCGTGGATCCAGACGAGACCCGCGTCTTCACCCTCTTCGGCCGCCGCCGCGCCGAAACGTTTGTTCACTTCCTCGTAGTGCACGAAGTCGCGTGCGTCGAAGCGTGCCTGCGGAGCGAGCGAGTGCATGAGTGGCCAGAGGGTTCGATTCGAGAAGCCGTGGTAGTAGCGCTGGACCTCGGTCTCGCTCAGTGCGACGGGGCGGATGCGGTAGGCCTCGCCGCGGGCCGCGATGCTCTCCCCCTCCCAGACGTCGATGCCCGGCCAGCCCACCCAGGTGCCGCCCCGCTTGCGGAGCACGGGCTCGAGCGCCGACACCAGCCCGCCGGCTGAAGGCTCGCGCACGAGCCCTTTGGCTGTGTGCTTGAAGGTGAACGGCAGCCGGTTGCTTGCGACGACGACCGGTCGCTCCGCTGAAGCGTTGGAATCCTTCCGCGCCACGGTGCGAGGTTACCCCAGCGGACGTGTCCGGGTGCGCCCGTTTGCCCAGCGCGGGGCTATGTTCCACGAGTGGAACCGGGGCAGATTGCGGTCGGACTGATCTGGTACGTCGTATTGCTCTTCTCCTTGACGGTGCACGAGGCGGGGCACGCCTGGGCCGCGGCGCGGGGCGGCGATCTCACGGCCTATCTGGGCGGGCAGGTTTCGCTGGATCCGAGGCCGCACATGCGCCGGGAGCTCTTCGGAACCGTACTGGTTCCCCTCTTCTCGTTCGCGATGTCGGGGTGGATGATCGGGTGGGCCAGCACACCCTACGATCCGCGCTGGGCGTACGCACACCCGCGGCGCGCCGGCTGGATGTCGCTGGCGGGACCGGCGGCGAACCTCGCGCTCGTGGTGCTCGCCGGTGTGGGCATTCGCCTTGCCATGCTGGCTGACGTCGTGGAGCCGGGGCACCCGAGCTTCACCGCGCTCGTCGTCGGGACCGGATCCGGTGTTGCAGAAGCGACAGGGATGTTTCTCAGCCTGCTCTTCATGATGAATCTGCTGTTGTTGGTCTTCAATCTGATCCCGGTGCCTCCCCTCGACGGGAGCGGTGCCCTCTCCCTGCTGGTTTCCGAGGACACGGCGCGCCGCATGAAGCAGTGGATGGCGCGTCCCGCCTTCGCGCTCTTGGGAATTCTGGCCGCTTGGATCGCGATTCCCGTGATCTTCTGGCCCGTGTGCGAAGTGATGCTGGGATTGCTCTTTCCCGAATACCTGTAGGCTCTTTCCCGGAGTACTTCTGCGGAGTCGAAGCGCCCCGGTGCAGGAGATCTGGCGCTGGCTGCTCCGCCTCGTCGCAGCTGCCCGGAGGCCGCGTCCCCGTGTGCGGGGGGAGGGGTCGCGGCCCCTCCTGGGCGCGGTGGAATTCGGTTCATGCGGGACGAGGGGTCAGCGGCTAAGCATTGCGCATGCCGGAACTCCCTGAGGTCGAGGTCACGCGGCGCCGCATCGAGCCCCTGCTGGTCGGCCGGCGCATTCGACAGCTCGAGACTACGGGCGACAGCTATCTCTTCTTGACCTCACCGGTGCAGCTGAGGCGCGGGCTCCGTGGCCGCCGGGTCGAGTTCCTGGGACGCCGAGGCAAGTACCTGGTCTCCAATCTGGAAGGTGGAAGCCGGCTGATCGTTCATCTCGGGATGACGGGCCAGCTCTTCGGGGCGGGTGCCAGCAGCGTTCGGTTGCTTTCGGCCACGGCCCGTGCCTCACTTGTGCCGGAAGAGCAACGCGGCTTTCGGCCCGATGCGCATACGCACCTGCACTTCCGATTCGAGGACGGTGCTCCCGATGTCTACTTCCGCGACGTTCGCAAGTTTGGAAAGATATTGCTGCTTGCGAGCGGCGAGAGTCACCCGCGTCTCGAGCGCCTGGGCGCCGACGCGCTCGACGTGACGGGAGAGCTGCTCTTTGCGGCGACCCGAGGGAGGCGGGTGGCGATCAAGAGCTTTCTCCTCGACCAGACCGTGGTGACGGGAATTGGGAACATCTACGCCGACGAGGCGCTCCACCGCGCGCGTGTGCGTCCGACGCGGCGGGCTGCGCGCGTGACCCGCGCAGAGTCGGATCGGATCGCAGTGGAGGTCCGGAACGTGCTCGAGCGCGCGATCGAGACGGGGGGAACGAGCATCCGCGACTACGTGACCCCCGACGGTTCCGACGGCGGTTTTCAGGACGAGCGCCGTGTCTACGCCCGCCAGGGCGAGCCCTGTCTCGTTTGTGACGCACCGGTGCGTCGCATCGTCGTGGGACAGCGTGGAACCCACTACTGCCCCCGGTGTCAGCGGTAGCTCGTTGCTGAGCCTCACCGAACTCGAGCGTGCGGTGCGGGTTGTGGAGCCCCGAGTCGTCGGGCGCCGAATCCAGGAGATTGCCCAGCCGGATGGCCAGCGAGTGGTGCTGACGGCTTACGGCTCGGATGCCGAAGGCGCCGGTCGCGTCCACCTGTTGCTCAGCAGCAACCCGGATGCGGGGCGTCTCTCGCTCCTTTCGCGCCCGCCCCGGCGTCCCCCGAGCCCCCCGCGTTTCGCCCAGTGGCTGAAGGCGCACGTCTCGGGCGCCCGGATCGAAGGCCTGCGGTTGCCCGGCGAAGACCGCGTGGTGGCCCTGGATCTGACCGCGCCCACCGGGGACGTGCGTCTCGTGCTCCAGCTGCTTGCGCGGCGAAGCAACCTCTACGCCTTCGACGCCCAAGGCTGCCTCGTGGCTGCGCTGCGTCCGCTCGCTGGGACGCGTCCGGAGTTGGCGCTCGGGGCGCCGTGGAAGGCGCCGGAAACGGGCCCTCCGCGTCGCGGCGCGGACCGCTTCGAAGCGGTCGGTGACGCGGAGCTGCTCGCGGCGATCGAGGAGCACTACGGGGCGCAGGAGGTGGCCGACTCGCAGGCGGAACTGCGTCGCCGCATCGACCGGTCCCTTTCGCGCGAACGAAGGCGCGTGGCCCGCAAGCTCGACAAGCTCGCGGCCGAGCTCGCGAAATCGCGGCAGGCCGAAGAACTCGCGCGCCACGGCGAGCTGCTGAAGGGCGCCCTGTCCCGGGTGCGGCGTGGCACGACTGCGGTGACCGTGCGCGACGACGTCAGCGGCGAAGATGTGACGATCGCGCTCGATCCGGCCCTGTCTCCTTCCGAGAATCTCGACGGTCTCTTCCGGCGCTACAAGAAAGCGCTGCGCCGGCTCGCGAAGGGAGGAGCGCAGCACGATTCGGTGAGCAAAGCGCAGCGAGAGTTGGAAGCGTTGAGCGCGCGTTTCGCCGCGGCAGCGGACGACGAGGCACTTCGCGTCTTCGCCGGGACCGAAGAGGTGCGCTCTCTCCTGGCGCGCCACACGCCCGTTGTTCCGGGGCCGCGAGGGGCTCGCGCGGGTCCGCCGGCGGAGGTCCAACTCGGCAAGCACCGCGTTCCGCGGCGTCTCGTCCCCCGTCGCTACGTGACGGCGGGAGGGCTCGAGGTCTGGGTGGGGCGCAGCGACGCGGCCAACGATTTCCTGACGACGCGGCTGGCGCGGGGCAAGGACCTCTTCTTCCACCTCGACGGAGCTCCGGGGAGCCACGTCGTCCTTCGCACGGAAGGCCGCGACGATCCGCCCTCGGACGCCGTGCTCGATGCCTGCGAACTCGCCGTGCACTACTCGAAGGCGAAGAACGCGAGCCGTGCAGACGTGCACGTGGTTCCGATCCGAAACGTGAGGAAGCCCAAGGGGGCCAAGCCCGGTCTCGTGACCGTGCACGGCGGACGCACGGTGCACTTGCGCCGCGCCGAGGCGCGCCTGGAACGAGTTCTCGGCGCTCGGATCGAGGACTGAACGGCGCTCCCCGCACCGTCGTCGAGCAGCCCGCTACGAGTTCTCGATCAGTACCTTGAGGGTTCCGCGCGAGTCCGCGCGACGCAGTGCTTCGACGCCGTCGGACAGCGGCAGGCGTTCGGTGATCATCGATCCTACGTCGACGGAGCCGGTTTCGAGGGCGCGGAGCGCGGGTGGAAAGGGTCCGCACCGCGAACCCACGACCCGGATTTCATTGATCACCAGCGGAGCGAGATCAAGGCTCGGTCGCTCGGAGACGGTGGTCTTCAGGACGAGGGTCCCGCGCGGGCGAAGCGCGGAGACGGCCCGCTCGAAGCCCTCGGCGCTTCCCGTCGCCTCGACGACCAGGGAGACCTGGTCGCCGCACCAATCGTCGAGGAGTACCGTCTCGATGTCGCGCTTCGCGACGAGTGCAAGCTTCTCCGGGTGCCGTCCGACGCTGACCACCCGGGCGCCCGCTTGATGAAGCACCTGGGCCACGAGCAGGCCGAGCTTGCCGTCCCCGAATACGACGCAATCGCGTCCGGGTTCGATGTGGACCTGCTCCAAGATCTCGAAGGCGGCTGCGAGAGGCTCGGTGAAGACCGCTTGCTCGTCCGAGACGCGGTCGGGCACCGGGTGGAGGTTTGCCGCTGGAATCCGAACGAAGTCGGCGAATGCGCCGTCTGCATCGAGGATACCCATCACCTGTCGGTGCGGGCAGTGGCGCTGGAGTCCCTGGGCACAGGTCGGACAGCTCTGGCAGGCGAAGTTGATCTCACCGACCACGCGCTGCCCGCGCAACTCTTCGGGGCCCTCTTCCACGACCCCCACGAACTCGTGCCCGAGCGTGCCGCGAAAGCCCATGTAGCCACGCACGATCTCGAGGTCCGTCTTGCAGATACCGGCCAGGCGCACGCGGACGATGACAGTCTCATCACAAGGCCGCGGCTCCGCGACGTCCTCGAGTTGGACGCCGCTACCGTCAAATCGGAGGGCGTGCACGTCACTTGAGCTTAGTCGGTATGCTCCCGAGTGGAAAGCGCGCCGAATGATTACAGAAGCCAGGTCGCCGGGGCCCGAACGGGCGGCGACGCGCGGGTGGGGGCCGCGCGTCGTGGCGGTGATCCTGCTGGCCGGTCTATTGCGTGCGGCTGTCGCGGTCTGGGTCTTCCCGGTGACTCCGATGGGCGATGAACTCTATTACACGGAGACCGCTGTTCGCATCGCACGGGGAGAGGGTCACATCTTCGGTCCACACGGTATGCGCGCTCGTTGGCCGCCAGGTCAGGCGGCGCTGCTGGCACCCTTCGTGGACGTGGAGGTGATCGCGCAGCGCCCCGACCTGCTAGTCGAGCTTGCGCAGCGTCAGCCGGTGGAGATGGACGCGGGCCACCGCGCGTTCCTCGCACCCCTCGTGGCCGTCGCGGTTGCGGCCGGGATCCTGGTGGTCGCCGTGACCGCTGTGCTGGCGTGGACGCTCTTCGGTGGTCGTGCGGCTTTCGTCGCCGCGTTGCTGGCCGCGGTTCATCCCGGACTGGTCGCCGCGAGCCACTATCTGTGGTCCGAGACACTTTTCAGTGTGCTTCTCTCTGGCGGTCTGGCGCTCGGGGTGGTGTGGACGCGGCATCCCCGAGCGGGGATTGCCGTCGCCGCGGGGGTCGTATTCGGTCTCGCCGGGCTCACGCGCGAGATCGCCCTGCCGGTTGCGGCGGCCATCGGCCTCTGGTGGGTGGTCACGTCTGATGCGCGGCGCACGGCCGCAGCTCACGCGGTGCTTCTCGGGCTGGTGGCGGCGCTCACGATCGTGCCCTGGAGTGTTCGCAACCACGCCGAGCTGGACCGTGTGGTTCCGGTCTCCACGGTGGGCTGGATGGGTCTGCGCGAGGGCAACACGCTTTCGGACGTCGAGTGGTTCGAGCGCGACTGGCCCGAGGTGCGCGATTTTCGCCGGCGCTATGTGTCGATCCCCGACGAGCGCGAGCGCCTGGACGTTTCGCGCCGCGAGGCGCTCGAGTTGATCCGCGAGGCACAGCCGGCGTGGTTGCTGCGAAAGCTCGTCCTCAATCTGGGCGAGCTCTCGAGTCCAGTCGACGACGTGCTCGCGAAGCTTCGACAGGGGGCCTACGGGTCCGTTTCGGATGCGGCAGTGCGCGGGGTGCTCGTCTTCACCTGGGTCTTCACGCTCTTTGCCGTCTCGGCGGCCGTGCTGGGGGCCGCCGCGGCTCCGGGCCTGGCCCGGCGCACGTTGCCGCTTTTCGCCATGGTGCCGTTGCTGGCGGTTCACGTGGCGGCAAACGCGTTTCCCAAGTACCGACTGCCCTTCGAACCCCTGCTCCTCGCCTACGCCGGGTTTGCCTGCACCGCCGGTATGCGCGGGCTGCGGGCTGGTTGCTCGCGGCGCAGCCTCGCGGTTGCTGCCACGGCGCTCGGCCTCTTCGTCGTGCTAGGCGCGGTGCGCTTCGGGCCCCGGGCTGCTCGGATCTGGGAGCTGGGTGGCGCGACGGCGGCGGAGCCCGCACCGAACGCGCCGCTCGTCCCGGCCCGCATCGTGTTGCTCAGTGTGGACACGGCGCGCGACGATCGGTTCGATGCGGCCAAGACGCCCGCCATCGAGCGCCTCGCCGCGCAAGGAGCGCGCATCGAGCGATTCTACGCGGCATCGAACTACACGCTCCCGGCGCACATGTCGATCTTCACGGGTCTCGACCCCGGAGAGCACGGTGTCAGCGTGGACGCGGCCCGCCTTGCGCCCGCGGTGCCGACCCTGGCCGAACTGCTGGCTGCTTCCGGCTACCGCACCCGGGCGTTCCACGAGGGCGCCTACCTGGAGTCGCGTTTCGGCTTTGCGCGGGGATTCGAGGTCTACCGCCGGCATCCCCCCGTTGAGGTGGTGCAGCGCGTGCTTCCCAGCGTGCTCGATTGGATCCGCAAGAATCGGGACGAGCGCTGGTTCCTCTTCCTGCACACCTATGCGGCCCATTTTCCGTACGGCGGTTTCGCGCGCTACCGGAGCGAGAATCCCGATCGGGGACTTCCGAGCGATGTGGAGATCGACGCCCTGCGGCGGCGCTACCCGGGCAGCCGGCTCTACGGCCCCGAGCGGCGTCGCGAGATTCCCGCCGGAGAGCAGTACCTCTGCAGCCTCTACAACCAACTCGCAGAGGCGCACGGGGTGCTCCTGCCGTGTGGCGACGACCGTCCTGGACGAAGCGTTTCGCGCCTCGCCCGAAGCCGAGCGGGACCTGGCGGCGATCGTGAGGAGCTACGACGCGCGCATCGGTCAGGTCGATGAAGCGGTGGCGCGTATCCGCGCCACGCTCGAGGGGCTCGGCCAGTGGGACGACACGCTCTTCGTGGTGACGGCAGACCATGGTGAGAGCTTTTGCGAACACGGTTTGCCAAAACACGAATACGTGCCCTTCGAAGAGGTGCTGCGCGTTCCGCTGGTGATCTCGTGGCCGCGTTTCTTCCGCGAGCGGGGTGGGATGGTCATCGACGGTCCGGCGTGGCACCTCGACCTGCTGCCGACGCTGCTCTCCCTGGCGAACGTCGCGGCACCGGAAGGCTTGCGCGGTCTCGACCTGTCTCCGGTGCTCTCGGGGCAGGCGACGCTTCCGCAGGGCCGCGGCGTCTACCCTGCGATTCTGCGTCCCGCCCACAAAGACCAGCGTCCACTGCGCCGGGTCGCGGTGCGGGGGCGCCGCAAGCGCATCGAGGGGCACGCCGCCTATGGCGATGAGGAAGGTTTCCTATTCGACCTGGCCCGAGACCCCGGGGAGCGGCGCAATCTCCGGGAGGCGCGGCCCGACGAGGTGGCTGCGTTCGACGCGGCGATCGCCGACTGGGAGGAGGGGCTTTCCCCCCGGCCGCCAATCCACCAGGATACGGGCCTCCCGATCTCCGAGGCCCCGGCCCCGGTCGATCTCCCCCCGGCCCTGGAGGATCGACTGCGCCAGCTCGGCTACGTCGACTAGGCGCTTGGCGTGGCGCCGTGATTCCCGCATTCTCCCGGTTGTGGAAGAAGTGAACGGCTCCGGGAAGTTCCGAATCGGCCAGGTGGTGAAGCACCGGCTCCATCCGTTTCGCGGCGTCGTGTTCGACGTGGACCCCACATTTTCGAATACCGAGCAGTGGTGGCTCGCGATTCCTGAGGACGTTCGGCCTCGGAGGGAACAGCCCTACTATCACTTGCTGGCGGAAAATGCCGAGACCACGTACGTGGCCTACGTCTCGGAGCAGAACCTGCTCCCGGACGAGACGGGTTCGCCCTGCCGCCATCCTATGGTGAGTGAGATCTTCGGGGAGTTGCACGACGGTTTCTACACCCTGGCCCGGCATCGGCCGAACTGAGTGAGAGGGGCGGACCCGGTGCTACGGGTATTGGCATTCTGTCTCGGTGCGGGCCTGCTGGGTTCCGACGCGGCGGCTCAGGACTCTCTCGGCCCGCCCTCGGCGACCCTGGTGCTCGAGAGCACTTCGGTCGCCGTCGGGATTGGCGTGAGCTGGGGAAGCGGCGTTCTGACTCTGGACGGCGCCGAGCACCGCTTCAAAGTCTCGGGTCTCTCGGTTGCGGACGTGGGGGCGTCGAAGGTGAGCGCCAGCGGCGAGGTCTGGGGCCTCGCCGATCTGTCCCAGTTCGACGGCACCTACTACGGAACGGACGTTGGAGTGGCCGTCGGCGGGGGCATTGCAGGCATCGCCATGCGCAACCAGAACGGTGTCTTCATCAAGCTCAGCGCGTCGCAGCAGGGCGTCAAGTTCAGTATTGCAACCCAGGGGATGAGCCTCAAACTAGAGTGAGGCCACGTCACCCACGCTAGGTCGGCAGGCGGCCGGACTGAGGTACCCTTTCGGGGTGTCGGAGCATCCCCATCGCGAGGTCGAGTTCGCCGGCTGCAGAATCGCGGCGGTCGTGCCGTGCTTTGCCGTGCGCGATCAGGTACTCGGAGTGCTCGAGGCGATCGGTCCAGAGGTCGACCGCATCTACGTCGTGGACGATGCCTGCCCGCAGAAGACAGGGCTGTTCGTGGAGGAGAACTGCCGTGACCCGCGGGTCACGGTGCTGCGCCACGAGGGCAACCGTGGGGTGGGTGCGGCGGTCCTGACGGGTTATCGCCAGGCCCTGGCGGACGGGGCCGAGGTGCTCGTGAAGATCGACGGAGACGGCCAGATGAATCCGGCCCTGGTGACCCGCTTCGTGCGCCCCATACTCGCGGGAGATGCGGACTACACCAAGGGCAACCGCTTCTTCAACATCGAGGACGTCCGCCAGATGCCCTGGCTTCGCTTCGCCGGCAACGCCGTGCTCTCCTTCATTTCGAAGCTCGCGAGCGGCTACTGGGACGTCTTCGACCCGAACAACGGCTTTACGGCCATCCACGCCCGCGTGGCCGCGCTGCTCCCTTTCGACAAGATCAGCGAGGGTTACTTCTTCGAGTCGGACATGCTGTTCCGGCTCAACACGATTCGCGCCGTGGTGGTCGAGGTGCCGATCGAGGCGCGGTACACCGACGAGCCCAGCAGCCTCTCACCCCTCGGCGTGTTGCCGATGTTCTTTGCGAGGCACTCGGTCAACTTCGTGAAGCGGATCTTCTACAACTACTTCCTGCGCAGCTTCAGCATCGCGTCGGTCAATCTCGTATTCGGCGGCTTCCTGGTAATGGCGGGTATCTCCTGGGGAGCTTATGCCTGGGTGCGTGGCATGGAGCAGGGACAGTTTGCGAGCAGCGGCCAGGTGACTCTCGCGAGCCTGCCTATTATCGTGGGCACCCAACTCCTTCTCGCCTTCCTGGCCCACGACATGTCGAGTGCGCCGCGGGTGCCGCTCCACGGCCGGCTCTAGGCGCTTCAGTTTTCCGCCGCTGGACCGGCGACGCGCGGGCTGCCCCAGAACGCCACGCGTCCCCGCTTCGGTCGCTTTGCAGCAACTGCCTCGAGACGCAAGGTGATGGTCCGTCCGGCGTACTCGGAGAGATCGACGTCTAGATCGGTCCAGCTCCGGCCGCTGCCGCGGCGGGAGTCGAATACGGCCCGACGGGAAGCGAGCGTTCGGAACGGGCCGCCGTCCGAGATCTTCACTTCGAAGCGCACTCGGTTGGGTTGCTTGGATCCGTGGACCTTCTTGAAGCCGGACGACACCTGTAAGCGCGCGTTCGCGGGAACCTCGAGCCGCCAGTCGACGCCGCCGCCGCGGTCGCCGAGCGCCATGGCGAGGGGACGTCGGTTCTGCCGCGTCGGTTTCTCCCGCCACGATTGGGGCGCCCCGACCCTCGTGCCGTCCGACTTGCGGATCCAGGCACGCGGCTCCAGACCCGGATCGGCGAGGTCGATGAGGGTGGGGCCACGGTCTCGACCGCGCTCGAGCACGATCATCCAGTCTTCGCTCCGCCGCCGGCCCGTGAAGTGTTCCGGAACATGGAAACTGCGCTCCAGGGCTTCTTGCACCCGCGGCATCTCTTCGCGAAAGGTGGTGTGGAGCGGATCGTCCAGGTCCGACATCACGACGAAGCGGACCTCTTCCAGGGCGTCCAGAATCTCGTCTTGCTGCTCGTCCCGCACGCCCCACACCTGGAGAGCACCGGTGAAAGGTGTGGGGTTGCGTCCGCCGGTCGCGAAGTAGACGAGAGGCTCGGCGCGGGCGACGTAGATGGGTTCACCGGGTTGGATTCGTTCGCGTACGTATTGGATGGCACGCGGCACGGTGCCGCTCTTCTGCACTGGGTTGACTGGCGGCATCGGGACGCGGGGACCGAAGCTCGGCGGTCCCGCGAGTGAGAGCAGCCGTTCGCCCACCCACAGCGTCGACCCCCCCAGGAGCAAGACGAGCGCCGCCGCACAGGCCACGCCGATCCTGCGCGTCGCGGATCCGCGGGCCGGCAGCCAGTTGCCGGCTAAGCAGAAGGCGTAGGCCACGGCGGCCGGTGCCGCGAATACCACGTGACCCGAATCCGGGCGTGGGAAGAGGTTGGAGGCGCAGGCGAGCGTTACGGCAGCGAAGCTCCAGAGTGCTGCCGGGAGCGGACCGAACACCCGTCGGACCGCCGTGAGTGCAAGTACGAGCACGGGGAGGCCAAAGACGACCTGGGTCAGGAAAAGCACCAGGGCCGGCGATCCGAACTTCCCCTCGCGCAGTGTGAAGACGACCTCGGGCACGTAGTAGAACTCGAGCTTCTGCTTCACGATCTCGGGTGAGAGGCTTCCGGGTGGCCACAGGTTGATCATCGGCGAGTCGAAGGCACGGCTCTCGGGGCGGATGAGCAGCGAACTCACGAAGGCTTCGAGGTCGCCGAGAGCCATGAAGGTTGCGAGGCTGACAAGGGTCACAGCGGCACCACCGGCACAGAGCGCCGCGCTCCGGCGCAGGCGCTGGCCGCGGGGCGCGCAGGCGGCGACAGTCGCGACCAAAGTGATCGCCAGGATCGTGCCGACCGTTTGTTTGGACAGCGCTGTCAACGCGATGACCACGCCCGCTGCGAACGCCCAGGCACTCGATCGGACTCCGCGCAGCGCCATCCAGGCGGCGATGAAGGCGAGGCTGGTCGCGATCGTCGTGTAGAACGCGGTGACGAGCAAAGGAAAGAGCAACACCGGTGCGGACGCGAGTGTGGCGGCGGAAGCGTGGGCCCAGGGGCCAGCGTTGCTGCGCCGCGCCAGCGTGTAGACCGAGCCGCACGCTAGCCCGTGCAGTACCGCGACTCCGATCCGGGCCGCGGAAATCGTCGAACCGAAGACCTCGAAAATTCCGGCAACCATGGCGTAGGGAACCGGGCCGGTCACCAGCACGATATCGCTGTAGAGGTGTTCGCCCTCGAGCATCCGCTCGGCGACGTGCACCAGCAGCCCTTCTTCGAGCAGGTTGGGCTCGAGCTTGCCGGCAGCTGCGCAGATCAGGCCGCCGACAGCGCACCAGAGCCAGGCGAAGCGCGGTCCCCATCGGTCGTCGCCGGTCTGCGTCACGCGCGTTCTGGCCCCCAAGCCTGAATAGCACGTCACCCGGCCTGCCGTGAGGCGGCGGGCCTCCCCTGGATGACCGGCTTCATATTGCTCGCGCTGCTGCCGACGGCAATGCGCGTCGACAACGCGCGCGGGTCATGAGCATCGTTTCCGACTTCGGCGCGAACCGGATCAGCGACCCGCCTCCTCTCGGGCGGGCGGTATCGACCTCCGTTGATCCAGGGCTGATCTAGGGCCTCGTGCTGCTCGCAAAGCTCTCGGGTGTCCCGGCCGTCGCGACGGTTCGCGCCGCGTGGAGTCTCGATGGTTTGCGCCGAGGGTGGTGTGGACCGCATTGTTGGCGTTCCGGACGTTGTGTGTTGCCGTCCCTACCACAGGGTCTGAGCTTCTCGAATTGAATGGGGGATCCCGGCTGCCGGTGGAAGGGGCTCAGTCGGTCCGCGGCACCCTCAGCGCTGCCGGACCAGGTACCGGAGCCATCCCAGGGCCGTTCCCAGGCGCAGGTGTTGGATCTCGCGCAGCGCGCGGTAGAGCAGATGGAGCCGGACCGTACACTTCCGGCCCGCCACCCGAGCGGCGCGTTCCCAGCCGAGCTCCCGGGCGCGCTCGGCGACGCGATCGAAGAGGACGAACTCCTCATCGAAGCGCAGGCGGCTCTCGGACTGCAGCGCCGTCGCCCCCCCGGAATGGCGGCGGTAGGCGTACGCCTTCTTTCGAGAGCAGACGATGGCGTCGCCATCGAGCAGCAGGCGGCTCGTGAAGTCGAGGTCCTGCACCTGCTTCCACTGCGGGGCGAAGCGCCGTTGCCCGAGCGCCGCCCGGCGGTAGCAGAGCGTCGGACACATGATGAAGTTCCCACGCATGATCGCGCGCAGGCCCGCCTCGCCCGAGACCAGGAGCGGGTCGGGTCCCCGCGGCCGGTAGAGCGGCTTCACGGTGTCGGCGAGCGAGAACGTGGGCGCGCCGTCGGCGTCGATGATCGACGCGTCGCAGCAGAAGGCCGCGGCACCGGGATGGGCCGCGGCGAGCTCGAGAACGAGCGACGCGTAGTCGGGCAGCAGCAGGTCGTCGCCGTGGAGCAGCGTCACCAGTTCTCCGGTCGCGCGATCGAGGCATAGGTTCCAGGTGTGCACCATGCCCAGGTTGCGCGGGTTTCGGTGGTACGCGATCCGGTTGTCGTTCAACTCGCGGAGCCAGCCCTCGACCCCCTGGTCCGCGCCGCTGTCGTCGACGACCAGGAGCCGCCAGTCGGCGAGGTCCTGGCCCAATACGCTCGCGATCGCCAGCTCCAGGTAGTCGCGCCGCTGGTAGAAGGGAATCGCGATCGTGAGCTTTTCACTCATGCTGGGGGGCCCCGGGGGGTGCCTGCGCCCTGTGTCGGCGGCCCCAGGCGAAGAGAGCGAGGCCGAAAAGGCCCCATACCAGGGTCGCCGCGAAGACGGAGAGCGAGAGGGAGAGCGCGACCTCGGACCGCATGCCGAGTGCGCCGAAGAACTCGACGAAGAGCCACTCTCGCACCCCAGCGCCGCCCACGCTGATCGGGATCAGCGTGATCAGGATGACGAGCGGAACGATCACCGCGTACCAGTGGAACTCCAGTTGAGTGTCGAGGGGCTGGGCGAGGGCGGCGACTGCGCATACGGGGAGTACCTGGGCGACGAGACTCCAGCCGAAGGCGCGCAGCAGGGCGCTGGGCCGCTGCGAGAGTTGGGCGGTTGCGGCGAGCGCACCCTCGATGCCCCGGGCGAGCGCGTGCGAGATCCTCGCCAACGGCGAGAGCAGCCGCCGCAGCAGGCCGTGGGCCCGCGGGTGCAGGATCGCCAGGCTCGCGACCACCAGGGCGGCGGCGGCGGCGAGCGCGATGAATAGCCGGGCGCGCAGGTCGTCGCCGAGAGGAGCAAAGGGCGCCGCCGCGAGCACCACGCAGCCGAGAGCAGCCAGGCTCAGGACTCGCTCTGCCGCCGCCATGGCCAGGGGCTCCGCGCTGCTTCCCGTGTCGTGCTTTGCGTCGACTGCTCGGTAGACGTCGGTCAGGAGTGCGCTCGGCAGCACCAGGCCGAGGAAGCTTGCCACGACGTAGGCACGCAGCAACGCCGAGAAGCGCACGGCGAGCCCCGCCGCTGTGAGCAGCACCTGGAAGCGCCGCGCCACGGCGACGAAGCTCAGGCCGAAGAGCGCCAGAGCCGTACCGAACCAGGCCAGTGCGGCGGGCAGCGACGCGGTCCAGGCCGACGCGAGCGCTTCGGGAATACTGTGATCGGTGGCCGGGATCGCGAGGCGGAAAGCCATCACCAGCAATACGGCTGCAACCCCGAGACGCAGCAGCAGCCGCCCCGTCTCGCCCATCAAGTGGCACACGGCGTGGAAGGGAGGCGGCGTCGGCTTCGGAACGTGTGGAAGGTCCCCGCGACGGTGCCGACGCCGAGCGGCTCGGTTCCGGTTTCACGCTGAACCGGGGCTGTGGGATCGGGCGGAACCTTGAGCAAAGCGGTGTCGGCTTCGATCCGAAGCGGAGCGCGGCGGCAGCGGCCAGCAGGCGAAGGCTCGCCGCCGAAGGGCCGGAGGCGTTCGAGGTCTTCGAAGAAGCGCGCGTCCCGCGCTTTCGTTCGCTCCTGGGCGTGCCCATCGTCGAGCACGGGTGTTGGGTGGAGGTTGTCGAGCTCGTCTTCGCGCAGCTGCGCTGCGTGCGTTCGGGCTTCCGGGTGGGGTCGATTGCGCCCCGGGAAGCCGGTTATTGCTCGGATTTCACTCACTTCGAGTACATGGACTTCACCCGGCTCCACCGGCTCCTCGAGGCGCACGGGCTCGAGCGGGAACGGAGCGACTCCTTCCGGTTTCCCCGGGCCTTGGGTCGTATCTTTCCGCCCGGCGAGTTCGTCGCGATGGCCGACGGCCTGTTTCCCGAAGCGCCTTGCCCCGAGCGTAGAGATCCCACCCAGCGCGGGCCAGCAGGTTGTCGAGTCAGGGATGAGTCCCCGCGGGGTTGCAGGTGGGCGGGGTGCGACTACGGTATGACCCCCCGCCGCAAAAGGCAGCGGAATTTCCCCCCCGTCAACCGCGTCGAATCCCGGGAACAGGAGAGCGGAATGCGCTCGAAAGCCCACAGCCTTTGTGCCGCGTTGTGTGCTGCCCTGGTAGTGGCGTGTGGCCCCGTAGGGAGCGTGTCGCTCGCCAGGGGTTTCGACGTGGGTCAGCTCGATGCGATCGACGCGGCCATGGAGCGCAGCGCAGAGGGCTACTGGCGTTCGTGGACCATGGAGCTGGTGGACGGGTCCCTCACCTTCCGCGTGGAGGTCCCCGCTGCGCAGCCCAACGGGACCTGTGCGCAGATCGAAGGTGCCGTGCGCAATAGCGGAGAGGTTGCGGTGGACTGGAGCGCCGAACTCCTGCACCGTGGCACCGTCGTGGAGCGCTGCCGGGCCTAGTTCGATGGCGCGCGGATTCCAGTCGTGCGACCGGGACGGCGCGCATCGGGTGGGTCGGCTTCCCGGGCAGCAGGTCCAGCGGAACCCCGCGCGCCGAGACTGACGGCCGCCCCGTCGGGTTTCGTATACTTCGGTACTGCCCACTCTCTATGGGGAGGACACGCCATCCGAGTCCGTTTTTTGCTGGTTCTGGCGTGCTTCTTCCTTTCCGGTTTCGCAGCGCTCCTGTACGAGACGGCGTGGACCCGGGAGTTCGCCTTTCTCTTCGGTACCTCCGAGATCGCCATGGCGGCCGTACTGGGTGCTTATATGGCCGGCCTCGCCCTCGGTGCCGCTATCGCGGGGCGGATCACGCCGCGTGTGACGCGTCCAATCCTGGTCTACGCCGTGCTCGAACTCGTGATTGCGTTGGCTGCGCTCGGGATGCCCTTCGGGCTCGATGCGGTCAACTGGATCTACGCGAGCGCCTTCGGCGGTGCGCCGGCGCCGCCGCCTGAGGGTGCCGCCGTGGCGACGGCGTTCCAGCTCGCCTCCGCATTCCTGTTGCTGATGATCCCGACCAGCTGCATGGGTGCAACGCTGCCGCTCCTAGCGAGGCAGAGCGTCGACCGCGACTCGCAGATTGGTCCGCGCATCGGCGCCTTGTATGCGATCAACACAGCGGGCGCCATTGGCGGAGTGCTCGTGGCGGGTTTCCTGCTCCTGCCCGAGATCGGACTGCGCAAGACCGTGTGGGTCGGCGTGGCGGTGAACGTACTGGTCTTCGTCGTGGCCGCCTTCATCGGTCGCACGCCCGGCGGCCTTGCCCCCGAGCCGATTCGACGTCGCGTCGGGTTCTCTTGGGTCCTCCCGGTCATTGCGCTCTCGGGCGCTGCCTCGTTCGTGTACGAGGTGCTGTGGATTCGTCTCCTGGTGCACCAACTCGGGGGCAGCGTCTATGCCTTCGCGACGATGCTCGGGAGCTTCCTCACCGGCATCGCCCTGGGCGGGGCCATTGCGGCTCCGATCGCCCGGCGCAGAGAGCGCGCCGCAGTGGGGTTCTTGGTGGCGGAGGTAGCGGTCGGGGTGTTGGGCCTGGTGACCTTCCTGGCCGCCGACCGGCTGCCGGATTTAGCCGCGGTGCTCGGCGTCTCCGGCCCCCAAGATCTGGCGCGCAGCGCCCTGGTCGCCGCCGCCGTCCTGGTGCCTCTCGCCACTGCGGTCGGAGCGACATTCCCCTTTGCGGTGCGGATCGCGGCGCGAGATGCCGCCGACGCGGCGGCGGCGAGCGCACGCGTCACTGCCTGGAACACGCTGGGGTCGATCTTGGGATCGCTCGGTGCGGCCCTGTTCTTCCTGCCGGGCCTGGGATTCGCGGGAACGGTGCAGCTCGCGGCGGGGACCAATTTCGCTCTCGCAGCGGTTGCGGCCGTCGCAACCGGCCGTCGCGTCTTTGCCGTCGTTTGCGCCGCGACGCTCGCCGCGTGTCTGATCTTCGCTCCCCCGGTTCCGTGGAAGCTGGTGAAAAAGTCTGCGCTGTCGGGCAGGGATGGGTCCAGGAATACCGTGTATTTCGCCGTGGGGCGCGGGGCGACGGTGCGGCTGGAGCGGGTGAAGGGCGGTTACCAGCTTTTCACGAACGGCCTACCCGAGTCGCACATCGAATCGCGGACGCAGCCGCCGCAGAGTCATCGACTGACGGATGTGATGGGGCTCGTGACAACTCTGCTGCGGCCGGGGGCCGAGCGGCTACTCGTCGTCGGGATGGGTGGCGGGTCGGTTCTCGAGGCGATTCCGCCCTCGATTCGAAGGATCGACGTCATCGAGATCGAGGAGGAGGTGGTCGAGGCGAACCGTCAGGCCTCGGAGGTTCGGCGCAACGACCCGCTCGAGGATCCCCGGCTCCACACCTTCATCAACGATGCCCGAGGCGCGCTGATACTCTCCGAGACGAAATACGACGGCATTGTGGCCCAGGCATCTCATCCCTGGACGGCTGGTGCGGCTCATCTCTACACCCGCGAGTTCTTCGAGTTGGTGCGGGAACGCCTGGTGCCCGGCGGTGTCTTCAGCCAGTGGATGGGGCTGCCATTCGTAGATGAACCGCTGCTGCGCACACTGGTTGCGACCATGTCCTCGGTATTCCCGTACGTCGTGGTTTTCCATCCCGACGCAGGCGGTCTCATCTTTGCAGGATCGGATGAGCCCCTTTCGTTGCTTCCGGGCGTGCGGCGCGGGTTCGAAGAGCAGCCCGAAGCGCTGGAGCGCTTCGGGCTCTACGCCGTCGAGGATCTGGCTGCGATGCTCCTGCTCGACGAGGAGGGCGCAGTGGCTTTCGGGGCGGGCGCTCCCCTCAACACCGACGATCACAACCTGCTCGCAGCCCGGTCCTCCCGGCTCTCGAGGGGACAATCGATGAATATTCGGAGGCTCGTCAATATCGTGGGCGGAAACGATGCGTTGATCGGGATCTCGGCGGAGCTCCGCCCCCAACGTCTCGTCCGGGTCCTCGCAGGCGGGCGCAAGCTGCGCGCCGAGAGAATCGCCGAAACGCTGTCCGACGGCGATCGCGAGGTCGCGCTGGGCTGGATCGCCTTCGCGGACGGCAAACACACGGTGGCGCGAGAGCACTTTCTCGCGGGTCTCGAGGCGGGGGGAGAGCCGCACGAGGCTCAGTCGGGTCTTGCGCTCGTTACCCGAGATCGGGTCCCGGACGAGCTCGAGGGTTCGGCACGCTTGCTCGCCGAGGCGCGTATTCTCGGGTTCGAATACGACTGGGAGGGGGTCGCGCAGATCGATGACGAACTCGCCCGGATTCCGCGGGGGGATCCGCTCTTTGTCGAGGCCAACCGGCTGCGGGCCCGTTGGCGGATGGTCTCGGGCAGAAAGGAGGAGGCCGTGCCGATCCTCGACGCGATTCTGGTCGGCGGTGGACCCAGGCGGAGCATCGCTTCGATCCGGAAACTCCGTAGTCAAGCGGTCTCCGGCGCCGCGGCGGAGAAATCGCCCGACCCGGAGAGCTGAACTCGATGGGCGTCAAGTGGTTCGTCGCAATTGCAGCCGGTTTCTGGGTGGCCGGCTGCGCCGGTGGCGTGGGCGGTCCGCCGATCGCATACGAGACGGGAAGGCGCGCGGCCGCGACGGCCGATGGTCTCCACCGGCTGAAGTCCCGCCGGGTCGCGGCGGCGTACGTGCGACCGGGGGCGAGCTTCGTCGGCTATCGCAAGATCTTGATTGAGCCGGTGGAGTTCTTCTACGAGAGCGAGAAGCGGTCCGAGAGTTCCGGGCGGAGGGTGGTTCTGTCAGAAGCTGCGGAAGATCGCTTGCGCCAGCTTTTTCAGGAGGGGCTGGAAGAGGAACTCGGTGCCAGCCCGTCGTTCGAGATCGTCGAGGAGCCCGCGCCGGACGCGCTTCGTGTGAGGGTCCACGTCGTGGACCTGGTGGTCAAGGTGCTCTCGGTCGAGGGCAAGAGGAAGATCCACAGCTTCGGAGACAGTGAGATGACCGCACTGCTCGACGTCTCCGACTCGGAGAGCGGAGTGCCAATCGCGCGTTTGGTGGATCGCAGGCGGCTGGGATCCACTGAGACGATGAGCATGGCCGAACTCATGCCCGATTCAGGAGGGTGGGGCCGACAACTGATGCCAACCCTCGTCAGCTTGCGCAGCGGCAAGAAAACTGCTGCGATCCAAAGCGCAGAGGCGCAATGGATGAACAGCCGGCGGCTTTTCCGCCGCTGGGCCCGTGTGCTGCGCGAGGGTCTAGAGGAACTGACCGTGCTCGGCCCCATCCCGGTGCTGGTGCCCGCTCAGTAGCAGGGAGAGATCGAATGAGAAGGCAACTGGGGGGGTTGGCGATCGCGGCGGCACTAGCCGGCTGCAGCGAGCCGGCGGAGCCGCGATTGGAGGCGCCGGCCGGGGAGGCCGAGGCAGCCGCGGGGGCCGAGCAAGAGGAATCGGTGGCGGCGGGCTGTCGCCAGAACGAAACCCTGCGACAGGCATTCTTCGGTGAACTCCACGTGCATACCCGCTACTCGATGGACGCGTACTCGTGGGACGTGCGTGCCACCCCCGACGACGCCTACCGTTTTGCGAAGGGTGAGACCATCGCCCTGCCGCCGCTCGACGCGGACGGAAAGCAGACGCGCACGATCCAGATCGAACGTCCGCTCGACTTCGCTGCGGTGACGGACCACGCCGCCTATCTGGGCCCGGTCGAGGCCTGTACCCGGGAAGGCTCACCGGTCTACGATGTCTCCGGCTGCCGGGTCTTCCGCGGTTCAGGGCTCCCCGAGTCGGTTCGCGGTGACCTCGGCGCACGGATCGTCGGGTTCTTCGACATTCCCGACGGCGAGCTTCCGTTGACCTCGATACTCGATCCGACGTCGTTCTCGGCGTCGATTTGCGGTGAAGACGGCGCACGTTGTCGAGAAGAGCGCGCCTCGGTTTGGGAAGAGATCCAGGCGGCCGCCGAGCGCTGGAACGACACGTCCCCCGATTGTCGCTTCACCGCGTTCAAGGCCTACGAATACACCGCGACACCCCAGCTTTCGAAGGTCCACCGCAACGTGATCTTTCGCAATGCCGTCGTACCGGGACTCCCGATTTCCTGGATGGACGAGCGCGACGTGCAGGGTCTGTGGCGTCAGCTCGAGCTTCAGTGCATCGACGCCGGAACCGGGTGCGACGTATTGACGCTTCCCCACAACTCAAACCTCTCGAACGGTCGCATCTTCACGCTCGGCTACCGGGACCTGCCGATGGAGGAGCAACTCGTGCATGCCCGGCGTCGGGCAGCACTCGAGCCGCTGGCGGAAATCAGCCAGATCAAGGGCGATTCGGAGTGCCGCAACGGCATGTGGAAGATCGCCGGAGGTACGGACGACCTCTGCGAGTACGAAAAGATTCGGCAGATGTGGGGTGCACCTGAGGACTGTGAAGACGGCACCGGCATGGGGGCTCTCGTGAACCAGGGCTGCCAGTCGCGCCTCGACTTCGTGCGCTACGCGCTCATCGAGGGGCTCGTCGAGGCCGAGCGCATCGGCGTCAACCCGATCAAGGTGGGCGCCATCGCCGCTACCGACACCCACGATTCGAACCCGGGGGACACCGAGGAGTGGAGCTTCCCGGGGTGGAGCGGCATTCAGGACTCCTCCAGGGCAAAGCGCCTGGGAGACGAGGCTCTCGCCGATGCGCCGGTGGGGCAGCGGTTTGGGCTGGTTTCGAACCCCGGCGGCCTGGCGGGGGTCTGGGCGGAGGAAAACTCTCGGGACAGCCTCTTCGACGCCATGAAGCGCCGGGAGACGTTCGGGACCAGCGGCCCGCGGATGAAGCCGCGGTTCTTCGGCGGCTGGGGCTATGTCACCGATCTCTGCGACGCGAAGGACTTCGTCGCGCAGGGCTACGCGCAGGGAGTTCCCATGGGCGGTGACCTGCCGCCGCAGCCTGCGGGAACGGCAGCGCCGGTCTTTGCGGTCTCGGCCTTGCGCGACCCCGGGACACCAGAGCGTCCGGGCGGCCAACTCCAGCGCATGCAGATCGTGAAGGGCTGGGCCGGAGAGGACGGGGTCTTTCACCAGGCCGTCCACGACGTGGCGGGCTCGGCGGACAACGGCGCGGGCGTCGAGCTGGATTCCTGTAAGCCGACCGGCCCGGGCGCCGATTCGCTCTGTGCCGTGTGGACCGACCCGGACTTCGACTCGTCGAAGCACGCCGTCTATTACGCGCGCATCGTCGAGAACCCGAGCTGCCGCTGGAACACCTGGCAGTGCCTCGAGTTTGCCGAGGACGAACGGCCCGCTGCTTGCGATGATCCGGCGCTGCCGAAGGTGATCCAGGAGCGTGCCTGGACTTCACCGATCTGGTACGTGCCCACGGGTTCCTGATCAAGGAACACGCGACGCCCGTCCGGGTTCGTCATGAGGGCGGCGAACGGCCTGGAGCAGTAGCTCCAGGGGTCTGTATCCTCCGTTTGTTCTGTCCCTCGGACGGGAAGAAATTGGTGTGGTTCGAGCACTTGCCCTTGCGCTGACAGTGCTGACCGGCTTCTCCGGCCTCGTGTACGAGGTGGCCTGGCAGAAGTATCTCGCCGCTCTGCTCGGTTCTCATAGCGAGGCGACCGCGGCGGTGCTCGCAATCTTTCTCGGAGCGCTGGCGGCCGAGATCGCGGACGAACTCTTCCGGCGCTACTACAATCACGGCAGCCCGTTTTCGGAAGACGCAGCGGATCGGGTTCGGACGGCGTGCGAGAACGCAGAGGCTTGCGGGCGATAGCTGGCGAATTCGGGCCGGACGACGAATTTTTGGGACGCATGCACCATGTCGGAACCGACGATCTCCATCGCGCTCGCCGCATACAACGGTGCGCGCTATGTGCGGGAACAGCTCGACAGCTTTGCGGCTCAACGCCGGTTGCCGGACGAACTGGTCGTATGCGATGACGCATCGACGGACGGCACCGCGGAGCAGGTGGAGTGCTTCGCCAAGGGGGCGCCCTTCGAGGTGCGTCTCGAGCGGAACCCGCGGACCCTGACCACTACACCGAACTTCGAGAAGGCCATTTCGCTCTGCCGGGGCGACCTGATCTTCCTGTCCGACCAGGACGACGTGTGGCTGCCCGAGAAGCTCGACGAGATGGCGGGGCACTTCGAGGCCCATCCGGAAGCGGGCGGGCTTGTCTGCAACGGGTCGGTTTGCGGTCCAGACCTCGAGTCGCTCGGTCATTCCCTTTGGGAGGCCCTGTGGTTCAGAGCTTCGGAACAGCGGCTCGTTCGCGAGGGGAGGGCCATCGATGTCTTCGTCAAGCACGTGGTGGCATCGGCCAATACGCTGGCGTTCCGGGCGACCTTCCGCGATCTGGTGCTGCCGTTCCCAGATCTCCACGACTGCGCCGAAGCCTGGACCGCCACGTTGATCGCGGCGGTCGCGGACTTTCATATTCTGGACCGGGAGCTGATTCGCTATCGGCTCCATGGGGAGAACCAGTTCGGAAGTCATCGCTTCAATCTCCGCGAGCAGATCGCGTTGGCGCGCTGGCAGGTTTCGGAGGGCATCTTCTCGCACGGGGAGCGTCTCTACGCTGCGGTCGAAGCACGGCTCGAGGACACGAACGCATCGACTCGACGCGCCTCGGAGGCGGCGCTCGATCTGGTGCGCGGCAAGGCCGCGCACTCGAGGACACGCGACCGCATGCCGGAAGGGCTCCTGGCGCGACTGCCGGTGATCGCGCGGGAAACCTTGAACCGCGGCTACTGGCGCTATTCCTATGGCGCCAAGAGTGTGGCCCAGGATCTCTTCTTCCGCTGATCCCACAGGCCCCCGTTCGCGCTCTCGGAAGCCGTGGGTTCCGATGGGTTTCCCGTTTTCGGATTCGGTCATGCCTGGCGCATCCGCGCCGAAGAGGTCATGTTGGCCGCCTCGTTGGGAAGTGAGTACGAAGCCTACCGGGGGCGAATTGCACGGCTCCTCCCCGGGCTCTATTGACCTGCTTCCGGATGGGCGTCGAGCAGAGAAGGAGGGCGAAATTTTGATGCTGCATCCCGAACGGCAGATCCGAGCGCTCATTCTCGCAGGGATCGTATTCGCGCTCGTCTCCTGTGAGCCGCAGGATTACCGCCCGGGTTTCTGGCTGTCCGGGGAGGTCGAGCAGACTCCGGTCACGGACTGGTCGTTCACCGACAAAATTCCGGAGATCTTCGTCGAGACGCGTACCTGGTACGGCATTCCCCATTCCGTGACGACCGTTTGCGCCGTGCACGACGGGGCACTCTATGTACCTTCCGTATACCTGGAGGGAGGGGAGTTTCCGGACGCCCGTTTCTGGAATCGAAACGTGGTTCGAGACTCCCGAGTCCGGCTCAAGATCGGTGAGCAAGTTTTTGAGCGTGAAGCGGTGCTCGTCGAGGACTCCGCTGAATGGAATGCCGTGTTGTCCGCCTTCAGCGGAAAGTTCGCCTTCTGGAAGGGCCTCGCTGAAAAGTCCGAGGCCGAACGTCCGAAGCTCGTCTTCTTTCGGATGGATCCCCGTTAGACCAGCGCTGGCTGAGGCGGTCAGGACGCCGCTGCATCGCGCTGGTCGAGCCCGCACGGTTTACGTAGCGATCGAAAATCCGGAGCGAAGCAGTGGGAGAAGCCGGTTCATCGGGCGCTGCTGGCGAGTCGTCGCAGAGTGCGCGGAGCATGCCCCGCAATGGCCGCCACGATGGGCAGAAACATCAGGTCCAGCGGAAATCGCAGCCGGCCCTCGACCAGGTGACTGGTTGCGGCCGGAAGCATCACGCCCAGGAACGCGAGCGCGAGGAACGCCGCCTCGAGCGGTGCGACGCGAGCCCGCATCGCGAGCCCACCCGCTGCCGCGGTCCAGAAGACCGCGAGAAACCACGTGCCCGGCGAGGGCCAGTCCCGGTAGAGCGATACCAATTCCAGGTGGTAGTAGGGGCGCATCGGAAGCGTGAGTTGTGTTGCCAGTTCGCCCGTGAAGCTGGAGAGGGCGGGACCCGGGTGCGCGAGGAGGAAGCGCATGGCGTCGCGCTCCTCGGCGGCGATGCGGGCCGCGGGTTCGAAGTCGCGGTAGCGCCGGGTGCAGGCCTTCCGCAGCGTCTTGAAGCTGCCCTGGCCGAGTTCCGCCTGCAGCCGCGGCACGCTGTAGCAGGCCAGGTTTCGCGCCGGGATCTCCGAGAGCACGGCGGCGTCGTGGTGGAGCCAATTCGAGGTCAGAATGAAACCCGGCACGAGAAAGCCCAGTGTCCAGAGAGCCGCGACGGTAGAAAGACGACGCATCCCGCTTCACGAGCAGGAGCGGGAGCACCGCGGGAAGCCAGAAGAAGGTGAGGCGCAGCGATTGCACCAGCAGCCACAGGGCACCCGCCAGCGCCGCCGCCGGTCCGGATTCCGACTGGCGCCAATACAGCGTGGCGGCGATCGCTCCGACTGCCGCGAAACCGTGGAGGCCGTCGGTTGCGAGGAGCGGGGAGAGTTGCAACGCGTTGGGCCACCAACAGAAGGTGAGAGCGGCGAAGACCATGTCGAGCGGACGAGCCGTTTCGCGGAGAGTCAACCAACCGATCGCCAGCGCCGCGAGTCCGGCAAAGAGTGGCGTCAGCCACAAGACGTTTCGCGGGCTGCCGGTGAAACGTTCCGCCACCAGCAGCAGCGCGGGGTAGCCCGGAGGCCGCTTGAGGCTCGAAGTCTCGAAGATCCCGTGCTCGCGCAGCTCCTGCATAACGCGCAGGTACCCGGCTGTATCCGGTGTCGCGAAGGGATCCCGGCCTGCATCGCACGCGAAGTTCGAAAGCTGACACCCGTAGGCACTGGCCAGAAACGCGAGATTGGCCGCATGCAGAAGGACTGCGGCGCACGCGATCCCTATGAGCGCGATCCCGACCCGGTGTCGCGTGGTCCACGGCTTGCGCCGAAGAGCCGTCGGCCGGTCGGTCGGGCCCGGAGTCACGCAGCCGATCATACACTCGAAAGCCGGTCTCCCGGGACTTCGTCGCGGGTCCCCGGTCATGCATTTCATCGAGTCTTTGTCCTTCTCGAGGAGCCCGCAGGTGTCGATGCGTCGAATCCGAAGATGAATCGCATGTCCACGTAGTAGAATGTCCGGGGAGGCTGCACATGCTCGAAGGCGTCATGCTGCTCTGGTTTATCTTGACCGGGATGTCGGTTCTCTGCGTGGCAATCGACATTCGGAGGACGCCTGAAGCAACCGTTCTGAAGTGGGGTTTCGTGATCCTGACGCTCTTCACGGGACCGTTCGGCGCGTTCTTCTACGTGCTGGGGTGCAGGGAGCCGCTACCGGGTACACACGAACAGTACGTGTCCGCCACGTGGCGGCAGGTGCTCGGCTCGACGATGCACTGTGCCGCGGGCGATGGCCTCGGCATCATCACCGGCGCTGCGATCGGTTGTCTGCTGGAACTCGATCCGCTACTCGACGTCACCCTCGAATACGTCCTGGGCTTTGGCTTCGGTTGGACGTTCTTCCAGGCGTACGCCATGCGCGACATGGCGGGTGGTGATTACGGCAAGTCGCTCAAGATGACATTCATCCCCGAGTTCTATTCGATGAACCTCCTGATGGCGGGCATGCTCCTCGTTTCGAAATTCTGGATGCCGGTGGTCGACGGTGCGGACGATCCGCTCGCTGCGGCGTTCTGGTTCATCATGTCAATTGCGTTGCTGGTCGGTTTCATTTGTGCCTACCCGATGAACTGGTGGCTCGTCACGTGGCACCTCAAGCACGGCATGATGACCGTGCGTGCCAACTCCCACGCGATGCACACGATGAAGAAGATGGACGTCGGGGGCGGTGGGGCCATGGCGGGCATGCATCACGGTGAAGGTTCAGGCGATGGCGATATGGCGGGCATGCATCACGGTGAAGGTTCAGGCGATGGCGATATGGCGGCCGAGAGCCACGCCGCCGATGGCAAGCCGGACAGCGGTGTGCTCTTCGGGGTCGGCGCGTTGTCGGTCGTGGTTCTCGTGGTCGCCGTGGCGATCGTCGTTACTCTTGCGCCCGCCTGAGCGAAGTGCCGGGCAGGTCGTCAGTTGAAGGTCGGCGAGACCGGATGCTTCGAGCCCCGCGGCTACCTCGGACGCCGCTTCGCCCGCTTGAACGCTGCCGTGTCGGCGTTTCCGAAGAGATCGGGAACGACCTCGTAGAGCCAGGGCTGAGCATCAAGCTGCGCAATCTGCTCCCGAGAGAAATACCCGATGTCGGTACTTTCATCGTCTCGGGGTCCCAGGCTTCCGCCCGTCTGCCGGCCTTCGAATACCGTAACCACATAGGACGTCCGGTCGCCGTTCGAGTAATGGATCACATACTCCGGTCCACCGTAGACGCCCAGGATCCTCACCGGTTCGATCAATAGTCCCGTCTCCTCCCACATTTCCCGAACTGCCGCGTCCGCCGGTGTTTCACCGGGTTCGATCGCCCCTCCAGGCCCGGTCCACAAATCGGTGTCGGCGTTCTTGACCAGCAGGACCTGACCTTCTTCGTTGCGGTGAATGATCGTCACCGAGGGCATTTGAAGCAGCGTCGTTCCCACCTTGCCTCGAATCATTCGGACATATTCGGACATTCCCATGCGGTCGCTTCTCCTTACTCAGGAACGTGGCTGTCCAACCGACTCAGGTTGGCCTTCAGGCTGCTTCGGCGCAGTCCAGAATAGAGCCTGGGAAGGAGTCAGGCCCTCGATAGGATGTCGCAACTCCGATTCAGAATCCGACGAAGACCTGTCTCAGCATGTCTGCACTCACGAAGATGAGAAAGACGCCGAAGATTTTTCGAAGCTGCTCCTCGCTGAGACGATTGGCGAGCTTTACGCCCTGAGGAGCCGAGATGATGATTGCAGGCAGCATTACGATGAACGCGAGGCCATCGACGTAGCCCAGTGCCCATGCGGGACGGCCCGCAACGCCCAACCCACTGATCACTGAGCCGAGGGTTCCCACGCTGGCAACCGCTGCCGAACCAGCGGCCGCCACGGCCACGGCGCGATGGATCGATACCCCACACAATGTCAGAGCCGGCGTCGTAAAGGCCCCACCCGTGACCCCGATCATGGTGGACAATGCCCCGATGCTCCCGGCCAGCAGGTCGCGCACGGGATGCCCCGGGACTGCCCGGGCGATCCGGACGTGCTTCGGCAGTGCGAGCATCTCGATGGCGATCCCCAGCATGGCGATTGCGAAGATCGCCGACAGAGTCTTTCCCGAAATCACCCTTGCAGCGAACACCCCCGCTACGACCCCAATCACCAGCGGAGGAATCCACGAGCGCAGGAACGGCACCTCCAGATTCCCGGATCGGTGCTGGATCGATGCGCTTCGAAAGCCCGTTGGAATCGCCAACGCGAGGGACGTGCCGGTTGCGATGTGCATCACCTCCGAAGGGTCCATGCCGAATGCCGGGAAAAGGTAGAGAAAGATCGGAATCCGAAGAATGCCTCCGCCGATTCCGAACAATCCTCCCGCGAACCCAGAGCCCAACCCAGCCACGAGCAGAAAGGCGGTAAACAACGCGATGTGTCCAATTTCCGGCATGGCGAGGAGTCCCGAGTTTTTTTATCGGCCGCTAGTTGACCGAATGGCTTCTCATCGTCCGAGTACAGGAAGCCTGATTCGCGTTTTCGCAGTGTCCGATAACTGGAGATTCTGTCAACCAGAGGCGTGGAACGAAATTCAGTCCTCGATGCAGCCCCAGAGAGCGAGCAGGTTGCAAAGGTGCAGCCAAAAGTATTCACGAGAATTCTCGTTAGTCCTCACCGGCTCTCATGTTGTTGGTGAAATGACGTGTGTCCTTGCCTCGCACCTCTACTGGGCGCTGGGGCGAACATGACCACGGACAGCCCGATGACAATCAGGTGGAAGCGCGCCCCCGGCGGCGTCTGAAGTGTTTCGATGGGTTGCCACGCTCCAAGTGACATGCGCCCGAGATATTCGATGATCACCCGAGCGGACCCGCTGCCCTACACTGGCGATCTTCTTCTTGGAGAAGGATGCGTCATGCCCAACGACGACGAGGGGGGCCGGCTCCCGGGCTGGTTTCACAGGGCCAACTGGGGCGGGGGCGCGCTGGCTTGCCTGGGAATTGGGCTCTACCCCCTGTTGGCCCGTGGATACACGATGACCGCGGCGCTGTGGGCTCTCTTCTGGGTCGTGATGGGTGTGGGGGCAGCTAACAACGCTCGGCTCGGGCGCAATAGCATCCACGTGCCCGCCCGCTTCCGAAGGAAATGAAGGTGAGCACAGGAAGTTGACGCTGTGTCTTTACAGTGTCCGATCAGTAGACATTCTGTCCATCGCGGCAGGGAAAGGAATCCGGTCGCGGCAGGGAAAGGAATCCGGTCTCGGCAGGGAAAGGAATCCGGTCTCGCGGGTTCCCGGGGCGGGACAGGACGGCGGGCAGGCTGGAGACGCCTTGTCTGTTGAATCGGCTCTGATTGTATTCGGCCAAGCCGTGGAGTTTCTGTGCTCTTGCGGCCCGGTGGCCTTGCGACCGGGTGGCGACGGTGAAACTGCCCTGTGAAAAGATTGTAAAGAGCTGCGATAGATATTAGGATAGGTATTAGGGTATTCCGTAATGAAGCTCTTCGTCATTGTGGTATCGGAAGCTCTGCCAGGTTGAAGTTCTCGAGCGGGGCTCACGATCCGATGTTCCAACGCAATCTCAAGCACGGAAGGGCGCTTCCCATTCACGGCTGCCACGGGCTCGAGATTGCGCGGCTGGCGCCAGGCCGTCGTCGCTCACCGCGCGCGATGCCCACCCTGCGAAATGCAGCGGTGTCGCTCGTGGCCCTGGGGCTCGTATTCTCGGGTCTCGCCCACGCCGAGTCCTATCGCGTGACCGAAGGCTCGATCACGTATGCGGGGTCGAGCGAGGTCACGCCGCTGGGCGGTGGTTTCGAGCTGTCGTTCAGCGAATACGACTCGCTGGTAATCGGGAGGTCTACTCTGATCCTGGATTCTTTTCAATTTCAGGCGGGTGACGAGATCCTCAACGCGGCGCCGCCCTACGAGTACGACGGTTTGGAGGTCTTCCCCTTACTTTTCAATCTCGCCAATCTTTTCAATCTCGCCAATCAAATCCACTGGATCGGGGATGGTGAACTCGGATTCTTCAACATCAACGCCGGCGAGGAGCCCGAGGTAGCCGAAGACGGCAGCCTGACGTTCAGGAGACTCACATTCTCGCCCTTCCCACTCGATACGTTTAGACCGAGCCTTCCGTTTCGCCCTGAACAGATTACCGGGACCGTGAGCCCCGGCGACCCGGACGGGGACGTTCTCCCGCGGTGGTTGGCGATCGAAGGTATTCTCGAAGAGAGCGAGCAGACCTTCGAGATCGTCGACAGTCCCTGCTCGTTCCTGGACGGTTTCCCACCCCCGCCCACCTTCCGCCCCCTACCCCCCTACCCCCAGCCGCCCCCCGGGCTCGGGTTTACTGGGGGGGGCATCATCCGAATGGTCCCGCAACCTTTGGTACGTCCCGAGCCTTCGGAAGCACCTTTGCATGAGCCTCTCGCGCGCCTTCTCGATGCCGACCTGGACTACGTGCCGACCACCGGACCCTGCTTGCGTTCCGTCTCGGGGAGCCTGATGGAGGAGGTCGGAGAGTTTTCCTTGATTGCCGTGCAGGTGCAGACTGTCGAGATCGACGTGAAGCCCCGGAGGCGGCGCAACTGGATCAACCCGATGCGAAACCGCCAAATTCCTGTGGCCGTGCACGGCTCCGACTCGTTGGACGTGCGCGAACTCGACCAAAGCAGCCTGCGCCTGGGGCCGGCTGAAGCTCCCGTCGTGTCCGGGCGCGGTTGGCGGCGCGGCTGGCGGCGCGGCTGGTGGGGGCCCCGCGACGTGAACCGGGACGGCTATCGGGACCGGCAGTTTCCCTTCCAGACGAGCGAGACCGGAATCGCCCGCGGAGACGACCAGGTCTGCCTCATAGGAGCCTTGCGCGACGGCACTCCGATCCAGGGCTGCGACGACATCCGAACCCCCAGGCCCTAGCAACCCGAGAGGCTGGATGCCGGCGGGGGGGGCGGAGATCTCTACCCCGGCGTGTCGGAGGGACTGAGCCAACTCGCGCTCCGCGCTTCCTGCTGAGCAATTGCCAACGGTGGTCCCTGGAGCTGTTTCGCGTGCGATGCGGAATCGGTGATCTGTTCACCGACAGCCTGTGCTTCTGCGACACCTGCAAACCGAAGGGCGAGAACCTGGCGCTGCTCGCTCACCGCCACGGGTTCCGGGCCGCGGTGTACGCCGGCGATACGCGGTCTGACATGGAGGGTGGTGCGGTGACTGGGGGCGGGTCGTGGACTTCAGCCAGGCCTGCACCTACCGCGACACTGCTGGCTCGACACTCAACCCGTACCGGGACGCTCCGCAGGCGAATTCGAACCCGTCTTCAACCGATTCCCCTGGGTGCGCGGAACGAAGAAGAAGGAACCCTTTCTGACATTGACGAATGCCAGCTCGGGCAGGCTCCAGAAGGCGCCGCGTGCACCGGCGGAGAACAGCCTTCCGCCGTCGAAGGGAATCAATGGGACACCCAGGATCGTTGCGCCGATCCCCGTAAGAAAATTGAGCGCCCCGTAAATGGGCCGCAACGCAACGGCGTCATCGGTAAAGAAAAGGAAGATCGAGTCCTCGGCGTTGCGGCGGTAGACGGTCGAGGTGAGCGTGTTGGATTCGCGCAGGTACACCGAGAGGTCTTCTCCCTCGTGCGCGTAGATCTCCGCAAGCGTGCGGTTTCGGTGCGAGGGAAGTTCGATCGTCTCGCTGATACGGTAACTCTCGGCAACGGCATCGGCTGAAACAAAGGGGATGAAATTAAAGGATTCTCCGCCTGCCACATGCCCACCCAGCCTGGCGATTGCCCGAGAGGCAGCTGCATCCGTTCCTTTCCCTGCCAGGAGTTCTTCGAGCGTGCGGAAGACCTCGGATACACAATTTCGCGTAACCAGGTTGTAGGCACTCTCCTCACGGAGTGTTTTGCGAATCGAGTCGGCTCTTGCCCGGTTTCGGGCCAGAGCGTCCGCGGGATTGTCGGTGTCCGAAAACGAAACTCCTGCGGCCGATCGGTATGCCGTCCGTTGGGGGATCATTCGTTCCCGTACGACACGCAGCCCCCCTCTTACCCGGTTTGCGCGCTCAATTTCACGCAGGCGATTGGCGGAATCTTCGAGGCGCGAAAAATCTATTTCATCCAAGGCTGCCCCGGCATCGAGCACCGCTCGAGCCTTGGCAAATTCATTCCGGGTTGCCTCGAGGAGTTCGTCGAGCTGCCCACCGCGCGCTTCGACTTGCGGCACCGAAATCGTTTCCGCATCGGCGGGGTAGCTGTCGAGGACCAGGAGGCGCCCCTCCGCAAGCGATCGAGAAACCGCGGCGTAGCGGGCCATTGCCAAGAAGAGAGCTTCGCCGGCATCGGGTCGCGACGATTCGAGGAGCGCGCCGACTTGTGCTTCGAGCTGCTCCAGCAGGGTCCGGAGCGAAGCTCGCGAAGCCGCACCCCGGAGCGCTTCGCCGCCGCCCGCGGCGAAAACAGCCGTAGGCCTCAGTACGGCCCCGCGCTCGAGTGCTTCTCGAGAGAGGAGGTCGGCGAGCCGGTCACTCTCGCCTCGTGGAGTGGCACCCCTTGGGAAAGGAAGCCGTGGTTCCAGCTGGGATCTCAGCCGGGCGATAGGTGATGCCCCGTCAACGTGCGGGGGTGCATCACCATCGGGATAGAAAAACCCCGCACCGGGAACCGGGATGCGCCTTTTCCTCGCGTTCGGTGCGGTGAACCGTTTCCGTTCCTCCGCGAGCCGCCTGAGCTCCGACAGCGCTACCTCACTTTCGAAATAACGCGCATTGAAGCCGTCGCGCAGCATGGTGTAGGTCTCGTCTTCGACCTCGATTCGGTGGACCCGAAGGTTTCGGTTTCCGTGGATTCGGTACGCGTGCTCGAAGGCACCGGTGGCGTGTCGCGTTGGGAGGATCAAGCCGCCTTCGCGATGCTGGAAGTGAAACGTCTGGCCCCCGAATGCGATGGCGACGTGGCCACCACTCGCCTGCCCTTCATTCGAGTCGACGTATACGTAGTCTACGTAGGCGGCGCCGGCCTCTTCGGGAGGCGACGCGACCGAAAGGGCGAGCAGAACCACCCCGAGGGTGGTTTCAGCCGTTCGTTGTGCTTCCCGCTGCCACCGTCGCACGATCATACCCCTGGCGCAGTGCTTGGAGCCGGTCGGGATGATTCGCTGCAAGCCGGCCGATCGTTGCCTGCGCTTGCATTGACGAAACACCCGTTGCGGCAATGCCCTCGCCAATGCCTACCCATGTCGATCTCCATGCCTCCCAATCCGAAATCCCGTGCTTCTTGGCAACGCGGGCGAGTTCTTTGCGGAATGTGTCGAGATCGTCGGAACGTCTGAGCTGGGCCGCCGTGAGGTCTCGTACGTCTCTCTGGTAGGCCTGTTCTTGCGTGTCGTCCTCGTCTTTCTTGTCATCCTGCTCTCCCGAGGACGAAGCGCTCGACTTGAAGGGGCTCGAAATCAATGCCGCACTGCTCTCCAGGGACCCCCCGATGCTCGCGGAAATCGAACATCCGCCGGCAATAAGCGCGACGGCGATGGCCGTCATCACATCTCGGATTCTCATCGACTCTCCCTCGATTGGTTCAGCCATCAGGCATCTTGTCAGATTCGGACGGGGATCGGGGCAAGAACAAAACCGGCGCGTAGCATGGCGGCTTTCCCCTCTTCGAGCCCAGGAAGTGCAAGCTGCGTTTTCGCAGCGCCCGATGGGTAGAGATTCTGTCAGGCACTTCATGCCGGCGCAGATGCAGGGATTTGCCGGCGCGCTCGCGGCCGGAAACGGCACCTGCCGCGGCGCCAGATCTTTCTTGTGAAACGCGCAGGGGGTTGCTTCCAGCCCCGCAGAGGCCGCTTGCCCGCTTTTCCTTTTTTTCGCCAGCGGGTCCCTCGGGAAAGCCAGGCCGGATTCTGCTCACCCGGAGAGCTTCTGGGGCCATTCGACACCCTTCGATATTCGGGATCTCGATCTGACCCGCCCGCGGTTCTGGTCCGCGTCTCGTGTTGGAGCGACGCTGGCTGCGGACGGAGGCCAGGTCGCATTCGGGACCGGACACTGCATCGCTTCGGGTGCCGGAGGCCGGTAGCCCCGGGCGCTGCGTGGCCTGAACGTGTCCGTGCTCCTGCCGCCAGCGCTCGAGCGAGACCTCCGGGGCGTTCGGATGGGCCCCCGATGGGCCCCGGCATACAATAGAGGGTCCCCAGCCACGATCGGAAGCCGAGTGCCCCCGACCCGGACCCTCGCCATCGTCCAGTTCCGGCGCTTGCTCGCAAAGCTGAAACGCATTGCGGGGGGCCGTGCATCCCGGCGCCGCACACCCGAGGGCATACGCATCTACGCCGTCGGCGATATCCACGGCCGCGCCGACCTGCTCCGCGCGCTGCTCGAGTTGATCGCGGCCGATGCGCGAGAGGCGCCGGCTGTGCGAAAGCTCCTGATCTATCTCGGCGACTACGTGGACCGCGGGCGCGAGTCGCGCGAGGTGATCGAGTTGCTGCTCGCGGGGCCGCCCCCGGGCTTCGAAGCGGTTCACCTGAAGGGCAACCACGAAGCAGCGCTCCTGCACTTCCTGGAAGCCCCCGGCTTTGGCCACGAGTGGAGGCACTTCGGGGGGCTCGAGACACTCCAGAGCTACGGCGTGACCGATCTCGGGGCTCGGCTCGCGGACGCGGGCTTCGACCGGGCGCGCGATCAGTTCGCGGCGCTGCTTCCCGAGGCCCACCGGAAGTTTCTGGAGGGACTCGAGCTCAGCGTGTGCCTGGGCGACTACCTGTTCGTCCACGCGGGGGTTCGCCCAGGCGTCGCGCTCGAGGACCAGCGCGAAGAGGATCTGCTCTGGATCCGCGACGAGTTCACGCGCTGGAGCGGGAGTTTTGGCAAGGTCGTGGTGCACGGGCACAGCGTCACCGAGAGGCCGGAGTTCGAGCCCAATCGCATCAACGTCGACACCGGCGCCTACATGACGAATCATCTGACCTGCGCGGTGCTCGATGGCGCGCAGCGGGCCTTCCTGCAGACCGGGCTCGCGCCCGTCTCGGGGCGGGCTCCCGGTCCCCGCGGCCCCGGATAGATGCCCGACTCCGAGGTAGACTCAAAGAGATGGATGCGAAACCGATGACGCCCGCTGCTGCCGCGCCGAAGTCCGTTCTAGCGCGGCTGCTGCTCGTGGGGGCCGTTTGCCTCCTATCGGCCTGTGCCGGAAGCGCCCCCCCGCGCTCCGTCAGCGCCGCCGTGCCCGGCGACGCCGATTCGGGTGCGGCCGGGGCCAAGGCGGCGGCGGCCACCGCCGCGTACTGCCTCGGGGCCGGCGACCAGCTGCGCGTGATCGTATTCGGGGAAGAGGATCTCTCGGGCGAGTTCGAGGTCGACGATACCGGCGCCGTCTCGCTGCCCCTCATCGGGCAGGTCGTCGCGAAGGACCTGACGCTGCGCAGCTTCGAGGCAGCGGTTCAGGAGCGGCTACAGGAGGGCTACCTGAAGGATCCGCGCGTCAGCGTCCAGGTCCTGAGCTACAGGCCCTTCTACATCATCGGCGAGGTGGATGAGCCCGGCGAATACCCTTTCGTAAGCGGCATGAACGTGCTCAATGCGGTGGCACTGTCGGGTGGGTTTACCCCCAGAGCTAATACGTCCAAGGTCCTTATCACCCGGGGCGGGCATGAGAGCGCGTATCCGGTGACTCACCAGACCCACCTCGAGCCCGGGGACATGATTCGGATCCCCGAGCGCTTCTTCTAGGTCCTCCTCAGCCTCTCCGAACGGGTGGGAAGGCGGGAAGGGTGGAAAGGCGGGAACCGCGCGATTTGGTTGCTGCTTTCTCATTCCTGTGGAGCGCTTTCTATCTCACAGGGTCTCTGATAGTGTCCGCGCAGGGTGTTAGGGGCCTAGCTGCCTTTTAGGTATTCCGAGGTAGTCCAGTCAACATCGCTAGGTCTGGCCGGGCTCTCCTCGATCCCGGGCCGGCTTCGGGGGAGGGCGTCTGTTGTGACTAGGCGAAGAAACTGTGGCAACGCATGGTGCGCGGGGGTCCTGCTCGGCGGGGCACTGCTGTTCCTCACGGTCGGGGCCGCTTCGGGAGCAACGCTCACGTCGGCGCAGGTGGCGGCGAAGGTAAGCGCCGCGTTGTCGGGTCCTCCCGGCTCCCTGGGAGACACCATTCTCGGCATCATCGACAGCGTCCCCGCGGACGAGGCGGGTCAGGTGGCCGCGGATATCCTCGCCGCCGCCAAGAGCGCCACCGACGCCCAGAAGAAAGCCATCGGGAAGGCCCTGGCGACGCAGACCTCCGCACTCGTGAACGATGGGCAGTTGAAGGCGGCCCGTGCTGTCGTAGCCGCGATGGAGGGCGCCGCGGCACAGGGCGACCGGGCTGCGCTTTCTGCCTACGAGAAGATGGCGAGCTTGAACTCCTTGGCGGTTCCGAGCGGCCCCGAGGGCGCCGGGGCAAACATATCGCCGGAATAGGAGAGGCTTCATGAAGTTTCTGAGCTGCAGCAATGCCGTGAGACTCGCGAGCCTCCTCCTGGTGGCCTCGGTGGCCGACGCCCAGGAGAGGCTGATTCCGGAAAACGTGACCGCACGCACCCGCGCGTCGGCCGACGCCAAGGGGCTCCCGCTCGGTGCCTTTCGCGCCTATCCGAAGCTGGGAATTCTGGGCGGCTACGACAGCAACATTCTCTCGACCGATTCCGATGTCCTGCGCGCAGGCCGGACGACGGTGGCCCCGTCGGTGCTGGTCGAGTCGCAGTGGTCGCGCCACTCCCTCTCTTTCGGGAGCTTTCTGGAGTCGAGGCTCTACCCGTATGAGAGCAAGCAGAATTACCTCAACTGGGGCTTTGGCTCGACGGGCCGGTTCGACCTGCTGGACACGACCAATTTCGAGACGTCGATCGACTACCAGCGCCTGACTGAGGATCGCAGCGGTGTCGACGTTTTGTTGTATGCACCAAATCCCAGCAATTACGGTCAGTTCGACGCGAGTGGGGTGTTTAACCACCGCTTTGATCAACTCACGGCATCGATCGGCGGCAGCTACACGGGCCTGGACTACCGAACCCATAGTCAGGAGTATCGAGATCGCTGGATCGCGGAGGGCGTGGCCCAGCTGGGTTACATCTTCTCGCCGGGCTACAGCGCCTTCGTCCGCGGGTCGTACAACGACCGCGACTATGACCATCGCAGCACCGTGACGGCCGGGAGCCCAAAGCAGAACTCCGACGGCTACGAGATCGTCGGCGGAATCTCGTCCGAGCTCACCAACCTGATCGTGGGCGAGCTCTACGTTGGCTACATCGACCAGAACTACGACAGCTCGCTCTTCAAGGACGTGGACGACGTCTCGTTCGGAGCCAGCCTGACCTGGTTTGCGACGCATCTCACCACGGTCACGGTGAGCACGGACCGGAAGGTGGTCGACTCGAATACGGGCGGAGCCGGCGGCATCCTGTACACGACCGCCGGATTCGGCCTCGAACACGATCTGATGGAAGCCCTGGAGCTGGCCGGCGACTTCGAATACTTCAACGGGGATTACGAAGGGAATCGCCGGAACGACGAAGGCTTTCGCGTCTCGGCCGGATTCCGCTACATCCTGAACCGTTTCGTGCACATCGACGTCCGGTACCGGTTCGACGACCGCAATTCGAACGTTTCGGACCAGGACTTCAACAGAAACCAGATCGATTTTGGCTTCGAGTTCCAGCTCTAGGCACCCCTTGGAACAAGGCCCGGGCTCTTTCCCGCCCCCCGCGGACGACGTCGAGATCGACCTGCGGGAGATCTTCGGGGCGCTGCAGCGCCGCCGCTGGGTGCTCGCCGGCTGCGTGCTGCTGATCACCTCGGCCGTGCTGCTGGTGACCTTCCAGCTCACGCCCCGGTACACGGCGAACACCGAGGTGCTGATCGATCCGCGCGAACGCAACGTGGTGGATCTCGAGTCGGTGTTGTCGGGCCTGTCTTCCGACGCTTCCACCATCGACAGCCAGATCGAGGTGATCGGCTCGCGTTCGCTCGCCCGGCGCGTGGTCGAACAACTGGGCCTCGCACGCGACCCCGAGTTCAACGTGGCGCTGCGCGAGCCCGGGCCGCTCGGCGCGGTGGTGAGCTGGCTCCGGGGCCTGTTCCCGGCCGGGCTCGAGGACGAAACCGAAGAGGAGCGCCAGGAACGCGAGCAGTTCAAGGTGACGGATGCGTTCTCGGAGGCCCTGCACGTTTCGCGCGTCGGCCGGCGCTCGTTCGTGATCGAGGTCTCGTTCACCTCCGAGAACGCGCGCAAGGCGAGCCGGGTCGCAAACACCCTGGCCGATCTCTACCTGGTCGAACAGCTCGAGGCCAAGTTCGAGGCCACGCAGCGCGCCACCGACTGGCTCAACGAGCGCCTGGGCGCACTGCGCAAGCGGGTAGAGGCGTCCGAGCAGCTGGTCGAGGCGTACCGGGCCGAACACCAGCTGGTCGATTCCGACGGCATCACGGTCGACGAGCAGCAGGTCTCGGAGATCAACGCGCAGCTGATCCTGGCGCGCGCCGACCTGGCCGAGACACAGGCCCGGTTCCGGCACGTGAACGACCTGCTGGGGTCCGGGTCCGGGGTCGAATCGGTGGCCGAGGTGCTGGCTTCGGAGGTCGTGCGCGACCTGCGCCAGCAACAGGCGGAACTCGCCCGCGAGCAAGCGGAGCTCGAGTCCCGCTACGGCGACCGGCACCCACACATGATCAAGATCCGCGCGCAGCGGCAGGACCTGGGATTCGAGGTCGAAGCCGAGGTGAAGCGGATCACGGCCAATCTGGCAAACGAAGTCACGGTGGCGCGCTCGCGGAGCCAGTCGCTGCACCGCAGCCTCGAAGAGCTCCAGCGCCAGCGATCGACCGGGGAGGTGGCCCGGATCCGGCTGCGCGAGCTAGAGCGCGAGGCGGCGGCCAACCGCACGCTCTACGAATCGTTCCTGGGCCGCTTCAAGGAAACCAGCGAGCAGGCGGGCGTCGCGGAGGCAGATGCCCGCATCATCTCCGCCGCGGCGGTCCCGGTGGACCCGAGCTACCCGAAAAAGCGCCTGTTCGCGGCCGTCGGGCTCCTGCTGTCGCTCGGCGTCGGGCTCGGCGCGGTATTCCTGCTCGAGCGGCTCGACAACGGCTTTCGCACCGGCACGCAGCTCGAAGCGATGCTCGGGCTTCCGCACCTGGCCTCGATCCCGGAGCTCTCGGAGCGCGACCGCAGCGTCGAGGGCAAGACGCTCTCGCCCGAGGACTACGTGCTGGCAAAGCCCCTCTCGGCCTACGGCGAGGCCCTGCGCAGCCTGCGGGCCGCGCTCTTGCTTTCGAACGTCGACGCGCCGCCCCGGGTGGTGGTGCTGACCTCGGCCCTGCCCTCGGAGGGCAAGACGACGATGGCGCTCAGCCTGGGGCGCGCTTCCGCCCTTTCCGGGGCGCGCACCGTGGTGGTCGACGCCGACCTGCGGCATCCGAGCCTCGCAAAGACACTGGGCCTCCAGCCGGAGGCGGGCCTCATCGAAACCCTGGCCGGCCAGGTTTCGCTCGAAGACGTGCTGATCCACGACGAGGCCTCGGGCCTCTACGTGCTGCCCACGGCCACGGGTGCCGCGAACCCGTCCGACCTGCTCGGCTCGGGGAGCATGCAGGCCCTGCTCGAGAAGCTCAAAAAAGACTTTTCCCTGGTGCTGGTGGACTCGGCCCCGGTGCTGGTGGTTTCCGACACCCGGGTGCTCAGCCAGACCTGCGACAAGCTGGTCTTCATCGCGCAGTGGGAAAAGACGCCGCGCGGCGCGGCTGCGGAAGCGGTTCACGCGCTGCGGCAGTTCGAGGTCGATATTGCGGGTGTGGTGTTCAGCCGGCTCGACCTCAAACGGCACGCGAGGTACGGCTACGGCGACTCCTACTCCTATTACAAGAACTACTCGAGCTACTACGACGGCTGAGCCCGCGCAGACCGGCGGCGAAGGCCGCACCTTTTCGCGCGGTGCGGCCGCGCTGCTGGCCGGCGTGCTCGCCGTCGGGCTGGCACTCGTCTGGCTCGGCCTGCCCCGGCTGCTGGGGGCCACAGCCAGGCAGCCGGCGCGCGCGGTGCTGTGGGCGCTTCGCGACGGAAAACCACTGACCGACGCAGACCTCGCCCGGGGCGAAGCGGCGCTTGAGCGCTCGCGGCGCTGGAGCGGGACGCCGGCCTACGCGCTCTCGGACCTGGCGCTGCTAAAGCTCTTGCGGCTGGAGCAGGGGGAGGAAGATGGGCGTGCTGCCCGGTACCTGGCAGGGGCGCTCGAAGCCCAGGAGGCCGGGCTCGCCCAGGCGCCGGCCGGGGGCAACGGCTGGGCGCGGCTCGCCTACGCGCGCTACCGGCGCTCGGGACTCAGCGAAGCCACCCGCGACGCGCTCGAATTGTCGCTGCTTTCGGGGGGCCTGGATCTAACGCTGCTCTCGTTCCGCCTGGAGCTGATCCTGCGCGAGTGGGACGCGCTCGGGCCGGAGTTTCACGAGGCGGCGCGCGGCGAGATCCACCAGATGACCCGGCACGGACGCCCGGGCTACGACGCGCTGGTGGAAATCTACCTGGCTTCGCCGCGGGCCGGTGTCATCGACGCGGCGCTGGCGGATTCACCGGCGCAACAGGCACAGTTTTCCCGCAGGCTCGAGCACAGAATCGGGAGCCCCTGAGCGCCCGCCGGCTCAGGCACAGAATCGGGAGCCCCTGAGCGCCCGCCGGCTCAGGCTTCCCGCGTCGGGAACGACTGCGCGCAAGCCATGCCGAGCAGGAAGGCGTAGCTCACGCTCACGGCCGGGATCTGCAGGCTGAAATCCACCGTGGAATGCGCGGCCACGAGCGCCGTTACCGCCACGCCGATCGCCGGGTAGATGCGATCCCGCCGCCGCCGCCGGATACCGACCCAGCAGTAGCCAGCACAGGTTCCGATGGCCGCCACCAAGGCCAGAGCCGCCGGAATCCCGAGTTCCAGCGCGCTCTCGAGATAGGTATCGTGCGCCTTCCTCCAGAAGAGCGTGCCCGCAATCGTATCGTCGCGGTAAAGGGGGAAGACGTCCGGAAACGTGCCGTAGCCGGTGCCGAGCACGGGGGCGTCTCCGATGGCACGAACCACTAGCGCGTAGACGGCCGTGCGGCCGCCCGCGCTCGATTCGGTGTGCTCGAAACGCCGGGCCACTTCCGCCCCGCTAAGCGCGAATACCGCCAGCCCCAGGAGCAGGAAGCCCATCGAGAGCGCCGCCACCTGCCGCCCCGGCAGCGCCCGCGCGCGCAGCAGGGCCAGCATCAACACCACCAGCCCCAAGAGCGCACTGAGCGTGCCCCCGCGCGACTCGGTAAGCAAAAGAGCCGTAGCGATCACCAGAATCGCGACCAGCAGCGGGGCACCCGGACCCAGCAGTTGTTTCAGCAGCCAGCGCGCCTTCACGCGTGCCGGAACCTTCGCGCGCAGCACGGCGCCAAGGCCGTCCAGGAAGAGCGCACTGGCACAGACGAGCGCCAGGCCCGCGAGCGTGGCGTAGGAGTTGCGGTTCACCAGGGTGCTGGTGACCACACCCTGGTAGGCCCACTTCTCCATCCAAAGGATCTTGTCGGCGCCCGAGAAATATGCGAAGAGCCCGTACAGCGCGTAGGCAAAACCAGCCCACACGAACAGCTGGAGACCCCGGCGGGCCCGCTCGGGGCTACGGCAAAGCTGAAGTGCGAGCCAGAAGACACCCGCATACGTGAGGAGCCGCACCAGCGCCGTCAGCGTCTCCTCCGGGTTCAGACTGATCCGTCCCGGAAGCTCGCGGCCGAGCACGCGGCCCGCGTCCGCCCACAGCGGATGGTGCCAGGCCTCCGGCGTCCAGGGCAGCCACTGCACCACGGCCCAGAGGCAGACCCCGGCAAACAGGACCAGCGCGACCCACACGCGAGAAGCGGCCACGGGCGGCGCCTGCCGCGCAACGAGCAGCCCAGCAGACCACAGCACGAGCAGCACGCCCACCCCGGTTGCCAGCAAGAACCAGCCCCCGGGCCAGTTGCTGCCGAGCGGAAGCGGCGCGAGGACGACCAGCAAGACGAGTGTCCAGAAGACAAGTGGTGTAACTCGACCGGCCCACCGCCGCACCATCCTGAAGAAGACTGCCAACCGCATCTCCGAATTGTGCCGAAGGTTCCAGAGCTTCGGCCAAGGTATTGCCAAGAACCTTCTTGGCGCCAGGAGGGGTCGAGACATGTTTTGCCTTGAAATCGCGCTGCGCCGCTGTACGCCAGCAGCCGAGACGATCCTATGGCCGTGTCGGGGACAATGGATGATATATCGTTCGATGCATTAGTGTATCAACGAACGCGATAGGCTAGGGCACGTCGCTAGAGCACTGTCGAGGAGATTTGGCGAGATCGTGCATACCGGGAGGAGGGGCGACTTTGCTCCCCATTTCGGCGGGAATCTACAATCCCCCGTAGCAGTGCTGAGTTGTTGCCGTGGGCCTGGAAAGGAGAATCCAAGTTGCAGGTTATGGCCCTTGGCCAAGTCGGCTTTCGCCTTGAACTCCCAGACCTAAATCTCTACATCGATCCCTATCTGTCTGACAGTGTGCGGGAGGAAGAAGACGATAGTATGGCGAGGCTCGTGGGCGTTCCGATCGATGCGGCTAGGGTAGAAGACGCCGATATTGTGCTGCTTACCCACGCACATCGGGACCATTGTGACGTGCAGACGCTTTGCCCCATCTACGTTGCGTCACCGCAGTCCAAATTCATGGGGCCGCAGTCCACGCTCGATGTCTTGAGGAAAGAGGGATTCAAGGAAACTCGGCTAATACCTCTTGAGTCAGCAGACGTCCCCCTGTCGCCGGGATGCACAGTGCGCGCAGTACCGTCTGCGCATCCAGAATGCTCGGGGGATTCACCCCAAAACTGGAATGCGGCAGGCTATGTAGTAGAAAGTTCAGGCCTTCGCGTCTACCACTCCGGGGATACCTCCGTCACAGAACGATACTTGGAAGGGATCGCCTCAATCCGGCCGATCCATGTAGCGTTTCTACCTGTCAACGAACACAGCTTCGTTCGTAAGCGAGCGGGAATTGTCGGAAATATGGGTGTGAGAGATGCCTTCTGGCTGGCCGAATGGCTTGGTGTGTCGGTACTGATCGCAACACACTGGGATATGTTTGCGGCAAATCAGGTGTTCCCTGAGGAGGTCGAACTGCTGTTCGAGAAACTCTCACCGCCATTCGAGCTGCGCCTTGTGCGCGCGGGGTGTGAGATAGAGATCTGATTTTGGACGCCAGCATCGTAATTCGGACATACAACGAGGCCAAACGTCTCCCGGAATTGCTTGGTGCGATCGCCGAACTGAAGCTCGGCAGCATGTCTGCGGAGGTGATCTTGGTCGATTCTGGTTCGACAGATGAGACTGTGACGATTGGGCAGCGATTCGGGTGTCGGATCGTACACATCCTGAAGCAAGAATTTACTTTTGGTCGCTCCTTGAACCTCGGTTGCGAAGCCGCAAATGCAAACCTCCTCGTATTTATAAGTGGGCATTGCGTTCCGGTAAGCGGGGACTGGCTGGTTAATCTCGTAGCTCCGATTGATGCTGGGGAGGCGGCGTACACGTACGGTAGGCAGATCGGAAACAATGTGACAAAGTTCAGCGAACACCAGATTTTCAGAAAGTTCTACCCTCCGACCAGTCTCGTGCCAACAAGCGGGTTTTTTTGTAACAACGCGAATGCTGCAATTTCGAAAGAGATGTGGGCTGCATATGGTTTCGATGAGGGCCTTACCGGTCTCGAAGACATGGACTTGGCTAAAAGGCTCGTCAGAGACGGGTACAGAGTCGCTTACGTTGCGGAAGCTCCGATCTACCACATTCACGAAGAATCCTGGGGGGGCCTGAAACTGCGCTACGAACGTGAGGCCATCGCTCTTCAACGGATAATGCCTGAGGTCCATATCAGTGCCTGGGACTTCTTGGCTTTCTTTTGCAGCGCGGTGTTCATG
>MPLZ02163365.1_pt1 | contig 108989 bp, 106 predicted proteins | sample 1617311 | NCBI WGS metagenome assembly MPLZ02 (sample SAMN05944806, study PRJNA350692) | marine metagenome | biome: marine; feature: ODZ; material: water; isolation source: 160 m water sample filtered on 0.2 um supor filter | place: Pacific Ocean | collected 2012-04-08 | depth 160m m | reverse complement strand
GGACTGAAATCCTGCACACGACCGGCATTCGAAACGCACGCGTGCAGGAAATATTCACGCGTTGCAGCTGGACTGAAATCCTGCACACGACCGGCATTCGAAACGCACGCGTGCAGGAAATATTCACGCGTTGCAGCTGGACTGAAATCCTGAACATGGTCTGCATTCGAAATGCACGCGTGCAGGAAAAACATTCACGCGTTGCAGCTGGACTGAAATCTTCAGCGCAGGAGCGGATTTCGTGTGGGTTTCTAAGCGCTGAAGGGAAGAAAGCTTCGTGAAATCAAGTGGTTGCGTTCGCTCCGGAGGGCGCTTCCGTTCTCAGGACGATCTCGGTGATCTCGGCGGGCGCAAAGAGCCGCATCGGCGGGCCCCAGAAGCCGGTGCCGCGGCTCACGTAAAGTTCTGCAGCCCCGCGGCGATAGCGGCCGGCGACGAAGGGTGTGCTCAGTCGCACGAAAAATCCGAAGGGGAAGATCTGCCCGCCGTGAGTATGCCCCGAGAGTTGGAGGTCTATGCCGCAGTTCGCTGCACGCTTGAAAGTCGACGGGTCGTGGGCGAGCAGGAGCGCGGGACGCTCAGGATCGCGACCCGACAGCGCCGCTTCCAGGTCCTCACCACCATCTGCCCCGAAGAGATCGCCCCGGTGGTCGTCGACACCCACCAGGTCGAATGCCGCACCGCGCGTCTCGATCGCCACGCGCTCATTTCGCAACACACGCACACCAAGCTCACAAATCTTGTCCGTCCAGTCAGGCGCACCCGAATAGTGGTCGTGGTTTCCAGTCACAAAGTAGATACCGAGCGGTGCGTGCAGTTTGCGGAACGGCTCGACCTCGGCACCGAGGAACTCGACCTTCCCGTCCACGAGGTCGCCGGTCACCGCGACGAGATCCGGACGCAATGCGTTGACGCGTTCCGTCAGATCTTCGGCAAAGCGGCGCCCGCGGATCGAGCCGATGTGGGTGTCGCTGATCTGTACGATGCGAAGTCCGTCGAGCGCAACCGGCCAGCGGCGAAGACTTATTTCCACCCGTGCGAGAGCCGGTGGACGCAAGCCACCCCACAGGCCGGCGAGGGCCGCGACCCCGGCCACCAGGGCGACGCGCACACCGGACGCCCCACCCGCGTCCGGAGCACTCCCACCAGCGGCCCAGACCGCCGCGCCCGCGATCCACAGGACGGCGTCGATAGCGAGGAGTTGAATGAGCAGCAGAAAGGCGAACCCCATCCAGAGCGAAGCGGGCCATGCGATCCAGCGCGCTGCGGGCGGCTGCAACCGGCGCTCACCGATCGGCTGGAGCACTACCACGAGCGCCCCCAAAGCGATTGCGGCCAGCAGCACACCGCGCCAGGGCTCCGGTACACCGGGCTCGAACACCAGGCGCAGCGCAAGATAGGTGTGGACGCCCGCGAGAAAGGCGAGCCCCAAACAGGCGATGAGCAGTCCGAGAGCGAGGCGGTGCAGAGCGGTCCCTTCCGACGAGCGAGGGCTTTCAGGGTACCGGACTGTGGCTTCTGTGTGATCCCTTAGACGCTGGTGAGCCAGCGCTCGTGCTTGCGATCGCGGCCCGTGACGACATCGAAGAACGCAGTCTGCAACGTCTTGGTGATCGAGCCCCGAGTGCCAGTTCCGATGCGCCGATGGTCGACCTCTCGCACTGGCGTCACCTCGGCGGCGGTTCCGGTCAAGAAGAGTTCGTCGGCGAGATAGAGTTCGTCACGTGCGAAGGCACACTCGCGGACCACGATACCCCTGTCTCGGGCAAGCTCGATCACACTCGCTCGGGTGATGCCACCGAGAACCGTGGGGAGCGGGGGGGTGTAGAGTTCGCTGTCCCGCACGAGAAAGACATTCTCACCGCTCGCCTCGGACACGAACCCGTGCGTATCGAGCAGGATCGCCTCGTCGTAGCCGTCGAGTAAGGCCTCTCGCTTGGCGAGGATCGAGTTCACGTAGTCGCCGCAGGTCTTCCCCTTTGTCAGCTTGCTGTTGACGGAATGCCGGCTGAACGTGGAGACCTTGGCCCGGATACCTCGTTCGAGTCCTTCTTCGCCCAGGTACCGCCCCCACGGCCAGACAATGACCGCCACTCGGATCGCATTGTCGCCCGGATTGAGACCCATCTCGCCGTCGCCGATGAATGCGAGAGGCCGGATGTAACCCTCCCTCAAACCGTTGCGACGCAAAGTCTCCAGGATCGCCGCCTCGACGTCCGCGCGATCGAAGGGAATCTCCATCAGGTTGATATGAGCCGAGTCGTAGAGTCGATCCACATGCTCCGTCAGGCGGAAGACCACCGAGCGTTCATCGTCGGTGCGGTAGCAGCGGAGTCCCTCGAATACTCCGAGCCCATAGTGCAGCGTATGGGTCAAGATAGGTACGTTCGCGGCATCCCAGGGCACAAAATCGCCGTCCAGCCAGACGACCTCGCCGCTAATCCCGCCAGTCGAACCCATCGTGTTCTCCGCCATGCCGCATTCCCGAAGGCCTCGAAGAACCGGCACATCAAGAAGTAGGACGTCTCGCGTCCGCTTGCCAACCACCATCGGGGCCGCGGGGGTCCGGCTCGCCGATGCGCAGGTGCACATCGTCGACACCGAGCCCACCATCGACGGAGACGAACCGCCCGGTGAGCGTCGCGGCCCGGCCCGGACGCTTCGCGTAGACACCGCCAAGACGCACGTCGGCCCCCGTCGCATCGATCTCGAACCGCCCCTCGACGTCCGCATACGGTCCGCTCACTTCGAAGCGGACACCGAGCGGCCCGGCGAGCTCAAAGTCGCCGAGCACGACGCGCCCGTCCTCGAGCCGGAAGTCGCCCACCTGACGCTCCGGCGCCGCCACCGGACCGCGATGAGTCAGGGTCCCGCTCATTCGACCGCTCAGCTCCGAGGCAAATCCGAGGAACGGCGCGACCGGCTCCAGGGGGAAGTCGCGAAACTCGCCCTCGAGGTCGAGCGTGCCGGACGGGCTCGCCGTTCCCCACGCCCTGAACGTCCCACCCTGCTCCGAGGTCAAAGAGAAATCGAGTTCGGAGAGCGTGTCGGCAGAGTTCCCACGCGACGAAAAGTCCACACTGCCGATCTCTCCCACTCGCGGCGGCAAGAGGGTCTGGTCCTCGATACGGATCCGCGCATCGCTGACCTCGACCGCGCGCACCACGACCGGAGGGGCACCGGGCTTCGCGCCCGGCATCGACCCCGGCTCCGCCGCACCCACGAGGCCGGGCAGCTCCAGTCCGCGCTCGGTCAGCACGAGCCGCACCAACGGCTCCTCGACCACCAGCGAGTGCACCACGACCGCACCCGCGGCGAGCGGTGCAAGCGCAACCCGCAGTTCCACGCTACGGGCCTCGAGCAGGGGCGGCCCCCCCGGCATCGCGCCGGCCACGCGCACCCTCGCCACGCCGAGCGAAGGCGGGAACAAGCCCGCGACGACCTCGCCGACCGCGACGTCGCGCCCCAGCGCGTCGGAGGCCAGGGCCATGATCCGGGCGCGGTTCTCGGGTGCATTGAGCATGCGCGTAGCAACGCGGTCAGCGACGAGGGCAGCACCCGCGACCGACACGCCCAAGATGAGGGCGACGGAGCCGGCGGCGCGCACTCTCAGCCGTCGAGTTTTCGGGCCAGGATCTCGCGCACCGCGCCCGGGTCGGCCTTGCCGCCCGTTTTCTTCATCACCTGGCCCATGAGAAAATTCAACACCCTCTTCTCTCCGCCCCGGTAGCGTTCGACGTCGTCCCCGTGCGCCGCCAGGACCTCGTCGACCGCGGGCTCGAGCGTGCCCGAGTCGGCGACCGCCTCGATACCCCGCTCGCGCACCAGCGCCTCCGGGTCACCGCCGCGCTCTACCAGCTCCGGCACGAGGCTCCGCGCGCCCTTCGCGGTGGTGCGCCCGGTGTCGACCAGCCGGATCAAGCAGGCCAGCGTCTCGGGAGTCAGCGCCGCCGCCTCGATCTCCCGCTCCTGGACGCCCAAAGCCTGGAGCACGTCTCGCAGAATCCAGTTCGCGACGGGCTTTGCGGGACCGTACGCCGCCACCGTCGCCTCGAAGAAGTCGGCCAGCGTGCGGCTCTCGGTGAGGAGTCGCGCGTCGTAGCCGGAGAGCCCGTACTGCGTTTCGAAGCGTACGCGCTTCGCCTCGGCGAGCTCCGGCAATTCACCGCGCACACGCTCGATCTGCTCAGGCGAGAGGCGCAGCGGCACCAGGTCCGGGTCGGGGAAGTAGCGGTAGTCGTCCGCGTTCTCCTTGAGCCGCAGTACCCGCGTGCGCCGGGTGACGGAGTCGTACGCCATGGTCGCTTGCAGCACCGGCTCCCCCGCGTCGAGCAGCGCGGCCTGCCGCTCGATTTCGGCTTCGAGCGCTTCCTCGACGAAGCGGAAAGAGTTGAGGTTCTTGAGCTCCGTGCGTGTTCCGAGCTGCGCCGCGCCCTTCGCGCGCAGCGACAGATTGGCGTCGCAACGGAACTGGCCCTTCTCGAGGTCGGCGTCCGAGACATCGATGTAACGGAGGATGCCGCGCAGCGTCCGAAGGTAGTTTCCGGCCTCGGCCGGCGAGCGAAGTTCGGGCTCGGACACGATCTCGAGCAGCGGAACTCCAGCGCGGTTCAGGTCCACCTGGGTCCCGTGACCGGCGATGGAGGCATCGTGTATCGACTTGCCAGCGTCCTCCTCCATGTGGATGCGGGTCAGACCGATGCGCCGCCTCTCGGCGACCTCGCCCTCTCCGGCAAGCAATTCGATCCAGCCCCCGGTCGCCAACGGCTCTTCGAACTGCGAGATCTGATAGCCCTTGGGCAGATCGGGATAGAAGTAGTTCTTGCGCGCGAAGATCGAGCACTCGTGCACGCTGCAATGCGTCGCGAGCCCGGCGCGGATGGCCAACTCCACGGCGTGACCGTTCAGCACCGGCAGCACCCCGGGAAGCCCCAGACAGATCGGGTGCACACTGTGATTGGGCTCGCGATCGTAGACGACGGGAGCCGGACTGAAGAGCTTCGAGGCCGTCCGCAGCTGACAATGCACCTCGAGCCCGATCACGACCTCGTAGCCGTTCGGATCCCCGGGGCGGTGGCCCGCCGCCCTCGCTTCGGCCGGCCGCCCGGTCATACCGGCTCCGGCGGCCGTTGGCCGTGAAACGCCGTTCGCCGCTGGTAGGTGTCGGCGATTCGAAGCAGCCTGCCCTCCTCGAGGGGTGGACCCAGAACCTGGAGACCGACCGGGAGACCATCAGAGAAACCGCAGGGCACGGAGACTCCCGGTAGCCCCGCGAGATTCGCGGAAACGGTGAAGACGTCGGAGAGATACATGCGCAGCGGATCCTCGGTTCGCGATCCGAGAGCAAAGGCCACCTCGGGACTGGTCGGCGTCACGAGCGCGTCGCAGGACCGGAAAGCCGTCTCGAAATCGCGGCGCAGCAACGTGCGCACCTGCTGGGCCTTGCGGTAGTAGGCATCGTAGTAGCCCGCCGACAACACGTAGGTCCCCAGCAATATGCGGCGCTTGACCTCGGCCCCGAAGCCTTCGGAGCGGGTTCGCAGGTACATGTCCGTGAGCCCGCGCGCGGCCTCCGCGCGCCGGCCATAGCGGACGCCGTCGTAGCGGGCCAGATTGCTCGAAGCTTCGGCAGTGGCGATCAGATAATAGGTCGCCACTGCCGTGTGGGCGTGGGGCAACGAGACCTCGCACACCTTCGCCCCGGCCCGCTCGAGTTCCGCAACCGCGTCGCGCACGCAGGCCAGCACGGCCGGGTCGATCCCGTCGTGCGCGGAGTATTCGCGCGGAAGGCCCAAGGTGAGACCCGAAACGTCACCGTCCAGCGCTTGTCCCCAGGAGGGAACCGGCTCGGGCGCCGAAGTCGAATCGCGCGGATCGTGTCCCGAAACGGCCTCGAGCAGCAGCGCGACCTCGGCGGCACTGCGCGCGAAGGCACCGATCTGGTCGAGCGAGGACGCAAAGGCCACAAGACCCCAGCGCGAGACACGGCCATAGGTGGGCTTCATCCCCACGACACCGCAGAAGCTCGCAGGCTGGCGGATCGAGCCGCCCGTGTCGCTGCCAAAAGCGGCCGGCACGATGCCGGCCGCCACCGCAGCAGCAGAGCCACCCGACGACCCACCGGCCGCGCGCGCCGGGTCCCAAGGGTTGTGGCTGGGTCCCGCGACGGAATGCTCGGTGGAAGAGCCCATGGCGAACTCGTCCATGTTGGTGCGCCCGACCACTACGGCACCCGCCGCCTCGAGCTTCTCGACCAGGGTCGAGGAGTAGGGAGAGACGAAGCCCTCGAGGATGCGGGAGGCGCAGGTCGTGGGCTCGCCCTGCATCACCATGTTGTCCTTGACCGCGACCGGAATCCCGTCGAGCGGCGAGCGCACCGCACCCCGCGCCCGTCTCTCGTCGGACCGTGCAGCGTCTGCGCGCGCGCCCTCGGAACGCAGACCGAGGAAGGCGTTGAGCCGCGTGCCCAGCGCTTCGGCGCGGGCCAGCGCGCGACCCACCAGTTGCACCGAGGAGACCTCGCCCGCGTCGAGAACCTCACGCAGTTCCGCGATCGAGCCGAGAGGCTCCGTCATCCCTCTTCCTCGCCTTCGATGACCTTGGGCACCACGAACGCCGTACCCTCCCGATCCGGGGCATTCGCTACCGCCAGCTCCGGGTCCATCGCCGCCGCCCCCGCATCGTCGCGCATCGGCGTCGCAAGCGGCAGCACGTGCCTCGTCGGCTCGACGCCTTCGGTGTCGACCGACTCCAGGAGCGCGACATAGCCGAGGATCGCCTCGAGTTCCGTCACCGCCCGCTCGGCCTCGGCGTCGGTCAGCGCAAGCCGCGCCAGGGCGGCGATCCGCTCCACCTCCTCGCGGCTCACATCCGCCATCGCGTCAGAAGCTAGCAGCCCCGAACCTGCGCTAGCCTTCCGCGTCTTCCATGATGGATTTATCCGAACCCTTCCAATCACTCGACGATCCGATCCGCCGCAGCATCTCCGAGCTGGGGTGGACCTCACCGACCCCCGTCCAGGAAAAGGTCCTGCCCGCCATGCGAACCGGCCGTGACCTGATCGTCCAGGCGCACACGGGCAGCGGCAAGACAGGGGCCTTCGGCATCCCCATCGCCGAGGCCTTGGACCCCGAGGCGAACCACTGCCAGGCGCTGGTCCTGGTCCCGACCCGGGAACTCGCCAACCAGGTTGCGGAAGAGACCGCGATCCTCGCCAAGCACAAGGGCCTGCGCTGTCTCGCCGTCTACGGGGGGGTGGGCTACCAGCACCAGATCGACGCCTTCGAAGCCGGCGCTCATCTCGTGGTCGGAACCCCCGGTCGAATTCTCGACCACCTCGGATCGGGACGCTTCGACCTCGGGAAGCTCCGCATCCTCATCTTCGACGAAGCGGACGAGATGCTCTCCCTCGGCTTCTGGCCAGACATGCGCGAAATCCAGAGGTACGTCCCGAAAAAGCGCCAGACCTGCCTCTTCTCGGCGACGATTCCCGAGCGCGTCCGCTCTCTCGCCCGCTCCTTCCTGATCGACCCGGAGTACGTCTCCCTGTCCGAGGGACAGCTGGGCCCGCAGCAGATCGAGCACTACTACGTGGTGACCACCGCACAGGAAAAGGAAACAACGCTCGTCCGCATCCTGGAACACGACGAGCCCGACAGCGCCATCGTCTTCTGCAACACGAAGGCGGATGTTCGCTACGTCACGGCTTTCCTGCAGCGCCGCGGCTTCGACGCGGACCAGATCTCAGGCGACCTCACCCAGGCTGCCCGCGAGGAGGCCATGGGGCGAATCAAATCGGGAAAGCTGCGCTTTCTCGTCGCCACCGACGTCGCGGCTCGCGGCATCGACATCAGCGATCTCTCCCACGTAATCAGCTACGCCGCGCCGGAGTCGCCCGAGGTCTACGTGCACCGCACCGGACGCACCGGGCGGGCGGGCAAGGCCGGAGTCGCCATCTCGCTCGTGTCCGGACTCGATATCGGAAACTTCCGCTACCTCCAGCAGGTGAACCGCATCGAGATCTCCGAGCGCGAGGTCCCGAAAGAAGAGACGCTTCGCGAGCGGCTCCGCGAGCGGCTGATGGTGAAGATCGAGCGGGAAGTCCGAGCACTCCCCGAAAAGGAACAGCGCTTCCTGGTGCAGCGATTCGTCCCGATCGTCAACGAACTCGCCGCCAGCGAAGACGGCCGGGGGGATCTCGCAGCCATCTGCGCGGCCTACATGCGGGAACACAAGCCCGAGGTGCGGGTAACCGACACGCCGCCGCACGGAAGCTCCGATCCGGAAGCGCGTCAGAGCCGGCACGGAAACGACGAACGCCCTCGCCGCCGGCGGCGAGGGCGCAAGCGGGGGGGCACCGGAGCTTCCTCGTGAAAATCGCGGTCTTCTGCGGCTCGAGCAGACACTGCGATCCCCGCTTCCTCGAACCCGCGCGCCAGCTCGGTGCCGAGATCTCGCTCCGCGGCCACGTCCTGGTGTACGGCGGTGGCCGCAGCGGGCTGATGGGTGCCGTGGCCGACACCGCACTCGCCCAGAAAGGCAGGGTAGAAGGCGTCATCCCGCGCAACTTCATGGGCGAGGGCGCGCACCACCTCGCTCTCGACGAGCTCCAGGTGGTCGACGACATGCGCGCGCGCAAGGCGGCGATGGACGCCCGGGCGCAGGCCTTCATCGCACTGCCCGGCGGCTGCGGAACACTCGAGGAGCTCACCGAGATTCTCTCCTTTCGCAAGCTCGGACTGCACCACCGACTGCTGGTGCTGCTCGACACCGACGGCTTCTTCGACGGTCTGGCGGTGCAGATCAACCGCGCCGTCGCGGAGGGCTTCGACTCGACGAAAAGTCTGGACTATTTCCGCGTGGCACGTGACGCGCGGGACGCCGTGGATCTCTGTGAGGGGTCGATCAGGGACTGAAGGCGCTGCCGCCGACGTAGAGCCGGAGCGCCCCGGCGTCCACCGCTGCGCCGTCCAGCGCTCGCGCCAGGCCCGCCGCATCGGGAGCGACATCGCCCAGAGCCTTTTCGAGCGCTGCGGCGTCTTCCCCGCGCACAATGCATTCGGCACCCGGGAGCACACGCCGCGTGGCGCCAAACGCGATGCCAGCCGCGTCCCCGTCCGCGTGAACGAGCAGCAACGCGCCGCCGCCGCCGCCCGGTCGCTCGCAGCACCAGTCGAGCGCCGGACCCACGGCCTCGAAGCGTTCCAGGCAGTCCTGGGCGAGGAGCCAGGCCGGCGCGGCGCAATGCTCGTCGGCGGCCGGCCCAGCCACCGACGCCACCGCGAGGCCGCGTTCGTTCACGCCGACGAGGGCGGCGGGAAGCCAGGGACGTGTGACCTCGACGGAAGCAAACAGGCCCTCGGGCCGGCTCCGGCGCACCACGAAGGGGGCCTCGAGTGCACGGCCGAGTCGCGCCGGGGGACCTTCGAGCACCACCGCCGCGGCCTCGGCCCCGCCCTCCGCCAGCACCCGGGGCGCGAGCCAGCTCGCGGGCACCCCGGCAGCACTCCCCAGACCCGCCAGGCGGTCCGCCTGATGCGGAAAGTGACGCCACAAGTCCCGGACGCAGCGCGCCTCCGGGCCCCGGGGCCAGCCGGCTCGCCACCGCAAGCGCTCCCAGGCGGTCCCGGCGGCGAAGCGACGAGCCACGGCCCGTCTGCAGGCGCGACCCTGGTCCCGCCCCAGGTCCCGCGGCGCTCCCCGGCACTCGATGACAGCGTTCAACCGCCGCCGTCCCTCGCCAGCGGGAGGATCTCGTTGAGCGAACCGAGGCGATAGCCCTCCAGGTCGAGGGAGACGAAGCGGAAGCCGAGCGGCTTCACCGCCGCGACGATCCGCGCCGCCATCGCGGGCTCGAGTGCACGGCTCAGCTCGTCGGGTGCGACCTCTACGCGTGCGAGCGGACCGTGGTGACGCAGCCGGACCTGCTCGAAGCCGAGGGCGCGCAGTCGATCCTCTCCCTCGTCGACCTGACGCAGCCGATCGGGCGTCACCTCGGTGCCGTAGGGCAGACGCGACGACAAACACGCCGACGCCGGGAGATCCGCGTTGGGAAGCCCGGCGGACCGGGCCAGCGCGCGGATCTCCGCCTTCGAAAGATCTGCATCCAGGAAGGGCGAAAGGACGCCCTGCTCGCTGGCGGCCCGGTGGCCCGGACGGAAGTCTCCCGTGTCCTCTGCGTTGACGCCGTAGGCCACCGCGTCGAAGCCGAGTTCGTCCCGCAGTCCGCCGAGCACCTCGAAGAGCTCGGTCTTGCAGTGATAACAACGATTGGCGTCGTTGCTTCGATAGGCGGACCGCTCCATCTCCAGGGTCGAAACGAAACGATGAGGCAGGTCGAAATCGGCGACGATCCGCTCGGCCATCGCGCGATGGCTGCGGGGATACGACGGCGACTCCGCCGTCACGGCAAGGCTGTCCGCCCCGAGGGCTCGGTAGGCCGAGAACGCGAGATAGCTCGAGTCGACGCCCCCGGAAAACGCCACCACCACTCGCCCCGCCGACCGCAGCACCTCTTCCACCAGCGCGTCTTTCCGCTGGAGAATCGAGGACATGGAGGACACGGAAGCAAGGTACGGAGGGGGCCTCCCAGGGTCAACCGGGGTATCCTCGCAGCGCCACGGGAGGGGGAATGACCAAGATTCGCCTCGGCCTGCTGTTCGGAGGGCGCTCCGTCGAGCACGAGGTCTCGATCGCGTCAGCGACCGCGATCCACGAGGCTCTCGATCCCGCGCGCTACGACGTGACGCTGCTCGCCGTGGGACGCGACGGGCAATGGCACCGGGGCAACCCGGGGCTTCCCCCCGCAGCGTCACTCGACGGGGAGGTGGTCAACCTCCCAGCGTCGGCCGGCGAACACAGACTTCTCCGCTGGGAACACGGCGCGGCTGAATCAGCCGGACAGCTCGACGTGATCTTTCCCATCTTGCACGGTCGGGGCGGTGAAGACGGCTCGCTCCAGGGCCTGCTCGAGCTGTCCGGAGTTCCCTACGTGGGCTCTGGCGTGCTCGGATCGGCGCTCCAGATGGACAAGGAGGTGTCGAAGCGGCTCTTTGCCGCCGCTGGACTTCCCGTGCTCGCCTGGGTGCTCGTACGCAGCCGCGAGATCGCACGTGGCGCCGACGTGGCCGCCGAGCGCGCGCTGAGCGGCGTGGGCCTACCGATGTTCGTCAAGCCCGCGAACCAGGGCTCCTCGGTCGGCATCCACAAGGTGACAACCCCCGAGGCGTTGATCCCGGCCCTGCGCGACGCAGCGCGCTACGACGCGAAGGTGCTATGCGAGCGGGCCGTCGACGCCCGGGAGATCGAAGTCGCCCTGCTCGGCATCGATCCGATCGAAGCTTCCGTCCCGGGCGAGATCCGCAGCCATCGGGAGTTCTACGACTACGAGGCGAAATACGTGGACGAGGACACGGAACTCCTGGTGCCCGCCCCGCTCGACCCGGACCAGACCGCAAGCGTGCGCGACCTGGCCGTGCGCGCGATGGCAACGCTCGAGGGCGCCGGCCTGGGCCGTGCGGACTTCCTGCTGGACCGCTCGACGGGTGAATTCTGGTTGAACGAGGTCAACAGCCTGCCGGGCTTCACCGAGGTGTCGATGTTCCCCCGTCTCTGGGAGGCAAGCGGCCTGGCCTACCCGGCCCTGCTCGACCGTCTGATCGAGCTCGCCCTGGAACGGCACCGCGAGAGCGAGTCTCTCGAAACCCTGTACCGGCGCAGCTGAGGGACTTCGGGGGGCCGAGCAAGTAGGGACAGCAGCGTCCGCCTAGCGCTGGCGCGGGACAGCGTAGCCGAGCGCGCGGAGCTGATTGAGACGCATCTCGTCGAGTTCGACTTGGCGTGCTTCGACGCCCCAGGCGTTCTGAGGCGACTCGTATTTCTCACGGGCCGCATCGAAAAGCCGCTCGGTATCGGGGTCGCCCGGAACGTAGAGATTCGTCTGCTCGCCGGGGTCTGCCTCGGTGTCGAACAGTTGGAACTCCGGCGGATCCAGCTTGGGCCACCACACGAGCTTTCGCCCGGAATCGGTCACCGCCACGATTGGTATCTCTCTTTCGGGCCAGCCCCAGCCCCGGTCTAGGTAGGCGAACTGTGGCCGGCGCCACGAAGTATTGGAGTCCTGTACACCCGCCCGCTCGAGGATCAGGGGCACGAGCGAACGGCCGTCGGGATTCGTGAGTCCGGGAAGCCCCATGAGATCGAGGAGGGTGGGCCAGATGTCGATGTTCGACACCGGCTCGTCGATGACGACGCCCGGGTCGAGTTGGAAGGGCAACCCAATGATCCAAGGGACATTCACGACCTCGGTAAAGAGATTTCGCGCGTGCCCCTCGAACCCGTGTTCGCGGAAGGCCTCGCCGTGGTCCGAAGCAATGACGATGATTGTGTTCTGCAGTTGGCCGCTCTTGCGGAGTTGCTCGTGCAGGTGACCGATCACCCGGTCGGTCCAGTGGATGGCCATGTCGTAGTAATCCGAGTAGCTGCTGCCAAAGTCGGGTGTGCCCTCGGCGTACCTGTACTGGTGGAGATCCATCATGTGCATGTAGAGGAAGAAGCGCTCATTGCCAAACGAGTGCAGGAAATCCATCGCCGCGACCAGGCTGTCCTCGTCCGAGCCTTCGAGAGTCCCCCCCGCCGGATGCCGGGACTCAGCCTCCATGCGGGACCTGCCCGGACGCGGCCGCTGGTAGAACTCGAAACCCTGATCGAATCCAAAATTGGGAGCGACCCACCCGTTGCGGTAGATGCCGGCCGTTCGGAATCCTGCGTCGCGCAGGATCTCGGCGGGTAGCCTCGCTTCGGTGGGCAGAGCGTCGCCGAAGCGCAAGATTCCGTTGTTGAACGGCAGCGTCCCCGTCCAGAGCGATGCCATCGAGGTCTTGGTCCAGCTCGATTGGGCCAGGACATCGCGGAACACGATCCCGTGCTGCGCAAGGGCGTCCAGGTTCTCGGTCGTCGGCCGCTCGTACCCGTAAACGCCCACGCGATCGGCCCGCAGGGTATCGACCACGATGAAGACGAGGTTGAGATCGTCGCGGTCCCGGAGTTCCCTGATCTCGGCGGCTTCGCCCACCGTCCTGGAGGGAAAGCTGAGGTCGAACTGGGCGGCGACTGCGACGAGGACCATGAGGCCAGCGGCGACGAAGTAAGTGGTCGGCGAGTCGAGTAACCGGCGAAACATTTCGATCGGACTCCCCCCCGCCCCTGCTGATCCTAACGCGGCGAGCGGGCTACGTCGCCCGGCCACTCTGCCGGGGCTGACAGACCGGATTCCCGGGGATGAACGGAGCCGGGCTGGATACGCTGGGGGAGTTTCACACCGGCGGGGAGCGAGGCGTAGCCCGGAGGTGCTGCGAAGCCACAGGCGAAACCGTCCCCGCGAGGTAAACCCCAGGGCGGGCGACGGTGTCAACATTCGGGACGCGGGCCTCGCGACCGGCGTAAACTACCGACCAGCGGAGAGCCACCCATGAGCGTCGACGCCCGAAACCCGCCACCTATACTTCAAGTTTCGCACCATTCAGGAGGTCACCGCTCCCGATGATCAAGCCCAATCCCTCTGCCTTTGCGGGCACCTGCGCCCTGGCGCTCGCCCTCGCCCTCTCGGGTTGCGGCGGCGATATCGAAGCGCGCATGGCCGAAGTGCGCGCACTCCAAGACGTGGGCCAGTACCAGGCCTCGATCGACGAACTCCGCCAGATTCTCTCCATCGAGCCCGATCTTCCCGAGGCCACTTACCGCCTGGGCGTGGCCCTGCTGCAGACCGGCGAGCCAAGCCGTGCCGTGTGGGCCCTCGAGAAGGCGACAGAGAACCCGGCGTACGCGATCCGGGCGGCATTGCTCCTCGCATCCGCCCACTTCAGCCAGCAAAACTTCGAGGCCAGCATCCGCGCCGCCGACCGGGCACTCGAGATCGATCCGGACCAGCATGCCGCGCTGCGCATGCGCGCAAAGGCCAACGTTGGAGCCGCGCGTTTCGAGGAGTCCCTCGCGGACGCGAGTCGCCTGCTAGAGACGTACCCGGATGACTACGGGGTCCAGGCCATTTACGCGAGCGTACTGACGGACCTGGGCCGTCTCGACGAAGCTCGTGTCGCCCACGACAGACTCAAGGAGACCGCTCTCTCCGGCAACGATCCGTCTATTTCGCACCGCGGCTGCATCGCTCCGGCGATCTTCGCAAAGGACCAACTCCAGGACAACGAACTGGCGGCAGAACTCTTCGACGATTGCACCGATCGCTTCCCCGCCAACGCCTTCGTGATCGGGGAAGCCATGCGCTTCCACGACAGTAGCGGCCACCCGGAGAATGCGACGAAGCTCATCCGCCGAGCCGTCGAAGAGGCTCCGGAGAACCTCTCCCTGCGCTCTCACCTGGGGACCCGCCTGCGCAACCGCGGCGACTTGGAAGGAGCCGAGCAAGTATTCCGCGATGCCGCCGAGAGCTTCCAGTCCGCCGGAGCGTGGAACCTGCTCACCAACTTCTACCGGCTCCAGAAGCGCTCGGCCGACGCACTCGCCGCGATCGAACAGGTCGCGGAACTCTCGGGCGGAGGCAACGATCAACTGCACTTCGCTCAGGCCGACATACTGATCGACCTCGGCAACCACGACCGCGCCGAAGCGATCGCTGCATCCATCGAAGAGCCCACATATACCCGGCTGCTACTCGGCCGCATCGCCTTGGAGCAGGGTGAACCGAAACGCGCCCTCGAACATTTCGAACAGGGCATCCGATCCTGGCCTAACAACGCCGGTGCGCGCTACCTGGCCGGACGGGCTGCCCTGGAACTCGGCGATACGGACCGCGCCATATCCGAATTCCGGGAAGCGATGCGCGTCGACAACACCGCCACGCCCGCCTCCGAAGTGCTGGCGCGTGTGCACTTCGAGTTGGGTGACTACAGCGAGGCGCTGCGCATCGGACAGCTGGCCCGGCGCCACCCCGACGCAAACCTCCCGAACGTACTCACCGTGGCTGCCCGCTCGTTCACAGCGCTGGGCCAGTACGACGACGCCCGACAAGTACTGGAGCTTCTCCGGACGCGTCCGGACATGCGATTGCACGGCGCTGAGGAACTCGCAGCCGTGGAACTGGCCGCCGAGGGCCCCACGGCGGCGGTGGCCTCGATCGAAACCAGCGGCATCGACATCTCCGCACCGGACAACAGCGTCCTGCTGCGCTCCTGGGTCGACGCAATGCTGGCGGCGGCGGGGCGCAGCAGCGCGGCGCTGCGCCGACTCGACCGAATCGTCGCTGCTCATCCCGACCAGGCCACCAATCACGAGCTGCGCGGCCTGGTCCTGCTCGAACTCGGCCGCGACGACGAGGCGGCTGCCGCTCTCGAGAAATCGATCGCTCTCGAACCCGAGTACGCGCCGGGCCACGCGGGCCTGGCCAGCCTGTCGGCCCGCAGGAACGATCTCGAGAAGGCAGTCGAACTCTTCGACAAGGCCTCCGAGCTGGCGCCCGACACCGCTCCCTACGCCTACTCGGCGGCCCAGCTGTCCCTCGCATTGGGTGATCAGAGTGGCGCCGAAACCCGGCTTCGCGAAGTGGTGCGTCGATTCCCGAGCCACGCCGGCGCGCGTAACAACCTGGCGTGGCTGCTGGCCGAACAGGGTGAAAGTCTCGACGCAGCACTCGCGCTCGCGGAACAGGCCCAGCGCCTCGATCCATCGCCGGAGGTGTTGGACACCCTCGGCTGGGTGCGATTCCGCCGTGGTGAGTACCCGGCTGCCGTAGCTGCACTCGAGCAGGCGGTCGAGGCACGTGAAGACTCGGCATCCATGCGCTATCGGCTCGGCATCGCGCTAAGCCGCAACGGCGATGCGGAACGCGCGCACAAAGAACTCCAGACAGCAGTCGACACCGGGAACTTCCCCGAAGCGGACGACGCCCGGCGTGAGCTCGCACGGCTCGCGCCGTAGCACCGGCCCACACCCACCTTGGTTTCCCCCATTCTCCAGAAGCGATGGCTGGCGGTCACCGGCCTGGTGATGCTGGCGTGCGTTGAGCCCGGTGAACGAGCTGACAAACACTTCGAGCGAGGCCAAGCGGAGCTCGACGCGGGCAACGTGAGAGGCGCGCTCCTGGAGTTTCAGAGTGCACTCACGTACCGGCCCGAAGACGCCACACTCTACGAAAAGATCGGCGACACGCTCGCGGACCACCAGCAGTCCTACCAGGAATCCCTGAAATACTACTTGGAGGCAATGCGCCTCGAGCCGGGGCGTATCCACTCCAGAATGCGCACGGCCCGGCTCATCGCGCCCAAAGACCTGCCGCGGGCACGAGCCATGGTGATGACCGCGCGACGAACTCACCCCCGCGAGCCGATCGTCCACCGCACCCTTTCACACGTGAATATCCTCGACAATGAACTCGACCAGGCTCTCTTTGCCGCACGGCGTGCCATCGACCTCGACCAGACGGATCCGCCAAGCTGGGCGCAGCTCGGGGAAGTGCATATGGCGAAGATCCGCACACGCAGATCGCGGGGTGAGCGTCCCTCGGCCCTGCTCTTCTCGCTCGCCCTCGGCGCCTTCGACAAGGTCAACGAGACAAAGGGCGGCAAACATCCGCCCGCCTTTCTCGCGAAGGGTCGTGTCTACTGGTTCGCCGGTCAGCGCGAAAAAGCCAAGCGAGAGTTCTCGCGAGCGGTGGAACTGGTCCGAGAGCAGGGACCTCCCGCAGAAATCCGATTCGTCTTCCAGACGGTATTCGACTTCGCGACGCGCGGGGGGGAGCAGGAGTTCCTGCGCTTCATGCTCCGCCTCGGGGTGACCGAGTTCCCCAACGACTTCGGAACATGGGAAGCGCTCGGCAACGCATACGATGCCTTCCCGGGGCACAGCGGTGAGGAAATCTTCCTCGAACTGCTCGACACGAACCCCGACAATCCGCGGGCCCACTCGCTCTACGCCAGGTGGCTCACTCGCCAAAACCGCATCGAAGACGCACGCACGCACATCGAGCGAGCGCGGGCTGACGGCATCGACAACCCGCTACTGAGCGAAGAACTCGTTCAACTCGAGCTTCGGAACGCCGACCTGGCAGCCGCACGCGCCACCTGGATCGAGATGACCGAGAAAGATCCCGACGGACTCGCAACCCGGGTGGCCGGGGCGCGTATCGCGCTTGCCGAGGGCCGGATCGGCGACGCCATCGCCACACTGGAGGCCCTGGAGGAAACCGAATACAACCACGAACTTCTGCGTCTACTCACCGTGGCACACCACGCGGCCGGGAACTTCGCGGACGCGCAACGCACCGTGGAGCGCGCCCTGACGCTGGGACCTCCGTCGGAGATCCCACTGCAACGGCTGCGTGCGCGAATCGCCGTCGATGACAGCAACTGGGCACAGGCCCTCTCCGCCTACGAAACCCTCTCGGAACTCGACGTGAAGCTCTCGCCTGAGGAGCGCGCGGGCTACGCCGCGGCCCTCTACAACCACGACCGCGCCCCGCAGGGCCGCGTGCTACTCGAGGATCTGTTGAGGGCGCGTCCTCCTGCGCCACGCGCCACACTGGTCTTTTCCGAGTTCGAGGGCGAGGCAAATCCCAAGCGCGCCTACGACCTGCTGACGCGCGCACACCGTTGGGTCCCGGGAAACACCGATGTACTCGAAGCACTGACCCGCATCGACATGGAGCGGGACCAGCCTCTGGTCGCCATCCGTCGGATAGGACAGCTCGTCGAGGACCGCCGGGCGAGTCCCAAGGCCCTGATGCTGCGCGCCGAAACCCTGGCGCAGCTGCGCTCGTTCGAAGCAGCGGAGGCGGACGTGCTCCGCGCCCTCGAGGCCAACCCGATGCTGCCGGGTGCAATCGATCTGCTCCACTCCCTCTACCGAGTGCAGGGGAAGAGCTCCGAAGCTCTCCGCACCTTCGAACAGGCCGATGAGGCGGGCGTGCTGCACGTGGCAGCACGCCATCTCCTGGCGCGGCTCTACCTCGAGGAGCGCGAAACCGAGCGGGCGAGAGACATGCTCGAGCGGGTGGTCGCGGAGGCTCCGCAGCGCTGGAGCGCGCTCGCCGACCTGGCCTACGTACTGGCCCAACGCGGCGAGGATCTCGACCGGGCACTCGAACTCGCGCGCGAGGCAGTCACGGCCTCCCGCGAAGACCCGCGCGCGTTGGATGCAGTCGGCTGGGTCGAACTCCACTCGGGTCGAGCCGATGCGGCTCTGGAGCACTTCGACGGCGGGATTCGCGCGGTCGGGCGCACGTCGGAACCGATGTTCCCCACACTCCAGTACCATCGCGGCCTCGCACTCCGGGCACTCGGACGGGAAGAAGACGCTGCGGGAGCCTTCGAAGAGGCGCTCCGCCACGGAAACTTCCCAGAGGCCGAGAACGCGCGGCAACAACTCGAGGCAGCGCGCCATCCCGAACTCGCACCAAACCCCTCCTAGTTTCCCGGCCGCACGGGGCCCGTTCTTCTGGAGCTTGATCGGCGCACTGGCGCTCCACACCCTGCTCCTCGTCGGGCCACTCGCCGGGGGGGCGGACCTGGCACCGCATCTGCACCTGATGCAACAGATGGCCGAGACTCCAGCCCTGCGCAGTGTCTACGCACCGGCCTATCACGCACTCGGAGCAGTGCTCGGCAGCGCACTGTCTCTGGCCAGCGCCGTGAAGCTCGTCGCACTGGGCTCCGCCGCGCTGCTATTGCTCGGCTTCCGACGCTTCCAACGGGCGGCGGGCCTCCCGGACGCGAGTGCGGCCCTCTTCTGCTGGATTCCGTACGGCTTCGCCCTGTCCTGGTGTCTCCCGAAGGTCGAAGCGGCCGGCTACGGCCTCGCGTTCATCGGGCTCGCGTGGCTCTGGGAGGGCCGGCACCGGCGAGTGGCAATCGCGATCGCCGCCACCTTCTGCGTACACACCGGAGCAGCGCTCTTTCTCGGCCTCACGGGCGGCGTCGCGGCCCTCGCACTCCGCGACCACCGCGCGCTTGCGGCGCTGGCTCTGGGCTGCGTGCTGGCTGCACCGTTATTCGCGGTGCATTGGGCGGCGGGCTGCAGTCCGGCCGAGGCGTTCTTGTTCTCGCGCGGCGACTACCTGCGCAGTGCAGTGGGATGGAGCAGCTTTCCCATGCTCGAGCGGGTAGCGGCGCTCGCCGGGCCGCCGATCGTCGCCTGCGCGGTGCTCGGAGCGCGCTCCCTCTGGAAACAACACCGCCCGGTAGCCTGGCTTGCCGTTGTGGCGGTTTTCCTGTGGGCCAACGAACTGTGGTTGCTTCCGTTTGGTTCCCGGACCACACTCAACCTGCTGCGCGGCCTCACGGTACTGGCGTTCCCGCTTGCAGCAGCGGCCGGTGTCTTCCTGATGAATCGGCCGCGGGCCGCACCCGCGGTAATCGTCGCGTCCGCCGTCTGGGCGCTGGGCTGCGCGTGGCTCGCCCTGCCCGGCTCCTGTTACCGCGAGCCGGTGGACTGGGAGCGACAGGACGGCCTCGTCGTCGATCGCTGCACCTTCCGCTGGACCTCTACGGCGCCCCGTTGATCCCCAGGCGCACGCGGTCCGGCGGCGCTCCCGCGCGGAGTGCCGCACGAATGGCTGCCGCATCCGCCCGGATCTCCGGCTCGTAGGGACCGCCGGTGGCGATCGCCCGGTCCAGCAGGACAAGCGCCCGCTCGGGCTCGCCCATGCTGACGTGCGCGTGAGCCAGCATACGAAGCTCCGAGGGGGTCGGGTCGGTCTTTGCGGTACCCGACGCAATCCAGGCCGCGGCGAGTTCGCGCACCAGGGCACGGAAAGCCGGCACGTCGCGCAGCGACGCGTAGGACGGATCGATTTCGAGCTGCTGGAATCGATTGTAGCCGCGATCGGCGGCGCGGCGAAGCGCAGCAACCGCCGCCGCCGCATCGCCCCGACCCGCGGCGCGCTTTGCAGCCAAGACGTTCGCAACTCTGCCATCCGGGTAGTGATGTGCGGCGTCCACTAGAAGCGCTGCATTCGAGCGCCAGACCGCCGCACGCGAGGGAACCCGCAGCGCAAACGACACGGCCAGCGCGACACCCAGCACTGCGGCCGCACGCGCCAGGACACGACGCCGCCGCGCCGGTACCCGGGCGAGTGCATCGACACCGGCGAGAAGCACCGCACCTAACAATCCAGGCAGGATGAAGTACAGGTAACGGTCCGCCAGCGGATAGAGAAAGGGGAAAATCTGCGATACGGGTGCAAAGCCGACTGCGGCCCACATCCAGTAGGCCGCCTCAGGCCGGCGCCGTCGAAAGACGCTGACGAAACGCCACCCCACCGCAATCGCAAGCGGCCACGCCGCGAGCCACCAGAAATCGAGGGGTCCGCTCGGGTCGAGTTCGTGAAAGGATGAAACGCCGAGACCCGTGGCCGCCATGGCAACGTAACGCGAGCCGAGGGCCGCCATGGTGCGCAGCGCGGAGAGAGGGCCCTCGCCGAGGATCGCGCCGGCCGCCCCGCCGCGCTGATGCGTGGTGAACTCGACGGCTGCGAAGACCACGAAAAGGAGCGTCCAACCGACGAGCCAGCGCCAGCGCGGGTCCGAGGATCCCCGAGCTCGTTCGAGAAGCGCCGCCGCCGGAAGTGCGACGACCGCCGTGGGCTTCGCGAGAAGCGCCAGCGCGAAACACCCCGTGGCGAGGGCCGGACGTCTCGCGAGTGCGAGCAAGGCGCCGATCGTCAGCGGGAGTGCGAGCACGCTCTTGAGCTGCGAGATCCACGCAACGGCTTCGACATTTGCCGGATGCAGCAGGAAGAGCGCGCCAGCGACCACGGCGCCCGTGCGTGGCACTCCGCTGGCGACGAAGAGCGCTATCAGCAGCGTGGCACCCAGGGCGTGGAGCAGCACGTTCACCACGTGGTGGCCCCAGGTCTCCGGCCCGAAGGCCTCCCAGACCAGCGCGTGGACAAGGAGCTGCGCGGGAGCGTAGTTCACCACGTCGATCGCGACGGATCCGGTTGGATCGAGCAGCTCTTGCACGTTTTCGAGCGAGAGCTCATGGACGTAGCGGTTCTGCTCCACGTAGTGCCCGTCGTCTGAAAGGAAGGGCCCCGAAAGAGCCGGCTGATAGAGCACAAGCGCGGCTCCCGCAAAAGCGAGCCAACAGACCGCGAGGCCCGCGACGCCGATCCCGTCCCTGCTAGAGGGGTTTTCCGTCACTCCCGCCCCTCTGGATTCGCAGGCTGCGTGCCTCCTCCAAGTCCCTTCGGGTTCCGTCGGGGTCCCGCCCCCCGGCTGCAAGTGCACGCTCGTAAGCGCGCACCGCGGCATCGAACTCGTCACGCTTCAGATGTGCGAGGCCCACGATCCGAAGCTCCGACTGAGTGCTCGCACCACTGCGCTCGGCCCACTCGATCCAGAGCCCAGCCCAATCGTGGACCAGCTGCCGGAAGGCGGGCTCAGCACGCAGCGGAGCAAGTCCCGGGTCGAGCTCGAGCACCCGGAACTCGAACATCCCCCGCGCCTCAGCGCCGCGCAGCTCCGCGACAGCGCTCGCCGTGTCGCCCGCCTGGGCGGCAGATCGCGCGCGGAGCAGGCGGGCCGTGCGCCCTTCCGGAAAGTGGCGCGCGGCATCGAGGGAGAGCAAGAGGTCGCTCTGCCAGAGCGGGGCCCGCATGGATGAGTGCCAGGCAAAAAAGACCACGAGCCCGAGCGAAGCCGCGAGTGCGGCGCGGCGCACACCGAGTGAGGCCCCCGCGCGCCACCGAGAGGCCCAAAGCGCAATGCCCCCGATGAGACCGGGCAAGACGAAATAGAGATAGTGGTCCGCCATGGGGTGCACGAAGGGAAAGATCTGCGAGATGGGCAGCCACGACACTATCGCGGCAAGCCACCAGGCACCTTCCTCCTCCCGGCGCGCAAGCGTGAAGATGGCCCGGGCTCCGATGAGCAGGGCAAGCGGAATCGACGCGAGCCACCACGGGTCGAGAAGCGACACCACCGGGTCCGGCTCTTGGAAGGCCGAAACGCCCCAGGAAGTGGCCGCCATCACCAGGTAGCGGGTTGCGTAGGCCCCCACGCTGCGCACGTGGACCCAGGGATCGGCAAATGCCGGCACATCGACCCAGCCACGTGTCCGGAACTCCGCGAATTCCACCCCGACATACGCCCCGAAGACGAGCCCCCAGACCCCCAGCCACAGCCACTGGCGAGCCGGGGCGCGGCGCGCCCAGAGCAGCGCTACGGCCATCGGCAGGGCGAAAGCCGCCGCCGCCTTGGTCAAGATCCCGAGAGCAAAGAGCAGCAACCCGAGCCAGGGACGGCGGGAGAGTGCCAGCAGCGCGCCCAGGGCGAAGGCGAGCCCTGCAGTGGATTTCAGCTGGGAGATCCAGGCCACTGCCTGCACGTTGGCGGGGTGCACGGCGAAGATCAGGACCCCCACCAGGGCTGCGGTGGACGGAACACGCGAGGCCAGCAGCAACGCCGCGAGCAGCGTGCACGCGAGCGCGTGCACCAGCACGTTCAGCAGGTGGTACCCGAACGTATGGTCCGCGAAGATCTGCCATTCGAGGGCGTGGAGCAGCAGGTGAATGGGCGAGTAGTTTCCGACAGCATAGATCTGCGCCGGGCTCCCCGGGTCGAAGAACGCGACGACGTTCTCGAAGCTGAGTTCGTGCAGGTAGACATTGGCCACGATGTAGCCGACGTCGTCCGAAATGAAGGGCCCGTCCAACGCACCGCGCAGTACCGCGAAGCAGCCACCCGCCACCGCGGCGAAGAGCAGCAGCGGCCAGGTCCGCGGCCAGCCATCGGGAGCCTTCATTCCACCCGAGTCTACCAACCCATTCCCAGGCTTCTCGTGGTGCTGTTGGGGCTCTACCTGGCCGCGACCCTGAGCGGGTGTGGCAGCTCCGGTGGCAACTCGGCCTCCGACGCCCTGGTGCTGATTCGAGTCGTCGAAGGATCGACCGACGTGGTGCGCGTGCGTCTTGCCGACGGCGCGGCGCTGCCCCTCACCGAGACACCGGACCGCGACGAGATCTGGCCCTACTGGTCGGAGCCCGCGAAGCGCCTCGTATTCCAGGTCATTTCCAGAGACGGGGATAGCGATCTGCTGGTGTGGTCGGAACCGCTCGGCGAGAAATTCCTCGATGCCACCCGGAGCCGCGAAGAGCGCTGGCCGGCGTGGTCACCGGTCGGACTGAAACTCGCCTACGCTTTTCGCAGTGAGGGCGTTCCTTCGAACGGTATTGCCGTAGCCGACTTCAGCAGCGGGGAACACCAAATCCTGGGTCCTGGAGGAGCCCAGCACTGGTTCCTTCGACCGAGCTGGTCCCCCAACGGCGCTGCGGTCCTGGCACAGCGCAAGCTGAAGTCGGGACGCGGCTCGAATTTGTGGCTCCTGAAGCCACTACAGCCTCCCGAGCAGCTCACCCATGACCGCCGCTGGATCGACTTCAAGCCGTTCTTCACCCGGGACGGCGCGAGCATCGTGTACTCCAGAAAGCCCTCAGCCGGAGGAGCCAGCCAGATCGTGCAGCTCGTGATCGGCGGCGACAAAAAAAGGCTCGCTGCGTTCGAGGGAAGCTCAGACCATTCCGCACGGCCATCGCCCACCCGCGACGAGGTGGCATTCGTCTCAGACCGTTCGGGCCGGTCCCAGATCTACCTGCTGCAACTCGAGACGGGTGAAATGCAGGGCCTCGGCGAGATCGAGGGTGCCGCCTTCGCCCCGCGCTGGTCTCCCGATGGCGAGTTGTTGGCCGTGACGGTGGCGCCGCCCGGTACCGACGAGCCGCGACTTGGCGATTTTCGGTCTCTCGCAACCGCGCGCGTCGTTGTAATCGACCGCACGGGCGCCGTGCGCCTCGACGTGCCGGGCTTGATGCCCGACTGGATGCCGCCGTGGCGCTAGACGCGGGCGCCCGGCGAGTGCTGCTGGCCGTCGGCCTCGCGCTGGCCGTAGCGGCCGTCTACTGGCCCGCACGAGGGCACGAGTGGCTCAACTACGACGACGATGTCTACGTGACGAGCAACCCCGACATCGCCCTCGGCCTCTCGGGAGAGGGCTTCGGCTGGGCGTTCACGAGCTTCCAGGGCGCAAACTGGTTCCCGCTGACCCGTCTCTCGTGGATGCTCGACTACGAGCTGTCGGGACTCGATGCGCGGCGCTTCCACACGACGGGTCTGCTGCTCCACGCCGCAGCGACGGCCCTCCTCTTCCTTGCGTTGGCCCGGCTCACCGGAAACTTCGGTCGCAGCGCGTTCGCGGCCGGCATCTTCGGCCTCCACCCCCTCCAGGTCGAGGCAGTTGCCTGGGCCGCCGGGCGCAAGGATCCGCTGTCGGCCCTGTGGTTTGCCGCCGCGCTGTGGTGCTACGCGGCGCCCCGCGGGCGCACCCGGGACGTGACCGTCTTCGCCTGCCTGGCTTTCGGACTCATGGCCAAACAGACACTCGTAACGCTGCCCTTCCTCCTGCTATTGCTCGACGCCTGGCCCGGCGAACGCCTGCATCCGGGCTCCCCTGGATTCGGGAGGGCCCTGCGACGCGCCGTCGTCGAGAAGCTGCCGCTCTTCGCCCTCGTCGCCGCGGCCACTGTGATGACGCTGTGGGCCCAGAGCAGCGCCGGCGTGGTCGCCGGTGTCGATCGGCTGCCGCTCCTGGCCCGCGCGGCCAACGCGAGCCTCGCCATCGTGACCTACCTGCGCCGCGCCCTGCTGCCCACCGATCTCGGAGTCTTCTACCCACACCCGGGTACCGACTTCTCCGGCAGCGCCGCGCTGGCCGCGGCCGCCGGGGTTGCCCTCCTCACGGTGTTCGCCGTGCGCGTCGCGCGCGTGTGTCCCGCCGTCACGGTGGGGTGGCTCTGGTTCCTCGGCATGCTCGTCCCCGTGCTCGGGCTGGTGCAAGTCGGCGACCAGAGCACGGCGGACCGCTACACGTACCTGCCGCTGGTAGGACTCGCAATCGCAGTGGCCTGGGGCGTGCCGGCAGCGATCGAGCGCATCCGTCCCGGTGCCAAAAAACTCGTTGCCGCGCTCGCACTGCTATGCCTGGTGGCATGCGGCGCCACAACCACGCGCCAGCTCGCATACTGGCGCAACAGCGAATCGCTGATGCGGCACACCCTTAACGTGACGGGCAACAACTACATCGCCCACGCATACCTCGGCGCGGCGCTCCTCGAGCGGGGCGACGTGGCGGGAACGGTCGACAACTGGCGGGCCTCCGGCCGCATTGCGCCGGGCTACGTCACGGTCGCGAACAACCTGGCGTGGCTGCTGGCCACGCATCCGGCGGCGGACCCGGAGGCTTCCGAGGAGGCCGTCGCACTGGCCGAGCGGGCGGTGCGTCTCAGTGGAAACTCTCCGGCCTCCCTCGACACCCTGGCCGCAGCGTACGCGCGGGCGGGGCGCAGCGGCGATGCCGTGCGGACCGCTGCCCGCGCCCGCAAAGCAGCGCTCGCCGATGGAGACGCGGCGCTCGCCGACGAAATCTCGCGCAGACTGGCGAGTTATCGCTCGGGCGGCGCCTGGCGCGAAGAATGAGCCGGCTTTCGCGCCACCACGTGCACGGTCGCCCCGCTGCGCAAGACAGCTGCGACGACCGATGCCACGAGCGCGATAGGCGCCGCGAGCAGACCCAGCAGCAGGAGCCCAACCCGCGTCCCCCGGTCGAAGGCCGGCGGCACACCTTTCGGCCTCTCGTACAGCAGCGTATAGAGCCCGTTGCGCGGCAGACTGCGCACGCGGTTCAGCAGACTTTGAACCCAGCCGAAGGGATTCTGGCGCAGGGAGAAATGGTGCCGCGACTCCACCTCGAAGCCCAGATCCTCCAACAGCCGCTCGAGCGCTTCGAGCGGGAAGTGGTAGAGGTGCCGCGGCGCATCCAGGTGAAACCACGCCGCACCCGACCAACGCGCCTGGGCGCTCGCAAAGTTGGGAACAGCCACCACCAGTCGGCCACCGCTGCGAAGGATGCGATGGACTTCTGCCAGGGTTCCGCGCGGGTCAATCACGTGCTCGAGAGCGTGCCAGATCACCACCTCGTCGAAGAACTCGGCGGCGTAGCCGGCCTCGGCCAACCGCGGGGCGATACTCACTTCCGCACGCGGATCCGCGCCCTCCACCGCCTCGATCCGGATCTCGACGCCGTGCAGCTCGAGGCCGCGGTCGGCCAGTGGGCCGAAGATCACGCCGCGACCGCATCCGACGTCGAGCACTCGCGCGCGCGGGGACAGGCCCCGCGAGAGAAAGGCGCTCTGGCGGGTAGCGGCCAGCCGTACGAGCGCCTCGACACCCGGGGAGAACTTCATACCCAGCTGCCCGTAGTATTCCGAGGGGTAGCCTTCGAACACCTCGTCGGGGGCGAGCGGGGGGTCGTAGCGGCCGACGCCGCAGTCGGTGCAGACCACCACCGGAGATGTCACGCCTCCCACGCGGAAGCGGGGACGCACCTCTCGACCGGCACACACCGGACACGAAGACTCCGCTGTGGACGCTTCGGCTCCGATTTCGTGAATCGGCCGCGCGTGGAGATCGCGGGCGAAGGGCAATGGACCTCGATCGCGGTGTATGACGAGCAAGCGTGCGGCGCCGGGCGGGAAAGGTCAAGCAGAAGGAGGCGCCCGTGAGCCGCGAGAGCCTGACCCTGCTGGTAGCAAGCACCGCGCTGTGCGCCGCGGTGCTCGGCTTCGCGGCCCGCCACCTCGACACACCGGGTCTCTATTACGACGAGGTCATCCAGGCCACGCCGGCTTCGGAATTCCTCCGCGAGGGCGGACGGCCACTCCAGATCCCCGGGGCGCGCAATACACGCCTCTTCGGCGGCTGGTTCCCACTCATGACTCAGCCCTACATGAGCGCCCTGAAGAGCCAGCTTCTGATCCCGGTCTTCGGGCTCTTCGGGGCAGATGGGGCGACGCTGCGCCGAGCGACTCTGGTCTGGGGCTGCCTCGGGTTGGTGCTGTGCATGCTGTGGATGCGCGCGGTGTGGGGCGTCGGCTTGGCGGTGTTGGCGGGCACGCTGCTCGCCTTCGATCCGAGCTTCCTATTCGTGACGCGACACGACTGGGGCTCGGTGTCCCTGGCCCTCGTGTTCCGCGGCGGCGGCCTCTGGCTGCTCGCCACGGGCTGGCAGCGCGACTCCGTGCGGCGACTCGCATTGGGTGGACTCCTCTTGGGGCTCGGTGTCACCAACAAGCTCGATGCAGCGGCCTTCGTGGCCGGTGCAGCTCTGGCAACCGCGGTCGCCTGGCTCGGTCCGGGCCTTCGCGGCCTGGCGAGCCGACCCCGGGCAACCGCCAGCGCCGGCGCCGGGCTCCTGGCCGGCGCAGCGCCCATGCTCGTAACGCTTCCCAGCGTGCTCAGCGCGACGCGTACGATGCTTCACAACGCGGGGGTGCGCGGCGACGAGTGGGCCGAAAAGCTCGGAGCCTGGCAACGCTTTCTCGATGGCTCCTACTTCGAGCGGCTCGTCCTGGCCGGGGGAAGTTTCGAGCGCATGGGTGGCAGCGCAGAGGCAACGAGCAGCGCTTTCCCGTGGTTACTCGGCGCCAGCGCCATCGTAGTGGCGGCTGTCGTGTTGCGCGATCACAAACGCGGCGGGGCGGACCCGCGCGACGTCTTCGCGCTCACCGCTGCGACGGCAACCGCTCTCCTGCTCCTGGCCGTACCTCGGGCGTCGCGCATCCACCACGTCATGAACGTGCTGCCGCTACCCCAGCTCATCGTGGCGCTCGCGGCGACCCACCTGTGGCGGAGCCGGAACGCGGCAGTCCGTGCGGCAGCGGCCCTCGGAGTGACCGCTGTGCTCGCTGGAAGCGCGTACGCTGCGAGCCAGACGATGGACACGCTCCGGACGACCGGCGGAATCGGACGCTGGTCGGGAACACTGGCGCGTTTCGCGCAGACGCTGCCGGACGACACCGTGGTCGTGAGCCTGGACTGGGGCTTCCACGCACCGCTCGTGCTGCTGCGCCCCGAGCTCGAACTCGAGGAGCCCGTCTGGCGGCTCTTGCACTCCGCGCCAGGCGGTCCCAGTCCGACGCTCGCGGGCACGACACGCCACGTCTACCTGGTGCAGGAGCCAGAGACCGAAGTCTTTTCCATGGGTGGCGCGCTGCTCCGGGCCGTGGGGGCGCTACCGCACGGCGCCGTACGGATCGAATCCGTCCGCGACGGCGACGACAGGCCCGTCTTCAAAGCCGTGCGCTTCGCGGGACCCCACCAACTCGTGTACCGTGGAGAATTCGAGGTGCTGCTCCGGTGACTGGCACCGAGTTCCTCGAGGACGCGTGCAACGACGAGTACTTCGCGGTCCAGTCAGGCACGTTCGACTCCGACGCGCTGCACGCGCACCTGGAGACCCGCGGCATCGAGTCCAGCGAGGTGTCACAACGCTACGGCGCCTGCGAAATGGGCCTCTCTATGTACATCCGGGACCCGGACGGAAACGTCGTCGAGCTCAAGGGAACACGAGCTAGCCGATCTCGAGATTCCCGTAGCGGACCACGATCGTCTTCACACCGGCGCGTTCGAAGCGGATGCGAAGCTTGCGTCCGGCACCCGAGCCAAGCGCTTGGAGCACCACGCCGGGGCCAAAGGTCGGATGCTGGACACGCAGCCCGGGGGCGAGCGCGTCGTCCATGTCACCGCCCTCGGCATCCTGCGAATAGGAGTAGTCGAGCGTCGAGTCGCCGGGCACACGCGCACCGCCAGCGAGCGGCCGCTCGAGTGCATCGTCGGGGATTTCGCGCAGGAAGCGCGATGCAATGCCGTAGGTGCGCGAGCCCCAGCGATGGCGCTCGCGGGCGCTCGTCAGCACGAGACGCTCCATGGCGCGGGTCATGGCGACGTAGCAGAGCCGGCGCTCCTCCTCGATACCTCCATCGTTCCGCAGGGCACCCGCGTGGGGAAAGACGCCCTCTTCGAGCCCAACGACGAAGACAATGGGGAACTCGAGACCCTTCGCGGTGTGGACCGTCATGAGCGATACGCATTCGTCCCGACGTTCCCAGGTGTCGATGTCGGATACGAGCGCCACCTGATCGAGAAAGAGCTCGGTCTCGGAGCGCTCCTCCGACGCATCTGGCTCTCTCGCCAACTCGCGGCCAAAGTCGTCGGCCGCCGAGAGCAACTCGCGGAGGTTCTCGAGCCGCGCCTCAGCCTCCGGCGAGCCGTCGCGCTCGAGCGCTTGCAGGTAGCCCGATCGGTCGAGCACCGCGGCGAGCGCCTCGGCTGTCGACACCCCGCTCAGCTCGTCACGGAGCCGCTCCAGCAACGCCAAGAAGGCCCGGATGCTTTTCGCCGTGCGCGCCCCCCCCTGCTCCGCGAACCTCCGGAGCCCATCGACGAGCGTCTCCTCGTGCTCGGCCGCCAGTGAGGAGGCACGCTCGAGCGTGGTGCGACCGATGCCGCGTGTTGGGCGCGCCACCACTCGCCGCACCGCCACGGCATCGGCGGGATTCACCAGCAGCCTCAGCCAGGCAAGTGCGTCCTTCACCTCGGCGCGCTCGTAGAAGCGCACGCCGCCCACCACGACGTGCGGAACGTTGTACTTGAGCAGTTCTTCCTCGAAGACGCGAGACTGGGCGTTGGTGCGGTAGAAGATCGCAAACTGCCCCCAGGAGCGATCTGCCCCCCGTTGCGCGGTCAGGATCTCGCGCACCACGAAGGCCGCCTCCTCGCGGTCGTCCGCCGCCTCGAAGACGCTGATCTTCTCGCCGCCCTCTCGCTCGGTGTAGAGCCGCTTTTCCTTGCGCCCGACGTTGTGGGCGATCACGCCACTCGCTCCTTCGAGGATCGGCTGGACCGAGCGGTAGTTGCGTTCGAGCAATACCACGTTCGCGTTTGGGTAATCTTCTTCGAAATCCAGGATGTTGCGGATGTCCGCACCCCGCCAGCCATACACGGATTGGTCGCCGTCACCGACGACACAGAGGTTCCGGTGCTCGGCGGCGAGCTGCTGGACGAGCCGATACTGCACCCGGTTCGTGTCCTGGTACTCGTCAATGAGGAGATACTGCCAGCGCTGCCGGTACCAGCGCAGCACCTCGGGAAAGCGTTCGAAGAGCTCGACGGTGCGCAGCAACAGATCTCCGAAGTCGAGCGCATTCGCATCGACGAGAAGCCGCTGGTATGTGGCGTAGACCTCGGCGGCTCGCTGGGCCTCGAAATCAGCCGCGGCATCGAAGGCCGGGCCCGGTCCGACACCCGCATTCTTCCACTGGTCGATTCGCCACTCCATGCGGCGGGGATCGACCTCCTTCGGATCGAGCCCCTGGCGGCGCACGGCCTCTTTCACCAGCGCGAGGCTGTCGCTCTGGTCGTAGATCGCAAAGCCGCGCGAAAATCCCAGGTGACCGATGTCGCGGCGCAGGATACGCACGCAGGTCGAGTGAAAGGTGCCGAGCCACACGCCCTCGGCACCGGGGCCCAGCAGCTTCTCGACACGCTCTCGCATCTCCCCAGCCGCCTTGTTGGTGAAAGTGACGGCCAGAACGCTCTCGGGCGCGATGCCACAGACGCCGATCAGGTAGGCAATGCGGTGGGTGAGGACGCGGGTCTTGCCACTGCCCGCTCCCGCCAGCACCAGCAACGGTCCCTCGGTCGTCTCGACCGCCACCCGCTGCTCGGGGTTCAGACCAGCCAACAACGCGGCTGCCGCGTCGTGCAACTCGAATTCTCCCTGGAGGACCGGTCTCGTTCGACGGGCCCCGGAGCTTACTCGACGGTCACGCTCTTCGCGAGATTGCGTGGCTGGTCGACGTCCGTGCCCTTCAACACCGCGACGTGGTAAGCGAGGAGCTGAAGCGGCACGATTGCGAGGATGGCGGTCAGATGATCGCCAAGATCCGGGATGTAGATCACGTCGCTCGCCTTGTCGGCAATCTCGGTGTCTCCCTCGCTCGCCACGGCGATCACCTGGCCATCGCGCGATCGCACCTGCTCGAGGTTCGAGAGCACCTTGTCGTAGACCGGGCTCTTGTTCGCGATGACGACGACAGGCATGTCCTCGTCGATGAGCGCGATGGGTCCGTGCTTCATCTCTCCGGCGGCATAGCCCTCGGCGTGGATGTAGGAGATCTCCTTGAGCTTGAGCGCGCCCTCGAGCGCAATCGGGTACATGATCCCGCGCCCCAGGAAGAGAAAGTTCGTCGCGTGGTAGTACTTCTGTGCGATGGCCCGGACGGGGGCATCGAGCTGGAGTGCACGCTCCAGGAGCCGCGGCAGCCGCATGAGCGAGCGAATGTGGCCACGCGCCGCGTCCACCGAGACACATCCCCGCGCCATGCCGAGCTTGAGGGCCAGCAGGTAGTGGGCCACCACCTGGGTGGTAAAGGCCTTGGTCGAGGCCACCCCAATCTCGGGACCGGCGTGGGTGTAGAGCACATCACCACTCTCCCGGGCGATCGTCGCGTCTCGCACGTTGCAGATGGCGATCACCCGCGCACCGCTTTCTTTCCCGAGGCGCAGCGCAGCGAGGGTGTCTGCGGTTTCACCGGACTGCGAGACCGGTACCACCGCGCAGTGCTCGTCCAGGATCGGCCCGCGGTACCGGAACTCGCTGGCCAGGTCGACTTCGACGGGAATCCCCGCGATCTGCTCGTAGAGGTACTTCCCCACCATGCAGGAGTAGTAGGCGGTGCCACACGCCACGAGGAACAGCCGTTGGAGCTGCCGCGCCGCGTCGTTCCCGAACTCGATGCCATCGAGAGTCACGTCGGCATCGCTGTCATTCACCCGGGTCCCGATGGTGTCGAGCACCGCACGCGGCTGCTCGAAGATCTCCTTCTGCATGAACCGGTCGTAGCCGCCCTTCTCGGCCGCGACGGGATCCCACTGGATCGGCCTCGGCGCGCGCTCGACGGACTCGCCTTCGGCATCGAGAATCTCGACGCCCTCGCCGCTGAGCACGGCAAACTCGCCGTCTTCGAGAAAGAGCATCTGGCGCGTGTAGGGCAGGATTGCGGGAACGTCGCTGGCGAGGAATGACTCCTTCTCACCGAGCCCGAGGATGATCGGACTGCCGCCGTTCTTCGCAGCGACGATGCGGCTCGGATCGCTGGCGCTCAGCGCTCCCAGGGCATAGGAGCCCTCGAGCCGGGCGCAGGCGACGCGCACGGCTTCGACCATGTCGAGCCCGCCGGCGAGTTCCATGTCGACGAGGTGTGCGATGAGTTCGGTGTCGGTCTCGGATTCCACGGACCGCCCCGCCGCCTCGATCTCGGCGCGCAGAGTCCGGTAGTTTTCGACGATGCCGTTGTGGACGATCACCACAGAGCCGGCGCGATGGGGGTGGGCGTTGCGCTCCGAGGGCTTGCCGTGAGTCGCCCAGCGGGTGTGACCGATGCCGACGTTTCCCGGCATGGTTTCGTCGCGCAACATCTCCTCGAGAATTCGAAGCTTGCCCAGGGCGCGGCGCACCGCGATGCCGTCATCCGCGAAGATCGCCACACCCGCAGAGTCATAGCCCCGATACTCGAGGCGCCGCAGACCGTCGAGGAGGACGTCCATGGCGCGCCGGTCGCTTCCCACATAGCCGACGATCCCACACATTGCGGATCTCCTATTCGAGCTTCTCCGGCGGCCGCTTGCGCCGGCTCCAGCCTTCCACGTGCTTCTCGTCACGGCTGCGCGACAGAGCGAGCGAGCCGTCGGGAACGTCCCTCGTAATCGTCGAGCCGGCGGCAATCGCCGCATTGCGGCCCACGCTCACCGGCGCAACGAGATTCACGTTGCAGCCCACGACGGCGCCCGGGCCGACCGTCGTGCGGTGCTTGTCCTTCCAGTCGTAGTTCACCGTGATGGATCCGCAGCCAAAACTCGCACCTTCTCCCACATCTGCGTCGCCGATGTAGGAGAGATGATCGGCCTTGACCCCGGCACCGAGGGTCGAATTCTTGATTTCGACGAAGTTTCCGATTCGGACATGGTCACCGAGCACGCAGCCCGGGCGGAGGTGGGCGGAGGGACCGATCTCGACGTCAGCGCCTAGCACGCTCTCTTCGATCACGCAGCCCGGCTTCACGTGACAGCGTTCCCCAATTTGCGTCTCGCCCCGAATCACGACTCCCGGCTCGATGCGCGTATCGCGCCCCACCGAGACGTCGACGTCGACGCTGGTGGTAGCGGGATCGACCACTGTGACACCGTCCAGCATGAGCCGGTTCAGCGTACGCGCGCGCAGCAGGGCCTCGGCCCGCGCCAGGTCCAACCTATCGTTGACGCCGATGCCCTCGTCGTCGTCCTCGAGTCGCAGCACCTCGACGCGTCGGCCCTCGCCGAGCAAGACCTGGACGACGGCCGTGAGATAGATCTCGCCCTGAGCGTTGTCGCGACCCACCTGGGCGAGGCTCTTCCACAACAGATCCCGGTCCAGAAGGTAGACGCCCGTGTTGCGTTCCTGGATCGTGAGTTCCTCGGGGCTCGCGTCGGTGGCCTCCACGACGCGCGCGAGCCCACCGGCGGGGTCGCGCACCACGATGCCAGGCACGTCGACCACGGCTGAGAGCAGCACGAGGTCGGCTCCGGTGGCGCGCTTGTGCTCCTGCAGGCGCCCCAAGCTGGCCGCGGTGAGTAGCGGCGTGTCGCCGTAGAGGACCAACACGTCGCCGGAAAAGTCCTCCAGTTCGGCCTCGGCCCGAAGCACTGCGTGGCCCGTTCCGAGCTGCTCCTCCTGGAGCGCAAAGCGCGAACGATCGGCGAAGGCCCCCCGCACCGCGTCCGCATCCCGGCCGACCACGGTCACCAGACGCTCGGGCCCGAGCGCTTCGGCCGCCGCCAGCACGTGGTGCAACATCGGCCGCCCGCCAAGCGGATGCAGCACTTTGGCGAGGCCCGACTTCATGCGCGTGCCCTGGCCCGCCGCGAGCACGACCACGGCCAATTGCGTGGTGGCATCAGACATACCTCTCCTCTTCGACCTCTCGTCGGCGGGCAACAGGACCCGCCTGATGGGGAAGGGTAGACGACTCCCCTCGGGGATAAAAGCCTCGGCCCGGTCTGTGCGGGTGGGGCGCTACAATGCGGGCCGGGGAACAGGCGCACCGCGACGCCCCAGTGAGTCGACGCGATTCAGATCTTCGGAAACACAAACGGGCTCAAGGCGAGTCAGGTTCGCCAGCTCGAGCGGCTCGGGCGGCGGCGACTTGCGCCCGAGCAGCTGGTGACCCAGGAACTCGCGCGTTTCCTGACCGAACTGACCCACGAAATCGGCCGGCAGGTCGGCGTGCTCGTGGACCGGCGCGGCGCCGTCACCCACGTGATGGTGGGCGACGCGCACTCGATCAGCCTGCCCGACTGGGGACGCATGCGCGCCGGCCGCGGGCGGCTGCGCGGCCTGCGCTGCATCCACACGCACGTGGACGACGAGCCCCTCACGCGCGACGACCTGACGGACCTCGCGCTGCTGCGCCTCGACGCCATGGTGGCGATCGGAACCCAGCAGGACGGACTGCCGGGCCTGGCGCACGTCGCGTCCCTGCGCCCGGCCAACGCCGACGGTACGGCGGTCGACCTCATGCGGCCCGTGCCGCCCGCTCAGCTCCAACTCGACTTCCGCGAATGGATCGGCGCGCTCGAAGAAGAGCTGGCGCGGCAGACGCGCACCCGCGAGGTCGGGGAGGGCGAACGGGCCATACTGGTCTCGGTGACTGCCGGACGTAGCCGCGACGAAGCGGAGGGCCAGATTGCCGAGCTGAAGGAGCTGGCCCGTTCCGCGGGTGTCAAGGTGGTCGAGTTGGTCACCCAGCAACGTTCTCGGGTCGATCGCAGGACCCTGCTGGGCGCCGGACGTCTCGAAGACCTGGTGGTGCGGGCCTTCCAGCAGGACGTCGACCTCGTGATCTTCGACCAGAACCTGACCCCGGCCCAGGCCCGCAACCTGGGCGAGCGCCTCGACCTGCGGGTCATCGACCGCGCCCAGCTGATCCTCGACATATTTGCCCAGCATGCGCGCACGCGAGACGGCAAGCTCCAGGTGGAGCTCGCGCAGCTCCGTTACCGGTTGCCGCGGCTGGCCCAACGGGCCGATCTATCCCTTTCGAAACTCGCCGGTGGGATCGGGGGCCGGGGACCGGGCGAGCAGAAGCTCGAAGTCGACCGGCGCCGCACCCGCGACCGGATCCGGCGGCTCGAACGCGAACTCGAAAAGCTCCGGCGGCAGCGCAGCGCCCGCCGCAAGCGGCGAGAGCGGCGCAACCTGCCCATCCTCTCGATCGTCGGCTACACGAACGCGGGAAAGAGCACCTTGCTGCGTGCGCTCACTCGAACCGACGTACACGTCGCGGACCAGATGTTCGCCACCCTCGACCCCACCTCGCGGCGCCTGCGCTTCCCGCGCGAACGCGAAGTGATCGTGACCGATACGGTGGGCTTCATCCGGGATCTACCGCGGGACCTGGTGTCGGCGTTCCGCGCAACGCTCGAAGAGATTTCCCAGGCCTCGCTCCTGCTGCACGTGGTAGACGTGGCGTCACCGGATCTCGACCGACACATCGCCGCGGTGCGCGAGGTGCTCGACGAGATCGACGGCGCCCGCACACCCGAGATTCTCGTCTTCAACCAGATCGACCGGCTCCCCCCCGGTGTCGGAGCCGCCATCGCCGACCGCCACGGCGGCGTGGCCATCTCCGCTCTCGAGCGCCGGGGCTTCGAGGAACTCCTCCGCCGGGCTGCCGAGATGCTGTGGGAGAGCCCGGGCGAAGCAAACGGCACCGGCGGGCAAAAGAACGGACTCGACGGAAACCGGGCGGCAATCTCCGCCCACGGGGGGTGAGCCGATGACGCAACCCGAGAGGACCGGCAAGCGGCGCGCCAAGATCACCGGAACCGGCATGTGCGTTCCGGACCGCGTGGTCACCAACCACGATCTCGCGAAGCTGATGGACACGAGCGACGAGTGGATCCGCCAGCGCTCGGGGATCGTCGAACGGCGCTTCATCGAGCCGGGCCAGATGCCCGCAGACCTGGCACGTGTCGCCTCCGAGCGCGCCCTCGACGCCGCCGGACTCGAGGCGAGCGAACTCGACTGCATCGTGCTCGCCACCCTCTCGGCGCAGGCGGAATTCCCCGGCACGTCGTTCTTCCTCCACGAGGCCCTCGCTGCCGAGACGATCCCCTGCTTCGACCTGCGTGCCCAGTGCAGCGGCTTCGGCTACTCGCTGGGCATCGCCAGGAGCTTCGTGGAGTCGGGCCAGTTCCAACGCGTGCTGGTGGTGGGCTGCGAAGTTCACTCCACGGGGATCGACCTGAGCGACGCGGGCCGCGACGTAGCGGTGCTCTTCGGGGACGGCGCCGGTGCCGTGGTGGTGGAGGCCAACGAAGACGACGCGGACCCTTCGGCCATTCTCGAGGTGCGCCTCCACGCCGAGGGCGCCCACGCACGGCGGCTCTGGATCGAGGCACCCGGCTCGGGGTTCACACCGGTCCGCATCAGCCACGACCTGATCGAAGAGCGGCGCCACTTCCCTCACATGGAGGGTCGCTTCGTGTTCAAGCACGCGGTGAAGCGAATGCCCGAGGTGCTGCTCGAGACCCTGCACGCGGCGAGCCTCAAGCTCGAAGACGTGGAGATCTTCCTCTTCCACCAGGCGAACCTGCGGATCAACGAGTACGTGGTGCAGCAGCTCGAGATCCCGCCGGAGCGCTGCGCCAACAACATCGAGCGCTACGGGAACTGCTCGGCGGCCTCGATCCCGATCCTGCTGGACGAGGTGGTGCGCGCGGGGCGCCTCGAGCGCGGGCAGGTCATAGCGATGACGACTTTCGGGTCCGGCTTCACCTGGTCGAGCATCGTAGCCCGCTATTGATTGCCGCACTGCGTTGACCCACAGCGTGCACCCCTAGATCATAAATTACTGTAATAGAAGCAGAAAAATAGTTTCTTGGGGTCAGAGAGGGCCTCTTGACTCTATGACGCGCCGTGTTAGATTTCCGGCGAACCCAAGGCGCGCCCGGACCGCACCCCCAGCAAAGGGCGCGGCCGGGACCCACGAGAGGAGAGGACCATGGCAGCAACCCAGGCGAGCATCGTCGAAGAAGGCCGGGAGCGGCTCAGCGCCGCCCGAGGTCGCATCGACGAGGAAATCCAGCGCGTGCAAGAGGAGTTGAACGATCAACGCAAGCGGCTGGAATCGCAGTTTGCAAAGAACCGCAAAAGCTTCGAAAAGCAGACCCGCAGGCAGGTCAAGCAGATCCAGCGCGACCTGCGCAAGAACCCGGTCGTGAAGGAACTCCGGAAATGGCGCGGCCGGGCCGAATCGCAGTTCGGGGACACCGTCGAGAGCCTGCTCGCGACGTTGCGGATCGCGTCCAAGGACGACGTGAACCGGATCAACCGCAAGCTCAGCAGGATCAACAAGCGCCTCGTCCAGATGGAGCGCGAGAACGCGACCAGCAGCGCGGGAGCATCCGCATCGGCCTGAGCGGGCCGGGTTCTGGTAGCCTCGAAGATCCAGGTGGCGGATTTCCAGGGCGTCGACTTCCTCGAACTCGATTCGCTCCTCTCTGACGAGGAGCGTGCGGCGCGCGATACGGTGCGCGAGTTCGTGTCGAAAGAGTTCCTGCCGTGCATCCAGGAGCACGTGCGCCGGGACGGCTCCTTTCCGATGGACTTGGTCCCGAAGCTGGCCGAGCTCGGCCTCTTCGGGGCCAACCTGTCCGGCTACGGCTGCGCCGGCATGAACAACGTCGCCTACGGCCTCGTGATGCAGGAACTCGAGCGCGGCGACTCGGGCCTGCGCTCGTTCGCATCGGTCCAGGGCGGGCTCGTGATGTACCCGATCCACGCCTACGGGAGCGACGCCCAGAAGGACCGCTGGCTACCCGCGCTGGCCGAGGGTACCGCCATCGGTTGCTTCGGACTGACCGAGCCCGACTTCGGCAGCCACGCCGGCGGCATGATCACCCAGGCGGTGCGGCGCGGCGACAGTTGGCTGCTCAATGGCACCAAGCGCTGGATCACGAACGGCAGCGTCTCGCACGTGGCACTCGTGTGGGCCCGCACCGAGGACGGCATCCGCGGGTTCCTCGTCGAAACGGACCGGCCCGGATTCGAAGCACGGGACATCAAGGGAAAGTTCTCACTGCGTGCCTCGATCACGTCGGAGCTCTTTCTCCACGACGTGGAGGTTCCCGAGGCGAGCCGGTTGCCCGGCGCGGAGGGCCTGAAGGCGCCGCTCTCGTGTCTCACCCAGGCGCGCTACGGAATTGCCTGGGGTGCGATCGGCTCCGCGATGGCCTGCTACGAGGAGGTGGTCCAATACACCCGCGACCGCACAGTGCAGGGCGGACCGCTGGCGGGAAAGCAGCTGACCCAGGCGAAGCTCGCCGACATGCTCACGGAGATTACCAAGGCGCAGCTGCTCGCCCTGCGGGTGGCGCAGCTAAAGGACACGGGGCGCCTCCACCACGCGATGGTTTCAATGGCTAAGCGAAACAACGTCGACATCGCACTGACCGTGGCGCGCGAAGCCCGGGATCTGCTCGGTGCCAATGGGATCGTGGATGACTACCAGGCCATGCGACACATGCTGAACCTCGAGACCGTGCGAACATACGAAGGCACCCACGACGTCCACACGCTGATCCTCGGCAAGCAGATCACGGGGCTCTCTGCCCTCTAGCACACCTCCGGCCGGCATCCCCGGAGGGCCCCCGCAACCACTTCTGCCGCGAGCCCGCCACACCGATGCACAGAGGGTGGCCTTTCCACCGGAGAGTTCGATAAGGTGAATAGTGACGGGAATCCTCTCTTGCCCCACTCGCAATCCTCCACCTCCCTGCGACTCCTCCGAGCGTTGGGCCTCAGTCTCAGCGCGTGGCTGGCGTTGCCAGCACATGCCGTCCTCATCGACTCGGGCGACGGCTCCGGAAACACGACACCGCCGGCGGACGATCCCGGCTTTGTTCACGTGGGCGAACGCTACCTGTTCTCCGCCGTCTACCTGGGCAACGGCTGGGTGCTCACCGCGAACCACACGGACGTGGGCTCGGTCGTGATCGACGGCATCGATTATCCGGAGGTCCCGGGATCGAAGGTGCAGTTCGACGACGGTGGCATACACGCAGACCTGATGGCGTTCCGGATCGATCCCGCGCCGGCGCTTCCGATCCTGCCGATCAACGCGGACCCGAATCTGACCGGTGAGAGCGTCATCAAGATCGGAAACGGTCTTGACCGCGGGGGCCCCGTGACCGCGTGCAGCGGGATCGATGGCTATTCCTGGGGGGGAAACACGACGATCCGCTGGGGGACGAACCACATCGCTGCCTACCAGAACGTTCTCTCCACCGAGTCGTTCTACACCACGTTCGACCAGGCCGGCAGCAGCCACGAAGCGCAGGTCACAACCGGCGACTCGGGCGGTGCGGTCTTCGTCAAGAACGGCTCGACCTGGGAGTTGGCGGGGATCCTCTTCGCGCTAGCCAACCACGGTACCTGCCAGCCGGTCTCGAGCTCTCTCTACGGAGACCACTCCTACGCCGTCGATCTCGCCACGTACCGCACCCAGATCATCTCGACCGTCCGACCCGAATGTAGCGACGAGGTAGACAACGACGGCGACAGCCTCACTGACTTTCCCACCGACCCGGACTGCGAGAGCCTGGCGGACGACAGCGAATCGACACCCGCGGTCCCGAGCCTCGGGACAGCCGGGCTCACCGCCCTCGCGGCGGTATTGCTGGCGGGCGCTGCGGGGCCTCTTCGCCACCGCGCAGCGCGAAGACCTCTTCGGGCGCGAGCAGCAGGCGGTGGCGGCCCCACAACGCGAACCACACCAGACCGAGTGCGTACCAGGCCGTAGCCCCGATCACGACCTTCCGGTAGATCGGGTCCGCGACGAAGAGTGCGACCAGCGTGAGCAAGGAGATCGCGAGCGCGACCCACGCGCCAGCGCTTCCCAGCGGGCTGCGGTAGGGCCGCTCGACGCCGGGAAATCGGCGGCGCAGCAGCAGGAACGACAGCATCTGGAGCCCGTAGGACACCACGGCGCCGAAGACCGCCATGTTGAGGAGCACCGCCCCGACCGGGTGGTCCGAGCCCAGCCAGTGGATCGCGAACGCGACGGCGTAGCCCAACGCGGCGCCCGCGACGAGTGCCACGTGTGGAGTCTGGCGCCGAGCGTGGGTGACTGAGAGCCAGCGCGGGAAGTAGCCCGCACGCGAGAGCGAATAGATCTGTCGCCCGTAGGCGAAGATGATCGTGTGGAAGCTGGCGACCAGGCCTGCGACCGCGAGCAAGGCCAACGACTTCGCCCCGATTCCCACACCGAAAATGGTGCGCAGTCCCGCGAAGAGCGGCTCGTTGGATCGGCCCAGGGCGGCTGCGCCGGGTGCGATGCCCGCCGAGAGCACGAGGGTCAGAAAGGCGCAGACCACGAGTGTCGCAAGACCCAGCAGCAGGCCGTGGGGCAGGTCGCGCTGGGGCGCGCGGGCCTCCTCGGCCGCCAGGGGGAGCTGCTCGATCGCGAGGTAGAACCAGATCGCGAAGGGAAGCGCGGCCAGCACGCCGCCCCACCCGAAGGGAAGGAAGGCACTGCCCCCGGGCTCGGGCTCGATGTCGAAGGCGTGACGGGAGAAGTCGAGATGTCCGAGCGAACCGATCCAGAACACGGCCAGAATGGCCAGGGCGAGCAGCGTGATGAAGACGGTAAAGCGGAACGTGGCCTCGACGCCAACGATGTTCAGACCGACGAAGACCGCGTAGGACACGAGCCACCAGAGCGGCGCCCAGGCATCCGGTGTCCCGAAGATGGCGCCGAGGTAACCGCCTATGCCAACCACGATGACCGCTGGAGTGAGGATGTATTCCATGTTCTCGGCGAGGCCGGTGACGTACCCGCCCCACGGCCCCATCGCCGAACGGGCGAAGGAATAGGCGCCGCCCGTGTGGGGCAGCGCCGACGTCATCTCGGCAACGCTGAAGCACAACCCCCCGTAGAGCACCGTGATCACGACGGTGGCGATCAGCAGGCCCCCGAACCCCCCCGCCGCGATGCCGAAGTTCCAACCGAAGAAATCGCCGGAGATGACGGCGCCGACACCCAGCGCCCAGAGCGAGCCTACGCCGGCGTAGCGGCGCAGAGCGCGCCCTTCGAAATAGCCGGCGGGCGCCTCCTCGTAGCGGACGCCTCCGACTTCCCGCGGCGCCCCGTCGCTCAGAGGGGAACGTTCTCCGGTGCGATCCCGAGGATGACCTGCGCCGAGTCGATGTAGCTCTTTTCGTCCACGAAGATGTGCTGGGTACCGGCGTGGATGTCTCGCCACGCGCGCTGCAGATCGCTCGGCAGACGCAGCGAGTCGGTGCCCGCAGAGCGGTAGGCGAAGTCCGCCACCTCGGCCGCAGCCTCGGTGGCCCATGTGGTGGCGGTGCGCACCAGGGCGCGCTGCATGAGCGTCGGCGGATCTCCGCCCAGCACCCGTTCCTCGAGCGCGCCGAAGGCCTCGTGGACGAAGGCGCGGGCTGAGCGCAGACGGGCCTCGGCCCGTGCCAGGCCGAGTTGGAAGCGCGGGCTCTCGGCGACCGTCGTCGGCGCACCCATCCGGATCTTGCGGTGGGCGAGCGCCTCGATCTCATCGAGCGCACGGCGACCGACGCCGAGCGCAAAGCCCGCATGGCCCACGGCCGTGGCGGAGAGAACACCCGCGCGATAGAGGGAGCCACCGGTGCGCGGCGTGTCGACGAAGAGCGGGAAGGTAAACCCTTCCGGTACCTCCTGGTCGTTCACTCCGTAGTCGAAGCTCCCGGTCCCCTGGAGCCCGGCCACGTGCCAGTTGCCTCGGAAGAGCACCCTCTCCCGCGGCAGCACAGCGACGCGCATCTCCGGAAGCCCGTCGTCGCGCATGCGCGGCTCACCGGCCTCGAAGGGGACGAAGCCCGCGACGATGAAAGCGGCGTAGGCCGTACCGCTCCCGAAGCTGAAATCTCCGTTGACCCGGTACCCACCCTCGATCGCGTGTCCCTGGCCCCGCGGTGCGAACTGCCCCGCGTGTGCGACCCAAGCCCGGTCGCCGAACATGTCGCGAGCGGCGTCCGGGGCACAGTAGGCCGCGGCAAAGGCCGACGCGGTGGCACTTACCATCAGGCACCAACCGGCCGAGCCATCGGCCCGCGAGAGTTCCTCGAAGACGTCGAGCTGGACCCCAAAGCCCTGCTCGCCGCCACCGAGCGCCTCGGGAACCGCGACGCCGAAGAGCCCGGCCCGACCCAGCGCCTCCACCGCCCGGTCGGTGAGCGTTCCCTCCCGTTCGGAGGCCAGCGCCTCCTCCCGCACGACGGGAGCCACGTCCCGCGCGCGCTTTCTCCAATCGACCGACGCCATCGCCGCCTGCGCCATGGCCCCACAGAGTACCCATTTCACGCTCGGCGTGGACCCTCGTAAATCTCGCGACCCTGCGGCAAGCCCCTGCGTCGCCTATTTTGGGGGGAATGGGGGCGTGGCGGCCGGGGCAGCTGCTCTTCGCGGGCTTCGAGGGCACACGAGCCCCCCGCGACCTGCTCGGGCTCGTGCGGGAAGGGCGGGTGGGCGGAGTGATCCTCTTCGCGCGCAACCTGGAGGGACCGGAGCAGGTCCGCCAGCTGGTGGCTGAATTCCACGCCTCGGCGCCCGCCGCTCACCCACTGATGGTCGCCATCGACCAGGAGGGCGGCCGGGTCCAGCGGCTGCGCGCTCCGTGGACGGAATGGCCTCCGATGCGCACCGTGGGTGAGCACGACCGGCCGAGTCACACACGCGCTCTCGGCACGGCCCTCGGCCGTGAACTGGCCGACCTCGGTATCGGCCTCGACTTCGCTCCCGTGGTCGATGTCGATACCAACCCGGACAACCCGGTGATCGGAGATCGCAGCTTTGCCGGCACGGCCGAAGCAGTTGGACGCCACGCAGCGGCGCTGATCGCTGGACTCCAGGGGACTGGAGTCGCGGCCTGCGCCAAGCACTTCCCCGGGCATGGCGACACCCAAGTCGACAGTCACAAGGAACTGCCACGCGTCGCCCACGCAATCGAGCGGCTGCGGGCGGTCGAGCTTCCGCCGTTTCGAGCCGCCATCGAAGCCGACGTGGCGAGCGTGATGACGGCGCACGTCGTCATGGAGGCACTCGACCCGGAGCTCCCGGCCACGCTGTCGCCGAAAGTGCTCGGCCTACTGCGCCATGAGATCGGCTTCGACGGAGTAGTGTTCAGCGACGATCTCGAAATGGCGGCCGTGGCAAATCACCACACCCCGGGCGACGCGGTGCGGCTGGCGCTCGAAGCCGGCTGCGACGCTCTGCTCACTTGTTGCCGAACCGACGTGCGAAACGCCACACTCGCCGCGCTCGAGGCCCTGCCCGATCGCCTGCTCGAGCATCCGGCGCGGCGCATCGCCGCGCTCAAGGCGCGCTACGGCGGCGGCACGAAGTCATCCGACGTACTGCCGCCGTACGCCGCGCACACCGAGCTCGCCTCACAGCTATCTGGCTGACTCCCGGTCGAGTTCGGACTCTGGCCCTCGACTGCGCGGTGCTTGCACCGTTTGTCGTGTATCGCTGCGACCGGAGGCCGTCTGTGTCGATTGAACCCCACGTGAACCGGCTCGAATATCTCGACGAAGAGCTCGAAACCATCCTCACGTCCTTCGGCTGCAACTGCGTCTGTACCGAGAAAGGCCTCCGCGACCGCTACGAGAAGGCGAAGCGCGAGCAGTGGAACGCAACCGAGCAACTCGCATGGGACCGTGGATCGACGCCAAGCACTGCACCGGAACACAGACCATGAACGAGGCGCGTCACGTGGCCTTCGGCATGCTCTCGCTCTCCGAGTACACGCTTGCACGGTGCATTCGAAAAGCTCGAGATCATCGAGTTCCAGAATTCCGATCCGGAGCACCAGGACCGGGAGCTCGGACTCGCCCGCACGCCCGGGTTCTCATTGTAAAGCGGCCGCAATACCCGTAGGCTGCGGCCGCGACGCGCGCCATGCTTCCCGAGTTCATCAACGCAGCCCTGTGTCTAGCGGTCCTCGCGTCGGCGGCGACCTGCATCGCTGGCGCCTTGTCGGAACGAGCCTCTCTCGTCTACGTATTCAAGCCGCTCACGATGCTGCTGATCCTGGCGATCGCCGTGCAGCCGAGCGTCAGTACGCCGCCCTCCTACCGCGCGCTCGTGGTGGCCGGACTCACCTTTTCTCTCGCGGGGGACGTCTTCCTCATGCTGCCGCGGGAACGCTTCACCGCCGGACTCGCGAGCTTCCTCGTGGCCCACCTGCTCTACCTGGCCGCCTTCGCCACCAAGGGCCCAATCGCCGCGCTGCTCCCGTGGGCGATCTTCGCCATTCCGTTCTACGGGCTCCTGCATCCGAAACTCGGTCGGATGCGCTGGCCGGTCGCCGTGTACGTGACCGCCATCGTCGCCATGGCCTGGCAGGCGACGACTCGCTGGCTCGCCTTGGACCAGTACGGCGCCCTGCTGGCCCTGCTCGGCGCAGGTCTCTTCGTCTTCTCCGACGCGGCGCTGGCGTGGAACCGCTTCCGCCACGCCTTCGCGAAATCGCCGGCAGTCGTGCTTTCGGCGTACTTCGTCGGACAGTGCCTGATCGCGCTCTCCGTTGGAGCAGGTGAAGCCCTGGTGAACTGGAGCACCCGGTGAGCGCGATCCACGACTTCCTGCAACTCCGATGACCGTCACCCGCCTGGGCAGCGCGATCGTCTTTCCGCCGCCCGAGGAGGCGGAACCCAACGGCCTGCTCGCCGTGGGCGGAGACCTCTCGCCCGAGCGCCTGCTCCTAGCCTACTCACTCGGCATCTTTCCGTGGTACGAAGACGGGCTCCCGATCCTGTGGCACTCGCCGGATCCGCGCATGGCACTTCGCCCGCCGGACCTGCACCTGACGCGCAGCCTGAAACGGGCGCTTCGCGGCAAGCGCTACCTACTGTCGGCCGACACCGCCTTCGAGCGCGTGGTGCGGCGATGCGCCGAGATCTCGCGTCCCGGCCAGCAGGGCAGCTGGATCACCCACGAGATGATCGGCGCCTACGTGCGCCTGCACGAACTCGGCTTTGCCCACTCGATCGAGGCCTGGCTCGGAGACCAGCTTGCGGGCGGGCTCTACGGCGTCGCTCTCGGAAGCTGTTTTTTCGGCGAGTCCATGTTCGCGGAGGCCGACGACGCGTCGAAGGTGGCCTTCGCAACGCTCGTGCATCAGCTCGAACGCTGGGAGTTCACGATCGTCGACTGCCAGGTGTACACCGAACACCTGGAACGCTTCGGTGCGACCGAGTGGCCGCGCCCGCTATTTCTAGAGGAGCTCTCCGCCGCGCTTCGCACCGACACCCGCCGCGGGCCGTGGCAAGTCGATTCGGACCTGGCTGGGAAGTGCTCCTGAGCCCCGGCCCGCGCGGACGACGCTCGCGTTTGACGCCCCGGGATGCGCTGCGTAGCATCGACATAAGAAAAAACCTTTCGAAAACTGAAGGTTGAACGCATGAAGAGGGCCGACGCGTCGGCGCAACGGCGTACCGACTGGGGCCGCGCGACACCGCTCGAAATCGCAGCCGACGCGGTGGCGATCGCGGGAGTCGGTGAGGCCGACCACTCGAAGGCCTCCGGCCGCAGCTTCACGGAGATCTCGGCCCAGGCAATCGAGCGGGCGCTCGAAGACGCAGGGCTGGCCCCCGAGGAGGTGGACGGCCTCTGCTATAGCGCCAGCATGGGTGCGCGCTTCGGCGCAGACGACTTCCACGCGCACTTTGGTACGAACCACGAGATCTTCGAGTCACCGCACGGCGGCGGTGCGGTCTGGGCGGCAACGGCACCCGTCGTCGCAGCAGAAGCCTTTCGCAGCGAGAACGTGCGACACATGGTGAATGTATTCGGCGTGTCGTGGGCTACCGACCGCGGCAAGATGACCGGGGGGCCTGGCGAGTTCCACGCGCACGAACCCTTCAAGAAGAGCTTCGAGGTCCCCTTCGGCTGGTTCCCGCAGCCCGTCTACTTCGCGACGATCGCGCGTCGGCATAGCTTCGAGTACGGCACGAAGCCCGAGCAGCTCGGCGCGATCGCGGTCGCGTGCCGCCGGCACGCGAACCTGCATCCGGGCGCCGTGATGCGCGAAAAACCTCTCAGCCTCGAGGATTACATGGCGCGCCCGATGCTGGTGGACCCGCTGCGCATGGAGGACTGCTGCTTGATCTCGGACGGCGGCGGTGCCTACGTGATGACGACGCCCGAACGCGCTCGAGACCTGCGCAAGCCCCCGGTACTGGTGGCCGGTGTGGGCGAAGGCCATTCTGGAGCCGGCACCTACTGGAGCCAGCAGGGAGACTTCACGGCCACGCCGCAGGTCTTCTCGGCGCCAGCCGCATTCGAGATGGCCGGCCTCATACCCGCGGACGTGGACCTGCTCACGCTCTACGACCCGTTCACGATCGTGGCACTGATGCAGATCGAGGACATGGGTTTTTGCGAGAAGGGCGCGGCGGGCTCGTTCGTGGAAGGCCGTGCCCTGCACTTCGATGGGGGCGTGCTCCCATACAATACGCACGGCGGACTTCTTTCCCACTCGTACGTGCTCGGCATTTCGCACGTCATCGAAGTCGTGCGCCAACTGCGCGGTGAGGGCGCCGCGCAGGTGCCCGGAGCCGAGGTCGGCGTCTACGGAGGCTACACCGGCGCGAGTGCGAGCACTCTGGTCCTGAGGCGCGACCGGTGAACCTTCCCTTCCCGTTCCCGGACACCGAATCGCCGCAGACGCGTCCTTTCTGGGAGGCCGCTGCCCGGGAAGAGCTGGCGCTTCCCCGCTGCAACGCCTGCGGTCAAATCAACTGGTACCCGCCCAAACGTTGCCGAGCCTGTGACGCCGACGCCTTGGCCTGGACAGCGGTTTCCGACCGCGCAACGCTCTTCTCCTGGTGTGTCGTCGAGCGCGCGTGGGTGAAGGCGTTTGCGGGCCACGCGCCCTACGTGACCGGGCTAGTGGCCCTGGACGAGGATCCGGCCGTCCGGCTCGTGACCCGGATCGTCGACTGCGAGCCCGCGGCGCTGCGCATGGAGATGCCGCTGCGCGCCGTCTTCCGGCCACTGCGCTTCGACGGGGTATCGGGCGAAATCGTTGCACCCCTTTTCAGGCCCACGGAGGGGACAGAGAGCGCGAAATGAGCGGGCGTCCCCGGAGCTTCTCGAGCACCGCCGATCCGACCCGCGGCTGCGCTGCGCGCGCAAACGAGCCGACCGGCCCTCGGCTGCGCTGCGCGCGCAAACGAGCCGACCGGCACGCGGCTGCGCTGCGCGCGCAAACGAGCCGACCGACACGCGGCTGCGCTGCGTGCGCAAACGAGCCGACCGGCACGCGGCTGCGCTGCGTGCGCAAACGAGCCGACCGACACGCGGCGGGAAGGCGCGCCCACGGAGGGGAAGGCGCGCCCACGGAGGGGAAGGCGCCGTGAACGAACAAAAGGAATTCGGATGCGACCGCTTCCTCGGCCTACTGAAGGATCCGGCGCGGCGTCTGCTCCACGACAACGGCAGGGCGCCCCGCGGACTCGACGATGGGCCGGCGCGCCTACCGGACCACTAGCCTGGCCGCGTCGCGTCGCATCCCGGCGTTGGAGGGCTTGCGCGGCGTTGCCGCGACGATCGTCGTGGTGCGTCATACGACGAATGCCGTCACCATGCCGGTGGACGCACGCCGGGCACTGCTCGAGGGGCCGTGGGCTCCGTTGCTCGACGCCCAGGGCGCGGTGACGCTCTTCTTCGTGCTCTCGGGCTTCGTGCTGGCGGGCTCAGTCGCACGCGGCGGCGGACGCCTGGGCCTGCTCCAGTTCTGGGTGAAGCGTATCTTTCGCATCCAGCCGCCCTACATGGCCGCGCTGCTCGCGACCTGGGCCGCCAGCTTCGCGTACGCCGTCCCAGACGCGGCGGCCCCCTTCACGAACTGGCTGCGCTGGCTCGCCAGTATTCACCTCGCGCCCTCCGCGCTCTTTGCAAGCCTGCTCTATCCAGGCAGCGCCGGCGACCAGCTCGTCGTGGGGTGGACCCTCGGGGTCGAGATGAGCTGGTCGCTATTGCTGCCTCTGCTCTGGATCGTGGCGAGGACGACACATTGGGGCGTGGCGCTCGCCTTGGCGGCGGTGCCGCTCGGACTCTCCGGCATGCCGATGTGGCTGCTCTACGGCGTCGACTTCGCACTGGGCGTGGCGCTCTGGAGGGAGCGCGAGCGGATCCGCGCATGGTTGGGCGCGCTACCCGCGGCGGCGAGCGCGGGCCTGTTCACCCTGGCACTCGTGCTGCTCTCGAGTCCCCTCTGGCTCGGCTGGCACGTGCCGTCGCGGGGTGTACTCGAACCGAACGTGCTGAGCACCGGCGCCATCGCCCTGCGCGCACCGGGCGCGGCGCTTCTCATCGCGCTGGCACTCGGGTTCGCCCCCTGGCGCCGCGTGCTCGAGACCCGGCCCGCACTCTTCCTGGGACGCATCTCCTACAGCCTCTACCTGCTGCACATCGGAGTATTGTTGCTCTGCACACGGCTCATCGCGCCGGCCTCGGCCGCGAGCGGGCTGCTGCTCGTCGGCGCGGTGCTCGCGCTCTCGATCGCAGCTTCCCTGGCTTTCCACCGGCTGGTCGAACGTCCTTCGGTCGCGCTGGGCAACAGCCTCTGCGAGATGCTCGCCGCCCGGCTCGGCGGCAAGGCCCTGCGCTCGACGCCTCCCGACTGATCGAGCCGCGGGCCGCTAGAAGAGCGGCGACCAGCGGGCCGTCCGCAACAGCTTGCTCTCCCAGCGGTCGCGAACGGCCAGCGCATCGTGCATCCACGCCCCGGGCTGCTTGTAGCGGTCCGGCACCTCGCGGCCGATGAGCGGCACGAGCGCCTTCGGCTGCACCACCTTCTGCCACAGCACGATCTCACACCGGCGCCCGGCGCCGTGCGCGGTGCGGAAGCTGGCCTGGATCTCCAGGATCGCCGTCCCCTCGTCGGAGTGCCGCTCCATCTCGGCGGCGTAGTGGGAGCCCGACTTCTCTACGTACTCGGCCAGCTTCCCCTCGTGGGGCCAGACGGTGTCTTCCATGAAGATCGCGGATTCGCGCTCCGCCGGCTCGGTCGGAACCGACCCCAGGTCAACCTCCTGCAGGGGCGACCAGGGCAGCGGAACGAGCAGCTTCGCGGTGGCGTCGTGGCGCAAGTCATCGACGCGCTCCGCCCAGTCCCGGAGATCGCCGCCGTGCAGCCGCCGGTGCAATCGCTCCCACGCCGCGCCGTCGCGCAGCGCCGTCACCGTCACCACGTTGTAGGAGACACCGGTCCCGTGGGCGTGGTGCAGGAAGTAGAGGAGGCGCGCATCGTCGCTGCCGGCGAGCGCCGGCAGCAAGCGATCGCGGAAGGCCGCTTCGAAGGCCCCTTCCTGTGACCCGACCACTTCGTGCACTTCGTGCAGGAAGAGCATCAGCCAAACTCTGCCAGCAGCGCCGTGCGATCCGCGTCGAGCCCGGGCGCCGGTTCCCGTGTCGTCGGGTCGTCGGTCTCCGAGAGCTTGATCGGGTTTCCAGTCAATTCGAACCCTCCGGAGCGCACCACCATATTTCGCGCACGCACCTGCGGGTCCTCGAGCACCTGCGCTACGTCGTTCAAGGGTCCGCAGGGCACTCCGGCGTCCAACAGGCGCTCGAGCCAGACCGCGACGGGCTCCGCGGCCAGCGTGTCCTCGAGCGTCGCGGCGAGTTGCTCGACGTTTTCCATGCGCGCGTCGTTGCTCGCAAAGCGTGGCTCGCGTGCGAGTTCGGACCTGCCCACTGCGCCGCAGAGTTTTTCGAACAGAGCGTCGTTTCCCGCAGCTACGACGACGAAACCGTCGGACGCAGCCAGCGCCTGGAAAGGCGCGATCGAGGGGTGGCGAGTGCCGAGCGGCCCCGGCACCACGCCGCTGACCCGGTAGCGGGCGATCGCATTCTCGAGAACTGCCACCTGACAGTCGAGCATGGCTACGTCTACGCGGCGCCCGGCCCCCGTTCGAGCGCGCTCGAGCAGCGCTGCCTGGATGCCCACCGCGGCAAACAGTCCCGCGTTGATGTCACCGAGGGAACTCCCCACCCGCGAGGGCGGCCCCCCGGACGGCCCCGTCAGGCTCATCATCCCGCCCATCGCCTGCACGATCACGTCGTACGCCGGACGCTCGGCATAGGGTCCCGTCTGGCCAAAGCCCGAGACCGAGGCCACGACCAGCCGCGGGTGGCGCGCGTGGAGCGTCTCCCAGCCGTAGCCGAGGCGCTCGATCACTCCGGGACGGAAGTTTTCGACGAGCACGTCGGCGCGCGATACGAGCTGCTCGAAGACGGCGCGATCACCCGCTTCCTTCAGGTCGAGAGCAATCGATTCCTTGCCGCGATTGAGCGAAGCGAAATAGGCCGACACGCCTTCCATGAAGGGACCGATGCGGCGCGCGTCATCGCCCGCGGGCGGCTCCACCTTCACGACCCGCGCGCCCAGGTCGGCGAGCAACATGGTGCAGAAGGGTCCGGCGAGCACGCGGCTCATATCCACGACGAACGTGCCGGTGAGGGGGCCCGGTACGGGCATGGTGGCTTCACTGCGCGGCTTCGCGCCGCCCCCGCATGCCGTCGAGCTCGGTGCAGAGCGCTTGGGGCACGCGACTCCCGGATACCGCGTAGTCGTCGCAAATCCCGGGCAGTTTGGAGAGCCAGCCATCGTCCCGGGCCGTGCCCGATACGTTGCGCGGCGCCAAGCGCTTCCTGTCGAGCAGCGCATTGCCCCCGCAGCCCGAGACGAAATTCCAGATCTCTCGGGTCTCGGCCCAGTCTACGTCTGCCGGGTCAGAGAACACGCGGTAGCCGTCGGATCGCTGCTTCGGGTCGAGGGGTCGGGCCGTGCCGCGCTCCACCACGAGGCGGACCCAACGCCGATACGCGGCGCCCGATCCGTCGCAGCAGTACGCATTCTCGGGTTGGCAAAGTTCCGAAATTTCGGTCCCCCGCGAGCGCAGCTCGGGGCGACTCGTCTCGGCTCCCATCGACGCGTTCTCCCCCGAATACGAGACGGGACCCCGCGAGCGGGAAAGTATAGGCGCGATTCGGGGACTGTGGACCCGGTGTCGCCCCGGGAGCGACGCCGCGTCCGCGGGGGCCAGCGTCCGGCGTGGCAATCGCCGATGCGGACACCGGCTTCGCGGCGAGGGCGCAGCCCGCGCAGGCGACGCCCCCGAGCACGCACCCAGATCGCGAGAGCGCCGGCTCAGGTCGCATAGGAGACGATGGCACCCACCACCCCTCCCAGCAGAAGCACCGCGTTCGAGAGCACCGTCAGCAGAAAACCCGGTCCCCGGTTTGCCGGGTCGACCCAGTAGGCTCGCGCGTAGAGATAGCGGCCCAGGATGAAGACGAGGCCGACCCCCGCTGCTGCGATCCCATCCACATAGAACCCGAAGAGAAGCATGGAGGGCACGAAGACCACGAGCTGCTCGATCGTATTGTATTGCACTCGCAGAGCCCGCTCGAACTCCGGATCTCCGGACATCGCCGGCGCCGCGACGTCGCTACGGCCGCGCACCTGCCCGCACCGCATCGAGAACCACACATACTCCATCAACGCGAGACCGATCACGACGGCGACGAGCTGCAAGGAAACCTCCGGGGGGTGCACCCCGGTCGTAACACGCGCGGCAGCAAGCTTTCAATGGAAAGCTGAGCCGAGTTCCCGGATGTGAGATGCCGGGACAGAGTATGGATCGCGAACGGCTCCTCGCGGCTTTCCGGCTCCAGAGGCGCCCTAGTCGGGATTCGGCCCGGCCTTCGCATTCGCAAATCGCCCGCGCGGGCTCACGGTTCCCGGCGCTTCGGGCGAACCAGGCCCTCCTGGACCACCGATGCGACCAGCGTTCCCTCGCGGCTGAAGATGCGACCGGTCGAAAAGGCCCGAGCGCCGCTCGCCGAGGGGCTTTCCTGCACGTAGAGGAGCCACTCGTCCGCGCGGAGCGCGCGGTGGAACCACAGGGCGTGGTCCAGGCTCGCCACTTGTTGACTTCCGTCGAACCACGAGATCGCGTGGGGCAGCATCGCCGTGTCGAGGAGCGTCATGTCCGAGGCATAGGCCACGACGCATTGATGGATCAACGGGTCCGCCGGCAGCCTGCCGTTCGCCTTGAGCCAGACCATCAGGCGCGGCGGCAGTTTCACCGGAGAGACGAGGTCGACCTCCGTCACGTAGCGACTCTCGACTGCCTGCTCGCGTCGGAGCCAGGCGCTCTCGGCGGCGTTGCGCGCTCTCTCGGCCGCGTTGCGTGCGCGCTCGGCGGCGTTGCGCGCGCGCTCGGCCAGCGGCGCCATGCGTTCTGTCATGCTCATCAGCGTCTCGGGGTCCGGGACGTCGGGCATCTCGTCCTGGTGCTCGAGGCCCGTCTCCGGCCGGTGGAAGGACGCTTCCATGTGAAAAATCGCGCGCCCGTGCTGAACGGCGACGACGCGCCGGGTGGTGAAGGCGCGCCCGTCCTTGGTGCGGTCGACCTCGTAGAGAATGGGCTTTCTCGGATCGCCCGGCCGCAGGAAATAAGCGTGAAAGGAGTGGGCCTGCTCACCCTCACCGGGTGTCGTGCGGCCGGCGGCGACAAGGGCCTGTCCCAGGACCTGGCCGCCGAAAACACGCTGGGAACCGTCTTGCGGGCTCTGGGCCCGGAAGACGTTCACCTCGAGATCTTCGAGATCGAGGAGCGCCAATAATTGGTCGAGGGCGAGCTGCATGCGCGCGAAGCATAACGCGGCCGCCGACGGCCGGCGCACTGGAACGGGAACACCGGTGGAAGCCGGACGGCCAGGACGTGCTACATGAGCGCCATGGTGTCTCCCGCGCGAGCCCTGCGCCGGCTGCTCGAAAAGCCCGGACTGCGGATCATGCCCTGTTGTTTCGACGCGCTGTCTGCGCGCCTGGTGGAGCGCGCGGACTTCGAACTCACCTTCATGAGCGGCTTTGCGGTGTCCGCGGCGCGCGGCGGGCTCCCGGACACGGGGCTCCTCTCCTACGGTGAGATGGTTTCCCAGGGGCGCGACATCTGCGCCGCGGTATCGATTCCGGTGATCGGCGACGCCGACACCGGCTACGGAAACCCGGTCAACGCCAAGCGCACCGTGCGCGGCTACGCCCAGGCGGGCTTCGCATGCGCGATGATCGAGGACCAGCTCGCACCCAAGCGCTGCGGCCACACGCAGGGCAAGGAGGTGGTGCCGCGCGAAGAGGCGCTGGCGCGCGTCCGCGCCGCCGTAGACGCCCGGGAAGAGGGCGCGGAGATCCTGATCATGGCGCGCACAGACGCCCGCGCGCCGCTCGGCTTCGACGAGGCGCTGTGGCGGGTGCGTGCCTTCGCGGATCTCGGAGCCGATATCGTCTTTCTCGAAGCGCCGCAGAGCGAGTCCGAACTGGAGCAGACCTGCCGCGACGTTCCCGCCCCCGGCATGGCCAACCTGGTCGAGGGCGGCGAGACACCGCTGCTCCCGCCCGCCCGGCTCGAGGAGATGGGGTTCAAGATCGCCGCCTATCCGCTGACACTTCTTTCTTCCGCGGCAGCGGCGATGCGGGAAGCGCTCGAGGCGCTGCGCGCCGGAGAGCGCACCCCTCGCATGCTCGATTTCGAGGCATTGCGCGAACTCGTCGACTTCGACGGCTACGACCGCGAGCGCGCCCGCTACGACCCCGGCGCGCCGGCGCCCCGCCGCAAGAGCTCGGCGTAGAACGACGCGCCCCGGACCAGGTCTGCAGCGGCGAGGCGCTCGTCGGTCCCGTGCAGCAGCCTCATGGAATCCGCATCGAGACGGAAGGGAAGGAAGCGGTAGACGTTCTGCGTCAGGCCGCCGTAGTGACGCGCATCTGTTCCACCGAGCACGAGGTAGGGAACCACCACGGCACCCGGAAAGACGGACCGGATACACCGGGCAAGCGTAGTGAAGGCCGCTCCATCGACGGGCGACACGGCGCTCGGGTTGCGCGGCGGGCTGCGCACGCCGACCTGCAGGCGAATTCGCTCGTTTGCGACGACGCGGCGCACGTGGTCGCGGACCGTCTCGACACGGTCGTGGGGGTGGATCCGGAAGTTGACGATCACGCGCCCGTTGGGCGGCAGAATGTTCTCCTTCACCCCGGCGTCGAATATGGTGACGGCGGTCGTGGTGCGCTGCATGGCGTCGAGCTGCGGGATGCCGTCGAAGACCCTCTCGAGCACCGGATCGAAGAGCCACCGGTTGGCCAATACGACTCGAAAGCCAAAGGGAAGCTCGGGAGTGAAGTGATCGAGAAAGGCGTCGGTCGTGCCGTCGAAGCCGGCCGGAACCGGGTTGCCCTCGAGGGCGACCACGGCGCTCGACAGATCCCCGATGGCCGTGTGGGGCGGCGGCACGGAGGAGTGTCCGCCCGGCGCTTCGAGGTCCAGCGCGATCGACACCGAGCCCTTTTCGGCAATTCCCACCACGGCAACGTCGCGCTCGAGACCGGGCAGGAACCCCCCGGCGACCGCACCGCCCTCGTCGAGCACCCAATCGAGAGAGACTCCGCGCGAGGACAGCCGCGCTGCGATCGCAGCGGCTCCCTCGTCTCCCCCGATTTCTTCATCGTGACCGAGCGCGAAGTAGACCGTGCGCTCGGGCTGGAAGCCCTCGGCCAGTAGCGCCGTGGCGGCCGCAAAGAGCGCCACGATACTGCCCTTGTCGTCGATCGCGCCGCGGCCCCAGACCACGCCGTCTCTCACCACGCCGGCGAAGGGCGGGTGTGTCCAGTCCTCATCGTTGGCCGCCGGAACCACGTCGAGGTGGGCCGCCAGCAGAATCGGGCGCAGGCTCGGATCTCGGCCCCGCCAGGTGTAGAGCAGGCTCCAGTCTGCCACGCGCTCGCGATCGAGCTCCGCGTGGAGTTCCGGGAAACGCGCGGCCAGGTAGGCGTGGGTCCGGGCGAAGGCGCCGCCGTCGAAATCCGCGGGGTCCTGGGGGGAGATGCTCGGGATCCCGACCAGCCCCGCGAGGGTGCGGGCCGCGCTCGCGGCGTCGATGGCGAGGGGATCCGCAGGGATCACGTCCACCTGCCGGGACTCGACGCTCCAGGCGCGGGCCAAGAGCACCAACGAGAGCAGGACAACCGCCGCCAACAGACCGAGCAGAATGCGTTTCAACGATGTCCCCCGCACCGCGGACGCCAACGGACCCGCTCCAGGTCGATGCGTCCGCCGGCGTCAAAGCCCACACCCTCGCGCTCGAGACGGCGGCGCTGTTCGTATTCGTGTCCGCTGGCCCGCGCACTCAGCCCGCCGCGGGCATTCACGACGCGCTGCCACGGTACCCGCGTGCCGGAACTCAGCGCGTGCAGCGCCCAGCCCACCTGGCGGGCCTGGCCCGGAAGCCCCGCCACCTCGGCCACCTGGCCGTAGGTCGCGACCCGGCCCGTCGGAATCCGACGCACTACGGCATAGATCCGGTCCCAGGAACTGCGGGCGGCGGCCACGGCCGCGCATTGTATCCTCGCCGGAGTCGGAGGTGTCCCCCCATGAACGTGTTGCGAATCGAACGGGATGGCGAGCTGGCGACAGTCGTGCTGAACCGGCCCGAGGCCCTGAATGCCCTCTCCAACGCACTCTGCGACGCGATCGTCCATGCCTTCCGCGAGCTGGCCGACGACGGCGGCGTGCGCGCCGTCATCCTCACTGGCGAAGGACGGGCTTTCTCCGCAGGCGTCGACCTGAAGGAGCTCTCCGACCCGAATCGAAAGCCCGCAGAGTTTTCTCCCGGCCAGATGATCGATGCGGTTCGGAATTTCCCCGGGCCGGTGATCGCGGCGGTCAACGGCTTCGCCATCACCGGCGGCTTCGAACTCGCGCTCGGCTGCGACCTCATCCTCGCGTCGAGCGAGGCGCGCTTCGCCGACACCCACGCGCGCGTGGGCATCCTGCCGGGCTGGGGGCTCAGCCAGAAGCTTCCGCGGCTGATCGGTATCGGGCGCGCGAAGGAACTCTCCTTCACCGGAAACTACCTGGAAGCGGAACAGGCCGCAGCGTGGGGGCTCGTGAACCGCGTCACCGCACCCGACGAATTGCTGCCGGCGTGTCGCGCGCTGGCCAATGACATGCTTTCGTGCCAGCCCGACTCGCTGCGCGGCTACAAGAAACTGATCGACGAGGGCTTCGCGATGAATTACGGAGACGCTCTCCGTCACGAGGCACATGTTTCGCGCTCTTCGATGAACGAAATTCGGAGCAAAGACGTCGCGGATCGCCGCGAGAGTGTCCAGCGGCGCGGGCGCGACCAGGCAGACGGCTAAGACCCGCGGTGGCCCCGAAGCTCGTCCTCTACGGTCCGGCGCAGGCGCCCTACACCGAGAAATGTCGGCGGGGTCTCATTCTGAAGGGCCTCGACTTCGAGCTGCACGAACCCGGATGCCCCGAAGACTTCAAGCGCTGGAACCCGGAGACCGGACTCCTTCCGGTGCTCACCATCGACGCTGAGCGCATCATCGACTCGACGCAGATCCTGCTGCACATCGACGCCCTGGCGCCCAAGCCGCCCCTGCTCTCCGCGGATCCGACGGTAGCCGAGCAGCAGCGCCACCTCGAAAACTGGGCCGACGAATCGTTTTTGTACTACTTCCAGCGCTGGACCGCTCTCGAGCAGGGACGCGCGTCCGAAGCGCCGACGCGCCGGCCCTCGTCTCGCTTGCTGCGCCTCGCCGCGTGGCTGCGAGCGGGCGGCACCTGGGAGCGACCGCATACGGCGATCCTGCGCAGTATCGACAGCCGGCTCGCAGACCTGGTGAACTTCCTCGGCTCACGGCGCTTCTTCTACGCCGATGCACCGAGCATCGCCGACCTCGCGGTGTACGGCATCCTCTTCACCCTGCGCAACGATGCGATTCCCGGTGCCTCGCCGCTGCTCACGCGCCGGCCGGCGCTGGTGGCCTTCATGGCTCGGGTCGAGGAGGTAAGCGGCGGGTGACCCGGGCGGAAAAGGCCGAACGGATCCGAAAGATCTTCGACTCGCTCTACCCGGAGCTCGAGGTGCCGCTCCGCCACGAGGACCCCTACACGCTCTTGGTGGCGGTTCTGCTCTCGGCCCAGTGCACCGACGTGCGGGTCAACGAAATAACACCCCGCCTGTTCGCGAAGGCGTGCACGCCGGAGGCAATGGCAGGACTTCCGCTGGCCGAGATCCGCCGAATCGTGACGCCCTGCGGCCTCGGACCCCAGAAAGCCAAGGCGATCAGGCAACTCTCGAAGCTCCTGATCGCCGAGCACGGCGGGCGAGTGCCGCAGAGCTTCGAGTCGCTCGAAGCGCTGCCCGGCGTCGGGCACAAGACGGCCAGCGTCGTCATGGTGCAAGCCTTCGGCGAGCCAGCCTTTCCCGTCGATACCCACATCCACCGCCTCGCCGCACGCTGGGGACTGTCGAGCGGCCGGAACGTGGTCCATACCGAACGCGACCTGAAATCACTCTTCCCGAGGCAGACCTGGGGACGCGTCCACCTCCAGTTCATCACCTTCGGGCGCGAATACTGTCCGGCCCGAGGCCACGACCTCTCGACCTGCGCGATCTGCTCCTGGGCGGCCACGAAGAAGCGCATCCGGCACGAGGCGCAAAAGCGCTAGCCGCTACGTCCCCACCCGGACCAGGCGAAAGAGCGGCCCTTCGGGATCCCGCTGCTTCGTGAGGTCGACCTCTCCGTAGATGGCCCAGAGATCGTCACCCTTCGGGTCGCAGAGGACGTGCGCCACGTCGAAGCAGCGCGGGCCCGCCTCGGCGATCCGCGTCAAGTTCGCCTGACGCGAGCGGGGTGTCACGTCGATACCTCCGAACTCCGCACAGAACGGAGCAAGCGCCTCCTCGAGACCCGCCGCGTCCCAAACCGGCTCTCCGTCGCTCCGCAACCGGCGCAGCGCCGCCGCGTAGTCCCGCGCCGCCAGGTCGCGAACCAGCGAATGGAGTTCGGCACGCACCCGGGCGGCCAGGGCGCGCGGCTCGGCAGAGAGGTCGAAGGGACGCAGCCCCGGGCCACCCGGCGCCACCGCATCCGGCGCTGGCTCCAGCAACGTCTCCCAGGCCTCGACCAGACTCGAGTCGACGTCGGAGAGCAGCGTGCGCAAATAGGCAACGGCGTCGTAGAGCGCGTCGGTCTTGTGGGCCTCGGGCACGTTGCGCACCAGGGTGCCGTGCACCTGCGACAGATACCGGAGCAGGAGGCCCTCGCTGCGCGCGATCCCGTACTCCTTCACGTAGTCGACGAAGTCGCGCCAGCCCTCGAGCATCTCGCGGGCCACGCCCTTCGGGCGCACGTCGTCCTCGCCGACCCAGGGGTGCACCTCGCGAAAGAGCCGGAAGGTCTCCTCGATGTAGGCCTCGTCGGGTTTCGGCCAGCCCACCTCGTCGAGCTTCGCGATGCGCTCGTCGTAGGGCACGCGCTGCCTCTTCAACTCGGCGAGGAGTTCCCGCTTCCGCTTGCCCCGCTGCGCCAGCAGGATTGCGAACGGATTGTCCTGGATCGCCTCGGCCAGGCTCACCACCTCGAGCCCGTGGCTCGGCGAATCCGGATCGAGGCCCTCGAGCGCCTCGAGCAGCCAGAGTGAGAGGTTGCGGTGCAGGCTGAAATCGATCTGAAGCTCCGGCGAAACGCGTGCGCGGCGCCGGCCGCTCTCTGCATCGAAAACCGTCTGCACCACGCCGGCGGTGTGCAGGCTGCGGAAGACCGTCGCGGCCCGGCGGCGGAGCAGGGCCCGGATCTTCTCGCTCTCGTGGGAGCGGTTGACCAGGTCGACGAGGGCCCGGTAGCCGTGATCCGGGTGGCCCTCCTCCTCCTCGCGCTGCAGGACGCTCACCACCATTCCGTGGGTCACGGCGAAGCGCGAGCGCAACGACTCGGGGGGCTTCTCGATCAGCTTTTCGAAGCTGTCGCGATTCCACGGCACGATGCCGCGCCCCGGCGGCCGCCTTTTCGGCGCACGGCGTCCACCTTTGCTGCGAGCGCGCAGGTTCTCGATCACGTGGTCGGGCGCCTGGCAGACGACAGCCCCGCGGTCGTCGAAGCCGCGGCGCCCCGCCCGCCCGGCAATCTGCTTGAACTCGCGCACCCGTAAAGCCGCCACCTTTTCGCCGTCGAATTTGCACAGCTGCGTGAAGAGCACCGTGCGGATCGGGACATTCACGCCCACTCCAAGCGTGTCGGTGCCGCAAACGACCTGGAGCAGACCCCGCTGCGCGAGCTTCTCGACGAGCAGCCGGTAGCGCGGCAGGAGCCCCGCGTGGTGCACCGCCACACCAAAGCGAAGGAAGCGCTGCAGATCCTTGCCGTAGGGCGTGTCGAAACGAAAATCGCCCACCCCGGCACTCACCGCGCGGCGCTGCTCTCGCGTGGCGAGGTTCGCGCTCGTCAACGCCTGGGCCCGTTCACCGCACTCACGCTGCGTGAAGCTCACGACGTAGACGGGCGTGAGACCCCGTGCCGCCAGGTCCTCGAGCGTCTCGTGGAGGGGAGTCTCCCGGTACTCGTAGTCGAGCGGCACGGGACGCACGTCCGAGTGGATGTGACGCACCTCCCGCCGTGTGCGTTCCTGCAGATGCGCCTCGATCACGGCCGTATTCCCGAGTGTCGCCGACATCAACAGGAACTGGGTGCCCCCCAGTACGAGGAGTGGGATCTGCCAGGCGGCGCCGCGGTCGCGGTCGTCGTAGTAATGGAACTCGTCCATCACCACGTAGGGCGCGTCAGCCGCCTCACCGCGACGCAGGCACATATTCGAGAGCACCTCCGCGGTGCAGCAGATGACGGGAGCATCGCGGTTCACGCTGGCGTCGCCGGTGAGCATGCCGACGTTCTCGGGGCCGAAGACCTCGCACCACTCGAAGAACTTCTCGCTGGCCAGGGCCTTGACCGGCGAGGTGTAGAAGGAGCGGCGGCCCTCGCAGAGCGCCTTGAAGTGGAGGGCCTGGGCCACGAGCGACTTCCCCGAACCGGTCGGTGTGGAGAGCACCACGTGCCGGCCGAGCGCGAGTTCGAGGAATGCCTCGTCCTGTTCGGCGTAGGGCTCGAGGCCGCTTTCGTGGACCCAATCGAGGAAGCGGTCGAGGATCTCTTCCGGTTCGCGGAGACCGCCCTCGGGAATGCGCGCATGAAGCGGCGACGGCACGGCCTGGCGTCACACGCGCCGGATCACGACGAGTCGCCCGACGAGTTCAGCGGGGGGTTGCGTCTGCGGCGGCTCGATGTCAATGCGCGAACCCACGCCCTGCACGGCGCGCAGACCCTCCGGCAACTCGACGAAGCCCTTCACCCGCAGCGCGCCGAGCGCCTCGAGTTGGGCGCGCAAGGCGTCCGGCTGCATTCCCGCGGGAATCGCGATCTCCTCGGCGTGGAAGCGCTCGTGCGTGTGGGGCGACGCGGGCGCTGCGGCGGCGCGGCGGCGAGCACGCAACTCGTGCGGATCCGGTGGGAAGAGAAGCTCGAGGTCGACTTCGCCGTGCACGGCGCGCAGGATCGGCGCCTCCGGCTCGAGTTCGCGCAGCCGCGCCTCGAGAGAATCCCAGTCGGCCTCGGGAACGCGGTCGATCTGGTTGAGCAGCAGCAGGTCGGCCGACGTCACCTGCTGCTCGAAAGTGCCCTCGATATCGCGCCCGGAGCGGAGCTGTTCGGCGTTGACGACCACCACGGCGGCGTCATCCGCAATCCACGTGCGCACCGGGTCGCGCCAGAAGTTCAACTGCGTGTCGTAGGGAAGGGCCACGCCCGAGGTCTCCACGACGATTCGGTCGGGATCGGCCCGCTCCCGCAGCATCTGGAGCGTGTCGACGAGTTGGTCCGACAGTTTGCAGCACACGCAGCCGCCGCGAAGTTCCACGTAGTCTTCGTCCAACGTCCCCAGTAAGGCCGCGTCGATCCCGAGCTCTCCGAACTCGTTCGAGACGACGGCCACGCGCACCCCGTTGGCCTGGGCATCGGCCAGGAGCCTTCGCACCAACGTCGTTTTCCCGGAGCCCAGAAAACCCGAGACGACGAGCACCGGAACCGGTCTGCCCTGGTTCAAGGAAGCGTGTCCTCAGCCCGCGTCGGGCTCGCTGCAGAGTTCCGCGCAGACCCCGAAATGGTCCGAGGGCCACGCGCTGTTGACCTCATCGTCGCACACGACACGGCAAACGAGAATCTGCCCGAGACCGCTGCGCAGCGGAAGCCCGGCGAAAACGCAGTCGATGCGCCGGCCCGGCTCGTATTCGAGAGCGGCATAGGAATTGGTATTCGACCATGTGCTCCCATGACCCGGCCCCCCGCCGTGCACCAGGCGTCGAGGAAGCAGACGCTTCGGCCCCGCCAGTCGGCCTGGCATCGGCGGGGCTATCGGTTCGCTCGGCACGCGCTACCCGAGATTCACAATCACGTTCTTCGTCTGGGTGTAGAGCTCGAGGGCGTGGCGCCCCATTTCGCGCCCGTAGCCGCTCTGCTTGTAGCCACCGAAGGGAGCCGCCGCATCGAAGACATTGTGACAGTTGATCCACGCGGTGCCGACACGCAGGCCCGCGGCCACCTTGTGGGCCTTCGCAATGTCGCGGGTCCAGACGCTGGCGGCGAGCCCGTAGGTGGTGTCGTTGCCGCGGCGGATCACCTCGTCGAGGTCGTCGAAGCTCTGGACACAGACCACGGGGCCGAAGATCTCCTCCCGCACGATCCGCATGTCGCTCTTTACATCGGAGAAGACCGTGGGCTGGATAAAGTGGCCGCTGTCGAGTCCGGCCGGCCGCGCCGAGCCGCCCGCGAGCACCCGCGCCCCCTGTTCGGAGCCCGAGTCGATGTAGCCGGTGACACGTTCGTACTGCTCCTTCGATACGAGGGGTCCCATGTCGGTCGCCGGGTCGAAGCCGTCGCCGAGCTTCGTGTTGCGTGCGATCTCGGACACGCGCTCGACGATCTCATCGCGCACCTTTGGCCCCGTGAACAGCCGTGAGCCGGCACAGCAACACTGCCCGTGGTTGAAGAAGATGGCGCCAGCAACTCCCGCCGCGGCGAGTTCGACGTCGGCATCGTCGAAGACGATGGCCGGGCTCTTGCCGCCGAGCTCGAGCGAGACGCGCTTCAGGTTGCCCGCCGAACTGCGCACGATCTCATGGCCCACTTCGGTGCTCCCCGTGAAGGCCACCTTGTCGACCCCCGGGTGCGCCGCGAGAGCAGCACCCGCGTCGCCGAAGCCGGTGACGACGTTGACGACACCTTCCGGAAATCCCACCTCGCAGATGAGCCTGGCGAGCAGCAGGGCCGAGAGCGGCGTCTGCTCCGCCGGCTTCAGCACCACGGTGTTTCCGCAGGCGAGGGCCGCTCCGAGCTTCCACGCGGCCATGAGCAGCGGGAAGTTCCACGGGATGATCTGGCCCACCACGCCGACCGGTTCGCGAAGGGTGTAGTCGAGGTAGGCGTTGCCATCGGGGGAGTTGATAGGAATCGTCTCTCCCTCGATCTTGGTGGCCCAACCCGCGTAGTAGCGGAAGTGGTCGACGGTAAGCGCCACATCGGCGGCCCGTGCCGTCGCGAGGGGCTTGCCGTTGTCGAGGCTCTCGAGTTGCGCAAACTCCTCGGTGTGGCGCTCGATGAGGTCCGCGAGCTTCCACAACAGCTGACTGCGTTCGGTGGGATTGGTGCGGCGCCAGGGGCCCGCCTCGAAAGCGTGGCGCGCGGCCTTCACCGCCGCGTTTACATCGGCCGCGCCTCCCTTCGCCACATTGGCAATCGTGTTCTCGTGCGACGGGTTCTCGACCGCGAAGCTCTCACCGCTCGCGGCGGGAACCCAGCGGCCTCCGATCAGGAGCTGGTGCTCCCCTTCGAGGAAGCTGCTGACAGTGTCAAGGATCTCGGGAATCGCTGCGGACATGGAGGACCTCCCTGCGTGGGCGGTCATTATGCCAGCAGCGACTCGGCTTCCGTGAGAAGTTCGCGCGCTCTGCCGGTGGGGGAGTGGAACGACCAGATGCCGAGCTTTACGGAAGTGAGCAGGCCCGCATCGCGGAGGACCTTCAGGTGGTGGGAGATGGTGGGCTGGGAAAGCTCGAAATGCTCCACGATGTCGCAGACACAGGTCGCCCCGGACTGGGCGGAGACGAGACGCAGGATCTCGAGCCGCGTCGGGTCGGCCAGAGCCTTGAATACGCCCACGAGCCGGCCGCGGCGGATTCTCTCGAGGGGCTCGATGGACCGCAGCGGGCAGCAGCCCTCGGGACGCGCGCGAAATGCCCGGGTCGAACTGGTCACGATAATATATTGACAGATTTCGATTCGATGTCTACTATCCATCGAAACTGATCGATGGCAACTCGGGAGCAGCCACCATGCGACTTCAACTCGCCCTCAACGTGAAGGACCTCGACGCGGCCGTGGACTTCTACTCGAAGATGTTCGGTGCGCCGGCGAACAAGCGGAAACCCGGCTACGCGAACTTCGCGATCGAGAACCCCCCGCTCAAGCTCGTGCTCTTCGAGTTGCCCAACGCGCCGGAGCGTCTCAACCACCTGGGTGTCGAGGTCTTCGAGGATGAGGACGTCTCCGCCGCAACCGAGCGGCTCGAAGCCGCCGGCATGGAGCACTCCATCGAAGACGAGACGACCTGCTGCTACGCCAAGGCAAACAAAGTCTGGGTGCAGGAGCCCGACGGCGCCCGCTGGGAGTGGTACCGGGTGCTCGAGGATTCTGAGACCTTCGGTCCCCCGGCGAGCCACGAAACGCCGCCTACTTCCTAGGCTAAACCCGAGGGCCTAGGCGAGACCCGAGAGCCCCCGGTGTTCTGTTGAGGGTGCGGAGGGACATCGGACGCACCGCGCAGGCGGTCAGTGGAAGGCCACGCTCAGCCTGACCAGGTGATTCATCCGATTCGGGTGTTTCGGTCTATCGATATATTGATTCAAATAGCCCAACTCGATGGTCGAGCCGAGTTCCGGCGCGAGGTTCCAGGCGACACCGATGAAGGCGCGGTTCTGACCGAAGCCGTCGTCGATGCCCCAGTCGGTGTCCTTCAAGTGGAAGAACATCTCGGCATAGGCTGCGATGCTGAAGGCCGATCCCCTGTACAGGGGATGCGCCACCTCGAACCTCTGGCGCAACCGGAGGCCGACATCCTCGCTTTTGACGCGGAAGCGTTGCTCCAAACGCGTGCGCCATAAACCCGTGAATGAGCCGAGCGATATGGACCACGTGAGCTGCTCCCAGACCTGATGCTCATTGGTGGACGGCACACCTGGGTTATCCGTCTGCATCCAGGTATAGCCGAGCCACACCGCAACTCCGTCGAAGATGCCCCAGCCCAAGGCCGGCCGGATGAGCGACTGGTTGTACCCGTCCGAGTCATCGAGAAAACGCACCTGCGAATCGAACCAATATTTCAGGTGGGTCAGCTTGGGGGAGACCCTTTCGAAATCGCCGGTCGCGCTGACGACGACCCAGCCACCGGCGTCCTGTACCAGCTCGGAACGGGCTGGAAACGCCGCGAGCGTCAAGAAAAAGACAGCCGAGAACACACGGCGGTGGGCCGAGCGGAGTTTCATGTCGTCGCTCCCGCTCTCATCAACGACGCGTCCTCAGTAAACTGGGACATGAACGTCCATGCAGACCCGATGTCTCCAAGATTATTCCGCCCCGCGGACGTCGACGCATGCCGCTGTTTCAGGAACTGCCCGGCCGGCCGGTGAAATCGGTGTCTTGAATACGCTCGGCTCGACCACTTCGTCGCGCTCAGCGATCCGTAGAGCGGCGTCCTTCAGAAGAGCCAATGCCTCTTGCTCATGGCGATTTTCGAAACCATAGGCAAACGGAAGTCGCCGATCCATCTCGAGGACGAGCGCCGGCTTAGCGAAGGCCCGCAATGCGATCGAGCGATGCCTCGATGTCGGCCGGATCGACACCGGGGATTTGTGCGCGCACGATCAAGTGCGTCATCCCGAAGCGCTCGCGGAGCGCTGCGATCCGGTCGCTGACGGCCGCCGGCTCGCCCACGATCGCCCAATCATCGACTTCGGCCAAGGCCATCCGCGAACGCAGCGTCGCGGAGGGGGCCTTTGCGAGTGCACGCATCTGGGACTCGAGCGCAGCGCTCACACGCGCCAGCGCGGCGACGCCGTCACCGATGAAGACGGTGCGCATGATCGGCACCTCGGCAGGCGGCTCGCACCCGGCGGCGTCGCACGCCTCGCGGTAACGCGTCAAGTTCTCGTCGAGCTTCGAGAGCGGCTCCATCGGCGACGCCAGGTAGGGAAGCGCAAGCCTGCCGGCCTGGGCCAAGGCCTTCGGGCCGAAGGCCGCGAGCCAGATCGGCGGGTGCGGCTTCTGGACCGGCAGCGGCGCCAGCACGGCGGGCGGACCCGACTCGCCGTCCTCGAAGACGACCGGCTTCCCGGCCCAGGCTTCGCACATCGCCGCAAGCACGGCCTCGAAACGGTCGCGCTTCTCCGCTGGCGCAACGTCGAATGCCGCGAGCGTCGCTTTGCGAAATCCGCGCCCAACTCCGAGGATCACGCGCCCCTCGGACACGCGGTCGAGCACCGCGACCTCGGCCGCCGCGTGAAGCGGGTGGCGGAGCGGCAGCAGATAGGAGGTCGTGCCGAGGCGGAGCGTCTTCGTGCGGGCTGCCGCCACTGCGAGCAGCAGCAACGGCGCGGGGATCGCACCCGGCGCGAAATGGTGCTCGGGGATGAAGATCGAGTGAAAGCCCAGCGCCTCTGCCCGCTCGGCCTGTGCGGCGAAACCGGCCGAGAGGTTCCCGTCGTCGAACAGCCAGGGCGTGAGCCCGATCTCGAGGGGCGTGTCCGACACTCACCCACTATAGAGGGTCCGGTCGAGAAACATGTGCCCCGAGTGCCCTATCCCTGTACCATGTCCCGCTTCTGGAGACCGGACGGTTCCGGCTCCAAGAATCACCCCCCGAGCCCCCCATGCACGTCGATTTCACGCCCGAGCAGAAGAAGCTCCGCTTGGAGATCCGGGCCTACTACCGCGAGCTCTTCACCCCGGAGCTTCGCGCCGCCTTCGACGCCGAACTCGAGCAGATGGGCGGCCCGGTCTTCCGCGAAATCGTGCAACGCATGGGCAAGGACGGCTGGCTCGGCATCGGCTGGCCCAAGGAATACGGCGGCCAGGCCCGCTCGCCCCTCGACCAATTCATCTTCTGGGACGAGACCTACCGGGCGCGCGCACCGCTCCACATCATTCCCGTGCTCACGATCGGCCCCGCCCTGATGGAGCACGGCAGCGAGGAGCAGAAGCGGGCTCTCCTGCCCAGGATTCTCTCGGGCGAACTCTTCTTTGGCGTCGGGTACACCGAACCCAATGCAGGCACCGACCTCGCCAGCCTCCAGACCCGCGCCGCGCGCGACGGTGACGACTGGGTGATCAACGGGCAGAAGAGCTTCACCACGTTCGCCCATACGGCGGACTACATCTGGCTCGCCGCACGCACCGATCCAGACGTGCCGAAGCACGCCGGGATCTCGCTGATTCTCGTTCCCACGGATACACCCGGCTTTTCGGTCACCCCCATCTGGACGCTCGGCAAGGAGCGCACGAACGCCACCTACTATCAGGACGTGCGCGTTCCGGTATCGAACACGGTGGGACCCGAGGGCGGCGGCTGGACGCTCATCACGTCACAGCTCAACCACGAGCGCATCGCGCTGGCTATCCCAGGCCACTGCGAAGCCATGATGGACGAGGTCTGGCGCCACGCCGGCAACACCCCGGCGCCGGGCAGCGGAAGCATGCTCGATCAGCAGTGGGTGCAGGTGAACCTGGCACGGGTGTACGCAAAGCTGCGCGCCGTGCAGGTACTGAACTGGCGCTCGGCCTGGTCGATGACCGAAGGCGTACCCAACATGGCCGAGGCCTCTGCCCTCAAGGTGATGGGGACCGAGTTCTTCGTCGAGGCTTACAATCTACTGCTCGAAATTACCGGCGCCGCGGGGATCGTGCTCGAGAACGAGCCGGGGTGCCTCTTCGGTGGGCTCCTCGAGACCGCCTACCGGGGCGCGACGACGCTCACCTTCGGCGGCGGTGTGAACGAAGTGCAGCGCGACATCATTGCCGCGGCCGGCCTGGGCATGCCCCGGGGCCGGGCGCGAAAGTAGGAGGCTGGCGATGGACCAGGCCGCGTTCGAGGCAAAGATCCACGAGTACGTCGGGAAGCAGGAGGGGCCCCCCTACACCTGTCCCGACACCGTGAACGAGCCGATGATTCGCCACTGGTGCGAGGTGATGGGCGACGAGAACCCCATCTACACCGACCCGGCAAAGGCCAAGGAGTCGGTCCACGGCGCGATCGTGGCGCCGCCCAGCATGCTCCAGGTGTGGGATATGCGCGGCTACCCGATGCACGATCCCTCCTTGATCCAGAACGCGCAGCGCGAGTTGCACGCGATCTTCGACGAGGCGGGCTTTACCGGTGTCGTCGCCACCAACACCGAGCAGGAATTCCTGCGCTACCTCGAGCCCGGTGACACGGTGATCTCGGAGACGACGATCGAATCGATCTCCGAACAGAAGGCCACGGCACTCGGCGTCGGCTACTTCATCGTGACGCGCACGGCATTCCGAGACCAGAAGGGCGAGGACCTCGGCTGGCTCACCTTCCGCGTGCTCAAGTTCAGGCCCAACCAGCAGCCGGCTGCGGCGGGCGACGCCGCCGCGCAACCGGCCAAACCCCGGCGCATCCGGAGCCCCGAGGGCCCGGACAACGCCTGGTGGTGGCAGGGATTCCGCGACGGGAAGCTGCTGATCCAGAAGTGCAGCGACTGCGGCCTGCTCCGCCATCCCTGTCGGCCCATGTGCGGTGCGTGCCAGTCTATGAACTGGGAGTCGATCGAGGCGTCGGGCAAGGGCACCGTGCACAGCTACACGGTGATGCACCACCCGCCCGTACCGGGGTACGGGTTTCCGATTCCGATCGGCCTGATCGACCTGGAGGAGGGAACGCGCATCGTGGCCAACATCAAAGGCTGCGAGCCCGACGACATCCACATCGGCATGAAGGTCGAATGCCTGATCGAGCCCGCGGGCGAAGACGACGATCTGATGCTCCCCTTCTTCTATGCGGTGAAATAACCGACATGGACTTCCGCTTCACCGAAGAGCAGGACGCGCTCCGCGAACTGGCGCGCGAGATTCTCGAGAACGAGATCTCGCCCGAACGGCTCAAGGAGAGTGAGGCAAGCGGCGAGTTCTTCGACCGGGAGGCCTGGGCGCGGCTCGCCGAGAGCAACTTGCTGGGGCTCGCCGTACCGGAAGCCCAGGGGGGCATGGGCATGAGCTTCCTCGAGCTCTGCATGCTGCTCGTCGAAGCGGGGCGCACAGTGGCGCCACTGCCGATTGTTCCGGCGTTGGTGTACGGCGCGCTTCCGATCGCGCGCTTCGGCAGCGACGCCCAATGCGACCGCTGGCTAGCGCCCGTGGCGAAGGGCGAGGCCATATTGACGGCAGCGCTCGGCGATGGACCCCTCATTTCGACGCGCCGCGAGGGCAGCGAGCTGGTGCTCGACGGCGTGTGCCGGGGCGTACCCGCGACCGAGTACGCCGAGCGCGTGCTCGTACCCGCTGAGTTGGACGGGGACCAGGCGCTGGTGCTGGTCGACCCGAAGCAGGCCGGAGTGCGCCTCGAGAGCTACCGGACTTCCCGCCACGAGCCGCTCGCAACGCTCACGCTCGAGGATGTGCGCGCCGAAACCGATGCCGCGATCATCGCCGCCGGCATCGTCGACTGGCTCACCGAGCGGGCGCTCGTCGCGGCGGCGGCGACGCAACTCGGCGTCTCCGAACGCGCGCTCGAGATCACGGTGGAATACCTGAAGGAGCGCCAGCAATTTGGTGCGCCGCTGGGGGTATTGCCGCCCATCCAGCACCGCTGTGCGGACTGCTACGTGGCCCTCGACTCGCTGCGCTGGCTGACCTGGCAGACAGCCTGGAAACTCGCCGACGAGCGCCCGGCTACACGCGACGTCTGGGCGACGAAATTCTGGGCGGCGTCGGCGGGCTCCCAGATCGGGACGGCGACCCAGCACCTTCACGGCGGCATGGGCGTCGACATGGACTACCCCATCCACCGCTACTTCCTCTGGGCGAAGCAGCTCGAACTCCACCTGGGCGGGGCGACGCCCACCCTGGTGAAGCTCGGCGCAGACATGGCCCGCACAGGGCCTCAGGAGCTGGCATGAGTCTCGAGAGCCGAACACTTTCGGAAGTCAACGTGGGCGACGCCCTTCCCGAACTCGCGATTCCGCTCACGACGAGCCTGATCGTCTCCGGCGCAATCGCGTCTCGGGACTTCACGCCCGTCCACCACGACAAGGCCGCTGCCCAGGCGTCGGGTGTGCCCGATGTGTTCATGAACATCCTGACGACGAACGGTCTCGTCGGCCGTTACGTAACCGACTGGGCGGGACCGAACGCGAAGATCCGCAACGTGCAGATCAAGCTGGGCACGCCGAACACGGCCGGCGACACCATGACCTTCAACGGATCGGTCACCTCCAAGCAAGATGACGAGGTGACGGTCGAACTGGCGGGCAAGAACGCCTGGGGCGACCACGTCACGGCTTCCGTGCGCGTGGCGCTGCCCCAGTAGAAAAGGAACTCCGCATGGACCGATCACTCCGGGACCAGGCCGTCATCGTCGGCATCGGAAAGACCGACTTCACCAAGAACTCGGGTGTGTCCGAGATTGCTCTGGCGAGCGAGTGCGTAAAGAACGCCATCGACGATGCGGGCCTCAAACCCAGCGACATCGACGGCATGACGAGCTTTACCCTCGACACCAACGACGAAGTGGATGTCGCGCGGAACGTGGGCTGCGGCGACATGACCTTCTTCAGCCGCGTGGGTTACGGAGGCGGGGCGGCGGTCAGCATCGTCCACCAGGCGGCCATGGCCGTCGCAACCGGCTCGGCGAATTACGTGATCGGCTGGCGCGCATTGAACGGCCGCTCGGGCCAGCGCTACAGCGACGGTGTCTCCGGAGACATCGTGACCAGCGACCTGGTCCACTGGGGCTACTACATGCCCTTCGGCCTGCTCACGCCGGCCTCCTGGGTGGCCATGTTCACCCAGCGCTATATGCACGAGACCGGTTGCAAGGCCACCGACCTGGCCGAAGTGTGCATGGCGCAGCGCAAGCACGCCGTCAACAACCCGGACGCCTTCTTCTACGAGCGCCCCATGACGCTCGAGGACCATCAGACAGCGCGCATAATCGCGGACCCGCTGCGCCTATTCGACTGCTGCCAGGAGACCGACGGCGGCTGTGCCTTCGTCGTAACGACTCCCGAGCGGGCGCGCGACCTGAAGAACAAGGGCGCCCTCATCCACGGAATCGCTCAGGGCATCGGCGACGACCAGGAGCAGATGACGAGCTTCTACCGCCCGAGCATCGCGCGTGTGACCGAGATGGAACTGCTCGGCAAAAAGATGTGGGACATGGCCGGCCTGGGCCCGGACGATATGGACTGCGCCGTGATCTACGACGCCTTCAGCTCGATCGTGCTCTTCCAGCTCGAGGCCTTCGGATTCTGTGGCTTCGGCGAGGCGGCTGACTATGTGAAGGGCGGTGCGCTCGAGGTGAGTGGGCGGCTGCCCACCAATACCCATGGCGGCCAGCTCAGCGAGGCCTACATCCACGGCATCAACGGAGTGAACGAGGGCGTGCGGCTCATCCGCGGCACGTCCACGAACCAGCCCGAGAAGAACGAGAAAGTTCTCGTGACCAGCGGCGTGGGTGTCCCCACGGCGGCAATGGTGCTCGGCCAACTCGACTAGAGGAGAAGAGAAATGCGCGAATCAGTGGTCGTAGAGGCAATTCGGACTCCCATCGCCAAGGGCAAGATGGGCCGCGGCGGCCTCTCCGGAATCCACCCTGCGAAACTCCTGGCCACGACCTTGCAGGCCGTGGTGGAACGCGCCGGGATCGCCCCCAAAGACGTGGAACAGGTAATCGGCGGCTGCGTCACCCAGGCCGGCGAGCAGTCCTGCAACATCGCCCGCCACTCCTGGCTCAGCCGGGGCGACGGCTGGCACACCGGCGGCACCACTGTCGATTCCCAGTGCGGCTCGGGCCAGCAGGCCAACCACCTGATCAACGCGCTGGTAAAAGCGGGCAGCATCGACTGCGGCATCGCGGGCGGCGTAGAAGTGATGAGTCACGTCGGTCTCGGTGCCAACGTCGTCAACGGCCCCGGCTTCTTCCTGCCCGAGGACTACCCTTGGGACCAATGCGCGAGCCAGTTCGAAGCCGCGCAGCGGATCGCCGACAAACGCGGCATCACCCGCGAACACGTCGACCAGTTCGCATTCGAGAGCCAGACGAAGGCCGCGAAGGCGCGGGCCGATGGGCGCTTCAAGGAAGAAATCCTGCCCATCGAGGCCCCGGCACTCGGAGACGACTCGGCGCCGACGGGCGAGACGCGCACGGTCAACCAGGACGAGGGTATCCGCGAAACGACGCTCGAGGGCCTGGCACAGCTCAAGCCCGTCGTCGAGGGCGGTATCCACACGGCCGGAAATTCCTCGCAGATCTCGGACGGCGCTGCGGCCATCCTGTGGATGACCGCAGACCGGGCAAAGAGCCTGGGACTCACCCCGCGCGCGCGAATCATCCAGGACGTGGTGGTCGGCACCGACCCGTATACCCTGCTCGACGGCCCGATCGATGCCACTCAGGAACTCTTCCGCAAAACGGGCATGTCGATGAGCGACATCGACCTCGTGGAAATCAACGAGGCCTTCGCAGCCGTGGTGCTGAGCTGGGCGCGGACGATCCCCGGCGTCGACATGGACAAGGTCAACGTCAACGGCGGCGCGATCGCACTCGGACACCCGGTGGGATGCACCGGCTCTCGACTCATCGTGACAGCGCTCCACGAGCTCGAAAAGCGCGACCAGAGCACGGCGCTCATCACCATGTGCTGCGGCGCGGCCGTCGGCACGGGCACCATCATCGAGCGCCTCTAGGCGCGGTTACCGGGCTCGTGCGCCCGTGTGGAGAAAACCCGGCGCGGGCACGACGCTCGAGGGTGCGGACACGAGCAGGGCCCGGGGCGTGGTGAGCGAGACCGCGGCGACCCGGGGGATGGCGGTGAAGGCCGGCCAGGGATCGGGCACTGGCGAACTGCCGCCCGGGCTATCCTCCGGCGGATGACGGGAGAACTCCTGCTGACACTCGCCGGCGGCGCGAGCCTATTCGCCTGGCTCGTGCTCACGTTCGGCCACGGGCGCTTCTGGCTCGGCGACCAGCGCCTCGGCGGCGACCCACCGGCGCCCGATCCCTGGCCGGCCGTCGCCGCCGTGATCCCAGCGCGGGACGAGGCCGACGTGATCGCCCAGACGCTGGGCGCCGTACTCTCCCAGGATTACCCGGGGCCCTTCCACGTGGTGCTGGTGGACGATGAGAGCAGCGACGGCACCGCGGACGCCGCTCGCAAAGCTGCCGACTCCCTCGGCCGCGCGGAATGCCTCGAGATATTGCAGAGCAAGCCGCGCCCCGAGGGCTGGGTTGGAAAAGTCTGGGCGCTTCACACCGGCATCGAGCACGTGAAGGGCGTCTGGCCAGAGACCGACTTCCTGTGGCTCAGCGACGCCGACGTGGCGCCGGCAGAACGCACGCTGCGCCGACTCGTGGCCAAGGCGTGCGCCGAACGGCTCGACCTCGTTTCATTGATGGTGAAGCTCCACTGCAAGCGGGGCTGGGAGCGACTGCTCGTACCGGCCTTCGTCTACTTCTTCCAGAAGCTCTACCCATTCCCCCGCGTCAACGATCCGCGCTCGCGCACGGCGGGCGCCGCCGGGGGGTGTGTCATCGTGGGTACCGAAGCGCTCGCCCGCGCCGGGGGCATCGAGGCGATCCGCGGTGAGATCATCGACGACTGTGCGCTCGGCCAGCGCATCAAGCAGGGCGGCGGAATATGGCTCGGTCTCGGAACCGAGGAACACGGCGTCCGGCCCTACGCCGGAATCGGAGAGATCTGGGACATGGTCGCGCGCAGCGCCTACACCCAGCTCGGCCACTCGCCACTCCTGCTGCTTGGAACGCTCGTGGGGCTGCTTCTTATTTACGCGACCCCGCCTGCCCTGCTGCTCGCGTGGCCGCTCCACGCGAGTGCCCCCGCCGCGCTGCTCGGAGGCGCAGCGTGGCTCGCGATGGCCGTCACCTTCCTCCCGACGCTGGTCCTCTACGGACGCACCCCGCTGCTCGCCGCCGCCCTTCCCATCGCCGGAACCCTCTACGCTGGCATGACCCTCGACTCGGCGCTGCGACACCACCGAGGCGAGGGCGGGCGTTGGAAGGGACGCGTGGGGGCTGGGCGAGCAATCGTACTCGCCCTGATGGCAGCGACGCTCGGAGCCACGTCGCCGGCGTTCGCGGACCCGCCCGAACTCGAGCCCTGGCAGCAGAACCCGGACGGCGCCATCGAGGCTCCGAGCTTCGCGGTGGCACTCGACTACCCGTCCGGCACCTGCGCCTACTATACGACCATCGATGGAAACGACGCTTCGGCCTACCCCTTTTCGGTTAGACCCGAGTACTGGGGTGTGTTTGCCACTCAGCTCCTGGTCGGTCGAGCGGCCGTCACCTACACGGACCCGGTGGCCGGGGTCCCCGCCCTGCCTTCGAAAGCCGGTCACCTGGCTCTGGTCCTCGCGTCCCTGGAGATTCGCACCGCCTGCTAGCGGGGTTCCCGATTCGGAGACTCGATCTGACGCCTGTCTGGACCACCGAACGCGCGAACGCATGGTGGGCCCGGCAGCCCTGGCTCGTCGGGTGCAACTTCATTCCGAGCACGGCCATCAACCAGCTGGAGATGTGGCAGGAGTCGACCTTCGACGAGCCCTCGATCCGGCGAGAGCTCGCCTGGGCCGCCGGCCTGGGATTCAACGTGTGCCGTGTATATCTCCACGACCTGCTGTGGGAGCAGGACTCCGACGGCTTCCTGCGGCGCATCGGTGTATTTCTCGACCATGCTCACCAAAACGGAATCGGTGCAATATTCGTGCTCTTCGACGACGTCTGGTGCTCCGAGCCGAAACTCGGGCGACAGCCGGACCCCCACCCCGGCCGCCACAACTCGGGCTGGGTGCAGAGCCCCGGCCTGCCCACACTGCACGCCTACCCTAACGACCGCGACGTACCCGCAAGACTCGAAGCTTACGTGCACGGCATCGTGTCCGCGTTCGCAAATGACCCGCGGGTCCTGACCTGGGACGTGTACAACGAGCCCGGCGGCTATCCATCGCCGCTCTCCGATCCCGTCGGCGAAGCCTGCTTACCCCTCCTGCGCGATGCGTTCGACTGGGCACGCGGCGCATCGCCCAGCCAGCCGCTCACGTCCGGGCTCTGGTCGGTGCCCACGGCGCCTTTGCCCCCGGCGATCGAGGCGCTGCAGCTGGAGCTGTCCGACATCGTCTCCTTTCACCACTATGGACCCGCCGACGCTCTCGAACGGCTATGCGAGCACCTCCGCTCCCTGACCGACCGGCCGCTGCTGTGCACGGAGTATCTCGCGCGAAACCTCGAGAGCCGTTTCGAAACACACCTTCCGGTCTTTCGAGAGCGTGGCATCGGGGCGATCAGCTGGGGACTGGTCAGCGGCAAGACACAGACGGTCTATCCCTGGTGGAGCTGGTTCGACGATGAGCCCGAGCCCGAGCCCAAAATCTGGTTCCACGACATCTTGCGACCCGACGGAAATCCCTTCGACCCGAACGAAACCGCTTTCTTGCGGCACTTTCTCCGGGTCCGCGAAGGCACCACCTGAGCCGGACATCGACTCGATCGCGACCGTCGCAACCTTCCACCGCGACCCGGATCCAAGGTCTGCGACCGGATTTGGCCCGGGAATCCCCAATCTCATGCCCACCACCGTTCCGGGTCGCCTTTGGCCCACCGGAAAGTAGGCGGAAGCCCCATCGCTGTGCTACCTAACGGGCTCCTCGCATCTGGGAGAAGCTTCATGAGTCGTCGGAGAAACTGGCCGGCCATCATTAATCGCTTGAATGAGAGTCGCAAGGGTGAGCTCCGAATCCGAATGGGCTCCCCCGGCAGTGCACAGGTAACGCGGTGCCGCCTATTGGCGGAGTGGTCGAACTTGGAGGTCACCACCGTGGGTTCTTTCCTGAAGCTTCGCCTTCGGTCTTAATAGGCGTCTCTTTTCCACCCCACAGCCTCGCTGCTTTCGGTTCTGATCGGCACGTGCGCCGAAGCCGGGTGCTGCTCGTTCTCATGCTCGTGACCGGCGGTTCTGCAGCCGTCACCTGGTCGATCGGCAGCCGATTGTCCGCACCGGTGCCCCGCGAGATCGGTCCGCCCCCAAGTACGCTCCCCGGTGCAACGGCGGTTTCTTTCTCCAGCGCATCCGGTAGTCACATCCGGGCCTGGCATGCACCTGGGCGGCCGGGGCAGGGGTCGGTCGTGTTGGCGCACGCGCGCAACGGCGATCGGCGGAGCATGCTAGGCCGAGCGGAGTTCCTGCACGACGCGGGTTACTCGGTCCTGCTATTCGATGCTCAAGCGCACGGCGAAAGCCCGGGCAACCAGACCACATTCGGCCACCTCGAGGCCTTCGATGTAGCCGCAGCCGTTTCCTTCGCGACATCCCGGGATTCGGACTCCCCCACCGCCGTCCTCGGCGTCTCCCAGGGGGGCGCAGCGGCGCTTCTCGGACCGTCTCCGTTACCCGTTTCGGCCCTCGTCCTGGAGGCCGTCTACTCCACGCTCCCAGAAGCCGTTGCCAACCGGATCGCCATTCGGCTCGGAGAGCCGGGCCGGTGGCTGACCCCCCTGTTGACCTGGCAACTCGAACCACGGCTCGGTGTCTCAGCCGAAGCTCTCGCACCCATCGGCGGGATCCGCAACATCGAAGCGCCGCTTCTCCTCGTGGCGGGAGAGCGGGACCGACACACCACGCTCGATCAGTCGCGCGCTCTCTATCGCGCAGCACCGGAGCCCAAGGAGATGTGGGTCGTGCCGGGCGCCGCGCATGGGGATTTCCACGGCTTCGCACCTCGGGAGTACGAACGTCGGGTCCTCGACTTCCTGGACCGCACCCTGAGGCAGACGTCGAGTGAAGCGGAACGCTGAGTGCACCACACGAGCCATCTTCCCGTTCTCCAGGCCACCGAAGCGACCCCGGGAGTTGGTGCTACCGTCCCCCGGCCATGAGTTTTTCCATCGGCATCGTCGGTGCGACCGGCGTCACCGGTGAGGTGACGCTGCGCATCCTCGAAGAGCGCTCGTTCCCCATCAAAGAACTCCGATTGTTCGCCTCCCGGCGCTCCGCCGGCCGGGCGATCCGCTGGTTGGATCGAGACTGGACGATCGAGGCGCTCGACGACGGACATTTCGACGGCCTGGACCTCGTGATCAGCGCAACGGATGCTTCGATCGCACGGGAGCAGGCGCCCCGGATGGTCGAGGCCGGCGCGATCGTGATCGATCAGTCTTCGGCATTTCGGCTCGACCAGTCGGTTCCCCTGGTCATGCCCGAAATCAACGGTGCCGACCTCGAATCCCATCGGGGAATCATTTCCGGGCCCAACTGCACGACAGCCGTCGCTGCGATGGCACTCGCTCCGCTACAACGGGCCGTCGGTATCGAATCCATCATCAGTTCCTCCTACCAGTCGATCTCGGGCCGTGGCCGCGACGGAATTGCGGAGTTCCTGGATCTCTCGCGCAAGGCCGTCGAGCAGCCCGATGCGCTGCGCGGGCACGAGAGTCTGGCGCTCTTGGAAGCGCAGCAGTTTCCCAAACTGCCGGCCTTCAACGTCTTTCCGCAGTGCGAGAGCTTCCTCGAAGGAAGCGATATCTCGACCGAAGAAGAGAAAATGGAGGCCGAGATGCGGAAGATGTTCCACGCACCAGAACTCCTGGTGCACGCGACCGCGGTCCGCGTTCCGGTCCTGGTCGGGCACTCGGTATCGCTCGGGATGAGCCTGCGGCGAGAGACCTCACCGGAAGAGGCTCGAGAATACCTGTCCGGCTTCCCGGGTATCCGGGTCGTCGACCGGCCTTGGGAAGGTGAATACCCGACACCGATCGACTCGGCCGGAATCGACGAGGTCCTCGTGGGACGCGTGCGGTCACTGCCCTCCCTCGAGAACGGGCTTTCCCTATTCGCCTGCGGCGACAACCTGCGCAAGGGAAACGCGCTCAACGCCGTGCAGGTTGCAGAGCGCGTACTCGGCATCGCCTAATGGCCCTGTCTGTAGATCTCGAGGCTCCGGAATCCCGGGTCCGGGCTGAACCTGCCGGATGCTGCCAGCTGGATCCTTGAACGAACACATCGAACCGAACGACTGCATCTTCTGCAAGATCGCAAACGGGCAAGCGCCCGCCCACCGCGTCTGCGAAGACGAACGAACGCTGGGATTCATGGATATCTTCCCGGTGGCCGAGGGTCATACGCTCGTGATCCCCAAGGCCCACTGCACGAACCTCCTGGATGCGGACGCGCGGGATCTCGAGGCCTTGATCGCGCGCTCCCAAGCCGTTGCGCACGCGATCCGCGAGGTGATCGATCCGGATGGAATCGGTGTCTTCCAGCTAAACGGCGCCGCCGCGGGTCAGACCGTATTCCACTATCACATGCACCTGATCCCGCGCACGCGAGGCGATACGCTCCAGATCCACACCCGCACACCCGGCGACCCGGACCGGCTCGCCGAGACGGCACAACGACTCGCCGAGGCGATCGCTGCCAGGCGGGCGGTGGAGCGGTAAGGTGTCGGGTCCCGTGACGCGGAGCGGGTCTGCTCTCGCAGCCGCGCTGGCGGTCATCGGGCTCTCGTGCACCCCTCTCCCCCCCGTCGACGATGGCTTCGAGACCCAGTGGTCGGCCGCCGGGGCACAGTGCGACACCTATTCCGTGTACTGCAACGTGACACTCCGCACCGCCTGGAAGGAACGCGCTGCACCCTTTGCATCCGCGTGCAAACGGGAGCTGGATCGCCCGGATCCCTCGGGGTACCGGATCATCGTCACCCTGGGCGCCGCCGGCGAGATCCTCCACCTCTCCACATCGCCGTTCAGCGAGTTCAACGAGTGCTTCGCGGAGCGGATCGAATCGGTGCGGTTTCCGGCCCCTCCCGTGGCGGGCTTCCGGTTTCCGGTAACATTTGGCATTCGCAACTAGCGCCGTCGCGGTGACGGAGCCGTCCGGCAGTCAGCGGCCGCTGCGACAGAGGCCGGCGAATACGTGGCGAGGTGGAGTCCTGGTTCGAAAAACAGGCATGCGCCGGGCGCTGCACTCTACCCTGGCGTCCCTCGCGTGGATGGCGGTGGCGGCCTTGGCCGGTGCCGAGCCCGTCTGCGAGTGCGACGCTCCCGCAAAACCGGACGTAGCTCTCGAAAGTGCCGACCTCGTCTTCTTCGGCCGCGCGAGCTTCGTGGGAGAAGTCGCTGACGAGACGGGGAACCCCGTCGAAGAGTTCATGGAGTTCTCCGTCGACGGGGTCTGGAAGGGCCCCCCCCAGAAACGACTTCGGGTGTACACCAGAATCACCCAATCTCAGTGTGCGTTCGTTTTCGAGGCCGGCAGGATCTACCTCGTCTACGCCTCTCGCGACCCGGCATCGCACTCGAATCGCTTCCGTTCCTCCATCTGCTCTCGCACGAGACGCTCGGACCACGCTCTGCCAGACCTCGCGATTATCGGCGCCCCGCCCCACCGATTCGAGCGCTAGCGCCACGTGAATCCTCGCAGCTGAAGGAGACGGCATGCGCCACATCATCATCGGAGCCGGACTGATCCTCGCCTTGCTGATCTGCGGCGCGGGTGCATTCCTCCTCGAGGCGCACTGGGAAATGCGCGGCATCGCCCCGCCCGTTCCCGAACCGGCGACGCTGGAGGAACGCACCGGGGTCCCCGACGCACCGGTGCATATCTCCTACGTCAACACAGCGACGCAGCGCGGCTCGGGTCCGGCCTCCCTCGGGCACCCCGGATTCCTCCTCGAGTGGTCAGACGGACGCTCGTTTCTGATCGATGTCGGCATGACGCCGGAGCAGGCGGTGGCGTTCGGTCGGCCGATGGAATGGCTGCTCGGGGCGGAGCCCAGCGAACCCCACGGCTCGCTGTCCGAACAACTCGGCCCGGCGGTCGAACGAATCGAGGGCATCGGCTTCACCCACCTCCACAACGATCACACCGGCGGACTGGCCGCGCTCTGCGCGGCGCTCGGCCGACCGGTGCCCGTCTTCCAGACGCCGCAGCAGATGGAACTCGAGAACCACACCACCCGCCCGGGTCACCGCGACCTCGAAGAGGCCGAATGCGCCCTGCCCGTACGCCTCGAAGGCGATGCGCTCTTCCCGGTGCCAGGCTTCCCCGGTCTCCTGGCGCAGAGCGCGGGCGGCCACACACCCGGTAGCACGATCTACGTCGCGCGGGTCGGCGACACGATGTGGGTCCTCTCGGGCGATGTCACGAACTCCATGGAGTCACTGCGGCTGAATCGGCCGAAGCCCCGGATCTACAGCCTCTTCATCGTGCCCGAGAACCTCGCGCGCCTCGACGTACTGCGGCGCTGGCTCGCCGACCTGAATGACAGACCCGGAGTCGAGGTCGTCCCATCCCATGACATCGATCGCATCGTCGAGAGTGGCATCCCGCCGGCCGGTTAGCTCGTCCCCGTCTGAAGGCCGTCAGGATCCTGCGGGACCCAACACGTCCCGAGAACCGACCTCCCAGAAGACAGCACCCTCGCGGCGATGGATTCGCCAGCCTTCCGGCGTGCGCCGCAGTTCGTCGCGATACTCGCCCCCCATCTCGTAGGTCTTGCCGGCCGCGGCTCCGACACCGACGTGGAAGGCCCGCACGTAAACCCGTGAACGCGCGGCGTCGCCGTCTATGTCGATGCGGTAGTTACCGAGCAGGTGCTGGGTCGGACCGCAGCTGTCGAGGTAACTCCGGATCGTCGCGACCGCCTCCTCGCGTGAACTGACGATCCACTCGCCAAAATCGAACTCGAGTTCCTGTACGAAGACCGCTGACAGAAGTCCCCAGCATCTCGTATCGAGTGCCTCCGCGTAGCGGTCGAGCACTTGGACAATCTCCCGGTTATCCGCGCCACTTCCCGCAAGCTGCATGATAGTCTGTCCGGCATGCACCGTGGCCTTCTTCTCACGCTGACCCTCACCGGCCTCGGCTGTGCCACGACCGAGGACGTCACTGCCCCGGAAATCGCTTCCCCCTTCTCCAAAGAACTGCATCCAAGCATCGGAACAAACATCGACGAACAGATCGAGAGCTCGCTCCCGACAGTCTCCTACTCGGTCGAGACCTCGGACAGCGACGCGGCCGCGGCGCTCGACCCACTCGACCCGAATGCAGTCCGGGACCTGATCTGGCGCCTCGAGTCGCTCGACGGGGACGGCGTAATCGTCTGCGTGCCGACGGGAGACACGGCTTTCGGCAAGTGCGTCTTCCCGCTGCCAGAAGACGAGCCCTAGGTGTCCTTCAGCTCGCCCGGGAGCGCCCCGGAGACGCCGTGTTTCTCTCCGTTCCAGTCGCAGGCAGCGGCTTGCGTATCGCAGGGCGGGTGAGATCGCTGCGCCAGCACGTGTGAGTGGGAAGATGCTCTCCCCCCTGTCCGGAAGAATCAACCTGCCGGCAACTTCATGCCCTCAGACACAACGTCGCGCACGTGAGTGGTGAAGTACCACTGGTGGCCCTCCGGATCCTCGGCACCGCAACCGACGATCGCTGCAAAACTCGACTGCCGGCTCCTGCAGGCATTCTCTCGCGCAGAGGCGTTATTCTACACGCTGAAGGAGGGAACCATGGGCCTGATCTCGGTGCGGAATTTTTCCCACGTTTCTGCCTACGTGACCAACCTGGAGCGTTCGCTTCCCTTCTACCGGGACGCCCTGGGGCTAGAGGTTTTATTCGAAACAGAACTCGCGGGCCCAGGTCTCGACGCGGTGACACAACCGAAGGGCGCATCTGGACGCATGGTGGGACTCCAGGTGCCGGGCGGCATGTCGATCGAGCTGATCCAGGGGGGTCGCCGGACTGGAAACGTCGAAGCCGGCCACGACACGATGATCTTCTCGCTCTGCGTCGACGACCTCGACGCCGCCCACGAGAGCCTCACCCAGGCCGGTGTCGAGGCGGTGCAGCCCCCGACCGAGATCGCCGGTCTGCGCATGTTCTTCGTTCGGGATCCGGACGGGCGGCGCATCGAGCTGATCGAGTTCCCCGGGCAAGCCACCTGCGTCTCGGAGTTTCACGGGGCCTAGCAGGAGACTGGAGAACGATTCGGGGAATACCAGGGGCGGTGGGACCCCGCGGCGTGGTAGTCTGCCCCCCAATGGCGCGACGGCTCTATTCCGCGCTCTTCTGGGCGTTTCTTGCCACGAGTTCGATCGCACTCTTCCCGATCGCATTGGTGATCTGGGCACTGACCGCGCCTTTCGACCGGCAAAAGCGCATACTGCACCTCTTCACCTGCTTCTGGGCGTCGCTCTACACGTGGTTCAATCCGGCCTGGCCCGTCAGTATCGAAGGGCGCGAGAAGCTGCGCTCTCAACCCGCCCGTGTCCTGGTCGCCAACCACCTCTCGCTGCTCGATATCCTGATCCTCTTCCGCCTGTTCTCACACTTCAAGTGGGTATCCAAGATCGAGAACTTCCGCGTTCCGTTCATCGGCTGGAACATGAAGCTCAATGGCTACATCGAGCTCAAACGCGGCGACCGCTCGAGCGTGGTCCGGATGATGACGGCTTGCGAGAAGGCGCTGCGTGCGGGCAACTCGATCATGATGTTCCCGGAAGGCACGCGTTCACCTACCGGACGCATGCGGACTTTCAAGACGGGCGCCTTCGAAGTGGCCCTGCGCGTCGGATGTGCCGTACAACCACTCGTGATTCAGGGCACGAGCAACGCCCTTCCCAAGCGGGGATTTGTGCTCCAGGGCCGTCATCCCATTCGCATCACGGTGCTCGATCCGATTCCACCCGAAACCTTCGGAGATCTCTCGGCCGAGGACCTCATGGAACTCGTGCGCGAGCGGATCGCAGAAACCCTCGACGCGAAGGAAGAAACCGCCACCGGAGTAGTCGGGGCGTGATGCGAAGCAACGAAGGCGTCGCGCAACTCGGAGCCTGCATCGCAGCGCTCTGCCTGGGGTGTGCAAACGTCTCCGGAGACACCCCCGCGGTCGAGCCCCAAGAGACCGCAACCGCAAAAACGCCCGGCGAGACCCGGCCCCAGGACGAAACCGATGTGAGTCAGCTCTTGAACTACGGTCTGGCCCTGGCGAGCCAGATCCTGGGCGAGTATCCCGGCTTTCATCCCTTCGCTTTCGTCATGGAGAAGAATGGCCAGATCGGACAGGTGGCGCTGTCCGAAGGCAACGATCATGAGGGTGCCGTACTGCTCGATTCGCTTCGTGAAATCCTTGTGGTGCGCGCCGCAGAAGGCCGTTACCGGGCGGTGGCGATCGTGGCCGACACCCACATCGCGCACGGGGGCAAAGAGACGGACGCCATCCAGGTGGGTCTCGAACACGCTGGGGGCTACTGCGTGAACGTGTACCTCCCCTACGAGCGCTCAGAGGAAGGCGCAGTGACGCTCGGGAAAGCGGTATCCGCCGTACGGCAGGGCGCGGTCTTCGGCCCCTGCGACCCGACGGCCGACGGGTAGAGGCACCCCCGGTCGACACTGGCACGCGCCCCGGAAATGACCTAGCGTGCCGACAGCCGAGGAACGTCCCTGCCCGAGAGTATTGCTTTCCTGTGCCTTCCATATCCCAGCTAGTGAATCGGTTCAGAGTCAGTTTCGACGTCAGTCCGTGCGGGCATCGGGCCCGCAGCGGACGCAACGACCGGCGTGCCGCAGACCCGTGGGGGAAAGCGGGTCACGCTTACTTCCGGCCCGATTCGAGAATGGACTCGAGGACCGATTGAGGATGGAATCGTGAAGAAGATCTATGTAGGCAACCTCCCCTGGAGCACCACCGACGCGGAGCTCAAGGACATGTTCTCCCCTTACGGAACCGTGCATTCCGCCGTCGTGATCACCGACCGCGAGACTGGCCGATCGCGGGGCTTCGGTTTCGTGGAGATGGATCAGGACAACGCCGAGAACGCAATCCGCGAGGCCGACGGCAAGGACATAGGCGGCCGCGCGCTGCGCGTCAACGAGGCGCAGGAGCGCCAGCGCCGCCCCCAGCGCGACCGCTGGTAGGCTTTTCGATCGGGCAGCGGGCGGGCGATTCCGGGTGTCGGAATCGCCTGTCCGCTGTATCGCAAAGCAACGGTCTCCAGCCAATCAGCGAGCGGCAATCGCCCTCGCGCTTCTTTCCGTGAGTCTCTTCTCCTGCGCAGGCAAGCGCCCCTCCGACCTGGGAGTCGAGAACGGCCGCCTCGCGGCGTGCCCGTCTTCACCCAATTGCGTCTCGAGTGAGGCAGACGACCGGATTCACGGCGTCCCCGCTTTCCGCCTCACGACCGAGCCCAATCGAGCCTGGGCCGCTGCGCGACAAGCCGTACTGGATCTGCCCCGCACGGAGCTCGTGGTCGACGAGCCCGGCTACCTGCACGCCGAGTGCCGCAGCGCGCTGATGGGATTCGTGGACGACCTCGAACTCCACCTTCGACCCGACGAATCACGCATCGAAGTGCGCTCCGCGTCCCGCCTCGGCTATGGCGACCTGGGCGTGAACCGCCGCCGCGTCGAAGGGCTACGCACCAACCTGCGCAAGCTCGGGCGGGTCGAGTAGACGGCCCCTTCGCCCTCGGGTGATCACCGGCACACCCGAAAATCGCCAAGCCGCCAAAGCCGTACTCCTGGTCACTGACGCGCGAATCCGGCAGCCACTGCCAGCACGGCCCAGGGCGGGTAGACTCGTGTCCATGCGTGTCCAGATCACCTATTGCGGCGCTTGAAACTTCCTTCCCCAGGCCTCCAGTCTGGCGGCCAGGATCCAGGAAGAGCTGGGAGTCGAGGCGGAGCTGATCCGCGGCGGCAACGGGATCTTCGACGTCGTCGTCGACGGGAAGCGAATCTTCTCGAAGGACGCCGTCGGGCGCTTTCCCGAAGACGAGGAGATCCTGGCGAAGCTCCGGAGCTGAGCCATCCAGGTGACACTCGATCGGGGATGATCTCTGGAGACGACAGACGTTGGCCACACGCGCATTCCTCGCCCTCTCGACCCTGATCTGGCTGCCCTACGGAATCTTCTGCTTCTTCCAACCGGGCTTTCTGGCCGGCGCCGCCGGGGTCTCGGCCGCTGACGCCACGGCGACCACCGAACTGCGCGCCATGTACGGCGGACTTCAAGCGGCGATCGGCGTTTTGGCCGCACTGGCCTTGGTACGCCCATCGCTTCGACGACCCGCGCTGCTGATGCTGCTCGTGCTGGGCACGGGGCTCGGAGTCTCGCGCCTGCTCGGTGCGGTCCTAGACGCGGGATTCTCCGAGTACACGAACGGTGCGATCATCTTCGAGCTCACTTCCGCGGGTATCGCTGCGTGGCTGCTCTCGCGGAAAGACCCGACCCTCTCGGCCCACTAGGCTGCCGAAAAAAGCGGGGGCGATGGCGCCGGGCGGCGCGTCGATCGGGTCGAGATCCCTTGCGTCGCCGATGCCAGGCCGACCGTGACCACGCACCGGAGAGCAACTTCGGGGCCTCCTCGGATGGGAGAGCTCTCTCGTCGAGAGCAACCGCACCACCGCGGGTCCTGGGTCGAGTACGCTCCACCCGGTAAGATCACCACTCGGTGGAGCGCACCCCGGAGCCGGAGCTTATGGAAGGTGCGGCGCAGGCCAGAGCCTACGCGGAAGCGGACTTCTCGGAACCCCACAGCCGCCTGCTCGAAGCGCTGCACGAGCGCCTACCCTTATTGCCCGCTCGGGGCGCCGCCCTCGATCTCGGCTGCGGACCCGCGGACGTGACGCTGCGCTTCGCCCGGGCCTTTCCGAGTTGGACCGTCGACGGGGTCGATGCCTCGGCGGCGATGCTGCGCCTGGGCCGAGAACGCGTCGACTCCGAGGGGCTCGCCGACCGGGTACGGCTCGTGGCTTGCAGGCTGCCCGACGATGCGGCACCGCGTGCGGCGTACGACCTGCTGCTTTCCAACAGTCTCCTCCACCACCTGGCCGACCCAGCCACATTGTGGCAGGTAGCCAAGACCCATGCGGCGCCGGGCGGGCAACTCTTCGTCATGGATCTGAACCGACCCGGGACACCGGGGGCCGCACGGGCGCTCGTCGAAAAGCACGCGTCCGGCGAGCCCGAGATGCTGCGGCACGATTTCCACGCCTCCCTCCACGCCGCCTACACACTGGACGAAGTTCGCCTGCAGCTGGCGCAGCAGGGACTCACCCACCTCGGATCCCAGTGCATCTCGGACCGGCACTGGATCGTGTGGGGGCCGGTCGCTGCATGACGTTTCGCATCGACACGACGCGAACCGTGATCCGCTCTTGGGAAGATGCCGACCGCGAACGCTTTGCGCACATCGCAACCGATCCGCGCGTGATGCGCTACATCACGGACGGGCGCCCCTGGAGCCGCGACGAAATCGATGCGTTTCTGACGAACCAGCGGCGCCACGTGACCACCAGCGGCTTCTGTCTCGGAGCGCTCTGCCTGAACGACGCGCGATATGTCGTGGGGTTGTGCGGAATGCAACCGCTCGGAGCCACGTCCGATGTCGAAATCGGTTGGTGGTTGGCGTACGAACACTGGGGTAAGGGCCTCGCTACGGAGGCTGCCCGCGGCGTGGTCGACTTCGCCAGGCGGGAGACGAAGCTCAGCCGTGTGCTCTCCATCACACGTCCCGAAAACAGCGCCTCCGTTCGAATCATGAAAAAGCTCGGGATGCAGCTCTCCGGCTACCACACCGGGCGCGAGTACGGACTGCGCCAGCCGGACATCAAAATCATCGCCTACAGCCTCGAGCTCAGGCCGACCCCCACCTAGACTCGGCCGGAGTGTCGACACCGCTTCCGTCGTCCCACCGGTGCGAAGCGGTGACCGCGTTTGCGCTGCTGGGGCGACCCCACCCTCCCCTACTTGGGCGACCCAGCCCGCGTTCGCCACAGGTGCGTGTCGTACAATGCATCGGTGTCCGAAGCCCCGAGCGAAGAGAGGCTCCGCAGCCGAGCCGCGAAGGCGCTCGAGCGCGACGACCCGGTCGAGCTCGAGCAGTTGGTGATCGAGGTGGCGCTCGAGTCCGAAGATCGAACCTGGGCCGAGTGGACCTGCGCCCAGCTTGCCCGGCACCGAAGCGCTGGCGTGCGCGGGGGCGCCCTGCTCGGCTTCGGCCACTTGGCGCGACGTTTTGGCGCCCTCGACCGGCGGCGTGTGCAGCGGCTGGTCGAGATCGGACTCTTCGCCCACAACGAGCTGGTGCGCGACCGCGCGCACTCGGCAGCCGATGACCTCGAAACCTTCTTGGCCTGGCGCTTCGAACGGCCCGCCTAGCCACAACGCCCACGGCGCGTTTTAGCCCCGGACTTCGGAGAAGGCCCAGTCGAGCCAGGGCAGGAGCGCCTCGATGTCTTCGCGCTCGACCGTGGCGCCTCCCCAGATGCGAAGACCCGGAGGGGCGTCTCGGTAGCCCGCGACGTCGTAGGCCACCGCTTCTTCTTCCAGCCGCCCCACCAGTCCGGCGATCACCTTGCGCTGCGCCGTTTCGTCGAGACCCTGGAACCACGGGTCGACGACCTCGAGGCAGATCGCGGTGCGCGAGCGCGTTGCCGGATCGCGGGCGAGGAACTCGACCCAGTCCGCTCCAGCGACCCATTCGGCCACCGCCGCGAAGTTCGACTCAGACCGGGCCACGAGTCCAGCCAGGCCGCCGCTGCGCTCCGCCCAGGCGAGAGCGTCGAGCGCGTCTTCGACGCATAGGAGTGAGGGCGTGTTGATGGTGGAACCCTCGAAGAGGGCCTCGTCCACCTTGCCCCGCTGCGTGAGCCGGAAGACCTTCGGCAGCGGCCACGGCGGAGTCCAGCTCTCGAGCCGCTCGACCGCCCGAGGCGAGAGGGCCAGCATGCCGTGGCCGGCCTCACCGCCCAGGACCTTCTGCCACGACCAGGTCGCCACGTCGAGCTTCTCCCAGGAAAGCTCCACGGAGAAGACCGCCGACGTCGCATCGCAGAGAACCAGCCCGTCGCGTTCCGCCGGGATCCAGGCGTCGTTCGGCACGCGCACACCCGACGTGGTGCCGTTCCAGGGGAATACGACATCGTGTGAAAAGTCGACCCGGTCCAGAGCCGGGAGTTCGCCGTAGGGAGCTTCCAGGACGTGCGGCTCGAGCCCGAGGTGGCTGCCGACATCGGTCACCCAGGCCTGGCCGAAGCTCTCCCAAGCCAGCACGTCCACCGGGCGACTGCCCAGGAGGCCCCAGAGCGCCATCTCGAACGCCCCGGTGTCGGAGCCGGGAACGACCGCGAGCCGCCAACCCTCGGGGAGCCCGAGCAACGCGCGGCTGCGGTCGATCACCGCGCGGATCCGGTCTTTGCCTGCTGCACCCCGGTGGCTTCGCCCAAGCACGGCGCCGGCCAGGACATCGGGCGTCCAGCCCGGACGCTTGACGCAGGGCCCAGACGAGAACTGCGGCCTCCGGGGTCGACGTTCGGGTTTCATTGGTCCTCGCGAGGCGCCGCCAGGGAAAATGGGGAATAGCACAATGGCTGGGCTCCGAGCGCGCTGGCAACGCAGCCGGCGCCACGCTCGGCCGAACGGCTATCCTGGCGCGCATGCAGCACCTGGGAATCCTGGCCGTCTGCGCGCTATTGGTGGCCGGGTGCCAATCGACCCGGTCCTGGCAGCAGGGCTGTCCCGGAATCTACTCCGGAGTGCGCTACTACGCGGACATCCGCAAAGACATTCCCTGGGATGGGCGGGTCTACTTCACGATCGACCTAATCCCGACGTCGATCATCGATACGCTGGCGCTCCCGGTAACGGCATTCCTCACACCCAAGCCACCGGTAGGGGGCTTCCCGGTGGGATGCCGCTGGGCCAGACCGAGTGCGCTCGATCGCCGGTCCCAGCACCCGGACCCTGCCCGCACGAAATCGTGACGAAATGCCGCATCCTCGCCGCCGGGATCGGTGCAGGCGGCGCGTTCTTCTTCGCTGTCGGGCTCGCCACCAACGGGGTGGCGCGGATGCTGGCCTGGTATGTGACACTCGCCTGCACGCTTTCGGCATTCGCCTACCTCACGAACCGGCCCGGCATATACGGGAAAAGCGACGGCAGACTCGTGCCCTGGCGAGCCGTTGCAACGCTGCCCTTCCTGGTCGCCTACGGCATTGCTGCCCTGATCCGGACGAGCATGCGAAGCTACGCCACTTGGAACGAGGTGGAACCGGGCCTGTTCGTGGGCGGCCGGGTCCCGGCCGCGGAGCTTCCGCCAGGCATCGCACGGGTCGTCGACTTCACCAGCGAAATCTCAGCGCCCGCCGACGTGCGGTGCCACAGCGGTTATCGCAGCCACCCAGTACTCGACGGCGGGTGGCCACCCGACGAGACGAGCTTCACAGCGCTCGTACGGGAGCTGGCCGGCGAAAGCGGCCCGCTCTACCTGCACTGCATCTCCGGGCGCGGCCGCGCACCAACCGCAGCAGCAGCCGTGCTGCTGGCCCGCGGCACCGCCGGCGACGTAGCCACGGCCGTCGAACTCGTAAAGAAGGGCCGGCCCGCGACAGCCCTGACACACACCGACCTCGCCTTCCTCGAGCGCGTGGCACCACAGCTCACGGGCCCGTGATATCCTACCCAGCGACATGTCCGACACACCGTGGCGCGCGTTCGAACTGCGCGATCTGATCGAAGAACAACGCGGCTCGTGGGCTCCCTACCACGAGTTCCTGCGCGTTCCGAGCATGAGCTGCGGGGTCTACTCGCTCGCGGCCGGTGCGAGCGACCTGCAGAGCCCGCACGATGAAGACGAGGTCTACTTCGTGGTGAGCGGCCGCGGGCGCGTCCGCGTAGCCGGCGAGGAGCGCGCGATCGGCCCGGGATCGATCCTATTCGTCGAGGCCACGTCGGATCACTCGTTCTTCGAGATAGACGAAGACATCACGATGATCGTGTTCTTCGCCTCCGGGGGCCCATCCAAAGACTGACTGGACGGCCGCTTCCACAGCGGCGTTTCAGGGACTCGCTGCAAGGCGCCGACTCGTGGGCCACGCCCGAGGTGCCCGAAAGATTCGATCCATGGGATTGCGACGCACGTCGCTTCTGCTTCTCCTCAGCGCGATGCTGCTCCCCACTGCGGGCGGAGCGGAGATCTCTGCATCCAAGCGGGCACTCATCGAGGACCTACTTCAGCACTCCGCGGGCGCAGGAACGGTGAACGGGGTCACGGAGATGGCATTGGCCGAGATCGCTCCTTTCTACGTTTCGCTGGTCGACGAGGTGCTCGCCTCCGAGCCCGACCTCAGTGAATCGGACCGCAAAATGCTTCGAGACGAACTGGCAGACTTCGATGCATTCGCGAAGGAATTCCGCAAAGAGTTCGAGGCGAGAGTGGCTGTCCAAGAACTCCTCGAGGCGATCTACGTTCCGCTCTACGATCGATACTTCGAAGTGGACGAGTTGCGTGAGATCGCAGCCTTCTACCGCTCACCGGCAGGACGAAAGGTGCTCCAGGTAATGCCGACCCTCGGTGCCGAGGGCCTGCACGCCCTCCTGCCGCGGCTCCAGCCCACCGTGATGACGATCGTCGGAGAGATCTTGGCACGGCGTCGCAGCGCCATCCTTCCCTAGCGCGGCCCGCGATTCACGCCGCCCGGGTGCGGTGCACGCCCATCTGGCGCATCCTACACGCCCCCGCCGGTAGGACGGGCAAGGAGGTCCCTGTGAGCGACGAGCGGCACGAAACTCCCCAGAGCCTGACCGAGATCGAGGTCGACACGACCAATCTTTATCGCGAAGAGATCATCACCGATCTCCGCGTGGCATCTATCCGCAAGCTCGTTCCGGTGCGTGCGGATGGAACGGACGACCCCGACCGGCCGACTCTGTTTACGGGCCAGACGACGCTGATGTCCCAGGCGGGGCCCGTACCCGTCCAATGTCAGCTCGAGGGCGCAACCCTGGAAGAGGCGGCGGCGAAGTTTCCCGAAGCGATCCAACAAGCGGTCGAGCGCCTCGTGGACGAGGCACGCGAGATTCAGCGCCGCGAGTCCTCGCGCATCGTAGTTCCCGGGGACCTGCCGGTAGGCGGGCTGAAAGGTCCCGGAGCCGGTGGGGGCGGGGGCATCATCAGCTGACCCCTCGCCCGCCTGTGTGCGGGTCTGCCTGCGAGCCCGCCGCCCGGTCGGCGAGACCCTGCCGGATGCGGGCGTGTTCCGTTTCGTCGAGGCGAAAGCGCAGCAGCAGCAGAAAGCCCAGGGTGTAACAGGCACCGGGCACGAATCCGATGATCACCTTCATGCCCTCGAGGGTGGCCTCCGTCTGCACCGCATTGGGCACGAAGCCCACCCCTGTGAGCACGTAGCCGACCATCATCGCCGAGAGGCCGTAGGCGGTCTTGCGCATGAAGTTCCAGACGGCGAAATAAGCGCCTTCCTTTCGCTCACCCGTGCGCCACTCGTCCCAATCGATCACGTCGGCTTGGATCGAAGGTCCGACCACTTGTCCACAGCCTCCACCGATCCCCACGATCGCCACGATCGCAAAGAGAAGCCCGATGCGTTCGGCACTCGCGAAATACATCAGAGAGAAGCCGACCGCGAGGGTCGCCGTCGCGAAGAGCCAGAGGCGCCGTTTCCCGACGGTTCGCGAAATCCGGATCCAGAGTGGAATGAAGAGCAGCGAGGGAACTATGTACATGCCGAGGAAGAGCGGCGTCATCTCCTCCGAGTTGTAGACGTACTTCATCAGGAAGGGCGCCATCGCGGCCAGCATCGCCATGCCGAAGTTCTCGATGAAAAACACGAAGAGCAGCGGGACAGCGTGCGGATTGGCCAGGACGTCGCGGAACGCGCGGAGCACTTTGGTCGACCCGCGTCCCTGGTACTCAGAGCGCTCGCGCAGGGCCCACACGGACAGGCCGATCAGGACGCAGCACGCCACGCTGACAATGATCGCGAGCACGCCGCCGGCTTCGCGCTTGTCGTCCGCCGTGACCAGGTAGTAGATGCCTCCCACTGCTGCCATGGAACCCAGGCCGGCCACCAGCTGCTTCACGCCGAATACGCGGGTGCGATCGTGGTGATCGCTCGTCATCTCGGCGCCAAGCGATTCGTAAGGAATCGTGAAAAGGGTGGTGCCCGTGTAGAAGAGGAATATCCCTACGCCCACCCAGACGGTCAGATCCGTTCCCGACAGGGCATCCGGCGGGCTCCAAGTCATGCTGAAGCCCACCGCCAGCACCGGGATCGAGACCAACAGCCACGAGCGCCGGCGGCCCAGGCGCGAGCGGGTTCGGTCGGAGAAGTAGCCTGCGAGGGGATCCGACACCGCGTCCCACAAGCGCGACGCACCGAAGATGGTGCTGATCACCACCGGCGCGATCAGGAGCGTGTCGACTGCAAAGTTCACCAGGAAGACGGACTGGAGCATGAAGGCGAACCAGACCGGCATAGCCGGCGCTCCGTATATCAGGAGCGTGCGGAGGGGAACGCGCCCGGGGGGCGCATCGGAAGCCGCCAGTGCTCAGCCCTCCAGCCGGTAGGCTTCGAATACGTTGCACCCCAGCAAGCCGGCGCGTACCGGCGCGCACCACTTCGGCTCGAAGGCCGGGGGAAGGCCGAGTTCCCCGCAGGCCGCAACGAAGCGGTCGGAGGAAGCCGCGCGCTCCTCGACGATATCGAGAGAGCCCGCGTCCCAGGGCGCAAAGAGGCCCGGAAACACCGGAAAGCCCTGCTCGTCGTACTGGCGGCGATCTTCCGGCCTGAGGGGGGACACGCGAGACCTCCGGGACGTTCGGCTGGGCCCTCGGCCGGCCGCCAGCATACAATAGAGGATCTTCAGCCACGATCGGAAGCCGAGTGCACCCGACCCGGACCCTCGCCATCGTCCAGACTGCGCCGCGGCAACTCGAGCCCCGGGATCTCCCGGTTCCCGACCTGACCGACGACACAGCCCTGCTGCGCATCGAGGCCTGCGGCATCTGCGGCAGCGACGTGGAGCAGTGGGACGGCACACTGCGCACACCGCTGCCCGCGATCCCGGGCCACGAGCCGCTCGGCGTGATCGAGGCCATCGGCGATACGGCGGCACAGCGCTGGGGCGTGGACGTGGGAGACCGCGTCGCCGTGGAAACGATGCTTTCCTGCCGGTTCTGCGACGCGTGCCTCGCGGGCAGCTACCACCTCTGCCACACGCGGCAGATCTACTCCTACATCCCGCTCGAGCAGGGGCACGGCTTGTGGGGCGCCTACTCGGAGTTCATGGTGCTCGACGGACGCTCCATCGTGCACAAGGTGGATCCAGCGCTGCCGCCCGAAACAGCGGTGATGTTCAACCCGCTCGGTGCCGGCTTCCGCTGGGCAGTCGAGATTCCACAAACGGGTCCCGGCGACACCGTGCTGATTCTCGGGCCGGGGCAACGCGGTCTCGCCTCGGTGCTCGCATGTCGAGAAGCGGGAGCAGAGAAGATCTTCGTTACGGGTCTCGCGGCCGACGCGAAGAAACTGGCGCTCGCGCGGCAGTTTGGCGCCGACGCCGCGATCGACGTGGAAAACGAGAACGTGCGCGAACGCGTGCGCGAGCTCACCGACGGGCGCGGCGCCGACGTGGTGGTGGACGTCTCGGCCTACGCCCTGTCCCCCGTCACCGAGGCCCTCGACTGCGTGCGTCCCGGTGGCACCGTGGTGCTGGCCGGAGTGAAGGGCTTCAAGCCGGTCCCCGACTTCGTGTCGGACAAGATCGTGCTGAAGGAGATCACGCTGCGCGGCGCGATCGGCGTCACGTCCTCGGGCTACCGCAGCGCCATCAAGCTACTCGAGGGACGGCGGCATCCCGTGGAGAAGATGCACACCCACGAATTCGGTCTCCGCAATGCCGAACTCGCGATCCGTACCCTGGCGCGCGAAGTTCCGGGCGAAGGCTCGATCCATTCCTGCCTGATTCCCGGAAAGGACTGACCTGCCTGGTTCCGGAGAAGGACTGACATTGGACTTCGTGCACCGCTGGATCGAGGACTCGGCCTACGCACAGGCCCTGGGCGTGCGCCTCGAGGCCATCGACGCGGAAAACGCGCGGCTGGCACTTCCCTTCGACGAGTCGCTAACGAACGGCGACCAGGTGATGCACGGGGGCTGCGCCGCCAGCCTGGCGACCCTGGGCGCCCAGGCAATCGCGCGGGCCACACTCGGCGAGGAGTCCGGACCGTGGCATACGGCGGCACTTCAAGTCGCCTATCTCGCCGCGGCTAAAAGCCAGGGCGTCACGGCCAATGCGCGGCTCCAGCGCGGGGGAAAGGAGATCTGCTTCGTCGAGGTGGACGTGACCGGCGAAAACGGGCGCGCAATCGCACACGCTACCGCCGTGGTGCACGCGCGCTTCGGCGCCGAGCCTCCCGAGCTGGTGCGCTCGGCGGGCGACCACGGCGAAGCGGACCCGGGCAAGATGGGTCCGCACATCGGCCGGATTCCCTTCATCGGCGGCCGGGGCATCGCCGTCGAGCACATGACGGGTGGAACCTCGCGCCTGGTGATGCCCTGGTGCGAGGCAAACGCCGACGCCGCCGGCGGTGTACACGAGGGCGCCCTGCTCTCGCTCCTCGACACAGCGGGCGCGATGGCTTCCTGGGCCGTCACGGGCTTCGGGCCCTACAGGGCGGGAACGCCCGCCATGCACGCGCAGCTCCTGGCACCGCCGCCGAAAGACGACCTCGTGGCCTACGGCCGCAACGCCCAGCGCGACGGGGCGCTCTTCTTCTCCGATGTCGAAGTCGCGGGTGCCTCGGACGGATGCATCGTGGCACGCGGCACCGTCTTCTACCGAATCGTCACCTGACCCGTCTAGCGCGCCGGACGCTGCCCCTGCTGCAGCAGGACGAGGACCCAGCGCCGCCGCTCGCGGGCCGGAAGCGATGGCACGTCCCGGGCGAGCACGGCCCGGTGCTCCGCGAGCCAGGCATCGACGAGCGGGTGTCCGGTGCGGCCGTCGTCGGGGTGCGGGGGCTCGACGTCGAGCACCAGGGAACGGACGCCACGCGCACGCAGCAGCGCCAAGGCCCGACCGGGCGGCGTCCGCGCGTCGAAATAGAGTTCTCCGTTGCGCTCCCACAGCAGGTTGTAGACGGGCTGCGGCATCCAGGCGACCGCACCCATCGGAATTCCGACCACGGGTGGACCCTGCGCCACCATGCGCCGCAGAGCATCCTGGTCGGGGAAGCGCGCGCGCTCGTAGGCCGCCGGTGCGCGCAGCGCCCCCACGCGAGGCACCAGCGCAACCGCCGCAACCACCACCTGGTGCAGCGCCACGAGGGCGAGCGCCGCAAAGAGCACGACACGTGCCGGTGCGCCCGAGGCTGCCAGTCGCCAGCCGCCGACGGCGGCCGCCACCGCCAGCCAGGACCAAAGCGGTGTGCCGAAGCGCGCCGCCGGCAGGAAGACGAAGAGCGGCACGAGGAACAGCCCGCAGACACCGAGAAGCGCCCAGGTCGCACGAGGCAGGCGCCCGAGCGCGAGCGGGCCGAGGGCCAGCGGGAGTGGACCCACGAGGCCGCTCACGTGAGCGTTGCGCCCGAAGGTGAGCGACCCGAGCCAAGCGGCGAATCCAAGGGGATCCCGCGCCACCGGGTAATTGGCGGCGGCGCGGGCGGCCCGAAACTCGAGATAGCGGGCCGCGGCGGGCTCGGTGCCGAAGAGCGGGAAGAACGGACTACCCGTCGTGAGAGCGGCCTTCACCAGCCAGGGCGCGACGGCGGCGAGCAGCAGCGCGCTGCGGCTCGCCAGCAGCGCAAGCGTCGGAGGCCGGCCGCCGACGAGCACCAATCCGAGTACCGCCGGCGCCAATACGGCGGCGTGGAGCTTTGCGTTCGCAGCGAACGCCAGGCACAGCGCTGCGGCCGTCAGATCGCGAGGCGTGCCGCCGCGATTCCAACGATCGGCGAGCAGCAGCGCCCCAAAGCCGTAGGCGCCAACCCCGAGATCGACGTAGGTGCTCGGGGCGAGTTCCACGGTGAGCGGTGCGAGCAGAACGAAGAGCCCTGCCAGTGCCCCCGCGGCCGGTGAAGCGCGCCGCGTGGCCTCGGCGCGCACGAGCGCCGCAAGCGCGAGGGCGAAACCGGCCGAGATGCTCGCAGCCGCGTCCGGAAACCCAGACGTCACCGCCGGCACGGCGAGCAGGTCAAGGCCTGCGCGGAACTCTGCGTCGATCATGCCCGGGAGCGCGCGGATCGGTCCCTCGGTCCACGCGGCCACGAGCGGCAGGTGGTATTCGAAGCCATCCCAGAAGGTTTCGGGGGCGAGAGCAGCAAGCACGAGAAGGGCTGCTACGGCGCCCGCAGCCGTGTCGGCGCGGCGCGCCAGCGGCGAAGCCGGCGGCCGGTCGGAAGCCGGACGGGGGCCGGGCTGGAGGCTGCGAAACGGCCAGAAGAGTGCGGCGACGATCGCTGCTGCGAGAACCGGCAGCGGCACGCCGACACCGCGCAGGAGCAGGATCCCGAGCGATGCGACGCCCGTTCCGAGCAGCCAGGCCCACGCCAGCCGTTCCGCGCCGCGCGCCTCGGGTCCCAGACGCGGCATCAGCCGCAGCCCCACCAGGAGATACGCGACGCACGGCACCAGGCCAGCGCCCAGCAGCCCCACGATCTCCGGGACATCCCTCACGGCAGGAACGACGCGCCGAGTTCGCGCGCGGCCAGATGAAGCAGGACCACAGCCGCGAGCCAGGCCAGGGCCAGGGTGCGGCGCCAGCCCGTGAACGGCCGGGGACGTTCGGGCTGCGGCCGTGTCACCGGTGGAGACCTGCGGCCCAACGCGCCGCCCCGTCGAGCGCTACCGCCGGATCGAGCACCAGGAAGACCGGCACCCGGCGCAACAGCGGCTCGAACCGTCCTTTGTCGACAAAGGCACTCGAGAAAGCGCCCCCTTCCAGCACCTTTCGAATGCGCGGCGCGATGCCGCCCCCGACGAAGACACCGCCCACAGCCAGCGTCCGCAGCGCCAGGTCGCCCGCCTCGGTGCCGGCAAGACGTGCAAAGAGCTCCAGCGCTCGGGCGCACGCAGCGTCACGCCCCGCGAGTCCCTCCTCGGTGATCACGGCCGCGGGATCTCGGGACTCGAGTCGTGCGGAAAGCGCTGCCGGCTCCGCTTCTCCGCACTGCGCGCGAAAGAAACGGTAGAGATTCACGAGGCCTGGACCCGAAAGCACCCGCTCCCAACTCACGCGTCCGCCGTGCGCCCTGCAGAGAAAGCGCAGCAGCGCGATCTCCTCGTCGCCGCTCGGCGCAAAGCCCCCGTGACCACCTTCGCTCGCAACGGGGAGGTGGCGCGCACCGTCCCAGACGAGCACGGCTTCTCCGAGACCGGTGCCGGGGGCGATGACAGCGACATTGCCCGGACGCGGCGGCCCGGCGCCGGGGTTGAGCGCCACGCGATCCGCGTCGCCGAGGCCCAGCATGCCCAAGGCCGCCGCCTGAAGGTCGTTGAGGAGCGCCACGGGCGCACCCCCGAGCGTTCGCGAAAGCGAGGCCTCGTTCACCGGGTCCCAGGGCAGGTTCGTCGCCACGAAGCTTCCCGCGACCACGGGTCCGGCGACGCCAAAGCAGGCGGCCTCGACCCGCGCCCCCTCATGATCGGCGAGGAAATATTCGAGCATCTCCACGAGCGAGCTGTGCTCGGCGCTGCGATAGCGGGTCCGCACGCATTCAACGGGCGCGTCGCCGCCCCGCTCGAAAAGGGCGAGCACCGTCTTGGTACCGCCGACATCGCCGGCCAGAATCACAGCGCAAGCATTCCGGTTCGCCCGGAGTTTCGCCAGCGCTCGTGTAGAATCCCGGCTGCGGAGGCCACAATGGAGGACGAAGCGCAGCTCGGTGCAGACCACTACGAGGGCGCATTCGCACTTCTGGCCGAGCTGACCCAGCACTTCGCAGAAGCGCTCGAACTCGACCGGACGCTCGAGCGCGCGCTCGAGTCGATTGCCGGCCACGTGGGTGCCGAGGCCGGCTCTCTTTGGCTGGTCGAAGCCGAGGGGCTGGAGATCGCGTGTGCGGCCTGCGTCGGCCCAAACCCCATCACGGGCATGCGCTTGTCGATCTCGGAGGGAATCGTCGGAAGATGCGTGCGAGAAAACGCCTGCCAGACCGTTTTCGACGCTGCGAACGACCCGAGCTTTTCGCAAAAGATGGACCGGGAATCGGGATTCGCGACTCGCTCCATCCTGTGCGCACCGATGCGCTTCTCCGAAGACGTGATCGGTGCCGTCGAACTCGTCAACAAACGCGGAGGCGACGGACACTTCGCCACGCGCGACGCCCACCTGCTCCAGGTGCTGGCATCGTCGGCCGGACTTGCAATCGCCAACGCACGGCTTGCCGCCGACCACCTCGAGAACGAGAGAGTCCGGCGCGAACTCGAACTGGCCGCCGAGATCCAGCGCAATCTCCTGCCGAGACCGCAGCCGGCTCCCTTTCCGATTTACGGCCTGAACGTTCCGGCGCGCACCGTGTCCGGCGACTTCTTCGACATTCTCCCAATCTCCCGCGGTCGGTTCCACTTCTGCCTCGGCGACGTGTCGGGCAAGGGCATGAACGCCGCGATGCTGATGGCAAAGACGGCGAGTCTGTACCGGTGCTTGGCCCGGGAGTCGAGCAACCCGGGAGTCCTGCTCGCTCGCCTCAACGACGAGATATGCGAAACGGCGACCCGGGGCATGTTCGTCACCATGGCCGCCGGTGTCTACGACTCCCGCTCCGGCACTGTGCGCCTGGCGAATGCCGGACACGAGCCGCCGCTCGTGCACGCACAGGATGGGAGCTTTTGCGACTTCCCGGCAACAGCGCCTCCTCTTGGAATCGTTCCGGCCACTCCATTCCCCGAAAACGACGTCGAACTCGCCGGCGGCTCGCTCTATCTCTGCTCCGATGGCCTCACTGAAGCCGAGACCGCGCCGGGCGATGCACTCGGCGCCGAGGGACTGCGACGGCTCGTAACCCGCTTTCGGGACAAACTGCTGGCCGAGCGGATCGACGCTATCGTGGCCGAGGTTTCGGCGATGGACCTCCGTGACGACCTCACGCTGCTCGCGGTCTCGGACGAAGCGGAACGCTGATGGGAGAATCGCTCCTCGATCTGCGCTTCCCGGCTCGGGCAGTAGAACTCAAGCCAGCGCGACACGCCGTCGAGGCGGCGCTGCTGGCATTCGGCTGCGCGGACACCTTTGCCCGGGACGTCGTTCTGGCGCTCGACGAGGCCTGCCAGAACGTGATCCGCTACGCCTACGGACCGGAGCGGGAAGGAGACATCGCGTTGGCCATCGAGCGCCAAGGCGAGGATCTCGTCTTCACCGTCACGGACTGGGCGCCGCGAATCGACTCCTCGAAGGTGCGGCCACGTGATCTGGACGATGTCCGGCCGGGGGGCCTCGGGACCCACCTGATCCAGGAGGTGATGGACGACACCGAATTCGTTGATCCACCACCCGGTTGCGGGAACGTGTTACGAATGGTGAAGCGGATCCGCTGACAGGAGGCCCGGGAGAGCCGATGGAGCATTCGGTCCGAGAGGAAGCAGGAGCACTCGTCGTGTATTTCAGCGGTGAAGTAGACCTCGAACACTCGCCCGCCGCCCGGAAGGTGCTGCTCGACTGCGTCGGCCGGTCCAGCAAGGTCCTCGTGGACCTCTCCGGCGTCGAGTACATCGACTCGTCCGGCGTGGCGAGCCTGGTGGAGGCCTTCCAGAAGGCCAAGAAGTCCGGCGTCGAGTTCGCTCTCGTCTCGGTAAACGACTCAGCGCGGCGTGTGCTCGAACTCACGCGTCTCGACAAGGTCTTCACCATCCACGACACGCTCGCGGAAGGGCTCCGAACGTGAGCATGCCTGGCAATTCGAACTCGGCACCGGGGCGCACGGCTGCGCAGGTGGGCCGGGCGACCTTTGGCGGCTTAGCCGCCGTGGGCTTCGGCGCGAGCCTTCTGTGGGACTCGGCCTGCTGGCTCGTGATGGGGCGGCGCCGGGGCCAGTCCGTGCGGATCCAGCCGATCTTCGCGGAAATGATGGAAATCGGCATCCGCGCGCTTCCGATCGTCACGATGCTCTCGGTAACGATCGGCATCATGCTCGCGATACAGGGCATCTACCAGCTGAGCCGCTTCGGCGCGGAGAGCCAGGTGGTGATCGGCGTCGCCTTCGGCATGACCCGGGAATTCGCACCGCTCATCACGGGGATCCTGGTGGCGGGCCGCTCGGGATCGGCACTCGCAGCGCGGCTCGGCACGATGACGATCAACCAGGAGATCGACGCGCTCCAGGTGATGGGTGTGAACTCGATTCGTTTTCTCGTGGTGCCGAGCCTCGTCGCAATGCTAGTCATCCTGCCTGCACTGGTGATCTGGGCCGACGTGATCTCGCTACTGGGTGCCGGCCTCTTCATCAGCGCCGAACTCGGCATGTCGCTTGGCACGTACATCGACCAGACCCTCGCGCTGTTGAGCTATGAGGACGTGTTCAACGGCCTCCAGAAGAGCGCGATCTTCGCCGTGCTGATCACCGTAATCGGAATCGCCGACGGAGCCTCGGTGGAGGGTGGCGCCGAGGGCGTGGGCCGTGTCACCACCAACGCCGTAGTCCACGGCATCACTGCGATCGTGCTGGTCGACATGATCTTCGCCTTCGCGACGACCCGCGGCTGAAGCGATGGCTGAAGCTGCCGCCACGACCGCGCCCGCCGCCGCCATCGAGGTAAGCGACCTGGTCACCCACTACGGTGACCGGGAGATCCTGCACGGCATCGACATGGAAGTGCGCCAAGGCGAGATCATGGTGATCATGGGAGGCAGCGGTTCGGGCAAGACGACCCTGCTGCGTCACCTCCTCGGACTCGAGAAGGCGACTTCGGGCTCCATCAAACTCCTGGGCCGTGAGCTCACATCGATGAACGAGGTCGAACTGTACGAGGTGAGCCGCAAGCTCGGTGTCGCATTCCAGGGGGGTGCCCTTTTCAGCTCCATGAGCGTTGGAGAAAACGTGATGCTCCCCCTGGTGGAGCACACGCGCCTCGACCGCGAGACCATGGAGATCATGATGCGCATGAAGCTCGAGATCGTAAAACTCGCCGGCTTCGAGGATCTGATGCCGGCGGAGCTCTCCGGTGGAATGATCAAGCGCGCCGCCTTCGCGCGTGCCGTCATCATGGATCCGGCGGTCCTCTTCGCCGACGAGCCTTCCGCAGGGCTCGATCCGGTCGTGTCGCGCTCATTGGACGAACTCATCCGGGACCTCCGAGATGCCCTCGGCATGACAATCGTCGTCGTCACACACGAACTGGAGAGCGCCTTCAACATTGCGGATCGCATCACGATGCTCGACCGGGGAAACATTTTGACGATTGGGACGACCGAGGAGCTGAAGCAAAGCGACAACGATCGAGTGCAGCACCTCTTGAACCGCTGCTTCGAGGAAGAGGTGCTCGACGCCGACGCCTACCTGGCGCGGCTCACGGGTGACAGCCCGAGGGACTGAGCGAACGTGCGGAACGAGAAGCGCAACTATGTAGTGGTCGGAACCTTCGTGATCGCAATGGTCGCGGTCCTGATCGTCTGGGTCTCGCTCATGGCGGGGCAACTGGGCGACACGGACCGCTACACGGTGGTCTACAGCAACACGGGAAAGCTGAAGCCCGGAGCACGAGTCCTGTTCGAGGGATTCCCGATCGGGCGCATTGCTGGGATCCAGCCCATCGACCGCGACGCTCAACGCGTGTTCCGCGTAGACGTGGACGTGGAAAGGGGCTGGCCGATTCCCACAAACAGCAGCGCAGACATCACGACCGGTATCTTTTCTGCAGCCGAGATCGACATCGCGCGTGGAGACGCTCAGAACCTGCTGGCGCCCGGGTCCGAGATCTCAGCCGCGGCCGCCTCGGACATCTTCGCCGCCTTGAACACGACCGTGGCAAAAGTGGGACCGATCCTCGACGAACTGGGGCAATCCACCCCTGAACTGATGCAGAGCGCTCAAGAGCTCATCTCCGAATTGAACGAGTCCGCCGATCAGATCAAACAGATCCTCAATCCAGAGAACGTGCGTCGCGTCTCGAGCATCCTTGAGAACTTCGACCAGGCGACCGGCGAGATGAGCCGGCTCCTCAACGAACTCCGAATACTAGGCGAGAATACAGACATACTCCTGGGCCGACTGGACGGACTGCTGGACCGAGAAACCGGTGGGATCTCGAAAGCGATCGACGACGCGCAGTACTCACTGGCCGCTGTATCACAACGCATCGACGCAGTCACTTCAGACCTCGAGAGCACCATGCGAAATCTCAACGAGTTCAGCAGACAGTTGCGCATGAACCCCGGAGTGCTCCTCCGAGGCCGCGAGGCAACCGTCGACGGGAGTAGTTCCCAATGACCGCGGGATGGCGGCTGCTCGGCTCCGCGGTGCTGATCGTCGCCTCAGCCGGCTGCGTCGGGGGCCCGGCGCCCAGGGACCATTTCTACCGACTCGAAGTCTCGACCCCCACGCGAAGCGGGCCCACGCTTCCGGGCGTGCTGGAAGTGGCGCGCTTCACGAGTGACGATGTGCTGCGAAGGACCGCCATACTGCGCGCCGAGCCGGGCTCGCCCGAAGTGATGCCCTATGGCTACCACTTTTGGGTCAACTCTCCGACGCTGATCTTGCAGCACGCCCTCGTCGACTACCTGCGCGCCGCCGGGGCCGCCGAAACGGTCACGACCCCGCGCGCGGGAATGAATGCGGACTGGAACGTCAGCGGACAGCTGTACCGTTTCGACCATCTCCCCGGCCCCGAGCCGAAGGTGACCGTCGAAATCGAACTGGGGCTGGAAAAGGGACAACGACGCAACTCGAAGTCCGTCGTTCAGAAGATCTACCGCGCCGAGGTCTCGGCCGCGGACAAGAGTTTCCGAGCGGCAGCCGAAGCGTTCGGCAACGCGGTGGGCACAATCTTTGAGCGCTTCACGGCCGACCTTCGCGCCGCCGCGCCTTGATCCATCTGATCCGCCACGGGGAAACGCCGGGAAACGCCCGCCGTTTTCTCCAGTTTCCAGGAACTCCACTGTCGGAGCGCGGCCTCGAGCAGGCAAGACGGCTCGGTGAACGCCTCGCGTGCGAGGAGGTGAACCGAATCCTCAGCAGCGACTACGCCCGGGCAGCAGCTACCGCGGGCCAGATCGCCGCGGCCACCGGTGCACCGATCGAATACGAGCCGCTGCTGCGCGAGCGCCACTTCGGAGCGCTGCGCGGCACGCCCTACCACGAACTCCAGGTGAACCCCTTCGCACCCGACTACACGCCGCCCGACGGCGAGAGCTGGGCAATTTTCCACGCTCGGGTCGACCGTGCCTGGGAGCGGATCCTCGAGGCCGCTGCGGGGGGGCCGTTGGTCGTGGTAACGCACGGCCTGGTGGGCCTCTCGCTCGCGAGGCGTCGCCTGACGTTGCCCGCCAACCAGGCGAGCGAACTCACCGGCCTCGCCAACACTTCCCTCACCAGCGTTGAGACGACGCCGCCATTCCGGGTAACGCGCCTCAACTGCACCGCACACCTGGAGGACACCGCTGCGCCCCCGGGTGCACCTGCCTGAAGTTCAGTAGGGCGGACCGACGAACGTGAGATCGCTCTGGCCATCGAGGTGGGCGGGCAACACCACGTAATCGCCGCGAACCGCCGAATAGAAGATCGGTCCCGACACCGAGGTGTCGCCCACCGTCCAGACGTATGCCAGGCCGCTGATCACCATCCCCCCGGCGGCATAGGCCACCTTGAGCGGCGCATAGACGAGAGTGCCGACGACGGCACCGACCCCCTTGAGACCGGAATACGCAGTGCCTTCGTCACCCGCCCGGGCGCTGGCGGGACCCAGTAAGAGCGCCGACCCCAGCGCCAGGCCAGCGATGTGGGTTGCGAGACGGCCCGGCCTGCGCACCCCACGAGCGTAGGGGAGACGATGGCCAGGGGCAGCAGCGGGCACTGGCAATTTATTACTAATTAAACGTATAATTATTTTATGGCTCAGCGACAGCCGGGTATTCGCGGGCGGCGCCGGGGTCCCGGGCGACCAGCGGGCGGGCAGCGGGGCGAGGGCCGGGAGGCGCTCCTGGTCGCTGCCCAGGACCTGATGGCGGAAAAGGGCCTGCCCCGGGTCACGGTGCGTGAGGTCGCGGAGCGCGCCGGGGTTCAACCCGGCCTCGTGAACTATTACTTCGGCGGCAAAGAGGGGCTGCTGCGCGCCGTCGTGGCCCACGTGGCCAACCGCACGCTCGAGCGAGCCTCGAGCGCCCTCGCCCATGAGGGAAGCGCCGAAGACCGGCTTCGAGCAATGCTGCGCGCGGTGATCGTCGGAATGACCGAGGACCCCTACGGGCCGCGACTGATCGCCGAGCAGGTGCTCTTCGGCCGCGAGGAGGTGATCGACGAGTTCGCCGACCGCTTCGCGCGGCGCAACCTTTCGCTCATCCAGGACCTGATCGAGGGCGGGCGCAAGGACGGAAGCTTTCGAGAACTCGATCCGCTCTTCCTGGTACCGGGCGTCCTCGGCGGTGCGATTTTCTTTTTCCTCGCCGCTCCCATGCTTCGGCGACTCTTCGGCATCGAGGAGATCACCCCTGACCTGGCGGAGCGCTTCGCCGACCACTACGTGGATGTCGTGCTTCACGGCATCACGGAAACCCCTGAAAAAGAACGATGAGAGAACGAATCGAGCACGCCCTCGAGTGCTGGGGAAAATTTGCCTACCGACGGGCGGGTTGGGTACTCGCCGTATCGATCCTCGTGGTTGCGGCGCTGGCGACACAGCTCCCAAAAATCGCGTTCGACACCTCGACAGAGGGATTCTTCACCAAAGACGACCCGATCCGCATCGCGTACGACGCGTTCCGCGAACGTTTCGGAAGCGACACGCTGACCCTCATCGCGGTACGTCCCCCCGACGTCTTCGACCTGGGCTTCCTCGAAAAGCTCCGCGCCTTCCACGAGGCGCTCGAAGACGAGGTGCCGCTTGTCGTCGAGGTGACGAGCCTCATCAACGCACGCGAGACCCGGGGCGAGGCTGACGAACTCATCGTGGGGGAACTGCTCGAGGACTGGCCCACCAGCGAAGCGGATCTGGCCCAGTTGAAGCAGCGCGTGATGGCAAACCCGCTCTACGTGGACCAACTCGTCTCGCGCAACGCCGGGGTCACGACCGTGGTGATCGAGAGCGAGGTCTATTCCCGCCTGGGGACCGATGAAGGCTTCGACGACTTCGACGACGAGCCGGACGGGACCGAAGAGGAGCCCGCCTTCCTGACCGGCGAAGAGATCGAGTCCATCGTGACCACCATCTTCGACGTGGCCGCTCGGCACCGAGCACCGGACTTCGAGCTCTACGTGACGGGCACGCTGGTCATGACCCACGAAATGCAGAGGGAGATGCGCTCGGACATGGCGCGCTTCACGGGGCTCGCCCTCGCGATGATTGCCTTCTTCCTGGGAGTGCTCTTCCGCCGCGTCGCGGGCGTCGTGTTGCCGATCGTGACGGTGCTGCTCTCCGTGCTCGCAACCGCGTCGGTGATGGTCATCGCGGGGATCCCGCTCACGCTGACCACCCAGATCCTTCCCTCCTTTCTGCTGGCGGTGGGGGTGGGGGGCTCGGTCCATATCCTCGCGATCTTCTACCAGGCGCGCCGCCGCGGGGAGTCGAAGGAAGACTCGATCGCCTTTGCCATGGGCCACTCCGGTCTCGCCGTCGCCATGACGAGCTTCACCACCGCGGGCGGACTCGTGTCGTTTGCCGCCGCCGACCTCCAGCCCATCGCGCACTTCGGATACATCGCTCCCGCGGGAATCATGGTCGCGCTGCTACTCACCCTGGGTCTGCTGCCAGCACTCATCGCATTTTTTCCCATGCGTTCCGAGCAAGCAATCGATCCAAGCCGTTCCGCCTTCACGCAGCGCCTCGTCGTGCGCGTGGGGGCCTTTGCGACGCGACACGCCTGGGCGACGGTCGCCGTCTGGGGTGCCCTTCTCTGCGTGGCCTTGCTCGGGATGACGTTTCTCCGGCTCTCGCACGCCCCTTTCGCGTGGTTTCCAGAAGACCACCCGACTCGCATCGCCTCCGACCTGGTCAACGACGAAATGAATGGCGCGCTCTTCATCGAGTTCCTCGTGGACTCGGGCCGTGAGAACGGTGTGCACGATCCGGACCTGCTGCTACGCCTCGACGACATCCATGAGCGCGCTTCGAACACCCGGGTGCACGACATGTACGTGGGAAAGACGCTGTCCGTGGTAGACGTGGTGAAGGAAATCCACCAGGCGCTGAACGAGAACCAATCCGCCTACCACGCGGTTCCCGGAGATCCGCAACTCGTGGCCCAGGAGCTGCTGCTCTTCGAGAACTCGGGCTCGGACGACCTCGAAAACGTCGTCGATCCCAGCTTCCAGGTCGCGCGGGTGACGATGAAGCTCCCCTTCCTCGACGCGGTGAACTTCCCGCCGCTCTACGACATCCTGCGCGCGGAGGTCACCGCCGCGCTCGGCGACCGGGCGGAGTTCACGCTGACGGGCCTCGGCGTCCTGGCCGGCGAGACGATCGTCGCGGTCATGCACAGCATGCTCCGCAGCTACGCGATTGCGCTGGCCGTGATCTGCCCGCTGCTGGTGCTCCTGATCGGAAACCTGCGCCTGGGCCTGGTGGCCGTGATCCCCAACCTGGCCCCGATCATCCTCGTGCTGGGCCTGATGGGATGGACCGGGGTGCCCCTCGACATGCTGACCATGCTGATCGGCAGCATTGCAATCGGACTGGCCGTGGACGACACCATCCACTTCATGCACAACTTCCGGCGCTACTACGCGCAGAGCGGCAACGTGGACACCGCCGTCCGGGAGACGCTCAGCACCACCGGCCAGGCCCTGCTCTTCACCTCGCTCGTGCTCTCGAGCGGCTTTTTCCTGTACTGGTTCGCAACGTTGCTGATACTCCACAACTTCGGCCTTCTGACCGCCTTCACCATCATCGCCGCCTTCCTGGCCGATATACTGCTCGCTCCGGCGCTGATGGTGCTGGTGACGCGCAGCGCCGCCACATCCACCGTGCCCGTTTCGATGGAGGCCTCCCCATGATCCGTATATTTTTTCTCAGCTTCGCGGCATTGTGCATCGCCGTCCCGGCCAGTGGGGCCGAAGACGAGGACAACGCGCCCCCGACCGGCCGCGAGATCATGGAACTGGTCGACAAGCGGGACGACGGCGACATGTCCATCCAGGACATGCGGATGATCCTGATCGACAAGGGCGGCGGCCAGCGCAAGCGCAAGATCCACTCATGGCGCATGGACCACGGCGAGAATACCCGGTCGATCATGTTCTTCGTCGAGCCGGCGGACGTGAAGGACACCGGGTTCCTGACCTATGACTTCGACGACGTCGATCGCGACGACGACCAATGGCTATTCCTCCCCGCCCTCAAGAAGACCAAGCGCATCGCATCCGGAGACAAGAGTGGCAGCTTCATGGGTTCCGACTTCAGCTACGCCGATATGACCGATCGGAACCTCGACAACTACGACTACAAGCTTCTCAAAGAGATGGAGCTCGACGGCGTCGGAGTCTGGGTCGTAGAGGCGGTCCCGAACACGAAGAAGGAGATCGATGAAACCGGCTACACCCGCCAGATCGTCTTCGTCCGCAAGGACAACCACGTGGCCGTGCGCTCCAAGAGCTGGCTCAAGAAGGGTGGGCGCAACAAGTACTTCGATGTGAAGAAGCTCGAGTTGATCGACGGCATCTGGACTCCCACCGAGATGCACATGACCACGAAAAAGGGCAAGAAGACCCTTCACAAGACGATCCTCAGCAGCGAAAACGTAAAATACAACCAACACATGGACGAGGACACGTTCTCGGTGCGTCAGCTCGAGAAGGGCCTCTAGGCAGCGGGGGAGCCCGCACGCGTGTCTTCCAACCGCCTTTGGAGGCAGGCTCCGAGTGCAGTCGCCGCGCTGTTGATCTCGGTGTCTGCAAACGCCGACGACTTCGACGATCTCGACGGATTCGGGGAAGACGAAGACGAGTTCTCCATTGACCTGGAAGAAGCACTCGGCCCGCAGGACGGGGAACCCGAAGCGCCTCGCTGGTGGGACCTGGACGGAAGTGTCGCGATCAGCAGTTCCATCAACTTTCTCCCCCACGACTCCGCCACCGGCACCAACTACACCGGACTCTCGCGGCTGCGCACGCGCCTCAACCTGGAACTCGACATCGACCTGCCGTACGAGTGGAAACTGCGCGTCGATCCCTACATCTGGTACGACTTCTCCTACCTGATCCACGGTCTTTCGAACTACACCTCCCAGGTGCGCGAGGAATACGAATGGGAGGGTGACTTCCAGGATGCCTGGATTCAGGGACCGCTTTTCGAAGACGTCGATCTGAAGATCGGCCGGCAAGTCGTCAATTGGGGGCGCTCCGATTCGCTTCGGGTCCTCGACGTGCTCAACCCTCTGGACAATCGCACACCTGCCCGGGCCGACATCGAGGACCTGCGCTGGGCCGTGGGTATGGCGAAACTCGATTGGTACATCGGAAGTCACTGGACCGTCACGGCCATCGCGATTCCCGAGATCCGGGTCGACACGCTCCCGGAGGTCGGAAGCGACTTCTATCCGTTGCCCGATGCGGGTCCGCCGAAATTCAAGCCGAAATCGTTCAAAAACTGGGAGGCCGCGGCGGCGGTCCGCGGCATCTTCGAGGGCTGGGACATCTCCGCGAACTTCGCTTACGTCTTCGAGGACATCCCCCGCATGGAACTGACACCGGGGCCACCGAACCCCTGCACCGATGAGTTTCCGATGCCCGGGATCCAGATCTACGACCGCCTGACGCTGGCCGGCGCCGGCGGAAACTACACGTTCGGTTCCTGGCTCTTGAAGGCCGAAGCCGCCTGGACCGGCGGCTTCAAGTTCATGTGCGCCGACGGCAAGAAGTCGCGCTTCGACGGAATGGGAGGGGTCGAATATTACGGATTCACGGATACGACACTCGTCCTGGAAGTTTCAGAACGCCACATCTTCGGTTACGACGAGGTGGTCTTTGGCTTCTCGACTTTCGAACGCGAAGATTCCGTTATCTACGCCTTCCGCTATTCGGCGGACTGGTTCAATACCCGCCTCTCGACCACGCTGCTCGCGCTCATCCACGGCTGGAAGGCCCAGGACGGCGCCGTCATTCGCCTGCAGGGAGATTACGCGCTCCGCGATGGCCTGGTCCTGACGCTGGGCGCGTTGATCTTCCAGGAGGGCGACCTGCCGCCGCTCGACACCTGGGGCCGCAACGACCGGATCTTCATCGACCTCAAGTGGTCGTTCTGAAGCGCGGCGACGCCACGCGGCTCGTGTTCAGTACTTGCCGCCGAGCTTCGTGTGGTCCCAGGAAACGATCTTGTCCGGACGCGTATGGAGCAACACACGCTTGCTCGCCGTGGCTTCGATCACCGCGTACATCTTTTCGCGTGCCGTCGGGTCGCTGGCCGCATCTCCCCCAGTGATGTCTACCAGCGTGTCCTGCACGGTGCGCAAGTCGTCTACGATCTCGCAGCGGCCGTAGATCACCACGCCGCGAAGCTCGGTGTACTCGGCGCCGTCCTCGCAGAGCAGCGTGACCTTGGGATCGCGCTCTATGTTCTTCACCTTCTGGCTCTTTCGAAAAGTCGACATCCTCACGCCCCCATCGTCATCGAGAGCAAACCACATGGGCATCGGGTGAGGATGGCCACCAACACCATTCGACACGATCGTCAGCGTTTTGTGACTCTTCAGAAAGGCTGCTCTTTCCTCGTCAGTCATACGAATCAAATCACGGCGGCTCGGCATGTCATCTCCCTCAGTCCGGGTATTCGACGCGGACGTTGCGACTCACGCACACGGACTGGCACGTGAGAATCCATCCCTCTTCCAGGAGATCTGGAGTAAGGCAAT
>MPLZ02162440.1_pt1 | contig 113044 bp, 92 predicted proteins | sample 1617311 | NCBI WGS metagenome assembly MPLZ02 (sample SAMN05944806, study PRJNA350692) | marine metagenome | biome: marine; feature: ODZ; material: water; isolation source: 160 m water sample filtered on 0.2 um supor filter | place: Pacific Ocean | collected 2012-04-08 | depth 160m m | reverse complement strand
TCGGGGCACGGGGCTCAGTCTAAGTACATATCGGCAGGATGCGGCCGGAACGCCTCAGCGGCCAGCATCGCGGCGGCACCCTGAGCGAAGACACGCCTGCCACGTCTGTGAAGGAGCAGTAGCGTCATGCGGATTCTGAGACATCGTTTTCTGATCGGTCTTCCGGCCTTCGTGCTGGCTGCGGCCACGGCCGGTGCTCAAACCACCGATAGCGGCATCACCGATCTCCTCGCCCAGGCCACGGCCAGACTGAACGCCATTCAGACTCCGGGCACCGGTCCCAATGCCGACCTGACCCTGGAAGATGCGATTGCGCGCGCGCTCGAGCGGAACCTCGACATCGCGGTGGAACGCTTGAACCCACAAGTCATCGACCTGTCGCTGGCCCAGCAGCTGTCCGTGTATCGACCCACCCTGAGCTCGACCTTCGGCAACAACTCGCGCACAAACCCGTCGTCGACGCAGCTCGACGGTGGCGAGGCGGTGGTCAGCGACACGTCTACTTTCAACGGCGGAATCGACCAGGCAATCCAGTGGGGCGGTGGCAGCTACCAGGTCAACTTCAACAACAACCGAACGGCGACGAACAACCTTTTTTCGAGCTTCAACCCGAGTTACCGGTCGACGTTCCAGGCCTCCTATACGCAGCCACTCCTCCGCGGCTTCAGCATCGATTCGAACCGGCAGCAAATCCAGGTCACACGGATCAACCGGGACATCGCCGACATCGACCTGCGGCAGACGATGACCAACACGGTGTCCTCTGTCCGAAATGCCTACTGGGACCTGGTCTACGCGAACCAGACGCTGGCAGTGCAGCAACAGGCGCTCGAGCTGGCCGAGAGCCTCGTGCGTGACAACCAGGCGCGGGTGGAAATCGGCACGCTGGCCCCGCTCGAGATCGTGCAGGCCCAGTCGGAAGCAGCAGCACGCCGCCAGACACTTGCGCAGGCGCAGCAAAACCTCGCAACCACCGAGCTCGTCTTGAAGCAGCTCATCGTCGGCGGCACCGACGACGAGTTCTGGACCGCGACCCTGAATCCGGTCGACCTGCCGACACTCGACCCGGAGCCGATCGACCTCCAGGCAGTGATTCGTGCAGCCCTCGACGAACGGACCGATCTGGCCCGCTCGCGGCGACAGCTCGACATCAACAACGTCAACTTGTCATCGATGCGCAACAACACCTTGCCGTCGGTGGACCTCGTCGGGAGCTATCAGCTCCAGGGCCAGGGCGGCACGCGTTTCGAGCGGTCGGGGCTGGGCGGCGGGATAATTGGAACGCCGATCCCGGGTGGCATCACCGACGCCTTCAACCAGCTGTTCGACGCCGCGTTTCCGGTGTGGAGCCTGCAGCTCAACGTGAGCTACCCACTCGGCCAAAGCGCGGCCGACGCGGCCTATGCGCGGGCGCGCATCCAGGTGCAGCAGGTCCAGGCGCAGCTACGGCAGCTCGAGCTTCAAGTTGCCACCGAGGTCACCACCGCCGTGGTACAGGTCCAGGCCATCGAACGCCGCATCGAGGCCGCCATCGCGGCGCGGGAACTGGCGCAGGAGCAAATGGCGGCCGAGCAGAGCCGGTTCGAAGCTGGATTGTCGACGCAGTTCTTCGTGGTGCAGGCCCAGCGAGACCTGGCGACCGCGCAGGACACCGAGCTCCGCGCCATACTCGACCAACAAAAGGCGCTCGTCGAACTCGACCGCGTGCAGCGGACGTCGCTGTCGGGCGCCGGAATTTCCATCGTCCAGTGATTGTTCAGTCAGTGCCCAGAAGCGATTGTCGGATCGAGCACGACACAGGAAGTCATGTGTAACAAACAACGACGTCAGGCCGGGATAATCCGGCCGGTCGGGTCACGAACACACTGAGGGTTACACCCCATGAAAAAGGCGCTTTTCGTCCTCATCATCATCGGTGCCGGCATCACGGCCTATGGCTACCTTGGCTTCCGAACCACCGAGTTCATCCCCGAGGTGAGCACCGTTCCGCTGAACAGGGGCGCTGTCGTCGATACCGTCGGGGCCACCGGCGCGCTCGAGGCGGTGACGACCGTCCAGGTCGGCAGCCAGGTCTCCGGCATCATCGAAGAGCTCAACGCCGATTACAACTCGATCGTCCGCGAGGGGGACGTGATCGCACGACTCGAGCCATCGCTTTTCGAGACCCAAATCGAGCAGGCGCGGGCGAATCTAGCGCGCTCCGAAGCAGACGTGGAGCGGTTGGCTGTGACGCTCGAAGACGCGAACACGCAGCTGGCGCGGTCGGAAGACCTCGCGGCGCGCGAACTGATCTCGGCGACTGAGCTCGAGGCGGCGCAGGTGGCGGTGCGCTCGGCAGCAGCCCAGCTCAAGTCGTCCGAAGCCAGCGTCATTCAGTCGGCAGCTTCCCTCAACCAGAACGAGGTAAACCTTGGCCACACGGTGATCACCGCGCCGATCGACGGCATCGTCATCGCCCGCCAGGTGGACGCCGGGCAGACGGTCGCCGCCGGCATGTCGGCACCCGAACTCTTCATTATCGCCGCCGACCTGACCAAGATGCAGGTGATCGCCAACATCGACGAATCGGATGTCGGCCGCATTCGCCCGGGTCAGCCGGTCACCTTCACGGTCGACGCCTACGCGGCCGAGGTATTCACCGGCACCGTCTCGCAGATCCGACTCGAGCCGGTCGTGCTGCAGAACGTCGTGACCTACGCCACCGTCATCGACGTGCCGAACAACGAGCTCAAGCTGAAGCCCGGGATGACGGCCACCGTAACACTGGAGATCGCACGAAGCGAGAACATCCTCCGGGTCCCGAACTCGGCGCTGCGCTTCCGACCGACGCCGGAGATGTTCGCCGTCATGAACCAGCCGGTGCCGGAAATCCTCCAGCGGCAGGGCGGCGGTGGCGGGGACCGGGCGCAAGGCTCTGGCGGGCGTCCGGGCGGCAGTCAGGGCGGCGGATTCGGCGGCGACATGAGCGACGCCGACCGCCAGGCGATGCGCGAGCGGATGCAGAACATGACACCCGAGCAACGCGCCGACTTCTTTGCCGCTCGTGGCGGTGGTCGAGGGGGGGGTCGGGCCGGATTCGGTGGCCGCGGCGGCGGTGGCGGGGCTCGCCGGAGTGCCAGCCAGAGTGCCGCCTCGGCGGTTCCAACCGTTGACCGAGGCGCGACGACCATCGATGCGCTCTTTGCACCACTCGAAATCAACGAAACCAACGGCACCGTCTGGGTCCTCGATGGTGACCAGCTCCGACCGGTCGAGGTTCGACTGGGCGTGACCGACGGCACCGCAACCGAGCTGTTGTCCGTGCGAGGCGGCGCCCCTCCGCGCCGGCAGGCACCGGATCCGGAGATCGCCGATCTGCGCCAGCAGATCGAGGCTCTCGACGAGGGTCCGGCCCGTGAGAACCTTGCGCAATTGCTCGCCCGGCTCGAGGCGACTGCCGACCGAGCGGTACCGGAGGCGCCTCAGTCCCAGATGGCGTCGACCCTGAGCGATGGCGATCGGCTGGTCACCGGTGTGACCACACCGGACAACGGGTCTACCGGCGGCGCCTCCGGTGGCGGCGGGTCGCCGCTGATGCCGCAGTTCGGGCGTGGCCGGCGACGCTAACCATGGCGACCAACATCTCCGTCACAGACCTGACAAAAGTCTACGACCTGGGCGAGATCCAGGTACGGGCGCTGCGGGGTGTCACGGTCGACATCCTGGAGGGCGAATTCGTCGCCGTCATCGGGCCGTCTGGCTCCGGCAAGTCGACGTTCATGCACATCCTGGGATGCCTCGACCGACCGAGCAGCGGTCGCTACATCCTGGACGACCATGACGTGTCCAAACTCTCGAAGAATGAGCTCGCCGCCGTGCGCAACAAGAAGATCGGGTTCGTCTTCCAGGGCTTCAATCTGCTGTCACGGACGACAGCAATCGACAATGTGGAGCTCCCGTTGCTCTACAACGGCAACGGCATGCGCGGCAAGGAACGACACCGACGGGCCGAAGAGGCGCTTGCCTCGGTCGGTCTCAGCGACCGCGCCCGTCATCATCCCAATCAGCTCTCCGGTGGGCAGCAGCAGCGGGTCGCCATCGCGCGGGCGCTCATCAATCGTCCCGCCATTCTGCTGGCCGACGAACCGACCGGCAACCTCGACACGCGCACCAGCATCGAGGTGATGGATATTTTTCAGAAGCTCAACACCGATCGCGGTATCACGGTCCTCCTGATTACTCACGAACACGAAATCGCCGAATACGGCACGCGGATCATCACGTTTCGCGACGGCAAGATTGTCGGCGACAAACCCAACACCGTCCGACGGATGGCCAGTGACGAGCTCTCCGCTCTGCCACCCGAAGATGACTCGGAGGCAGCTGACGACCGGCCCTCATCCGTCGATTCGCCGCCGCCACCCGGTTCACCGCTCGAGACCCTTGACCTGGATCTGGACCTTGACCGCGATCCGACATAAGAGACGGAGCACCTAGCCATGTCCCTGTTCATGATCTTTCGCGTCGCCCTCAAGGCGCTTGGCCGTAACAAGATGCGCACCGCCTTGACGATGCTCGGGATGATTATCGGTGTCGCCGCCGTCATCACGATGGTCGCGCTGGGCAACGGCGCGCAGCAGCAAATCGAGGAGCAGGTCCAATCGGGCGGCACCAACTTGATCATGATCCGCGCCGGCAATTACCGCCGGGGCGGCGTCAGTAGCGGCATGGGAACGTCCCCACGTCTGAAAGCGAAGGATGTCGCCGCGCTACGCGAACAAGTTCCGGGCGCGCAATATCTGACGGCCAGTGTCGGCACGCGCGACCAGGTCATCGCTGCCGGGCAGAACTGGCAGACGCGCATTGAAGGCTGCGACATCGAGCTGCCGCTGATCCGGTACTGGGACGTCGATCTCGGGACCTTTTTTACCACGACCGATGTCAACAGCGCCGCCAAGGTGGCGGTGCTTGGTTCGGTGGTGCGCGACAACCTGTTCGGTGAGGGAAGCGACCCAGTAGGCCAGACAATTCGCATCCGGAACCAGTCGTTCAAGGTCGTCGGCGTGATGACCACGAAGGGTTCTGGAGGTTTCGGCGAGGACCAGGACGACACGATTTTCGCACCCTACACGACGGTGCAGCGCAAGCTCCGTGGGCGGGACGGCACCAACATTTCAGGCATCACGATCTCGGCACGCGATGCGGACCGGATGGAGCAAACGACCGCGCAGATCGAGGAGGTGCTCCGCGCCCAGCACGAGCTGATCCCGGGGCAGGATAACGATTTCATGGTGCGCACGCAGGACGACATGATGAGCATGATGACCAGTACCACCCAGACGATGACCATGTTCACCCTGGCGATCGCCGTGGTGTCGCTCATCGTTGGCGGTATCGGCATCATGAACATCATGCTGGTGTCGGTGACCGAACGCACGCGCGAGATCGGCCTGCGGATGGCGGTCGGCGCCAAGGGACAGGACGTGCTGTGGCAGTTTCTCGTCGAGGCGATGGCGATCAGCCTCGTGGGCGGACTGATCGGTGTCGGGCTGGGGTTCGGCATCTCACAGGGCCTCACCCAGTTCCTCGCATGGCCGACCAGCGTGCCGGCTGACGCCGTTGCCGTGTCGGTCGGCTTCGCCGCCGTCATCGGTATCGTCTTTGGCTTCTATCCCGCCTGGAAGGGCGCCCAGCTCGACCCGATCGAATCGCTCCGCTTCGAATAGCCTCGCGAGCGCAGACACCGGATGCCGCCGCGAGACCGGCGTCCTCAGGGTCCGCGCAAGAATATGTGCTCGTTTTGGGGTGTCGAGGCGCCCGGCTGGCAAGGCGCGACAAGGGAAAACACGGCAGTATGTGACCGAGAAGCAACGCCGCCAGACGGGATCCATCGGCGGCCAACAAATGGGAAGTTATTCTTGCGCGGGCCCTCGGCCGAGGAGACTGTCTATGAAACGCATGATGGTGATGGTGGCGGTCGCAGTGTTGCTTGGCGCACCCTCGCTGGGCGTGTTGGCGCAGGGAACCGACTTTTCGGGCACCTGGAACCTCGACCGCGACAGCAGCGAGCTCCCGCAAGGTCGCGGGGGTGGACGGGGCAGGGGTGGACGAGGCGGCGGTGGCGGCCGTGGCCGCGGCGGATTCGGTGGCTTGATGGCCGACACGCTTGTCATCAGCCAGAGCGCATCTACGGTAACTGTCGAGCAACAGATCGGCGATCAGAGCCAGACGATTGAGTATGCGCTCGACGGCAGCGAAACGAGTGTTGCGCAGGGGCGGGGCACGCTAACGGTGACCGCCAGCTGGGATGGCGCGGCGCTGGTCACGGAAGGCACCCAGAGCATCGAGACCGGTCGCGGAAATTTCACGCTCGACATCACCGAGCGACGGACACTGAGCTCGGACGGCCAAACACTGACCATCGAGGCGACCCGCAGCACACCCAGAGGCGACCAGAGCTTCAGGCTGGTGTATCAGAAGGCAGGATAGTGGTCCCGCCTTCCGGACGGAAGGCGGGACGTCTCGCCGGACGGAACTCGGGCCATCTGAGCCGAGCCCCGTTGCCATCGTCGGGTCTGCTACTGTGCCCGCTTGGCGGTCCAGTCTCCCCCGCCGTAACCGCCAAAGTCGGCGCTGCCCGTCATCTCGTCACCATCGACGGTGCCACTCATACTGATTTCGAGGAACTGCCCCCCCGCATCGATCTCGAGGGACCATTCGAGCTTGTTCCCCGAGATGGTTCCCTCGAATTCGAGCGCACCCTGTTCGCCGTCGATCGTCCCCATCAGCTTTTCGCCATCCTGCTGCAACTCGAGGGTTGCGGACTGCGAACCCTGGTCGGTGTTGAACATCATGTTCCACCGCCCGGCAACACTGGTCTGCGCCGTCACCGCCACGCCGAGGGAAATCACGAACCCAATCAGCACGATCAGCCGATTTCTCATCTCATCGTCTCCTTCCCCTCTTCAGGGGAAACCGCCCGCGGGCACTCGGTGGACGCCCCTGGAACCTGACCTCCAGGTCCCGAGTCCAGCCAGTCCCGACGCGCACTCAGCATCTCGAACAACTCGCCTACCGACCTGCCGGTCACCGGATCTACCAGCCCTGGCGCGATCTCCGCCATCGGGCCAAGCACAAATGCGCGCGACCGGAATCGTGGATGAGGCAGTGTGAGCCTCAACGACTCGACGGTTAGGTCCCCGACGAGCACGAGGTCGAGGTCGAGCGTGCGCGGTGCGCCTGGGCGGTGTCGCGTACGCCCCCGCTCCTGCTCGATCGCCAGCAGCGTGGCCAGCAGCTGCTCGGGCGTCTCCAGCGTCGTCCCGACCAGCGCCCCGTTCAGAAACAGAGGATCGGCGGCACCGTGCTCTGGAACCGTCTCGATCAAGGTCGAGACAACCACGTCGGAGAGCAGCGTGCCAAGCCGCTCAACCGCATACCCAACGTGCGACATCCGGTCGCCCACATTGCTCCCGAGCGCAACCGCCGCCCGCCGCTCTCGTCGGTCCATCGCCGCTGCTCCGCGTGCGCCGAACCGGGCCCCAGAGCTCCAAGCTCACCGCGCGCTCTGCTTCTCTTTACAGGTGATACATACGCGTGTCCAGGGGATCGCATTCAGCCGCGCCGCGGCCACCGGCTCCCCGCAGTCCCGACAGACCCCGTAGATTCCCTGTTCGATACGACCAAGTGCCTCTTCGATCGCCTGCAGAATCTTGGCGTCGGTCTGCTTCAGCTTGAGCTGAATGTGCACCTCGTTGTTGCCCGTCGCCTGATCGGCCAAATCCCCCTGTCGACTGCTGGTGCCCTCAGTTGTCTGGATTGGCTTGGCACCGGCGCCGGCCGCCAGAATCTCCGAGCGCTTGTGCAACAGCGCGTCCCTGTAGCGTGCCACGTCCATCGAGACTCCCCTTCAACCGGCAAAACGTTGATCATACCAGATCGACGCCCTACTCTTCACTCGGCTCGGAGAGTGCTAAGCGGCTTCTTCCTCAATACGTCGAGACTTGCGACCACACCCACCACACCGACGACGAGCGCCGTCACCACCAACCCCACGATATTCGTCAACGGCGCCGGATTCCAGGTGATCTCCAAAAGGAACCGTGTCAGGCCCCACGTCAGCGCCAGGGCGCCCGCCGAGCCGACCAGGCCGGCCAACGTGCCCAGCGTGCCGTACTCGAACACCAGCATCAGGACGATGGTCCGGGTCGTCGCACCCAGCGTCTTGAAGATGGCCGTCTCGTAGAGACGTTGAAATTTCGTCATCGCGACCGAGCCGACGAGGATGAGGACACCACTGAGCAGCGCGATACCTCCCACAATCGTGATGGCGACCGTCACATAGTCGAGAATCCGTCGGACCGTTGCAATCACCTCGAGGCCGTCTATGATCGACACATTGGGAAACCCGGCGACCAGGTCCCGCTGCAGCCGGGCGCGCGCCACGGTCTCCGCCGGCCCCTGCATGAACGCAATGAAACTGTGGGGCGCCTGCTCGAGCACACCGGGCCGAAACAGAAACATGAACCCGCCGCTCCGCGAGTCGTCCCACTCGACCGTGCGGACACTCGAGACGGAGGCCAGCACCTCCCGGCCCAGAATGTCGAACCGTATCGTGTCACCGACCTCCAGGTCCAGGCGGTCTCGCACGCTCGACTCGACCGATACTTCGGCGCGGCCAGACGCACTCGGCTCCCAGAAGGTGCCCGCCACGATCCGTTCGTTTGCCTCGAGGTGATCCCGGTAGGTAACCGTGAATTCGCGTCCGACGCCGCGCCGCCGTACCTCACGAGCGCTCTCGAGCGTGGTCCGTTGCCCGGTCACACCGGTCACCCGGGCGCGCAACACCGGCAGGAGATCGGGCACCACTCCAACGCGCTCGTCGAGCAGGGCACTGACGCCGTCGACCTGGTCCCGCTGGATGTCAATGAGAAACATGTCGGGCGTGTCGTCGCCAATCTCGAGCGCAAACGCACCGAGCAAATTCGCCTGAACCGCATGAATCCCGATGATGAAGAAGCTCCCCAGTCCGACGGCCAACAAGACCACCCGTGTCTGGTTTCCCGGTCGAGCCAGGTTGAGCACGGCGTGCCGCACCGCGAACCGCGCCTCCTGCCCCAGCGGCTGAATCGCCTTGACCAGCCCCAGCCCCACCAGGTGCAGGACGAACGCCACGACCGCGAACCCGCCACACACCCAGAACCCGGCCTCCCACGACGCCGCCTGCCAGCTCGCCAGGACGACGAGGCCGACCGTGAGCAACGCGACCGCCGCGATCTGAACCCAGTCCCGCACCGGGTTCGTGACGATGCCCCAACGCAGCAGCGCCAGCGGCTTGATAGATCGCATCTCGAGCAGTGGACCCAGTGCGAACAGCAGCGACACGACGACCCCGACACCGACCCCTTGCGCCACTGCCGACACGGTCAGGCCATAGGACAGATCACCCAGCCCGGCCGCCGTAGCCGCCTGACCGACGAGTGACGCCGGAATCGCCGCCAGCGCGCCACCCGCCAGTGCGACACCCAGCAAGGATCCCCCCAGCCCCAACGCCACGACCTGCACCACGTAGATGGCCAGCACCTGTCGGCTCGTCGCGCCGAGACACTTCAGAATGGCGACACTCCGGATCCGCTGCTGGACGAAGACCCGGGTCACGCTCCAGACTCCGATGCCTCCTAGAATCACGACCACGAAGCCGATCAAGCTCAGGTAGTTCTCGGCCCGCAGCATGTTTGCGGCAATCCGGTCTTCGGTCCGCCGGTAGGACCGAACCCGGATGAACAGGTCGCGCAAGGGTTCCCGAAGCCGTTCGACCAGCGGCTCGATGCGCGCCTCCGGGATCCGAAGCAACAGTTGCCAATCCGCGCGCGTGCCGAAGCCAAGGAGGCCCGTGGCCAGCAAATCGTCATGGTCGACGAGCACGCGCGGGCCAAAGCTGAATGCGCCGAGCTGCCCGCCGGCCTCGCGCAGAATGACGCCCCGAATCTCGAACGTCCCCTCACCGATGATGATCTCCTCGCCGACCGTCACATCGAGCTGAGTGAGCAGCTCCGGGCGCACCAGCGCGCCACCACCGGCCAGGAGGTCGTGTCGATAGGGCACGGCACCCTGCAGCACGAATTCGCCATAGAAGGGAAACGCCGCCTCCACACCGCGCAGCTCGACGACCTTCGCGACCGTCTTGGTCTCGTCCGCCGGTCGCGCCATCGTGGCGGTCTCGATCGACGAGGTCCGGGCGAGATCCGGTTCGCTGGCCAGCGCCTCGTCGATGACCGCCCGCGCCTCGTCGGACCATGGCTGCTCGGATGTGATGAGAATGTCGGCGGCCGTCAACGCGCGGGTCTCGGCCGTCATCGCGGCGCCGACGCTCTGGATGACGGAGCGCAATGCGACGATGGCGCCGACACCAACTGCGACGCACAGAAAGAAGAAGGCGAGCCGTCGCCAGGAGGCGCGCAACTCGCGGCCGGCCATGCGCAGCACGAACGTCACATGGCCACCCCTGGCGCGGGATCAGCGCTCACGCGCTCGGTCTTGCCGTCCCGCATCCGCAGCATGACATCGGCCGACGCGGCCAGCTCTGCATCGTGCGTCACAAGTACCACCGTCGTGTCGCGTGCGGCGTTCACATTGTGAAGCAGCTCAACGATGTGACCGCCGTTGGCACTATCGAGGTTGCCGGTCGGCTCGTCCGCCAGGAGGATTGGTGGTTCGTTTGCGAGCGCACGGGCAATTGCCACACGCTGCTGCTCACCACCCGAGAGCTGGGCCGGGTAGTGATGGGCCCGCTCCGCGAGACCGACCTCGGAGAGCAGCGCCGTCGCGCGAGTGCGCGCCCCGGCCGCCCCGGCGATCTCGAGCGGCACCAACACGTTCTCGAATGCGGTCAGCGAGGGCACCAGATGAAAGAACTGGAAGACGAAGCCGATCTTCTCGCCCCGAAGGCGAGCCAGCGAATCCTCATCCAGGGTGGTGATCTCCACCCCATCGATGACGATCTCCCCTGTCGTGGGCAGATCCAACCCGGCGATCAGCCCCAGGAGCGTCGACTTGCCGCTCCCGGAGGGCCCGACGATCGAGACGTATTGCCCTGAGGCAATGGAGAGCTCGATCGGCTGGACGATGGTCAGCGGCTCGGTGCCGCTGATGACGGTCTTCGACACGTTATGCAGTTCGATCATGCGCTGGAATCGACGGGCCTGTGGAGTGAGTTCTACTGGCTCGCCGCCGTGAGAACAGGACCGAGCGGCTTGAGCGCCTCGCGCACCCGCACGGCCACGATCGCGGCGCCCGCAGCATTGGGGTGGATTCCGTCCGCCTGGTTGAGCGCCGGATCGCCCGCCACGCCATCGAGCAGAAACGGCATAAATGCCACGTCGTGTTCCCGGGCCAGTTCTTGGAACACGCCACGAAACTGAGCCGTATAGGTGACGCCGAAGTTCGGCGGCGCCTCCATGCCGGCCAAGAGCACGGCAATGCCACGGCTCCTAGCCAAAGAGACGATGTCGGCGAGGTTTTGTTTCATCTGGTCGATCGGCAGCCCGCGCAGACCATCGTTTCCGCCCAAGGCTACGATCACAGCCCGCACGTCGCCTTCGAGCGCCCACTCCGCCCGCCGCAGTCCGGCCGCCGTGGTATCACCGGAGACCCCGGCGTTGATCACGGTCAGGTCGAGGCCCTCCGTCCGGAGCTGCCGCTCCAGGAGTGCGGGATATGCCTGGTCGGTCTCGAGTCCGAGGCCCGCTGTCAGGCTGTCGCCGAGCGCCACGAGCAAGGGACCAAGGTCTCGGATCGGGGACGGCGCGGACGCCGCAACTGTGGGACCCTGCGTCGCCCGCTCAACCGGCTGCGTCGAGCCGGCACCGGCACCGCAGCCAGTCAGCGCGGCGCCCAAGACGATCGCGGCGGCGCCACCCAGCTTCCGCCCTCTCTGCGACAGCATCCTCACTATTATGCAACAGGGATCCCGGACGACCCGGTCCCGGCAACCCCGCCCTCGCCTGCTGCCACGGCGGTCATGCCCCAGCTCCGCCCACCCGACGCCTAGACGCGAGCCTGCGCCGGCGGAGCCACCAGCCATAGACGACCAGATTCAGCACGAGCGCGGCCACGCCGAAGACTATCTGCACCTCTCTCGTCAGCCCGGCCGGATACAACAGCGGCATGACGTAATAGTCGATGAAATCGCCCCGGTAGCCGGCCAGGCCGGCCTGCCGGCGCAGCCAGACCTCCAGCGGGGTGAGCGGGCAGATGGCGCCCGACCACTCGATCCCCACGCCCCAGACCACCGCCGGCAAGTGCGCCCAGGCCACCCGCGGCGCACGCCAGACGAGGAGACCGCCAGCGACCACGAAGACCACGAAGGCCGCATGCACCACCACGACGAGGTCCGCCAGGAATCCGTACATCGAGTGTCACACGTCACAGACCGGACGTTCGGGTGGCCGTCAGCCACTTGTGCCGGCTAGACCAGTGTGTAGAATAGGCTGACTTACTGCCAGGGGCATTGACCGCGTCGCCACGAGGTGCCATTCAGATGAATGCAGCCGTTCTCGCCGTCATCGGTATCACCTGTCTCTTTGTTGGGTATCGCTTCTACTCGAAGTTCATCGCCGAGAAGATCTACCAGCTCGACCCGAGTTACGAGACGCCGGCCCACTCCATGCGGGACGACATCGACTACATCCCGACCAAGCGGATCGTGCTGTGGGGACACCACTTCACCGCGGTCGCCGGGGCGGCGCCGATCATCGGTCCGGGCATCGCGGTCATCTGGGGCTGGTTGCCGGCGTTCATCTGGGTGATCGTCGGCACGATGTTCTTCGCCGGCGTGCACGACTTCGGCTCCGTCTGGGCCAGCGTGCGTAATCAGGCGCGGTCCATCGGGTCCCTGACCGGCGATGTCGTCAGTCCTCGAGCGAGCACGCTGTTCATGATCGTGATCTTCCTGCTGCTGCTGATGGTCAACGCGGTCTTCGCCGTCACCATCTCGAACGCGCTCCAGGCGACCCCCAGCGCCGTCATTCCGGCCTGGAGCGCGGTGTTCGTCGCGGTCATCATCGGCCTGGTCTTCTTCAAGCTACACGTGCCGATCACGTGGCCGACCATCGTCGGCACCCTCTTTCTCTACGTACTGATCTATGTCGGGGAGCTGGTGCCGATCGAGCTGCCGGCCCGCGCGTTGGGGATCGCCCCGGGAGCCCAGTGGATCGTCATCCTGTTCCTTTACGCGGCGATCGCCTCGATGCTCCCGCTCTGGCTGTTGCTGCAGCCCAGGGGCTACATCGGCGGCATCCAGCTCTTCATCGGGCTCGGCCTCCTGTATGGCGGGGTACTGATTGCTCACCCGCCCATCGTGGCTCCCGCGTTCAACCCGGACGTGCCGGCCTCCGCGCCGCCGATGGTGCCGTTGCTGTTCGTGACGATTGCCTGCGGAGCGATCTCCGGTTTCCATGGGCTCGTGGGCTCCGGCACGACCTCGAAGCAGCTCAACACCGAGCCTGACGCCCGGTTCATCGGCTACCTCGGCTCTGCCGGGGAAGGCTCGCTGGCGCTGGTGGCGATCATCGCGGCCACGGCCGGGTTCGCCACCCTCGGCGACTGGCAGACGATGTACTCGGAGTACAACGGCGCGGGGGTCGCGGTCGCCGCATTCGTCGAGGGCGGCGCTCAGATTGCCTCCAACGGCCTCGGCCTGCCGCTCGGCTTCATGCAAACGCTTCTCGCTGTCATGCTGGTGCTGTTCGCCGGCACGACGATGGACACCGGGGTCAGGCTGCAACGTTACATCGTGCAGGAGTGGGGGTCGATTTACAACATCGCCCCGCTGCGAAACGGCCACGTCGCCACCCTCGTCGCGGTCAGCTGCTGTCTGGCGCTCGCGTTCGGCGCGGGCGGCGCAGACGGCACGGGCGGCATGATCATCTGGCCGCTGTTCGGCACCACGAACCAGCTCCTCGCCGGGCTGATCCTCCTCGTCATCAGCGTCATCCTCGTCAAGCTCGGGAGACCCGCCCGCTACACACTGATCCCGATGGTGTTCGTGACGACCATGGCGTTCTTCAGTGCGCTCTATGAGCTCTGGCACTTCTACACCGACGGCAACTACCTGCTGGTGTTCATCGACCTGCTGATCGTCGTCGCGGCGGTCTTCGTCATGCTGGAAGCCAGTTCGGCGTTCATGCGCGAGCGGCGCGCGGCAGCGGCCACCGCCGCGGCCGCGAGCTAGCACGGTGGGCAATGAGGGCAGCCGTCTCGCCCGGCTGAAAGCGCTCCTCGAGGAGTTCTACGTCGCGCCCTATCGCGGCGCCCTGGCGCGGGCCAAGCGCGAGGAGGATGACCTGTTCATGCTCTTTGTCTTCGCCGAGCTGATGGGTGTTCCCAACCCGGCGGCGTACTACACGCTCGAGCTCCAGCCGTTGCTGCTCGAGCGGTTCCACGACTGGCACCGCCGTCAGGGATTGGAACACTCGCCCCTCGACGGGTTCCGCTGCTGCTGAGGTTTCCTGGCGAGGCGTCCGTCTGGACGGCGTTGCTTCAGCATCCTTGGACGGGGTTGCGCCCCGGACCCCACGCGGACGCTCGCGGGGGCCCGACGCCCCGCTCCGCGCCGCGGGGCCTTGGGGTCCCCGCGAAGTACCCGCGTGGGGTCCGGGGCGAGGCCCCGGCTAAGAAATGCTGAGCGAAGTACTGACGCGACGGCTGCTCTTTGTGGGCGGCAAGGGTGGAGTCGGCAAGACGACCACGGCGGCGGCGCTGGCGCTCGTCGCCGCCGAGCCCGCCCGGCGCTGTCTGCTCGTCTCCACCGACCCGGCGCACTCGCTGGGGGACCTGTTCGGCCGACCGATCGGGAACCAGAATACCGCACTGACCGCCTCGCTGTGGGCGCTCGAGATCGACCCGGACCGGCAGGCGGACGAACACCTGGAGGCGGTCAAGGCGCGCATGCGGCGTCTGGTCCATCCCCGTTCATTCGCCGAGATCGACCGACAGCTCGACCTGGCGCGGCAGGCGCCGGGAACGATGGAAGCGGCCATGCTCGAGCGTGTCGCCGACGTCATGGCGCTTGCCGGCGACCAGTACGACCAGGTGATCTTCGACACCGCGCCAACCGGTCACACCATCCGGCTGCTGTCGCTGCCGGAAGTGATGGCCGCGTGGACCGACGGCCTGCTCGGTCATCGTAAGCGGTCGGCCCGGCTCGGATCGGCCCTGCGTCATCTCGGGGGCGGCCGGGTGAAGGGCGACGATCTCTCGCTGATAGAGTCGGCGGCGGACCACGACGAGGGCAGCCGGGATGCGCAGCTCAACGAGCTGCTCCAGACGCGACGCCGAAAGTTCGTGCGCGCCCGCGAGCTGCTGCTCGACGCCGACGCGTCGTCATTCCTCCTGGTGCTGAACCCGGACCGCCTGTCCGTACTCGAAACGATCAAAGCGCACGATACGTTGACGCGGTTCTCGGTGCCGGTCACCGGGCTCGTCGTCAACCGTGTCCTGCCCACCGAGGCCGACGGCGCGTTTCTCGATGCGCGTCGGCGACAGGAAACCCGCTATCTCGAGGAGATCGACCGGGTCTTCAGCCGGCTGCCACGGGTGAGGGTGCCGTTGCTCCCAGACGAGGTACACGACATGGAGACGCTGCGCCGGCTGGGCCGCCTCATCCTAGGAACAGACTGACGAGCCGGGGACCCGTCGCCTTTGGGCTGTCGCTCGAGGGACCCTTATCTGGTAACCTAGCCGAGTAGCCCGTGGTGAAAGTCGCCGCTGCAGACGACATATAGGCGAAGCATCGATAGGCGGGGCGCTGGGGGGGGCACCTCCAACAGGACAACGACATGAGGAACGGGGAATCATCGCTCCTACTCGTGCTGATCGCATGGGTTTTGCTCGAAGCCCCTGTCGACGCATACCTAGACCCTGGCGCCGGCAGCATGCTGCTCCAGATCTTGCTGGGTGGCTTCGCGGCCGTCGGCGTGGTCGGCAAGCTGTACTGGCGTCGGATCACATCCTTGTTCCGCCGGAAAGGCCTCGGGAGCGACGACCGCTAGGCTCCGCACCGATGCGGATCCCGACGGTAGGCCCCAGATTTGAGCCCGGATCCTTCCGCGATCCCGACACGAAGGTCTTTCGTCACGATGGCGCGGTCTTCCGCTGCCTGACCCTCCGCGCGCTCTCGGACTGGGAACAGCTCGCCTCAACCAGTTTCTTCAAGCGCCTGACGGCCGAGCACCGTGTAATCCCGACCGAGCAAGTCCGCGACCGAGCCGGGTTACCCGCGTTGGACGCGAAATGGGCCGCTGTCTTGAAACACGAGACAGTCCCGTTGGTGTCCTACCCGTACGAATGGCCCTTCAGCATGCTCCGAGACGCGGCGCTCCTGCAACTGGACGTGACGCTCGCGGCGCTCGAGGAGGGCATGACCCTGAAGGACGCGACTCCCTTCAACATCCAGTGGGTGGGCCCGCACCCCACGTTTATCGACATTGGGTCATTCACCGCGTATCACGCCGGTGAGCCGTGGATGGGCTATCGTCAGTTCTGCAAGCTGTTTCTCTACCCTCTTCTGCTCCAGGCCTACAGAAACGTTTCATTTCATCCTTGGCTACGGGGGAGTCTCGACGGCATCGAAGCCGAACAGGTCCGGTCGATGCTCAGAGCACAGGATTATCTCCGACCCGGCGTCCTGACGCATGTCTACCTGCAGGCGAAAGCGCAATCCCGGTATGAAGGCTCCGTTCGCGACATCCGAGCGGATCTTCGTGCCGCCGGTTTCGACGCCGAGCTCATCAAACATAACGTGGCCCGTTTGCGCCGTCTCGTCGAGGGACTGCGCTGGAAGCGAACGCGGTCGACATGGTCGAACTACCAGCACACCCATACCTACCAATCGGACGAGCTCAGGGACAAAGTCGCCTTCGTGACACAGGCTTTGACTCCCCGCCGATGGCATAGGGTCTGGGATCTCGGGTGCAATACGGGTATCTACTCGCGTCTAGCCAGCGAGCACGCGGACTACGTGCTCGCGATCGACACCGATCATGTGGTGATCGATCGCCTGTATCAGACCCTCCAAGCGGAGGGCTGCACCAACATTTTGCCGCTGATCTCCGACTGCGCGGACCCATCGCCGGGCCTCGGCTGGCGTGGTCTGGAGCGGCGTCCGCTGAACGAACGCGGGGCGCCCGATCTCATCCTCTGTCTCGCCCTCATGCACCATCTCGTCATCGGCCGCAACATTCCGCTCGATGAGCTGATTGGGTGGCTGGCCGGTTTCGGGGCGGAACTCGTGATCGAGTTCGTTGGCCGCGATGACCCCATGGTGCGCCAACTGCTTCGTCACAGGGCCGATCAGGACTTCGACTACTCCCCTGACGCTATGGAAGCGGCATTGGCGCGGCACTTTGGGACTGTCAGGCGCCAATCGTTGGCATCCGGCACACGGATCCTGTATCACGCCACGGCCGAGCGCGAGTAGAATGCCCAGCGGAGTGATTTACAGACAATGGCGAACGGCGACCATCGGGAGCGGCTACTAGCCACACAATGACAGACCTCGATCGGCGCTCGTTCCTGCGTGTCGGCACCCTCGGCCTGGCTGGAGCCATGGGGGGAGGGCTACGTGCTCAGACCTCGCCTTCGGTAATCCTTCCACCGTATGTCGCCGACATCAACGGCAACGGGCTGCTCGGCTCGGATGACACCCAGCTAATGCGGGGTGCGCTTTTTACATCGCGGGGGTTCGCGCTCGAGCCCAATCGGGGATTCGACTTTCGAGCCGACGTTTTCGGTCGCGCTGGAATCGACCAGGATGCAGTCGATGCGGTGTCGCGCACAATCGGCCTGCTGGACGACGGCGTGCTCGTGAACGCTCCCCGTCCGATCACGGTGGCCTGGCACTACGGATGGTATGACCGACTCCGTCGACCACTGTTGTTGCAAACAGCCCGGTATCTGGGCGGCAACTACCTTTCAAGAAACCCGCAGGTGGAAGAGGGGTTCAACCGGCTCAAGAACGAGTTCGGCATCACCGTCGACGCCCTCAGCTGGATCCCGACGCGGGCGAGCTCGAGTGTCCTGTCGAACTACCGGTCAGGCTATTTCGCGGCGGCGAACGCCGCGACGCGGTATGTCGCGTTGCTCTACGAGAGCATCCTGGCGTTGCCACAGACCGGCGGTCGCGCAGATTTCCGGTCGTCGCGGGTGCAATTCCAGGTCCTGTCCGATTTTGGCGCGATGGCGAAGACACTCGTTGAAGCACGGGACCAGTATCCAACACGGGTGTTCCTGCTCGACGGTCGCCCGGTCGTCTTCATCTTTGCGTCCCATTCATGGGGACTCAACCCGGCAGACACCACGGAGTTCGAGCAGATGGCCGCCGTCGTCGACGAAGCGCGCGAGACGTTCAGAGCCGTGTATGGGGAGTACCCATATCTGGTCGGGGAAGAGTTGTTGCAGATGGCATCCACCTTGACTCCTTCGCCGGACCGCGTGAGCCGCGCAATCAACTTCGACGCGATTTACGCTTATCACGCCGCGAATCTGAAATCGAGCGCGCCGCCGTTTGCAATGACCGAGCTCTACGGTGCGTTGCAACGCTTCCGTCTCACCCGAGCCACCCAGGCAGTCCATGGACTCAAGAGCCGATTCACCGGCAACCGTCTTCTCATCATCCCCAGCCTGGCCGGCGGATTCGCGAAACATGGCCTGCCGATCCTGAGCGCGAACCGCCAGGCATATGCCGACTTCGTAAAGCTGTTGACTCGCTTTTACTCTGAAACCTATCTGCCCAATGAGTGGCCTGGTGCCGTCGGCACCCCCGCGTTGCCGGCGCCGCTTTATTCGGTGGGGTCCTGGAACGAGGAGTTCGAGGGTCACGCGGTCTTTCCGGCCCAGTTCAACCTGGCCTTGACCGCCAGCACGCAGGGTGGATTCGATTTCGTCATGGCCCTCAAGCAGGTGTTTGGCTGGAACCACTACGCGGAGCGGGCCATCCGCAGCTCATAGTCGTCGACAACGCTGGCGGACGGAGTCGGATCGGAGACCAGTCCCATTTCGGTGATGTAATCTTTACCAATGGGACTCCGAACTGAAGACCTGATGCAGCAGGTGCGCCGCGATCTTCGGGAGAAACTGCAGGGCTCCGACACCATTGCCGACTATGTTCCGCTACCGACACATGTGCTGTTGCGCGAACTCTTGGAGGACCACGACCTCGTCAAGACGCTCACCTTCGATCCCGAGGACTGGGAGCTGCGTCCGAAGTTCCGTATCTCGAGCCACCGTCCGTTCATCGGGCCGATCCTCGTCTTCCTCAAGCGCGCAATCGGCATGCCGCTGGTCGGCTGGGTGCTGGACTACAGCACTCAAAACTTTCGGCGACAGAAGGAGCTCAACGATTTTCTTCTCAGCTGCTTGAGGGCACTGGTGCTCGAGAACGCCCGCCGGCGGCACGAACTCGCGGTGTTGCGCAACGACATCTCCACGGCGACCGGGGCTGACGTTTGAAGCTGGCGCTCGTCGTACAGCGGTATGGCGAGGGCTTTTCCGGCGGCGCCGAGGCTCACTGCCGATCGCTCGCCCAGCGGCTCAGCGACAACCACGAGGTTACCGCCCTAGCTAGCTGCGCCCGCGACTATCTCACGTGGGAAAATCACTATCCGGCTGGCGAAGACCGCGACGCGAAAGTCAGCGTCTTGAGGTTCGAAGCACGGCCACGGCGACCGCAGGCGCTCCGCGAGATCTCTGAACGCGTCTGGGCCGGCACTGCCCAGCGCCACGAAGAACGGGCGTGGTTCGAAGAGAACGGGCCGGTGACGCCCGGGCTGCACAATTACCTCGAGGACCATGGCGATGAATACGACCTCATCCTCTTTTGGACGTTTCGGTATTGGCAGACCTGGGACGGCCTACCGCTCGTCGCCGACCGCGCCGTCTTGGTCCCGACTGCCGAGCGAGACTGGGCGATCCGGATGGAGGTGCTCGGCGAGTTCTTTCGGCTCCCGCGTGGCTACCTCTTTCTGACACCGGAAGAGCAGACACTGGTCGAAAACAGGTGTGAGGGCGCGTTGCCACCCTCCTGCGTGATCGGCGCCGGCATTGCACCGGCCCCGGGCGCGCCCGGGCACATTTCGGGGGTCCTCGCGGGTCTCGGGGTCACGGCGCCCTACATCCTCTACCTCGGCCGCCTCGACCCAAATAAAGGCTGCCGCAGCCTGTTCGATTACTTTACCGCGTACGCCTCGACTCGGGACGACGCCCCGCACCTCGTTCTCGCAGGCCAGGCGGCCATGGAGATTCCGACGCACCCCAAAATTACCCCCCTGGGCTTCGTCAGCGACACGACGCGGGCCAACTTGATGTCAGGGGCCCGTGTCCTCGTCGCCCCGTCGCTCTACGAAAGCCTGTGCATGGTGGTGCTCGAGGCCTGGAACGTCGGCCTGCCGGTGCTCGTCAACGGCCGCTGCGATGTCCTCCGCGGCCAAACCATCCGTGCCAACGGCGGTCTCTATTACTGCGACTTTCTGGAATTTTGCGAGGCTCTCGATTTCTTCATGCGGAAGCCGGAACAGGCATCCGTCCTCGGCACTCAGGGAACATGTTACGTCCAGCGCGAGTATCGCTGGCCCACGGTCATGGCCAAGTTGGAGGCGTTCCTGGCACAATTGAGCGTGGCCTGATGATCCGCCCCTCGTCGGTGACACACGCCGGCGTTACTCTCTTGTTGCGACCGCCAGGTACGCCCCAAGCACCCTCACACCGAGCACCCGGGTGTCCGGGTTGTCCAAGCGCGGCATCTCAGCGGGGACGATTGTACGGTCGACTTCGAGCCGCAACTCGACCGAATCCGTGTCTCCAAGGAGCGAGGCACCGAGTGGAATCTGATGGACCACATTTCCCGGCACGACCTCGATGCGGACGACAGGTCGGTCACCGACTGAGACAACCAACGTTCGTGGTTCGCCGCCCAACACCATCCCGTTATCCAAGTTCAGGTATATCTGCGAATCCCGCCTCGGATTGTCGAACGAGATGACACCGACCTTCTCGGACCAACGCCACTGCACGCATGTCGAATCGTGCTCGAGAAGATGCCAGCCCGATATGAATGAGAACCGGATGTTCTCCATCGGCGGAAGTAGCCTGAGCCCACCGACGCGGTACGCCAATCGGCCACCCTCATCACCCTCGAGCGGCAGCCGCGTGCCGCTGTCGACGGAGTACAAGCCGATGTGAACGTTGGCATCCCCCACATATGGGCACAAAGGCACCATGATCGGTCGCGTGTATGCGATCGTCTCCCCGGGCTTCCACTCGGTAGTCGGTATCGGAGGGTAATGGTCAGTCGCCCACATCACCTCGCCATCGTCATTCAGAAAATGCAGGAAGACTGCATACTCCTCGTCGAAACTGGCATTCGGGAGCACCGAGAAGGTCAAGGTGGCCTCGACGGGACTGCCTATCGGCGCAAGACTCGGATCGACCTCGAATGAGGGAACGGCGACAGGTTCCGGCCCGGAGCACGCGACCGATACGAGCAGCAGGCCCAGAGTGACGCCTGCGAGTGATCTGAGCAACAGCTTGTGCACCCGGGGTCTCCGCTCGCTACACACGCTGCCTTCACCGTGATCGCCCCTATGGCGCTCCGCTCAGAGCCAGCGAGTTACTTTTGGCCATCGGAAGAGGCGACCGGCCTCAGTGCGGTGTTTCCCTCAACTTCGTCGATGGTAAAAAGTCTCACGTCGTTGGGACCTTCGCGCAACCCATCGTCCGCCAGCATCGCGGCAAACCCCCACCCACCGTCCTGCCGATAAGATTCGGCCGTCCCGACAATCACGTCATTGAGGGCGATAGCGAGCTGGACCGGCTCGTCTCGCTGCGTGTCGAGCACCCCGGTCGCGTACAAGGGTAGCTCCGCTCCAGATCGTACAACCGTGTCGAAGGACTGGAAGTTGTTGGAGGCGAGTGACACACCACTCGGGCGAGTCACGGCCATCGCCGATGCCATCATCCCCAACAACCGGGCTGAGTGACCCACGCCGTAGAGACGGGAGTCTGAATACGTGCCGAATATTGCCACTTTGCGCCGTACGCTTGCCGAGCTCCGTGTGCTGACATCGCCAAGCGTCTCAACCGCGACTCTGTTCAAACTGCGCTGAACGAATGACTTGCTCCCGCGACCAGGACCGGGCCCCTCCAACAACGATTGACCGTCAACCACGAACGGGAGCTTAATCGACAGGACATCGGCAATCGTGGGCAGAATATCGATCGTCTGGGCGTTCCGGTCGCTGACGACGCCGATCTCCTGGCCCGGAAGCTTGACAAAGAGTGGCACCAACGCAATGTCAGAGGCGTTTTGTTCGGTTAGGACACGCCTCGGAAGCCCGGGCAGGTAGCTGGCCCCGTGGTCAGATGTCACGATAATCAAAGCGTCATCGAACAGCTCTTGCTCCCGCAAACGCTCCATGAGCCCTCCGATGAGGCGGTCGACGAAACCCACCTGAAGCAGATGGCGTTGGTATTGAGCGTTGACGAATCCTGGATCACTCGCTTCAAAGAGCCGCTTCCCTTCGACCTCCCGGCCCTGATAATCCGGCGCCCGATAGCGGCGGCCAGACGGTACATACTCGAACGGCATGTGAGGCAGGAGGCTATGGAGGAAGTAGAGGCGTGCGTCTTTGCCTTTCTCGATTGCTGTAAGAAACCGCTCAAACTCCGCATCCCGGCGATTCGACTCCGCGTTCCCGTTGGCTCCACGCCTCGCCTGCGCGCGCGCCAATCCTACCCAATCGCCGACAATCGTCGGGAGGCTTCGTGTCAATGGCTCCGGGAGGAGAATGTGTGCTAGGACGACTATCGAATCCGCGACCAGCCTGCCAACCGACTCTCCCGGCACCGCCCGGTCGTGGGCACAGCTGGAGGCCGGACACAGCTGGAGAAAACGGCCGAACACCGTCATCTCATATTGTTGGCTCAGAACTGTGAAGAGATTGTTCGGGTAGTAGCGGCGCGATGGCACGGAGCCTCGCTCGAAGGGGTAGATGCCGGAAACTATGGCGGGAACGGCCCACATCGTCTCCGAGGACACGGTCGTCGCATTGCGAAACCAATAGCTGCGTTGAGCGAAGGCGGCAAAGTTGGGATAGCGGCCAGCGTCGATGGCGTGGTTCTCGTCGAGCAAGCTATTCAGCGGAAACTCGTCGAGTACGACGAACACAATGGGAGGGGCCTCGCCGAACTCCACCGTCACCGCGGTGTCGGCGATCGGGATAAGCGCGTCTCGGACACCGCCGTTCAGCAAGAACCACACCGGCACTACGACGACCGCTGGGCTCAGGGCAGTGACGAACAGCTGGACCGGAAGCGCGCGACGGTATCCGACCGAAAACAGAAGGCCAGCCCCCGCGGCCAGCAGCACAATTGGCCAGACAGCGAGGCCATCGACGCGATTCAACCAGGTCATGACCATGCCAATGACCAACGTAGTGACAATCGCCTCATGGACCAAGTTTCCCGCGCCGGTCCGTATTCGCACCATGGCCTGCGCCACACCAAATAGCATGGCGGGGACGACAAGGCAGAAGATACCGACGAGCGACAGCACGTGGGCGGTCGTGCTGTTGCGAGCTACGAAGAATTCAGGGCTCCGCGACAGAACGTCAAAGAGGGGGTAGGCAAGAACCAGGGCGCTGAGACCGCCGATGTCGAACGCCCGGCGCCAATGCGTCACGCGCTGTGCTCCATGCCGTCAGGTGGTCTTTGGTCGACGCCCGCATCGGGACCGAGTGAGTCACAAACACGAGGCCGCGCTTGCGGGAAGCCTAATAGCGATAATGTTCTGGCTTGTACGGGCCATCGACCTTGACCCCGATATAGTCGGCCTGCTCTTTCGTCAAGGTGGTCAACTTCACGCCCAGATGGTCCAGATGCAACCGCGCCACCTTTTCGTCGAGCTGCTTCGGCAGCATGTAGACCTTCTTCTCGTACTCGCCGGTGTTGTTCTGCAGGGCGATCTGCGCAAGCACCTGGTTGGTGAACGAGGCGGACATCACAAAGCTCGGATGTCCGGTCGCGCATCCGAGATTCAGGAGTCGGCCCTCGGCGAGCACCATCACGCTGTGCCCGTCGGGAAACTGCCACTCGTCGTACTGCGGCTTGATGTTCACATGGTGGATACCAGGCGTCTTCTTGAGCCCAGCCATGTCGATCTCGTTGTCGAAGTGCCCGATGTTGCCGACGATCGCCTTGTCCTTCATGCGGGCCATCTGGTCAGCCGAAATGATGTCCTTGTTGCCGGTGGTCGTGACGAAGATATCGGCGCTGGCGAGCGTCGCCTCGAGGGTGTTGACTTCATACCCCTCCATCGCCGCCTGCAACGCGCAGATCGGGTCGATCTCGGTGACCACCACGCGGCAACCCTGGCCACGCAGCGCCTGGGCACACCCTTTGCCCACCTCGCCGAAACCGCAGACAACCGCTACCTTGCCGCCGAGCATCACGTCGGTCGCCCGGGCCAGGCCGTCCGGCAGCGAGTGGCGACACCCATAAACGTTGTCGAACTTGCTCTTGGTCACCGAGTCGTTGACGTTGATCGCCGGAAACAACAGCGTGCCGGCCTCCATCATCTCGTAGAGCCGATGGACCCCGGTGGTGGTTTCCTCACTGACCCCGCGGATGGCCGGGCTGATCCGCTGCCAGTGGCTCATGTCCCTCGCCTGGATGTTGCGTAGCAGGTCGAGAATGACCCCCCACTCCTCTGGCTCGGTCTCCGAGTCGAATCCGGGCACTTCGCCGATCTTCTCGAACTCGAACCCCTTGTGGATCAGCAGGGTCGCGTCGCCGCCATCGTCTACGATCAGTGACGGTCCGCCGCCATCGGGCCAGACCAGCGCCTCGTTGGTGCACCACCAGTAGTCGGTGAGCGTTTCGCCTTTCCAGGCGAAGACAGGGATGCCTTTTGGATCGTCCTCCGTGCCGCCGGTCTCGGGGCGCCCTACGGCGACTGCCGCCGCCGCATGGTCCTGTGTCGAGAAGATATTGCACGAGACCCAGCGCACGTCGGCCCCCAACGCGTCGAGCGTCTCGATGAGCACGGCCGTCTGCACCGTCATGTGCAGACTGCCCATGATGCGCGCACCCCGCAACGGCAACTGCCCCGCGTACTCGGCGCGCAGCGCCATCAGTCCAGGCATCTCCTGCTCGGCAAGCCGGATCTCGTTGCGTCCAAACGCCGCCAGCGACAGATCCGCCACCTTGAACGGTTCACGGCCTGCCTGCAACGCGTCGTCGAATACGTGACCCATTTCAACCGCCGTCGGTCCCATTCGTCTCTCCTTTGACACCATGCACGAGCTTCGCTTCACCCGCAGGAGAGGCAAATGTCGGACCCGTCTGTTCAACAACCATTGACGTCGAATCAACGTCGGAACGCGGTGCACGTCCCATCAGACCAGTCGGTTCAGCGCGAAACGGCCGCATCGGTGCTGTCGCGCTGGACTCGCCATTGTAACCCGGTTCGATCCTACCGGACCTCTCCGCTGCACACTCCCAACATGCTCCGGCAGATTGTGGCGGGACCCACGCGGAGCCCGGGCGGCAGCCCGCGTCACGGGATCTGATAGATGCGGAGGTCGAACTCGGGTGCCACCGACAGCAGATGGTCGAAGATGTCCGACTGAATCCCCTCATAGTTGATCCAGTTCTGGTCGGTGCTGAAGACGTAGATCTCGATCGGCAGGCCATGCTCGGTCGGCGCCAGCTGTCGCACCAGGAAGGTCATCTCCGGATGAATCTTTGGGTGGTGTCGGAGATACGCCACGACATAGGCCCGAAAGGTGCCGATGTTCGTCAACCGTCGTGGATGCAATGTGGTCGACGTCTCTCCCGCGTGCCGGGTGTTCCATGTCTCGATCTCGACCCGTTTCTGCTCGAGATAGTCGGCCATGTAGTGAATCTTCGACAGACGCACCAACATGGCCTCATCGCAGAACTTGATCGAGTTCATGTCAATCTTGATCGCCCGCTTGATTCGTCGCCCTCCGGACTCCGACATCCCACGCCAGTTCTTGAACGACTCGTTGATCAGGGCAGAGGTGGGGATCGTCGTGATGGTCTTGTCGAAGTTCTGAACCTTGACCGTGGTCAGCGCCACCTCCAGCACGTCGCCGTCGGCGCCGTACTTGGGCATCTCGATCCAGTCGCCGGGGGTCACCATCTGGTTGGCCGACAGCTGGATTCCCGCAACGAACCCCAGGATCGCGTCCTTGAAGACGAGCATCAGCACCGCGGTCATCGCGCCGAGACCGCTCAACAACAACGCCGGCGACTCGCCGAGGACGATCGAGAGGGCAGCGATGATCGCCACGCCGTACAGCACGAGCTTCGCCACCTGCGCGAAGCTCGTCACCGGCAACCCACGGCCGAACCTGGAGCTGCGCACGATGTCGACCGTGGCATTGAGCAGCCCATCGAGCACCAACACGACGACGACGATCATGTAGAGCAGACACGCGGCTTTGACGAGCGCCGTCGCCGACACGGCCGTCGCGAGCACTGACGAGGCCGACGAATAGGTCACCAGCGCCGGCGCAATGTGGGCAAGGCGGTGAAACACCCGGCGCTTGATCACCGCGTCGTCCCAGTTGGTCTCGGTGCGTCTGGACAGACCGACCACGGCACGCAGCAGCACCCGCTTCGCCACGAGGTCGGCGATGACCGCGAGGACGAGCACCACGAGAATCCCGGTGCCGACCGCCACAATCTCGGCAATGCCCGCTTCGACACTCCGACCGACGAGCCAGCTCTCGAAGACGCTCAACATCTGATTCCCTCAGCGCCGGGCAATACGGTACAGCTTCGACTGGGTGCGAAGAATCAAGCTGCCGCGCGCCACCGCTGGCGTCGCGAGCGACATTTCATTCAGCGAGTTCTTGTGGAGGATCTCGAACTCCGGTCCCGCTTGCACCACGAACGTGTCGCCGTCCTCGCTCAACAGGAAGATCTTGCCGTTGTAGCCCCACGGCGAAGCGGTAAAGCCGTTGCCGATCTCCAGCCGCTGCCGCCCGTAGACCTCCTCTCCGGTCGCCGCGTCGTGCGCCGTCAGAAAGCCACGATCGAGCAGCGTGTAATAGATGTCGCCATACACGAGCGCGGTCGTGTTGTAGGTGCCGAGCAGAGGATAGGACCAGACGACGTGGTCGTCCTGCGAGTACCGGCGCGTGCCTGGAAATCCCTCCTGCAGACCGCTGGCCACCTCCTCGTACACCGAGATGTCGCCGGCCGCGCCCGGCTGGATCGCGTAGACCGGTCGGAGCGCACCGCCCGGGTACCCAGAGCTGATGTAGACCAGTCCATGGCTGGTGAACGGACTCGGAATGGTCAACAACGACATACCGCTCAGCTCCCACAACAGACTGCCATCGAGGCCGTACGACCGCACCCGGCCGGTAGCCGACGTCACGATTTCGGTGCGCAACCGGTTCTCCCAGACCAGCGGTGTCGCCCACGTGTGTCCCGGTTCCTGCCGGTCAACCTGCCAGACCTCGTCGCCGGTCGCCGTGTCGAGCGCGGTGAGAAACGACCGGGTGGTGTTGTCGTTGAGGACATACAGCCGGTCTTTGTGGAGTGCGGGAGACGAAGCCGTAGCCATCTCCTGCATCGTATTGAACGTTCCGATTTCCTTCCGCCAGAGCTCTCCCCCATCGAAATCCAGGGCGGCAATCAGTCCGATCGCGCCAAAGTAGACATAGAGCTGTGTGCCGTCGGTGACCGGAGTCTCCGACGCGAAGCTGTTCTTGAGATGGCGCGCGATCGTCGGCACTCCGCGGAACAGCTCACGCGCCCACCGAACCGCCCCGGTGTCGAAGTCGATGTCGTAGACCATCCACCGATGCTCACCACTGGCCGGGACCGAGCCGTTGTGCTCACCTGGGTCGTAGAGCCCCGGAATCGGCTGGACCTCATCATCGGCGGCGCTGATCGCGGTCGTAACGAAGACATGGTCGTCCCAGACGATGGGCGAGCTCCAACTCAGTCCGGGGATGTCGATCTTCCACGCGATGTTCTCGGTCTCACCCCACGTGTCGGGCAACGTCAGATCGTCGGCGACATTCCCCGCGTTCCCCCCACGAAATTTTGGCCACTGTTGCGCCACCGTCGCCTGGGGTGTCGTCAACCACAGGAGGAGGCCGAGAGTGATACTGGAGGTCAGTCTCATGGGCGTTACTTTTTTGGCACCGCGATGCTGGAGATCCTACTCGACATCCATGCCAACGTGGAAAACGCGAAGAACAATCACCGCTGTCTGAGCAGTTGAACAGCGAGCAGCGGTTCGACATGCGGCGCCCTGCGGATCGGGCGCACCGGCACCAGGGCGGAAGGGGGCCGAGCATGAAGAAAACCTGGCTGGGCTCGTATCTTGGGTTACAATACCGGGCTTAATGGCGGTTTCACCGATTGAAGTTGCACTCGAGATTAGCCCTCGTGCCCGGGTGGACCTCGTCGACGTCCGTCGCCGCATCGCGGAGACACACGGCGACCTGCTCGAGTCCTTCCCGCGAGCCCTCTACTGCTCGTTCCACACGACGGCCGGCTATCTCGACCAGAGCCTCGCAGCTCGTTTGAACAAGACTCGCAACGGTCTCGCCCCGTATCTGACCTTCTTCCGCAATGTGTTTCCGGAAGGAGCCGGATACAAACACGACGAAATGCATCTGCGCGAGGAGTTGTCCGAAGCCGAGCGTCAGGTGGAACCGAGCAACGCCGACTCGCACCTGGCCTTCATCAGCGCCGGGCTGCGCAGCTGCGTCACCTACCGCCCCCGGGCGAATGAGCCGGTCTACTTCATCGATCTGGACGGTGTGAACAAAGGGCGCCCGCGGCAGCGCGTCACGACGGCCCTCGGCTTCAACAGCGAGGAGGAAGTGGCGCGGGACCGCGTGGCGGTGCCGATGTCGGCACACCCCGTCGACTCCGTCAGTTTGAAGGATCCGCGCTTTGGCATCTACGAACGCTGTCAAGAGCTCATTGAGCGGCACGGGGTCACCATGGGCCGCCTCCAGCTGTCCCTGGCAGCCGGGGAAGACCAGGCCGGGCTGACGGTCAACGAATACGAAACGTCGCTGATGCGTCACGACCTCGCCGAAGTGCTCCGCGACCCGCTGCGGTTCATGGCCGAGAAGAGCCGGCATCTGCTTGCCGATCCGCTGGCAATACCGAACAAGACGATCGGCTACGCGAAGTACGACATGGTCCGGGTGTTCAACGAGCTCGTCGACGCCCTCAGGCTCAGCGACTCGGTCGTGGAGCAGATCGTCTCCCGTTTCTTCGGCGCGCCGGCCCGGCATTTTCTGCGCATGAAACGCTCGGTGAGTCTGCCGGTTTCCGACCGCGAAACACCCGGCACCGGGCAGGTCGCCCAGGGCCGCTACCAGAGCCCCATCCTGGTTCAGTGGCGGCGTAGCCAACCACGCACGCGTGTGGTCGACATCACCCTAACCCGGTTCCGCTAGACTCCTTGAGTGGTGCGAATGAGGACTGGTGAGTCAACTTTTGTTCGCGTTTCCTTTGCTCTCGTGCCGCCCGGGGGTCTAGCCCCCCGCGTAGCGGGGCCATTGAAAAATGGTAGCCTAGCGAGGCGGGAGCCGACGGCATCTGGGTGGTCTGAGGCGGAGCCTCGCTAGAACGGGCGTCGCGTCGCGAGCCGCTATCGGGACATGCCATCCCGCGGGCCCAATTCGCCGCCTCCTGAGCCCTACATCTCCCCTACCGAGTCACCGGCCGAGGCCACGGCAAAAGCCGTCGGCGCCGGCATCCTGTTCGGCATCCTCTTTGGCGCGGCCAACGCGTATCTCGGTTTACGAGCCGGCCTGACCATCTCCACGTCCATCCCGGTCGCCGTCATGACGGTGGCGTTGTTTCGGACCCTGCGGGTGGGCGGGGTGCGCAGCAGCGTGCTCGAAGCCAACCTGTCGCAGACGGTCGGGTCCGCCTCGAGCTCGGTGGCCAGTGGCGTGATCTTCACGCTGCCGGCGCTGTTTCTCTTGGGCTTCGACACCAGCCTTCTTCAAATCACGATCCTGGCGATGGGCGGCGGACTGCTGGGCGTGCTGTTCATGATCCCACTGCGGCCCTTCCTGATCGTTCGGGAGCACGGCACCCTGCCCTATCCCGAGGGCACCGCCTGCGCCGAGGTGCTCAAGGCCAGTGAGACCGGCGGCGCCCGTGCCAGACTCGTGTTCCTGGGCCTAGGCGTTGGCGCACTACTCAAAGGCGTGACTGGCTGGATTCGGGCCGTGCCGGACGGACTCCAGGTCTCGATCCCGTTCTTGAAGAAGGCGCAACTCGGCAGCGACGTCAGTGGCGCGCTGCTCGGGGTCGGCTACATCCTGGGCCCGCGGGTCGCCACGATCATGGTGGGAGGCAGCTTCCTTTCCTGGCTGGTGATCATCCCCATCCTCGCTACCTGGGGCGCCGGTCGTCCGGAGCCGCTCTACCCGGAAACGGTCCTGCTGATCGACGACATGGCGCCGGACCTGCTCTAGACCCGGTATATCCGCTACATCGGCGCCGGCGCGGTCGCCATGGGGGGCTTGCTCACGCTGTTGCGCAGCGTGCCACTCATGGTCGAGAGTTTCCGATTCGGCGCGCGACAGCTTCGCGAGCGACTCTCGGTGGACCCGCGTGCTCCGACCCTCCCGCGCACCGAGCTCGACCTCCCGCTCCGCGTGGTCGGGGTAGGCGCGGCCGCCGTCTTCGCCGTGTTGGCGCTCGTGCCGCTGGCATTCAGCAGCATCGAGATCGCGGTGGGCCGAGCGGTGGCTGCACTGCTCGTCGTGGTGTTCGCCTTCTTCTTCGTGACGGTCAGCTCGCGCATCGTCGGGTTGGTCGGCGTGACCGCGAATCCAACCAGTGGCATGACGATCGCCACCTTGCTCGGCACCTCATCCATCTTCCTGCTGCTCGGTTGGACCGACGACAACGGGAAGGTGGCGGCCCTGACGGTCGGGGCGGTCGTCGCCATCGCCGCGTCGATCGCCGGCGACACCTCGCAGGATCTGAAGACCGGGTTCCTCCTGGGCGCCACCCCACGACGTCAGCAGATCGGTGAGCTGGTGGGTGTGCTGACCTCCGCCGCCTTCGTGGCGATCACCGTGCTGCTGCTGGCTCGCGCCTACGGCTTCGGGGGCGAGGAGCTCCCGGCGCCGCAGGCGATGCTGATGCGGCTGGTCATCGACGGCGTGCTGGCCAGGTCGCTGCCCTGGAACCTGGTGGCCATCGGCGCCGGGATCGCTATCGTCATCGAGCTGTGCCGCATTCCGTCACTGCCGTTCGCCGTCGGGGTCTATCTGCCGGTGTCGACGATGGTGCCGGTCTTTCTGGGTGGGCTCCTGCGCCTGGGGCTCGAACGCCGTGCGACCACCGACGCGGAGCGGCTCACCCGCCGCGACCGTGGCATTCTCCTTGGGTCCGGGCTGGTGGGCGGTGAAGGGCTGATTGGCGTGGTCATTGCCGGCGCTGCCGGGTGGGCGGTGTCCCGGGGACAGACACCGTGGAGTGTCGGCTACGCGTGGGCTGGCGCCGCAGCCGACTGGCTGGCCCTGTCGCTCTTCGTGGCGCTGCTCGTGTTCTTCTGCCGAGGTGTCGCGCGAACGAACAGCCCCCGTTGACATGACCTTCCAGGCATATAATCAGGCGCGGAAGGCAATCAACCTCTGGCCTCGTGAGCGCCGTCAGCTCGAGCGAAGCCACACATGATCCTGCGAGGTGCCATCTGTGACTATCGACGAACGCGTCGTCGGCCATGTCACCATCCTCGACCTCAGCGGACAGATGATCTTCGGTGTCGCCGCCGAGGACCTGCGAGACCGTCTCGATGGCTTGATTGAGCGCGACCAGTTGCGGGTCATCCTCAACATGGAGCGCGTGCCCGCCATGGACAGCTCCGACTTGGGCGAAATCCTCCGCGCTCAGCAATTGCTCCAGCGGCAGGGCGGCGACCTGCGCCTGCTGGCCGCCGCGCCGACCGTGCACCGGACATTGAAATTGACCCACGTGGATGCCAGGCTGCGGACGTTCGAGACCGAGGAAACGGCGCTCGAGAGCTTCACCGTGGCACCGAGTCACTAGCGAAGCTGCGCCTCGAACCGACACGTATCAGGCGCCGGACTGGTGCCGTGATGGTCAGTCGCCGGCGGTCAATGCCAAGACCGCATACGCCGTAGCGGCATCCCGCATGAAACGGCCTCGGTCCGACTCTGGGTCATGATCTCGGTTCAGCGACACGGCCGGCCAGGAACCGTCCGGATCCTGGTGCCGTCTGAGCCACACGCGCCCCCTAGCAAGATTGGCGTCATCGGGCGCCACACCCATCCGCTGCATCGCGAAGACCGCGAGCCCGGTGGCATAGCCGTCGCTCTTGGTGTCGAGCGGGGTGCCATCTCTCCGCTCAAACGTCCCGAGGGACGCGAGACTCCAACCACCATCCTCTCTCTGGAGCCGCAGTGCCTCGTCGACAATTGCCTGCTGCTGAGGCGAGTCCAACACACCCGGCAGGTCGGCCGAAGCCCACAACAGTGTTAGCCGGTTGAAAAGGTGTTGTGTGTCGGCTCCGCGCCGCAGATAGTCTCGGAGTCGAGCCACTTGTGACTGGATCGCTGGGGTAGACACATAGTCGCCGGGGGCGCTCCCGACGGCGACCGCCGCCAGCGCCGCACCATAGAACTGCGCCGTTTGCGTCTCCCACGGCTCCAGTCGGAAGTTCAGCCAGGGCCACGCACCGGCCGCCTCCCCACTCGTCAACTGCAAACCCCAAAGATTGTCGAACGCCTGACGTGTCGTGCCACTGAGCCAGCCACGTCGCGCGTCCCGGTTCGCCAGGATCAGGGTGTTGAGAATCGCCTCTGTGCCGCGCGACTCGCTGGTCTTCGGCGCCCGGAATTCCTCGTCGCTGTAGAACGGCTCGACCTCCTGCCAGGCGGTGACCCGCGTCTCGACGTTCTCCAGCAGCCTGCGTTCCACAGCGCCGGCCGTTACGCCCGTGGAACCAGTGCGCAGGGCGGTCCGCGCCAGCGCATACGGCGTGGCGGTGTGACAGGAGACACAGAAGGTCCCGTGGTCCCTGGCCGCAGTCGGCCAGTCCATCCACCAATCCAGTCGGGCGTCGAGATACGAAGCTGCCGCGTCCGGATTCCACCCCGGCGCGTCGTCACTCTGCGCACGCGCCGTGCCAGAGCCCGTGACCACAAGACAGCCCACCAGGACGACTAATCCCGCCCGTGACAGCAAATGCATGATGCCCTCCGTCCATCGGGAATGTAACACGACTCTTTCCCCGTGTAACCGCGACCGGGCTATTATTGGCCGCTCACAGGGGAAGCCCCAAAGGATGAAGATTAGATGCCGCGACAGTTACTCGTCTCGATGGCCCTGTCCGGTGCTGCCTGGCTCGGATGCACGTCGTCACCGGCGCCGTCTCCCCACACCGCCATTCCCCTGGTCGAGCTTTGGGCCAATGACCTCCCGGCCTTTGGCATCTTCGTGCCCAGCGAGCAACCGCGACGCGACACCGATGGCGGCCGTCTGCCGCCGGTCTACACACGCGAAGGCGCCGAACGACTGGCGAGGAATCCCCTCCTCGACCACCTCTTCCTGAACCTCGAGGGTGCCTATGATGCAGCAGCCGTGGACGCTCTCGTCGCCGGTCTCGCGACCGTGAGCCCTACCGAACGGCCGGCGCTGCTGGTTCGGATACCACCGATCGAGCAAGACGGCGAGCAGGCCGCCCGGGAACGTGTGCGTGATGCGCTCGGCCGAGGCGCCGACGGCCTCGTGTTGCCGCACATCCGAGACGCCGAGGAGGCAAGAATCGCCGTGCGCTTCTTCGAAGAGGCCGGGGCTGATGTCTGGTCACCTGCGAATCCGGACGGCCGGATTATCGCGATGCTGATGATCGAAGACCCGGACGCGCTCGAGACCGCCCAGGCGATTGCCGACACGCCTGGGTACAGCGTGCTGTCCTGCGGCATCGGAAGCTTGACCGCCGCGCTGGGTGGCGACCGCGACGCCGGCGAGGCGGGGGCCGAAGTGGTCCGGCATTACGCCGCCCGGGTCGGATTACCCAGCATGATGACGGCGAACCCGGCCAACATTCTCGACCGGCTGAACCAAGGCTACCGGGCTCTCCTGCTCCAGATGGGGGACGAGACCCTGGATGCCATCCGGCTTGGACGAGGGATGGCGGGCCGGTAGGTCCCACCCTACGACGCCTTGCGGAGAATCTGGATCCGGGTCTCACCTTCCTGACGCTCACCGGCGCCGACGACGACGAAGACGTGAGTGTCGGTCGCGGCGATGTCACGCGCTGGGGCGTCGGTCTGGAAGCTGCCGGCCGCCGTCGGCGCCGATGGGTTCGAGATGTCGACAATCGTCACACCGGCCTGGGTATCGGCGACATACACCAGCGAGCCGACCATCGCCACGCGTGACGGGCGCCCCGGGGTCTCGTAGGTCGCCGCCTTGATCGGCATCGTGGGATTTGTTGCGTCGTAGATCTGAAGTTGCCCCCCACCGGCCCCGGCCAGGATGCCAGACGGCTCTCCCGCCTCGCGCTGCACCTCGATGAATCGGGGCGACGCGGGAGCATGCAGAATGCCGACCGGCTGCGGCTCCCCAGGCACCGACAGGTCGAACACGTAGAGCCCTGACGGAGAATCGGTCGCATACGCCATCTTGCCGGAGGTCACGACATCGCGAGCGTAGCCGTCGAGGAAGAATGACCCGGCCCCGGTCGGAGCCCCTTCGTCGGAGATATCGACCATCACCAGGCCTTCCATGTGGTCGATCAGCACCACGCGGCTCTCGTACACCGCACCGATCTTGGCCTGACCCAGGGTCTTGTGCGAGCCCAGCAGCGTGGGCGCCGACGGATCAGAGATATCGAGAATACCCACACCGAAGAAGTTCGCTCCGACGTAGGCCCGGTTGCCTCGGATGCGGAATCCCCAGATCTCCTCCGGGAACTCGGTCGACCCCATCTGCCTGGGCGCTGCAGGATTCGACACGTCCCAAATCGAAAAGCTCGTGTGGTGGGAGACATACACAAAGTCGCCCTGTGCCCGCACATGCTCGACCGGACCGGATATGGCGCCGACCGCCTCGAGCGTGACCGGCTGCGCCGAGGCGGTCGGGGCCACGGCACCGGCCAGCCCGAAGCTCAACAACACGGCGGTCGCCACGGTCGACCAGCTGCGAGTGCGCACTCTCATGGTTGTCCCCCCTCCGCGATACGGTAGAGCTTCGACTGCGTGCGAACAATCAGACTGCCCCGCACGATTGCCGGTGTCGCCAGCGTCATCTCGTTCAGCGGGTTCTTGTGCAAAATTTCGAAGTCGGGCCCCGCCTTCACGACGAAGGTCTCGCCGTCCTCACTCAGCAGGAAGATCTTGCCGTTGTAGGCCCAGGGCGACGCCGTGAACCCATTGCCGATCTCCAGCCGCTTCCGGCTATAGATTTCTTCGCCGGTCCGCGCGTCGTGGGCGACGAGGAAGCCCCGGTCTAGCAGCGTGTAGTAGTAGTCGCCATACACCAGCGCCGACGTGTTGTAGGTGCCGAGCAGCGGATAGGCCCAGGCCACGTCGTCCGACGATGCCCGGGTACCGGGAAAGCCAGATGACAGACCGGTGCGCATGTCGTCCCGCGACCAGAGCGAAATATCGCCGGACGCGCCCGGCTTGACGACATAGACGGGACGCAGTCCACCACCCGGATACCCGGAGCTGATGTAAAGCAGCCCATGTTTGGCGAAGGGCGTCGGGATCGTCAACCCCGACATGCCGTGAATCTCCCACAACAGGTTGCCGTCCATGTCGTACGAACGGACGCCCTGCGTGCCCGAGGTCACGATCTCGGTGCGCACCTCGTTCTCCCAGACAAACGGCGTCGCCCAGTTCTGGCCACGCTCGGGACGCTCGACTCGCCAGATCTCTTCCCCGCTGTTCTTGTCGATCGCCACCATGAACGACTGCTCCACGTTGTCGTTCACGAGATAGAGCCGGTCGCCATGCAACGTCGGCGACGCCGCCGAGCCGAACCCCAGCGTCGTCTCGTAAGCGCCCAGCTCGGTTCTCCAGACAGTCTCGCCGCTCATATTCAACGCCCCGACGACGCCGGCGCTTCCAAAATAGGCGTACACCCGGCGCCCATCAGTCACCGGCGTCTCCGACGCGAAGCTGTTTTTTATGTGCCGGGCAATCTCGGGCGTTGCGCTGTCGAGCTCGCGCTCCCATCGGATCTCGCCGGTACCAAAATCGATGTTGTAAACGACCCAGCGATGGACCTGTGACGAACGCGTCGCTCCATTGTCGTCACCCGGGTCATACAGCCCTGGTATCGGGTCTGGCTCGTCGCCAGCGCTGATGGCCGACGTGATGAAGATGGTGTCTTCCCAGACCACCGGCGAGCTCCAGCTCAACCCCGGTATGTCGATGTCCCAGACGACGTTTTCGGTCTCGCTCCAGGTATCGGGGAGGGCGGGATCGTCGGCGACATCGCCCGCGTTCGCGCCCCGGAACTGCGCCCACTGGGCGAGTGCCGTAGAGGGAGCCAACAGCGCCAGGCCGACGACGATGAGCGAAAGTCGAATCATGCCGTATCCCTCTTTCTCGAACCGGACCCCACGCCGATGCGCGCATCAGGATTCGATTCCGTTTGCAGGGCATAACTACCGGGTCGCGGCGTTCGTGTCAAGGAATCCCCGGCCCCACCAGTCACAGACGACATCACGTCGCCCCCGGAGAGGATGATTGACAGCCTCTCTCGGAGGCTCCAAAATACTGTGCTGATAGCTGCATTACCAGATAGCTTCGCTGAAGGGACGGCGGTCGATGCCAAGATACCGGGTCTGCGTGGTTGCGGCGTGTGTGGCCCTACTGTCTGGGGCCGTTGGCCCAGCGATGCCGTCAGCCGCCCAGCAGCCTGCCGCCGCAGGCGCCACCCCAGCGGAGCAGCAGCGAGCCGTGCTCGACCAATATTGCGTCACCTGCCACAACGACCGGCTCGAAACTGGCGGCCTCACGCTTGAAGGCATCAATCTCGGCGATATCGCAGGCAACGCGGAGCTTTGGGAAAAGGTGGTCCAGAAGTTGCGGGCCGGGGCCATGCCGCCGCAGCCCCGGCCGCGGCCCGACCAGCCAACCTACGACGGAATCCGATTCTGGCTCGAAGCCGAGCTCGACCGGGCCGCCGCGGCCAACCTGAATCCCGGCCGCACAGAAGCGCTGCACCGGCTCAGCCGCACCGAGTATCGCAACGTCATCCGAGACCTGCTTGGACTCGACGTCGACGTCACCGACCTGCTGCCAGCCGACGACACCAGCTACGGTTTCGACAACATCGCCGGTGTGCTCGGTGTGTCCCCGACGTTGATGGAGCGCTATCTGGTGGCCGCCCGGAAGATCAGCCGTCTGGCAATCGGCTCGCCGGTGCCCTCCCCGGTGGCTGAGACCTTCCGCATCGCGTCCGACCTGGGACAAGACGCCCACATCGCTGGACTGCCGTTCGGCACACGCGGCGGCACGCTGCTCGATTTCAATTTCCCGGAGGACGCCGAATATGTAATCTCGATCGTTCCCGACGGCCCGCTCTTCATCGAGGCGCACCAGCTCGAGGTCACTCTAGACGGTGAACGGGTCGAGCTGTTTTCGGTGGGGCGAGCGCTCGAGCCTGGCGAGCGTCGTGGCGAGTACGCCACCGAGGCCGATGCCCGGGAGGTACGGCTGCGCGTGAACGCCGGTCCCCATCAGGTCGGTGTCACGTTCCTCAAGAAGACCGCTGCCGAGCAGGAGCGGACCCGCAAGCTCTACCTGCGGCCATTCACCGGCGAGGGCTCGGGCGGCGACTCCCGATTCCAGCCCTACGTCGAGCGCGTCACCATCACCGGCCCATACGAGTCCAGCGGTTCGCGACCGGCCATCGACACGCCAAGCCGCGCGCGCCTCTTCATTTGCCAGCCCCCTCCGGACGACGACGTCGCAGCCACGGCCTGTGCGACCAATATCCTCTCGACCCTGGCGCGTCGCGCCTTTCGCCGTCCGGTTGCAGACGACGACGTCCAACGGCTGCTGACCTTCTACGAGCAGGGGGCGGCTGCCGGGGGTTTCGACGGTGGCATCGAGCTCGCGCTCCGCCGGCTGCTGGTCAGCCCGGAGTTTCTGTTTCGCATCGAGGAAGATCCCGAGGGCGCGGCCCCCGGCACCCCGTATGCCCTGAGCGACCTGGAGCTGGCCTCGCGACTCTCCTTCTTCGTCTGGAGCAGCATCCCCGACGACGAGCTGCTCGAGGTCGCTATTCGCGGCGAGCTGCAGAATCCCTCGGTGCTCGAGGCCCAGACGCGCCGCTTGCTGGACGACCCACGCGCCAAAGCGCTGGTCACCAACTTCGCCGGCCAATGGCTCAGCCTGAGAAATGCCGCCGCGGTGCAGCCTGACGAAGACCAGTTTCCTGACTTCGGAGAGGATCTGCGCCAGGGATTCCGGCGAGAGACGGAGCTGCTCTTCGAGAGCATTCTGCGCGAGAACCGCAGCGTGGTCGAGCTGCTGTCGGCCGACTACACGTTCATCAACGAGCGCCTGGCTCGCCATTACGGCATCCCCAACGTGCGCGGCAGTCACTTCCGGCGGGTGTCGCTCGACGACCCAGCCCGCGCCGGACTCCTGGGGCACGGCAGCATCCTGACGGTGACCTCGCACGCCAATCGCACGTCACCGGTCGTGCGTGGCAAGTGGGTGCTCGAGAACATTCTCGGCAACCCGCCACCGCCACCACCGCCGAACGTGCCGGCGCTCGAGGAAACGACCACGGGCAAGCAGCTCACCATGCGCGAGGCGATGGAGCAGCATCGCGCCAACCCGGTGTGCGCCAGCTGCCACCGGGTGATGGACCCGATGGGACTGGCGCTCGAGCCGTTTGACGCCATTGGTCGGCGGCGCACGCCCAACCAGACCAAGACGCCGATGGATCTGACCGGCGTCCTCCCGGACGGCACGACGTTCGAGGGACCCGAAGGGCTCCGAGCGGCACTGCTGGCTCACCCCGACCGGTTCGTCACGACCCTGACCCAGAAACTGGTGACCTATGCGATTGGCCGCGGTGTGGAGTACTACGACGCGCCGGCCGTGCGTGCCATCACACGAGCGGCCGCCGACGACGACTATCGCCTGACGACGCTCATCCTGGGCGTCGTCAAGAGCACCCCGTTTCGGATGAGGAGTACGCAGTCATGATCATCACCAAGATGGCACTGCCCCGTCGCACCTTCCTCCGCGGTCTCGGCGCCACACTGGCGCTGCCGCTACTCGATGCGATGGTCCCGGCCGCGTCGGCGCTGGCTCAGACCGCTGCCAGCCCGACGAAGCGGCTCGGCTTTATCTACATCCCGAATGGGGCCAACATGTTGAAGTGGACGCCATCGACTGACGGCGCCCTCGAGCTGTCGCCGATCTTGAGCCCGCTGGCACCGGTCAAGGAGCACGTAGTCATCCCGACCGGTCTCGCACATCGGCAGGCCGAAGCCTGGGGCGACGGTAACGGGGAGCACTCGCGCGCCAGTGGCGTCTGGCTGAACGGTGTCCACCCAAAACGTACCGAAGGCGCCGACGTCCGGGCCGGCACCACGGCCGACCAGATTGCCGCCCAAGCGCTAGGCCAGGGGACGCCGCTGCCGTCACTCGAGATATCAATCGAAAACAGCTACGTCGTCGGCAATTGCGACAACGGCTACAGCTGCGTCTACACCAACACCATTTCCTGGCGGAGCCCGACCACGCCGCTACCGATGGAACACAACCCGCGGGTCGTCTTCGAGCGGCTGTTCGGTGAGGGTGGCACCACCACCGAGCGGCTGGCGCGGCTGCGTGAGGACCGGAGCATCCTCGACGCCGTGCGCGACGACATGACCCGACTCGAGCGCAAGCTCGGCGCCGGCGACCGCGTCCGGGTCAGCCAGTACCTCGATGCGGTCCGCGAGATCGAACGGCGGATTCAACGCGTCGAGGCGCAGGCCGACGAAGCCGAATTGCCGGAGAACCTGGCCCGCCCGGTGGGCATTCCCGAATCGTTCGACGAGCACGCCCGGCTCATGTTCGACCTGCAGGCGCTGGCCTTCCAGGCGGACATCACGCGGGTGTTCACCTACCTGATTGGACGGGAACAGACCGCCCAGAGCTACCCGGAGATCGGCGTGCCGGACGCTCACCACGCCACGTCGCACCACCAGATGGACCCGGGCAAGCTCGAGCAGTACGCGAAGATCAACACCTATCATGTGGATCTGCTCGCCGGGTTCCTCAAACAGTTGCAGTCGACCCCGGACGGCGATGGATCGCTGCTGGATCAGTCGCTGATTCTCTATGGCGGCGGCATCAGCGACGGCGACCAGCACTCACACATCGACCTGCCGCTGATCCTCGCCGGGGGCGGCGCAGGGCAACTCGAGGGCAGGCGGCACGTCCGCTACCCGACCGACACGCCGATGACGAACCTGCTGCTGGCGATGCTCGACAAAGCCGGCGTCGTCCACGCCGAGCAATTCGGAGACGCCACCGGACGGCTGGACCTCGAGCCACTGAATGTGTGAGGCGGGGTGCTCTAAGGGTGCACTGAGGAGTCAGAAGACAGGAGTCAGAAGGCAGAATATGGCTGGAGGGCTTCGCCGTCAGGCAGCGAACTCCGACCCCTTGCCGATAGCCGTACCACGTGAGAGACACATGGCACGTAGACACATAGGCTCGGTGATAGTGACGTTGGCGGCGTTTCTCATTCCCGGCGCCCTCGCAAGCGCGCAGCCGACCGCCTCTCCGTTGATCGACGCGGTGAAGGCGGGAGATGCCGAGACGGTCCGGGCGTTGATTGGTCTGAGCGCCGACGTGAATGTGGCCGAGGTGGACGGGACGACGGCGCTGCACTGGGCGGCACACCTCGACGACGGGTCGACCGCTACGCTGCTGCTCGGTGCCGGCGCCGATGTTGGGACGACCACGCGCTACGGCATCGCGCCATTGTCGTTGGCCGCTACGAATGGCAGCGCCAAGCTGATCCGGATACTGCTGGAGGCAGGCGCCGACCCGAATCACACGACCGGCGAGGGCGAGACGCCACTCATGACGACCGCGCGAGCCGGCGTCGTTGCGGCGATACAGCTTCTGCTCGACCATGGCGCCGAGATCGATGCCGTGGAAGGTTGGCGAGGGCAGACGGCACTGATGTGGGCGGCCTCACAAGACAACGCGGCGGCGGTCGCCACGTTGATCGCCGGCGGCGCCGACCTGCACGCTGTCTCCGAGGGCGGCTTCACACCACTGCTGTTCGCGGCGCGAGAAGGCAACGTCGAAACCCTCGGGACACTGCTAGAAGCCGGAGCAAACCCCGACGACGCGCTGCCCAACGGCACGAGCGCCCTGGGGCTCGCCACCTACAACGCCCAGTACGAGGCTGCGGCGCGTCTACTCGAGGCGGGCGCCGACGCAGATGCGAGCGGGCAGGGGTGGACGGCGCTGCACCAGGTGGTCTGGACCCGTCGCCCCAACCTCGGGCGGAACCCGCCGTTTCCGGTCCCGCTTGGCCGGCTCGACGGCCTCGACATGGCTCGCATCCTGATCGAGCATGGCGCCGACCCGAACCTCCCGCAGACCAAGGAGCCGCGCGACGGTAATCGCAACATGCTGAACCGAGTCGGTTCGACCCCCTTTCTGTTGGCAGCCAAGGCGGCTGATGTGCCGATGATGCGGTTGCTTGCCGACATGGGCGCCGACCCGAGCCTGACCACCGAGAACGGCGCCACCCCGATGATGGCCGCCGCGGGCGTGGGTATCTGGAAGATTGGCGAGAACCCGGGCACCAACGAGGAGGCGCTGGAGGCGGTCGCCCTGACCTGGAAGCTCGGCAACGACGTGAAGACGACCGATGCCAACGGCGACACGGCGCTGCATGGTGCGGTTCACCGGGGCGCGGACGAGATCGTGCGGTTTCTCCACGAGAAGGGCGCCGTCTTGGACGCGGTGAACGAAACCGGGTGGACGGCGCTGTCAATCGCCGAAGGCGTCTTCTACCCGAACACCTTCAACCGACACCCGAGCATCGTGACACTGCTCGAATCTCTCGGTGCGGATCCAACCGCCGGAAACCGCCGTCCGATCGACCTCGCACCTTGGGAGCGCGAAGCGCTGACCGCCAACGCTCCCCGGCCGTAGGAGCCCTGCCAGCCGACCCGTGATTCGAGACCACCGGTAACTGTGATACAAAAGCCGTGCGATGATGCGCGCCTCGCGGGCGCGGAGCGGGGCGCTGGGGTCCCCGCGTAGCGTCCGCGGGGGTCCGGGGCGCAGCCCCGACTGAAGACGCCGCGCAGCCCAGCCTAGATAATGGAAAAACACACCTTTACGGCGGAAGTCCAAGAGCTGCTGAACCTGATGGTTCACTCGCTCTATTCCCAAAAGGACATCTTTCTACGCGAGCTGGTCTCGAATAGTTCGGACGCGCTCGACCGACTCCGGTTGGAAGGTCTGACCGAGCCGAGCATCTTGCCTGATGGCGAGCTGGAGATCCGGCTCGAAGTCGACAAAGCCGCCCGGACACTCGCCATCTCGGACAACGGCATCGGGATGAGCCGCGAGGAAGTCGTCACCAACATCGGCACCATCGCCCGCTCGGGCAGCGCGGAGTTCCTCGCCGCCCTGAAAGAGAAGCAGAAGGCCGACGGCGAAGGCGGCGGCGCGGCCACGGCTGACCTAATCGGACAGTTCGGCGTCGGTTTCTACTCCACTTTCATGGCGGCCGACCGGATCATCTTGACCACCCGTCGGGCCGGCACCGATGCCGGAACGCGCTGGGAGTCGAGCGGGGACGGCAGCTACACGCTGGATGACGCGGACCGCCCTCAGGCCGGCACCACGGTGCTGTTGCACCTCAAAACCGTGGACGAGGAAGACGGACTCGAGGACTACACCGACACCTTCGTGCTGAAGGAGATCGTCAAGAAGTACTCCGACTTCGTGGCCCACCCGATTCGGATGCTGGTCGAGCGACAGGAGCCGGTACTCGACAATGCCGGCGCGCCGGTCAAAGGCGTGCTGCCGAAGACCGTCACAGAAGACGAGACGCTGAACTCGATGAAGGCGATCTGGACCCGATCGCGTAGCGAGGTGTCCGACGACGAGTATCACGAGTTCTTCCGCCACATTTCGCACGACTGGCAGGACCCGGTCTCCACCATTTCCGCCGGTATGGAGGGCACTTTCAACGCCCGCATCCTCCTGTTCATCCCCGCCAAGGCCCCCTTCGACCTGTATCAGCGCGAGCGGGTCACCAAAGGCGTGCAGCTCTACGTCAAGCGCGTCCACATCATGGACGACTGGAAGGCGCTGCTCCCTGAATGGCTTCGGTTCCTAAAGGGGGTCATCGACTGCGAGGACCTGTCGCTCAACGTGTCACGGGAGATCCTCCAACACGACCGGCAGGTCAAGGCCATCCGGACGTTCGCGATCAAGAAGACGCTGGACGCGATCGAGCGTCTGAAGAAAGACAAACCAGACGCCATGCGCACGGTGTGGACAGAGTTCGGCGCAGTCTTGAAAGAGGGCCTCGCCACACCCAATGAGTTCCGCGACCGGCTGTTGAACCTGGTGCACTGCGAATCGAGTCGCGGCGAAGGATCGACCTCACTGAGCGACTACGTGGAGCGGATGGCGAACGGGCAAGAGGCCCTCTACTATCTGGGAGGCGCGTCTCTCGACGCGGTCCGTAATTCGCCCCACCTGGAGTCGTTCACCAGCAAGGGGATCGAGGTGCTGTTCTTCACCGACCCGGTCGACGAGTTCTGGCTGCAGCACGGCCTGACCTTCGACGACAAGCAGATCGTGTCGGTCAGTCAGGGGGAGATCGATCTCGGGAAGGACGAGAAGAAACCGGAAAAAGCAAAGGATTCCAGCGACGACGCCAAATTCGACGGTCTGCTTCAGGCTCTGCGGACGCATCTGCAAGACGACATCAAGGATGTGCGTCTCTCGGGCCGCCTGACGGGCAGCCCCGCGTGTCTGGTTGGCGACAAAGACGACATGAGCCCGCAGCTCGAGGCAATGATGCGCCAGATGGGACAAGTGCCACCGAAGAACAAACGCATACTCGAGATTAACCCGGATCATTCGTTCATCAAACGGCTCCGCGCGATGCACGAAGCGGACAGCAAGACGGCAGCGCTCGCGACCTACGCCCAGCTGCTCCACGGCCAGGCGATCCTGGCCGAGGGCGGGACGCTGCCAGACCCGGGCGCCTATAGCCGCATCGTCATGGAGGTGGCCAACCAGGCGGTTGCGGCCGACTCTGTATCGGAAGAGCCGGACACCACTGCCGACGAGGCACCCCAACCGGAGTCATGAGGAGACCGGTCATGAGACTGAGCTGTCCTGTCGCGCTCGTGGGCGCGTTGGTGGGCCTGGCCGCCTGTGGTGGCGGACCGGAACCGGCCGATGACCTGTCGGTCGCCGAGCCTACCCCGTCGGCCCCCGCCCCACCCTACCGGGTCTATGTCACCAACGAAGGATCTGGAGATTTGACCGTGATCGCCGGTGGCACGCACGACGTCCTCGCCACGATTCCCCTCGGCAAGCGGCCTCGCGGAATCAAGGTAGGGCCTGAGGGAAACCAGCTGTTCGTCGCGCTCAGCGGGTCGCCACCCGCGCCGCCCGGCGTGGACGAGGACAGTCTACCCCCGCCGGACCGCACAGCCGACGGTATCGGCATCGTCGATCTGGCTGAACAGCGTGTCGTGCGGGTGCTCGATGCCGGCACCGACCCCGAACAGCTCGCTGTGAGTCCAGACGGCGCGCGCCTCTTCGCTGCCAACGAGGACGCCGCGCTGTTGAGTATCGTGGAGATCGCCACCGGAGATATCGTCGGCGAGCTGCCGGTAGGCGGCGAGCCCGAGGGGGTGTCCCTCAGCCCGGATGGCCGATTCGTGTATGTCACGTCTGAGAACGACAGCCAGGTCTCGGTTGTCGACACCGCCGCGCTCGAGGTGATCAAGGTGTTCGACGTCGGTGCCCGCCCGCGCGCATCTACCTTCTCTCCAGACAGCACGCGGGCCTATGTCACCGCCGAAAACGGCGGCACCGTCTCGGTGGTCGACACCAGCACGCACGAGGTTATCAACACCATCGAGCTGAGCGGGGAGAGCGTGCGGCCGATGGACGCGCGGGTGTCGCCAGACGGCTCACGCCTGTATGTGTCCACCGGACGCGGACGACTGATTATGGCCATCGACACCGCGACCAACGAGGTCGTCGGGTCGGTCGAGGTTGGTGACCGCCCGTGGGGCATCAGCCTGACCGCGGACGGACGCTATCTCTACACGGCGAACGGACCGTCGAACGACGTCTCGGTAGTCGACACCGACACATTCAGCGTCATCGCCACGGTACCAGCCGGCGAACGCCCGTGGGGCGTCGCCATCGTTGGACCGTAGAAGTCGGTAGCAAGGGCCTTCAGGCCCGCCAGGGCGTGGCCACAGAATTGATATGGCCGGCTGAGGAGTTCGCAATGCGCAATCTGAAGAGAATCGGTTCGCTGTCACTTCTGATCCTGATCGGCACCGTCCTCGTGGTCGCCGGTCGCCAGCGACAGCCGCCCACCCTGACACCGGAGCAACTGGCCCGGCTTCAGATCGAACAGGTCAAGGACGGCCTCTACGTGATTCCCGGATTCGACGGTTCCCTGTCGGGCGGCAACGTGGCAGTACGGGTCACAGACAACGGGGTCATCATCGTCGACGACAAGTTCGTCTACAGCCACGAGTTCATCACGGCCCAGGTCCGTAGCGTGACCAACCAGCCGATCAAGTACGTGCTCAACACGCACCACCACTCCGACCATGCCGGGAGCAACGCCGACTTCATGGCAGATGCCGAAGTGATCGCGCACAAGAACGCGCGGGCGAACATTGTCCGCAACAACCAGCCAGGCGCGCCACGCATCATCTTCGCCGACGAGACGGCCGTCTACCTGGGCGGTGCCGAAGCGCGGGCTATCCATTTCGGACGGGGACACACGAATGGTGACGCGATCATCTACTTCCCAGATCTCCGGACCGTTCACACGGGCGATCTGTTTATCTTCGGCGACCGGCTGGATGGCAGCACGTTGGCGCCGTTCTGGGACTTCGGCAACGGCGGGAGCGCCGCCGAGTGGCCCGCCACGCTCAACGGCCTCCTCGAGCTGGATTTCGACACGGTGATACCGGGACACGGGCCGGTTCTGACAAAAGACGACGTCAGGGAGTTCCGCAACAAAATCGAAATCGTGCTCGACCGGGTGCGAGCGCAGATCGACGCTGGCGCGACGCGCGACAACATCGCATCCCGCGTCGACACGAACGACCTCGGCTGGCCGCTGGCGCCAGTGCGCATCCAGGACGTGTATGACGAGCTGACGGCCCAGTAGCCGGGGCCAATTAGCCGAACAGGCTTTGCAGGTAGAAGAGCCCGGTCCCGCCCAGCAGCACGATCCCGACCCAGGACAGCACCACCATCGCTCGACCCGGCCGGTGCTCGACCGGCATTTCGTGCGAGGTCACCGCCCGCAAGTTGAGGTATCCCAGGAGTGGACCGGTCAAGAACGAGACGATGGTGGCGAAGTCGACCATGGTCGTGAGGTTGCCGATGAACAGACTCATCACAACCAAGGTCAGCACCACGAGGGCGGCAAGACTCCACCAGTAGATGGGTCCCACCGACGAGCCTGTCGCCCCATCGGGACCCGACCGCAGGACATGCAGCGATCGCTCGATGGCACGAGGGCCGCCATCCAGCACGGTCAGCGTCGTCGACAGCATCGTCGTGACGACCGCCGCCAGCACGATCGGTCGTGTCCAGGCCCCCAGGGTCGCGCTGTAGAGATCGACGAGCTGTGTCGAGAACACCGGGCCTTCGGCTGCAAACGTCTCCGACGAGCCGAACATGACACCCGCGCCCAGCGTGACGAACGCAAATGCGAGAACGGCCGTGCCGACATAGCCGACCAGAAAGTCCTGTCTGGCTGTTGCCACCGAGCAACGCTCGCCTGATGCGTCGTTCTTGGCCAGCGTCTAGAGCGAGCTCCAGACCGAGATGTCGATCGCCGAGGGCATCCAGCCGGCCAGGGCGAGAAGAAATGCGAACGGCACAGCGGACCCGATCAAATCGCCCGGCCACACGGCGATCGTCGCCAGGTCGGCGCGGGGCAGACTGACGGCGGCGGCCACGACCGTCGAGACCGCCAGCAGCAGCAGGGTCCCCTTGATGCACAGGTCCAGTCCGTGAAACCGACTGCGCCAGAGCAACGCGACACACGGCGCCATGACAACACCGGCGAGCACCGGCAGCGACCAGTCGAGACCGAAGGTGAAGCCCACCAGAAACGCGGTGAACATGACGACGGCCGACTGGATGATGCCGGCGGTCAGCAGCGTGATCGCGAGATATACGCACAGGGCCCACGCGCCGATTCGCCGGTAGCCCTCTACCAGGCTGCTCCCGGTGGCTGCCGCGTAGCGTGGGCCGTATTCGAAGAAGGGATACTTCAGGATGAGGGCCAGCAGAATCACGCCCGATAGCCCGAACCCGGCAAGGGCGCCGGCGCGCGTCGACTGCACCAAGTGCGAGATGCCGATCGCCGCCGCCGCCCAGAGCAGCCCCGGCCCGAACGCGGTCCAGAACCGGTTCCGGTTGGCGGAATCAGTCGCGCTGGGCATCCACCGACTAGGCGATGATCTGGGGGATCGGTGTGCCGTCCACGTCGGTCAGTCGCATGTCCCGACCGTTGTAGCGGTAGGTCAGCTTCTTGTGGTCCATCCCCAGCAGGTGCAGCATCGTCGCATGGAGATCGTGCGCCGAGACCGGTTGTTCCTGCGCCTTGTAGCCAAAATCGTCGCTCGAGCCAATCACCTGGCCGCCTTCGATCCCCGCGCCGGCCATCCACCCGGTCATCGTTCCGGGATTGTGGTCGCGACCGACGCCGCGCTGCGAGATCGGCATCCGGCCGAACTCGGCATGCCAGAGAACGAGGGTCGAGTCGAGCATCCCGCGCGATTTGAGATCGGTCAACAGTCCGGCGATCGGGAGATCCGATTCCGCGGCGTGCTGCGTATGGTTTTCCACCAGGTTGCTATGGGCATCCCATGTATCGGTGTTCTGCACACCCAGTCCGCCCTGGAACAGCTGGATGAACCTGACACCACGCTCCACCAGACGACGGGCCATCAGGCACTGCCGGCCGAACGATTCAGTGACCGGATTGTCCAGTCCGTAGAGTTTCTTCGTCGCGTCCGACTCGGCCGTCGTGTCGACTGCCTCGGGCGCGCACCCTTGCATTCGATAGGCGAGCTCGTATGACGAGATCCGGGCGGCCAGCTCCGAGTTGCCCGGGTTCTGCGTCATGTCGATCTCGTTTAGCTTTCCCAGTGTGTCGAGACGCGCACGCTGTTGCGCCTCGCTCATCCCTGCGGGCGGCTGCAGGTCGACAATGGGGTCGCCGGTGGCACGGAAGAGTGTACCTTGATAGGTCGCCGGCATGAACCCCGCGCTCCAGTCGGTCGGTCCTCCGAGTGGCCCGCCGCGGAAGTCGTTCATGACCACGAACGCCGGCAGACTCGCGCTCTCCGAGCCAAGCCCGTAGGTCACCCAGGACCCGACGCTGGGATACCCCGTCCGAATCTGTCCGGTCTGCATCTCGTAGGTCGCCTGGATGTGATCGTTCGACCGGCCATAGAGCGACCGGATAAACGCCAGCTCGTCGACCTTCTTGGCCAGATGCGGAAAGATCTCCGATACCTCGATCCCGCTTTGCCCATACTTCTTGAACGAGAAGAGGCTTGGCATCAGCGGCCCGGGATTACCCTGTCGCACGACCACCGACTCGGCCATCGGCTGGCCAGCATACGTGGTCAGCGCCTCCTTCGGGTCGAACGTGTCGACCTGGCTGACGCCGCCGCTCATGAAGAGCGAGATGACCGCCTTGGCCCGCGGCTCGAAGTGCGGTGACTGGGGCGCGAAGGGATTGCCTGGCACCGGCGCCTCACAGGTGTCGGACTGCGCCGCCGCCAGGAGACCTTGCTGATCGAGCGTGTGAGCCAGCGCGAGGCCGGCGATACCGCCGCCCGACTGGAACAGGAAGTCGCGCCGATTCCAGAAGGTCCGCTTCCGGCCATGCTGGTGATGGAACATCGTCGTTACCTCAGATACAGGAACTCGTTCAGGTTCAGTATCACGTGTGTCAAGTCGAGCAGCGACTGCTCGGCGACCAGCGCCTTGGCAACCAGAGCCTCCTCGGCTGTCGGCGTCCGCGTCAGGGCGATGCGATACGCCAGGTCGACCTGCTGGTCCAGATTCCCTGGCGCGGCCTGCTCCAGCCGCGAGGCGAACAGCTCCGCCTGGCCCAACACGAACTGGTTGTTCATGAGCGTGAGCGCCTGTGTGGCCACTGTCGTTACGTTCCGGGAGGCCGCGGTCTGATTCTGGTCCGGCAGGTCGAAGGTGTCGAAGAAGGGGAAGCCAAGCGACCGGCGCCGGTAGACATAGACGCTCCGACGCCACACGTCCGGCCCGTCGGGCTGATTGTGCCAGACCCCCTTCTCCGAAGTCTTCAGAACTTCCTCCGGAACGAAGGGGAAAATCGGCGGTCCCCCGACGGTCAGATCGATGCCGCCGCTGACTGCCATGATCGTGTCGCGCAGCACCTCGGCCTCGAGCCGCTGCTGACGAAACCGCCAGAGCAGTTGATTGTCCGGGTCGGCCGCCACGGTCGGCTGCCCAGAGGAGGCCATCTGATAGGCCTCTGACGTCATCAGCAGCCGGTGCATCTCCTTGATGCTCCAGCCGCGTTCCATGAATTCGACCGCCAGCCAGTCGAGCAGCTCGGGATGGGTGGGCAACTCGCCCATCTGGCCGAGGTTGTCCAGGGTGCGCACAATGCCGCGCCCGAAGTGGTGATGCCAGATGCGATTGACGATGACACGCGCAGTCAGCGGATTGTCGCGCGACGTCAGCCACCGCGCCAGCGCGAGCCGGCGACCGGAAGTGCGCCCGTCCTGGCGCGTGATGACGGTCTGAGGATCGCCGTAGGTCGCCACCGTCAGGAAGCCAGGCGTCGACTCGGATGCGGGGGTCAGCGGATCGCCGCGATTCAGAAAGTAGCTTGGCGGGGCGTTGTAAGCCGGTCCCCCCTCGACGTGCAAGAAGGTGCCCGGCTCGTCTGGCGGAATCCGGCACTCGGGGCACCCGATGATCTCATCGCCCGGGCCGTCGGGCGCGTAGCGGTAGTCGCCGTCGGTCACGATCTCGGCCATCGGCGGCTCCGGCGGCCGTGTGTTCTCGACCGCCTCGAGCTCGTTCCGCAGCAGGTCGCGGCGCGCGCTCTCGTCGCTGGTCAGCGCCGCGTTCACCTCGCGCTGGGGGACACCGAGCGTCAGCACCTGGTCGGCCAGCAACGCTTCTCCCGGCGTCCGCTCCTCGGCCGGCTTGATGGCCGCCTGTAGCACGTTGTCCGGAAAGTCACGCCGAATCCGTTCGATCAGCAGCGCCTCACGATGCGGCGCCTCGATCGCCCTGACCTTGTCGCGGATCGCGGTGGCCTTGGCGTCCACCTCGGCCGAGGCCACGCGATACGCCTCGGCCTCGTCGCGGTCGAGCAACGGCCAGTCGGTCTCGACGTAGCCGAAAAACGACGCCTGCATGCTGTAGTAGTCGCGTTGCAGAATCGGGTCGAACTTGTGATTGTGGCAACGGGCACATTGCACCGTCATCCCAATTACACCGCGCCCGACGGTCGCCAGGACGTCGTCGAGATAGTCGTGACGCCGCTCCGGGTTGTCCTTCTCCCGAAACTGGACCCGCGGCCCGGCACGGAGGAAGCCGGTGGCGATGCGGGTCTCGTCGGTCACGTGGTCCAACTCGTCACCGGCAATCTGCTCGCGAATGAACTGCGTGTACGGCTTGTCCTGATTGAACGCGTTGATGACGTAGTCGCGATACCGCCACGCGTTTGGCCGGGTATAGTCCTGTTCGAACCCGGTCGAGTCGGCGTAGCGCGCCACGTCCATCCAGTGCCGCCCCCACCGCTCACCGTAGTGAGGCGAGGCGAGCAGCCGCTCGATCACTCGTTCCCACGCGCCGCGCTCCGTATCCGCCAGGAACTCGTCGATCTGGTCTGGCGTCGGTGGCAGGCCGGTCAGGTCGAGAGAGGCGCGTCGCAGCCGTGTGAGCCGGTCGGCCTTGGGGGCCACCGGGACACCGGCGTCGCGCCGCGCGGCATCGAGAAATCGGTCTACCGGGTGTTCGTAGGTTGGCGACACCGGCACCGGCGCCTGCACCGGCAGCTTGAACGCCCAGTAGTCGCGTGCGCCGGGCGGCAGCTCCGAATTCTCGAGGGAGGCGACGACGTCGCCAGCACTCGGCGCGCCACCCGCGTCCCAATGGGCCCCGTCGTCGATCCAGGTGCGCACAGCGGCGATTTCCACATCGGTGAGAACGCCGCCTCCCATCGGCATCCGTGGATCGTCGAGACCAGCCACCGCCCGATACATTCGGCTCTCCTCGGCGCGTCCCGGAACGAGCGCCGGGCCCCTGGCCCCGCCCGCTATGGCGGTCTCGCGTGTGCGCAAGTCGAGCTCAGACAGCTGGGACGCCGCGCCGTGGCAGTTCCAGCAGCTTCGCTCGAAGATCGGTCGAATATCGTCGGTGAACGTGACCGGCTCGGCGGACTGCGCATAGGCAACGGCCCCGCCGCCAGCGCCAATCAGAACGGCCGCCGCGAGCACTCCGCAGCGGACGCCGAACCCAATCAAGGTACTGGTTCCCCGCATCGCTATCCTCCGTGGCGCCGGACGCACTGCTTCGTAAGAAATATCCCGCATAGAATAGCACTGTCGCTTCTGTTTTGGGCGAATGAGGGGCGCCGCAGAGGCGCTTCTGATCAGCGTCCAGGGCCTTTCTTGACGCCGGCCGGCTGCTACGCGCCGCTCACGCCAGCAGGGCGCGCTCGATCGGCAGCGTGCGGACCCGGCGCCCGGTCGCGGCGGCGATGGCGTTGGCCACTGCCGGCGCGATCGGCGGCACCCCCGGCTCGCCGACCCCAGTTGGGTCTTCGGTGCTCGGCACGATCACCACCTCGACCGCCGGCATCTCGTTCATCCGAAGCATTTCGAAGTCATGAAAGTTGGTCTGCTCCACGTGCCCCTCCAAGTAGGAGATCCGTTGCTTCAACGCTGCGGACAGACCAAAGACGACGCCGCTCTCCATCTGGGCCCGGACGATGTCGGGGTTGATCACCCGACCGCAGTCCACCGCACAGACCACCCGGTGCACCCGGATGCGCCCCGCCTCCACCGACACTTCGGCCACCTCGGCGACATAGGTCTCGAAGGAAAAGTGCTGGGCGATACCACGGAACCGGCCGGTCGGCAGCGGACTCCCCCACCCGGCCTGCTCGGCGGCCGCCTCGAGCACCCCCCGATTTCGGGGCGCGTCGCGCAGCAGGTCCCGTCGGTAGTCAAATGGGTCGCGACCGGCCGCCGCGGCCAGCTCGTCGATGAAACTCTCGACCGCGAAGGCGGTGTGGGAATGGCCCACCGAGCGCCAGAACCCGATCGGCACGCCCGGGTCGTGCTTGGCCAGTTCTACGCGCAGGTTCTCGATGGCATAGGGGGTGTCGCTCGCCCCTTCGGTCGACGTCGGGTCGGCGACCCAGTCGCCGCGAAACACTCCACCCGCCAGCCGGCTCAACCCGCGGTCCATCGCGCCCGGCACGGCGTCGGGCGTCATCGCCGGCAGCCACTGCGGCATGATCGCTTCGAGCAGGGACGGCGCGGCCACCCGATGATGCCAGGCCACCGGTGTCCCGCGGTCGCCGAGCACCGCTCGTAGCAGATGCCGTACCTGGGGTCGATACATGCTGTGACACATGTCGTCCTCGCGGGACCAGGTAATCTTCACCGGGCCGCCGATGCACTGGGACAAATGCGCCGCTTCGAGCACGAAATCGGCAACCAGCCGACGACCGAACCCGCCCCCCAGGAACGTCGTGTGCACCACCACTTGCTCGTGTGGCAGGTCGAGCGCGGTGGCGACCGCCTCGCGGGCAACACCCGGCACCTGTGTCGGCGCCCAGATCTCGCAACGGTTGCCATCGACGTGCGCCGTGCAGTTCTGCGGCTCCATCGGCGCGTGCGCCAGATGCGGCACGTCGTAGACCGCTTCCAAGAAATCGCCGGCGGCCGAGGCGAGCACCGACTCCGCATCGCCGTCGTCTCGCACGGTCTTGCCGGGCTGCGCCGCGAGCCGACGCAACTCCTCGGTCATCGACGGGGTGTCGAGCTCCGGGCGTCCGCCATCCCACGACACAGTCACGTCCTCGGCCGCTGCCCTGGCCTGCCAGTAGCGATCGGCCACCACCGCCACGCCGCCCGGTATCTCGACGACGAACTTGACACCCGGTCGACGCGCGGCGGAACCGGCGTCGAACGACGCCACAGTCGCGCCTTGCACGGGCGGCCGGATCACGGCGGCGTTGAGCAGTCCGGGCAGCGTGACGTCGATGCCGAACACGCCAGATCCGTCGACCTTCAGCGGCGCGTCGACTCGATCGAGTGCAGTGCCGATGAGGGTGTGCTCCTCCGCCGGCTTCAGTGCCGGGTCGGGGATCGGCTGCATGGCCGCCAACCGGGTCAACGCGCCGTAGCTCCAGGTGTGGCCTGTCAGCGCATGCGCAATCGTCCCGTTACTGGCGACACACTCGGAGGGCGGCACCCCCAATTCGGCGGAGGCTGCGGCGCGCAGCATCTCGCGCGCCACCGCCCCGGCGTGGCGGAGCTGCTCCCAGGAGGTGCGCACGCTCGAGCTGCCGCCCGTAATCTGCAGCCCGAACTCCGGGTGGTCATAGCGACGGTCGGCCACGGCGAACTCGACCTCGATCGTGGTCGGGTCCACTTCGAGCTCCTCGGCGATCAACATCGAATGGGAGGTCATCGTGCCCTGGCCCATCTCGACACGGTCGAGCGTAAAGACGATCCGGTCGTCGGGATGGATCACGAGCCAGGCGTTCGGTCTGAACTCACCGGTGGCTTCGGCTGCGGCGCGAATCGCCCGTTCCCGTCGGCGCCGCCCGACGATTGGCCCCAGGACGAAGCCCAAGGCGAGCGCGCCGCCGGCGGCGGCAGACACTTTGAGAAACCGTCGCCTCGTGACCCACCGCCGCTTCGTGACACCTGGCGCCGGCGTCGTCATGACCGCGCCTCCCGTATCTCGGCGGCCGCGCGATGAATCGCGCGCCGAATTCGCTGATAGGTGCCGCAGCGACAGATGTTGCCGGTCATCGCCGCGTCGATGTCCGCATCGGTCGGCGCCGGGTTCCGGGAGAGGAGCGCCGCCGCCGTCATCAGCTGACCCGACTGACAGTAGCCGCACTGCGGCACGTTCTCCGCCAACCAGGCTTTCTGCAGGGGGTGGGAGCGGTCCGGACTGAGCGACTCGATCGTGTGGACCTCGCGGCCCTCTACCGCGCCAAGCGGCGTGACGCACGAACGGACGGCCCGGCCGTCGAGGTGCACGGTGCAGGCGCCGCAGAGCGACCGCCCACAGCCGAATTTCGTGCCGGTCAGCCCGGCCTGCTCGCGAATCGCCCAGAGCAGCGGCGTGACACCGTCAGCTGCGTCGTCCAGCGTGACGAGGTCTCCGTTCAGTCGAAACGTGACCGGCATGGAGAGGTCACTTGTCGGTCCCGGCACCAACCCGTTCTTCGGCGCGGGCGTTGCCGAGAATGTTTTGGAGACCGTAGTTCCCTTCGTGGCAGGCGAATTCGAACATCGGCTGCTCGGTCTTCGTCATCGGAAACATCGTGGTCCAGGCGCTGGTCCAGGTCGCCGGGTCGTCGGCCGTGACCTCGTACTGGATGGTGTCTGGCCCGACCCGCGTGAAGCGCTCGACAAGCCGCAGGCGTTCGGTCGCCCCCTGAAAGGCGCCTTTCGGCGAGAAATTGGCCGACTCGACGACCAGCGTGTCGCCATCCCACCAGCCGCGTGCCTCACCATGCAACTGGGGAATCGCCGACGAGAGGGTCGACCCCTCGTCCAGCGGCACGACCCGGGTGTCGTGGATCATTTCGGAGTGAATGACCACGTGGTCCGGTGTCTGCAGGAGCAGATAGTTGTTGTTGTAGGCGCCCGGGAGCCGCGGTGTGCCGAACGTGAGACAGCGCTCGCCCAAACTGCGGTACTCCGCCGCGTCGGCAGGGTGGGCGCGCCGCCGCTCGGCGCTGGCGGCCGACCGCTCGCGCGCCGCGTCGGTCCTGGGAGGAATCCGCCCGTCCGGCGGGTCCACAATGAGCGACGTACGCTTGTCCGCCGTGAGCTCTTTGCCGTAGTCCAGCCACCATTTCGCGTGGACGCTCGGTGACCGGTCGTAGTCGGCCTGCTCCTCGAGCGTGCGGGACTGGAAGGCGGCCGCCTCCTCGTCGGTCATCACCGCCTTGCCGGCGAACTCAACCGGTCTCTGCAGCGGCGTCATCGTCCTGTAGTCCCAGACCCCCCGCAGGTCGGGCGCCCCCCAGGCGGTGCGGGGTGCGGTCCAGCCGCTCGGCGTGTCCGCCTCACTTCCCGGCGCTAATGTCTGTCCCGACGCGTCCGTGGCCACCAGCACCGCCGCCAGGAGCGGTGCGACCGTCCCCAGCCGGACCGACGAAACAAGCTCGCGAACCATCATGACTCCCTCCATGACTCGTGGAACAGCACCACCATAGCACCCGCCCGCGATGGAGTCACGCCACCACAGTGCTGGACTTTCACCATGGCCTCCACACCATAATCATTACCGTCCGCCATCGAACTCAGGGAGACCGTCATGCTCAGACTCATGCTCGCGCTGCTCGTGGTTCTACTGGCGTCACCGGCCGCGGCCCAGGACGCGCCCGTCGCCACCGACGTCACCTCCGCCGAGATTCAGACGTTCATCGACGCCTTGCCGCGAGACCGCGTCAGCGACCGCCCGATCCGGGTGGTCGACGTGACCGGCGACTACCGGGTCGGCGTCTACGGGGTGTTCCGCCCGAAGGAGCTTGCCGGCGGCGCCAACAAGCATGAAGTCAACACCACCGAGATCTATTACATGGTGGAAGGCGTCGCCACGCTGGTCACCGGTGGCACGCTCAGAGAACCCGGGCCGCCGATCGCCGGCACCACCGCGCGAAGCCCAGGCATTGACGGCGGCGTCTCGCGACGTGTCACCAAAGGCGACGTCGTGATCATTCCCGGCCACACCCCCCACTGGTGGAGCGAGCTCGAGACCGATATCGAATACCTGATCTTCCGACCCGACCCGGACAATCGCCTGCCGCTTAAATAGACGTGGGTCCGAGTGACAAATTGACATGGCGTCCTGTTACCGACAGACTGTGACGTTCACTGGATTTCGAGGCCGCCGCGGCATAAGCGACATCCCGACGACCGCCCTATTTCACAAGACCATCGACTCATGCGCATGCTGACTCTCTTCCCCTTCGCAGACCGTCCCCGACGCTCGAGAGCGCCCGTCATCACCGGCTGCTTCGCCCTGGCAACCGTTATCTTCATCGGCGGAACAGGTTCCGCGTCGGGCCAGGACCACGTGGGCCAATACGAGCAGGCCGACATCGAGTTCGGCGCCCAGCTCTACGGCGCGAATTGCACGCGTTGTCACGGCGACGCCGGGGACGAGGTCGATGGGGTCGATCTGCGTACCGGCCAGTACAGCCGGGCCGATTCGGACCCCGAGCTCATGCGACTGATTCGCACCGGCATCCGCGACACGGCCATGCCGCCGAACGACTTCTCCCGGTCAGAGCTGACCGGCATCGTGTCGTTTCTCCGCACCATGCGCGACTTCGATCTCAGCGCGGTCACGCTCGGGGATCAGGTGCGGGGCCAATCTCTCTTCGCGGGCAAGGGCGACTGCGCATCCTGTCATCGGGTGAAGGGTCAGGGACCACGTGTCGCACCGGACCTGACCGGGATCGGATCGGTGCGCACGGCGGCCAACCTGCAGCAGTCGCTGCTCGACCCCACTGGCTCGATGCTGGCCGTCAACCGCCCCGTGCGCGCGGTGCTAGGCGATGGCACGGTCCTCAATGGACGGCGACTCAACGAAGACACCTACACCATTCAGATCATCGACCAGGACGAGCGGTTGCGGTCGCTCGAGAAAGCGGAGCTTCGAGAACTGGCGGCCTTGACCGAGTCGCCGATGCCGCCGGCCACTGACACGCTCGACGAGCAGGAAATGGCCGACGTGCTCGCATATCTGTTGACCCTGAAAGGTCTCGAATGACACGACAGACGCTGATCGCCCTGCTCCTTATCACGATGCTCCCGACCGGCGTCGCCGCCCAGGTCACCTTCGACCGACTGCTGAACGCCGACGAGGAGCCGGAGAACTGGCTCACCTATTCGGGCACCTATTCGAGCAATCGCCATACGAAGCTCGACCAGATTCGCAAGGACAACCTCGACGACCTCGAACTGTCCTGGGTGTTCCAGGCGGGTTCGCTCGAGGCGTTCCAGGCAACACCGCTCGTCGTCGACGGCATCATGTATCTGACCGAGCCGGTCAACAACGTGGTGGCGCTGGATGCCAAACGTGGAAGCGTGTTCTGGAAGTACGAGTACAGCGTGTCGCCGGAGGCTCGTCCCTGTTGCGGGGCGGTCAATCGGGGCCTGGCCATTCTCGACGACACCCTGTTTCTGGCCACACTCGACGGCAACCTGATTGCCATTGACGCGATCGCCGGTGAGCCGATCTGGCAAACCACCGTAGCCGACCCGACCCAGGGCTACGCTCTGACGCTGGCGCCGCTGGTCATCAAGGACAAGGTCATGGTCGGCGTCGCGGGCGGCGAGTATGGCATCCGTGGCTTTATCGACGCCTACGACGCCAAGACCGGTGAATTGGCGTGGCGGTTCCACACCATCCCCGGCCCCGGCGAGCCGGGGCACGAGACCTGGGAGAACGACGCCTGGATGACCGGGGGGGCGTCGGCCTGGCTCACCGGTTCCTACGACCCCGACCTCGACCTGACTTACTGGGGCATCGGCAACCCGGGACCGGACTTGAACCCGGCCCAGCGGCCCGGCGACAACCTGTACTCCGACTCCGTGGTCGCGCTCGATCCAGACACCGGCGAGCTCGAATGGTACTTCCAGTTCACCCCGAACGACCCGTACGACTACGACTCGGTCCAGATTCCGGTCTTGATCGACGCCCCCGACGGTAACGGCGGCACCCTGAAGCTGATGCTCTGGGGCAACCGCAACGGGTTCTTCTATGTGATCGACCGCGAGAGTGGACGGTTCCTCAATGGCACCAACTTCGTGCCGGTGAACTGGGCCAGCGGACTCGACGACTTCGGCCGACCGGTGCAGACGCCGCAGCCTCCCGGCTCGACCACCTTCCCGGGCATCCAGGGCGGCACCAACTGGTACTCGCCCTCCTACAGCCCTGAGACCGGTCTGTTCTACGTGTCTGCCTGGGAGTCGTACGGGTCGAACTTCGAGCCGGTCGAGCAGGAGCACCAGCCGGGCCGCGTGTTTCTCGGCGGTCGCCCCGCCAATCCGTTCGGGGCCGGCGCCAACGTGCCCGGCCTCAGGCGAGGGCACATCAACAACTGGACCGATGCGGCCGGTGGCGGCGCCGTGATCGCGATCGATCCGCGCAACGGTCAGCAGCGGTGGCGGGTCCCGATGACCGACGTGACGAGCAGCGGCATCCTCACCAGCGCCTCGAACCTGCTGTTCACCGGCAATCGCGAGGGTCACTTTCACGTCATGGATGCAGAGACAGGTGACCTGCTGTGGCGCAAGACACTCGGCGGCATGATTGCCAACGGCCCGATGAGCTACATGGTCGACGGCAAGCAGTATGTCGCTGTCGCGGCGGGTCACTCGCTGTTTGTCTACGCCCTGAAAGACTGACGGCACTCCACACGACCTCAGCCCCAATTATTTCGCAGGCCGCGCGGCCCCGCGGTCTCGCCGGTCGAGGCAGTGGCCCACCTCCCTGAGTTAGAATCGCCGAATGTCCGAGACCCGTGGGCATCGCCCTCCAGGAAGAACTGCGTTTCTCGCCCTGCTGGGCTACATCCTCCTGCTGTACGTGTCAGCAGATCTTGCGTTTGACCTGTACGTATCTGTCAACAATCGCATTGGTCAGGATACGGCGTCGATCTGGATGAACGGAGCCTTTGGGGCCGCCGGTCTTGCGGGATTCGTCTTTCTACTTCGACGCGGAATTACCGCGGGTGCTTGGACCGCCTTTCTGCTCATCTCGCTTGCCGTCGTCTTCTGCCTCATGCAACTCGACCTCCCAGCCAAGCGTTTCCACTTCTTCGAGTACGCGCCGCTCACGCTTCTGGTCTTGGCGAACGTACGGTTTCGTTGTACCGATAGGTACCAGTACGTCTGGACACTCCTCGCTGTGAGCCTGGTTGGTCTCGGCGACGAGTTGGCTCAGGGTGCGCTACCCACCCGTTACTTCGCTCTCATGGATGTCGTCCTTGACAGCGGCGCCGGACTGCTCACGTTGGCATTTGTAGGATTTGTGCTTGGTGCTGACAGCTTGGATGAGCCGCCCGTTGGCAGCGGGTGACGCTGGAGTTTGGTCTGAGCTCGCCCGTGGTGTGGCGACCGCGCACCACCGGCCGGCGTGGCTGCCGGACGAGTCGGGGTATCCGCTGAAGCCGATCAGGCGAAGCGGGTTCTGGGACGGGGCGACAGCGGCGAGCCGCTTCTGACTCACCGGCCAGGCTGCCGCTTTTCCGACGTTGAACGGCTGGAATCAGAGGCGTAGAGTAGGGTGCGTCTGCCCTGATTCATGTGACCAGGATGACGACGATGACCCATCGCGTTACGAGTGTGCTGCTCATCCTGGCGCTGGCGGCGGCCGCCGAATTGGCGCCATTCGCACCAGCGCGCGTGCGCCAGCGGCGGTCTCCGCGGCAACGGCTGCCGGTCGAAGCCGCCGAGCGTGGCGACGACGCGCTCGTTCACCTATATGGTGATGTACCTGGCACGACCACTCTCGCAGTCGACCGACATCGCCATCGCTCGGTCGCGCAGCTCGACAGTGCGGTCGCACGTCCCGGCGTTCATGTTGGCGCGACTCCCGCGCTAGTTGAGGTCTGGAAGGCCAGGATCGTGCCCGACCTTCCGGGCCGGTCTATTCCGGGCGCCGCAGATGCTCGTCCCAACCAACCACCACGCGGCGCCCTCGCCGCACGCGCCCCACCGGTCTAGCGCTCCATCCGCCCAAGTCCCGTTCACAGGAAATGATCACGGCCCGTCCTTCGCCTGAGGACGGCCGTTGGCAGAGAACGACAAGTGTCGATGCCGACGAATCATCTGCGTGGCCAGCCTATCGTGCGCTAGCCGTGCGTTGTTGGTCTTGGAGAGCCAGATAGGGAGACCCTGGGTCCACTCGCGCTCGTGGTTCGTGTGCGGGTTGTTCTCGTCGAGCGCGCCGAATATGTTCGTGACACCGGCGATCAATTGCCCCAGCTTGTGCCCGGTGGCACAGGCGGCATCGGGGGACTCGTGACGTCCACGACAGCAAGAAGCCTGTGCGCGTGGCGTGGGAAGGTCATCCGACCTGACGTCAAGTCGTGGCATGGGATCTGCCAGCAGTGTCTTCCTCGCAATTTCAAATCGGGCCATGAGAGGTCCGCCCATCGAAGGTCCGCAAACCGGAAGAAACCCACCCGTAGGAGGTTGCCATGAGTCGAATCGACCCCCGTAACGTCATCGTGTTGGTACGAGATTCCAGCGACGCTATCGTGCGCATCGGAGTGTCTCATTGGCAGGAGCTTCGTGAGGTCATTCGAACCGAAGAGGCGGACGACAAGAAGCGATTCAAGGAAATCGAGACCCAGGTGGGCAAGGCCCTGAACACCGGTGTCGCATCTTCCTGATCTCGTGCTTCGGTCGCAGGTATTGATCTAATAACTTTGCCGGTTGACGGTGCGGCGCTAATAGATGATGGAGGGACCACCAGACATCGACGGGCTTGGCCGCAATTCTCCGGCCCTCGGGGAACCGAGGCAAGCATATCGGGCGGTCGCGCAGGCTGTTGTCGCGTCCGCAGTAACAGACCTCGTAAAAGGGAGGCCCCGTGCTGAAGAGGCATACCAGTTCCTTTGCGGCGCCGGTGACGAAAACAGGGCGGTGTTGGAGTTCTGGTGTTCTTTGGCCGGGAGCACTCCGGATCAGGTGATGTCGACGGCGCGGGCTCGGCCGGTGAGTGCGTGGCGGATCTGGTGGCGGGATCATGGCAAGCATCGTCTGAAGCTGATACAGCACGATCTGGAGAAGATGCGTCCGCGGGTCAAGTTTGTGAACGCCGGGAGCGGACAATTGGTGACGGAGGAAGACCGCGATGCATGGTGGCCTGTCCAGTCACCAGGAGTTCTCAGTGGCAAACCGTGAATACCTTCCAGCAGCCCTCACGGTCTCAAGACCGAGCATCGGGCGTTCACCCTCGGCGCATTCTGTCGGGAATGCGACCGGAGTGTGACGCTGGACCACCAGGCGCTGGCGGTTCGGTTTGGGCGGGACTTCCTGCCCGAGGACATCCGGAGCCGGCTCAAATGCCAGCGTGGTGAACGCCGACCAGAGCGACGGCCGCGCGAATACAGCCTTGATGCCCGGGACCGACACTATCGTGCCTGGCGTTTCGTGTCTCTGAAACCAGTGGCACCCTTCCGTCGGGTTCCTTCGACGCCATTCTACTGTGGGGTCGCTACCGCCTCGTCCAGCCGTACGACACCGCCTGAATGGCCGTGAGCCGACCGAATACCGACCGCGTGTTGTGCGAATCATCTTTTTCGGTCCACTTCGCACCAACCGCAGATATCAGCCTGTCTCCCCCGCTCTGCCCCACGCTGCCACTCGCTCCGGTCGCACGACCGGAGTTTGGCGGAGGGTGGAGCACTGAGTTGACGACGGCAGAGCACGTGTGAACCTGAACAACCAGCCTAGAAGGGAAATACCACCGAGGAACCGTCCGGCGCGTGAAGTGCTGTCACAGCACGGATTAGGGCTCGACTCTGCGCCGAGCGATTCCGTCCGTTCCTCAGCGTGAGAGACTGAGCGGGATGCCAGAGCTTGTCGCGACCATCATCTGTCCGTCCTGCTCTCACACCACGTCGCAGACGATGCCGACCGACCGGTGCGTCTTCTTCTACCAATGTCGGGACTGTGGTGTCATGTTGAAGCCGCAACCGGGCGATTGCTGCGTGAGCTGTTCCACGGCCGCCACGGCCGTCGTGATCAGCGGGAGCAGCCGATGGATCTTTGCGAAGTCCGTACCTGTTGTCTCCCGTCTATCGCGGCGCGATCCGGTGGATGAAGTCACGAAGATCCCCGTGCGGAGTGAACGTCCAGTCCTGGCCCGCGTCGAGCTCAACCACCTCGAGACGCTGCGACGCGTCCCGCGCGTCGAACACCTCGACCGTCAGACGGCGCTTCGCGGTCACGAAGTAGCTCTCGCGCATACCCATCACAGGGCACATGTCCACGCCGTCTATGTGCGAGCAGAACGCGCGCACCACACCCACGCCGCCGGTCGAAGGCCAGATCTGGTCGTGGTGCTCGTAGGGATGGCAGTCCCAATGCGTGTTGCAGGTCGCGCCGTTGGCGATGTTGTCCGGCAGGAGCGCCATCACGCCACGTAGGGCGGTCATGATCGGCTCGGCGTTGGGCAGCTCCCAGAACGGCAGGTCGCCGCGCACACCCGCAACGGTGTGGAAGACGAAGCCCGCCCCGCGTGACACGAACGTATTCGCCATCCCCATCGCAAGCCGGGCCGGGTCGCAGTCCGTCGAGACGGACGAGCCGCAGCCGATCCCCTCGTTGTTGGTGAAGACGTGTGTATTGACGTGCTCGTAGAACTGAACCTCCCACGCCTGCCGATGCGGCCTGTAGCCGTCTTCACGTCGGTCTCGGTCGAAGTGTGGCGTCAGGAGGTCAGCCGTTAGGTCGTAGTCGCGGAACAGCTCGGCGATCGACTCTTCGGCCGTCCCGGGGCCCGGCGAGCTCGGCGCGACCGGGATGTCGCTGATCGACTTCCAATATCGCGTAAGCTCCGCGAGGTCGTGGCTTGTCAGCTTCGGGTTGTCTGCGTTCGCGTGACTCTCGTTCGACACCTCGACGAATTGCACCTGCTCTCGATGCTCCTCGAGGAACGGAGCCAGGCGATCGAGCCACGCGAACCGTTGCGCCTGAGTATCCAGCGCGGGAACCTGGTCAGTAAGGACAACCTCCGCGCGGAGACAACGGGCCTCGAGATCAACGAAGAGGTCGTTGAAGGTGGCTGCGAAGTAGCCGTCCCAACGGGGGTCGACCTCGCGACCACGCCAGAAGTCATCTGAAGTGAAGTCCCCAACGGCTGTGAGGATACGAATGTAGTTGACGCCGCGTTCTGACAGCCAGTCGAGATTGCGCTGCAGGTAGCCTCGGTCAGCGCGCTCCCAATAGAGCGCCGACATATAGGTCGCTCCGAAGCCCTTGAACACGCCGGCGGCGTCACGGAATGCCTGGCCGTCAAGGAACACGGTCCCGGTGCGTCCGCAGGACAGGTTGGGTGGCGGCTCGGGGGGCGGGACCTGAAAGGCCGCCGGGTGCCGCGCTTGGATGCGCGCGTCGATCGTCTCCCGCATCGCAGCCTGCAGCGCCGTCGTGGTCGCGATGATCTGGTCGCCCCTGCCCGTGATGACGAACTGGTCGTTGATGGGCAGGTGGCGACCTTCCGCGACGGCTGGAATCAAGCAAAGGCAGATCAGCAAGCTCGTCAGTAGCGCAGTCGCCGTTCGCATCATCACCGCCCGGTCACCATCCGCAGCTCCGTGACTTCGGCGCGCAATTCCCGCGTCGCCTCCGCGCACAACATTGCCAGGTACTTATCCACTGCGTCCTGACGCAACTGTCCTTTCGTCCACTCCTGGTGTAGTTTCACAAAGTCGAGCATAGCGTTCAAGATAGCCTTGTATGGCTTCTTGTCCATCTCAGGCTGGTGATTGGCTGTGCCGGCTGTTCCTGATATCGTCGCGGTTCCGACCCGCGCAGGCGCAACCGAATCTATGAGCACTCGCCCGCCCCTAAAGTTGGTCGTCTTCGACTCGTCCACGGCCGCCGCCGCGTTCGCCACTGAGCTCGGGCTCGGGTCGAACAATGTTCGGGGCGCGATCGCCCTCCTGGCCGATGGCAATACCATCCCCTTCATCGCGCGATACCGGAAGGAACAGACCGGAGGGCTCGACGAGGTTCAGATCGGATCCGTGGACGATGCGCTGACGACCGCGACGGAGCTCATCGATCGGAAGAATCGAGTTCTGAAGTCAATCTTCGAGCAGGACGCGCTCGATGGCGAGCTCGAGAAGGCGATTCGCGCCGCCGGCAACGCCCGAGAGGTCGACGACCTCTATCTGCCGTACAAGAGCACCCGCAAGACCAGGGCGACGCTGGCCCGCGAGCGCGGGCTCGAACCACTCGCGAACCTCCTCGCGGCCCAGGTCGCACAAAACGCGCCCCGTGCATCGATTGTGGCTCCCTTTGTTGATCCGGCACGCGAGGTCGACGACGTGGAGGCGGCGCTGACAGGGGCCGGCGACATCATCGCGGAGCGCTGGTCTCAGGATGCCGCCATACGCTCGTGGTTGCGAGGTCAGCTCCGCCGCGGCGCCATTGAGACCAAGAAGAAACGCGGGTACCACGGCGATGACCATCGCTTCGAGAGCTTCTACGACCATCGCGAGCCTATCACCCGACTTGCCTCCCATCGCTTGCTCGCGATACGACGCGGCGAAGCCGAGGGCGCGCTCTCGGTGGCTATCGAGGTCGACGACGACCGGCTGACCGAGACGCTCGACCGGCGCCTACTCACGAATCCTCGATTCCTGTTCCGGCGCGAGCTCGAGACAACGGTACGCGACTGCTACACGCGGCTGCTGAAGCCGTCGCTGTCGACCGAGGTGCTGAGGTCGCTGCGGGAGGTGGCGGAACGCGACGCCATCGGCGTCTTTGCGACCAATCTCGGAGAGCTCCTGCTCGCGCCGCCGGCGCGCCAGAAGGCGATCCTCGGCATCGACCCCGGCTTCAGAACCGGATGTAAGGTCGTCGTCATCGATGCCACTGGCAAGCTCGTGGCCCATTCCACCGTGTATCCGACCGCGCCGCGCAACGACACTGAAGGCACCGACCGCGAGCTCACGCGGCTCATCGATGCGCACGACGTCGAGCTCATCGCTATTGGCAACGGTACGGCCTCACGTGAAACCGCGGCGTTCTGCGCCCGGCTCGGACCGGCACGGCCCGGTGTCACGACGGTCATCGTCAACGAATCTGGGGCGTCGGTCTACTCGGCAAGCGCGACCGCGCGTGAGGAGTTCCCCGACCTCGATCTCACCGTCCGCGGAGCGGTGAGCATCGCGCGCCGCCTGCAGGACCCGCTCTCCGAGCTCGTCAAAATAGAACCCAAGTCGATCGGCGTCGGCCAGTATCAGCACGACGTCAACCAGACTCAGCTCAAGAAGGCGCTGGACCGCGTCGTGAGCTCGGCGGTCAACCGTGTCGGTGTGGAACTGAATACCGCATCGGTGCCGCTGTTGTCCTACGTGTCCGGCATCGGCCCAAAGCTTGCGCAGGCCATCGTGGCACACCGGGAAGCCTGCGGCCGATTCCCGACACGTAGCGCCCTGTTGAAGGTTCCCCGCTTCGGGGCCAAGGCGTTCGAGCAGAGCGCCGGCTTCCTACGCGTACGGGACGGCGCCGAGGCTCTCGATGCCTCGGCGGTCCACCCCGAGAGCTACTATGTCGTCAAGAAGATAGCCGAACGCCTGGGGCGTCAGCCGCGCGATCTGCTTGGAGACGACAAGGCACTGCAGGGCGTCGATGCCGAGAGCTTCGTCGATGACAAGACCGGGCTCCCGACCATCCGCGACATCCTTGGCGAGCTTTCGAAACCGGGCCGCGACCCGAGACAGGCATACGAGCCTCTCCGTTTCGCCGAGGGGGTCGACTCGATCGACGATGTCGCGACCGGGATGCGACTCGAAGGTGTGGTTACGAACGTGACACACTTCGGTGCGTTCGTCGACATCGGCGTCCACCAGGACGGCCTCGTCCACATCTCCGAGCTCGACACACGCTTTGTCAAGGATCCGACCGCGGTCGTCAAGGTCGGCGACCGTCTGCTGGTCGAAGTGCTCGATGTCGACCTGCGCCGCCAACGCATCAGCCTGTCGAGGAAGCGTGCCTTGGCGGATGCTTCGCGGGCATCGATGACTGCGTCGCAATGAAGCCGTGGGAACTGCTCGGGCGGACCCGCACGCCGGACGGCAGCGACATGTCCCTGACCGTGCGAGACGGTGAATACGTCATCCTCGTGGACGGGAAGACGTTGATGTCGAGCCGACGCCACGGGTCGGAGGAAGCGCTGGCCACACTCGGATGTCGTCACGTCGGGCACGTGAAACGGCCCCGCGTGCTCGTGGGTGGGCTCGGCATGGGGTTCACACTGCGAGCGACGCTCGGTCTGCTCCCACCCGAGGCGATCGTGACCGTAGCTGAGCTTGTGCCCGGAGTGGTCGAATGGAACCGTGGACCGCTCGCGCCGTTGGCGGGACATCCGTTGAGCGACCGACGTGTTCGGCTCGAAGTCCAGGATGTCGGCCTCACCCTGCGTGGCAAATCAGGTCGATTCGACGCCATCTTGCTGGACGTGGACAATGGCCCGGCCGCGTTCACGGCGAATTCCAATCACGGTTTGTACGACAATACCGGAGTCGCTGCGGCCTACGCGGCGCTCCGACCCGGCGGGGCGCTGGCCGTGTGGTCTGCCAGCGACAATCGCAAGTTCGAGCAACGACTCCGCTTCCACGGGTTCGTCGCACAGACCGACCGCGTGCGGGCTCGCCTCAAGAAGGGCGGCGCCAAACACACCGTCTTCCTGGCGAGCAAGCCCGCACCCCAAGCGACGTCTGGCCGTCTGCGTTCCAGGCAGGCCACGTTCACGCACGGCGCGTAACAGAACATGCCCTCGCTCCTCGTTCTGTTGTTGTCGCTATCGGGGCTGGTCTTTTTCGCTGTCAGGTTGGTGACCGACCCGGCAGCCTGGCCAACCTCTGCCGTGGGCGTCGCTGCCTGCCTCCTTTTCGCCGCACGCAACGCGACCCTTTTCCGCTCCAATCGCACGATCGAAACGACACCGTCACTCTCGGAGATTTGCGATGTGGCTACGCTCGACGACGCCCTCGGGAGCGAGCGGGCGATTCTCTACAAACACAGCACGCGGTGCCCGGTGTCGTCGGTTGTCATCAATGAAGTGCTCCGGTTCGGCGAGACGCACCCAGACTGGAAGGTGTACGTGCTCAAGGTGATAGAACGGCGGGGCCTGTCTAACACGGTGGCCGATCGACTCGGCGTGCCCCACGCCTCGCCCCAAGCGTTCGTCATCAAACAGGGACGCTGTGTCTGGCACACGTCCCATTCCGGCATTACCGAGCAGCGGCTGAGCCGGCATGCCGCCTAGCAGTCAGCGCTCTCGAGAGTCCTGACAGCTCAAGCAGAACGGGGCCTCGGGGCAAGCCTTCAGCCGCGGGTACCCGATGGGCTCCTCGCAGGAACGACACTCCCCATAGACGCCCTTCCGATACGCCTCGAGCGAGGCGCGCACTTGCAGCAGCTTCGTCTCGAGCGTCGAGCGACTTGCCTTGGTCATCGCCTGCTGTTGCATTGCATCCATACGCGAGAGACGCCCGATCGGCGTCCCCAGATCGACCGGCTTCGACCCTTCTTTTGTCAGCTGGAGAAATTCCTCCAGACGCAGACGCTCGGCCAGCAGCGCCTGGTGCAGCTCCTCGAGCTGATCGGGTTCGAGCTCCGCGACGATCATCAGCAGGCGCTACGGCAGCGCCAGCGCCACCCACTCGCCCGGGAACTCGAGCGAGCCGATCGGCAAGACGATGTATTGCTTGCCCTCGTGCATGTAGGCAATCGGCGACCCGATGTTGCCAGCCCGAAACGCGGTCTCCCAGACGACCTCACCCGTCACTTTGTCGAACGCGCGGAACCCTTTGCCGGCGTCCGGCCCGGCGCCGGGCGGCGTGCGGACCATGATGGGATCACCTTCGCTGACGAACAGCAGGCTCTTGGTGAGCAGCGTCATCGCACGCCCCGGCTGCCCGAGCGGCGGCAGGTTCAGATGCGCGATGTCCGGATGGTCGCGTGGGCCGTCGCCGTTAGCAACCATCCACACGTGCTCGCCGGTGTTCATGTCGATCGCCGTGATACGTCCGTAGGGCGGCTTGAGCAGCGGCAGGCCTCTGGGCCCGGCCGGAAAGGCGCGGGTGCCACGCGTGTAGCGCACGTTCATCCGGTCCGGGTTGCCGGGCGTCAGGTCAGCCGCGAAGGTGCCGGTGACCGACGGCACGTAGAGCATCCCCGTTTCCGGGTCGAATCCGGCGCCGCCCCATTCGGCGCCGCCCACCGACCCGGGCAGCTGCAGCGTCCCCTTCCGATCGCCGTCCCCGTCGCCACGGATCGACGGGGGCGTGAAGATCTCCCCGAGGACGAATGGCGCGGTAATCGCGATCGCCTCTTCCCGCATCTCGGGCGTAAAATCGATCAGCGTATCTTGCGAGCTGCCGTGCACGTCGAACGGCGCGGGCTTGGTGGGAAACGGCTGGGTCGGTGAAATCCACTCGCCCGGCGTGTCCGACCCCGGCACCGGCCGCTCGACGATGGGCCAGACCGGCTCGCCGGTGACCCGGTCGAACGTGTAGGCGATCGCCTGCTTGGTCAGCTGCACCACCGCCTTGATCTCGCGACCGTCCACCGTGATGTCCATCAGGATCGGCGCGACGTTGTTGTCGTAGTCCCACAGATCGTGATGCACCGTCTGGTAATACCAGACCATCTCGCCGGTCTCGGCCCGCACGCAGACGATGCTGTTCGCATAGAGGTTGTTCCCCGGGCGATGCCCGCCGTACATGTCGTTGCTCGGCGCGCCGGTCGGCAGATAGATGAGGCCCAGCTCCTCGTCGGCGCTCATGTGCGACCAGACGTTGCCCATCCCGGAGTATTGCCACGAGTCGTCGAGCCAGGTCTCCACCCCCGGCTCGCCCGCCTGGGGAATCGGGTTCCAGGTCCAACGCAACTCGCCGGTCCGCACGTCGTAGGCGCGCACGTAGCCCGGCCGGTTCTCCTTGGTCCGGGGGTGGTCTTGCATCGCCTGCCCGACCACCACGACATCGCGCACTACCAGCGGCGGCGACGTGTAGCTGAAGGGAACCAGCGCAGGCGTGTCTTCGTACACCCGCAGGTCGACCTTGCCGTCGTCGCCAAAACCTGAGATCAGCGCACCGGTGTCGAGGTCGATCGCCAGCAGATACGGCGGACGCACCGCCAGGATGCGCTGGCTCGCCCCGTCGCCTTCCCAGTAGCCGACACCACGATTCGCGGCCCCGCGCGGCGTCTCGTCACCGAGATAGTCGATCTCCTGCACCCAGACGGTTTCGCCAGTCGCCGGGTCGAACGCCTCGACCAGACCGATACCGTTCGACCCGTAGAGGACGCCATCGACCATCACCGGGGTCGACCGCAACTGGTTCGAGTACTGCAGGTCCGGCCACCGGTCGTGGAGCGTGGTGTCGACAGCCGAGCGGCGCCACACGATCTCGAGATCGTTCACCGTGTCGGCATTGATCTGGTCGAGCGGCGCGTAGCGCGTATAGCCGTTGTCGCCGCCGTGCACCCGCCACTCTCCGGAGGTGCCGTTCTGTGCCGCCGCGCCGGTCGGCAGCGCCGTCACCAGCAGGGCGACCGCCGGTAGCATCCGCATGCCGCATGGTCTCGAGATCATGGTCGCCCCCATTCGTCTTGTTCTCCCCAAAACGAATCCAAGCTACCGGAGCGCCGAGTACTCGGTCGGCACGATCATGCGCGCGTCGATCGTGTCCACCAGTTTCCGACCCTCGGAGTTCTCCGCGGCCACAATGAGACGCTGAAACTCCTCGTTCTGACCAAGGGTCCGCCACATCTCGTTCCGCGCATCGAGCGACGGGTAGCCCAGGATGTAGATGAACGTGTCCTCGGTGTCGGGGCCGGTGGCCGACGTAAAGTAGCCGATGTTCTCCATGCCGACCTGCTCGAACATGGCCGCAGTGTGGTCGCGAAATCGGTCCGACAGCTCCGTCCGCTTGCCGGCCACCGTCTTGTACATCAGCAGCTCGAACACCCGCGAGTCTGGCCGCTGCGCCGCCACCCCCCAGCCGGTGCCCAGGACCCCGAACGAGAACCCGACCAGGGCCAGTATCTTCCACTTCAGCATCGTTCCCTCCCACTCCCGCATGGTCGTAGACATCTCCGCCCGTGTACCCGGGCGAATCCTGCCAACAGAGGCCGGCGAAGCCCTCCGACTCCTCCTGCCTCCGGTCTCCTGACTTCTGATGAACGCTTCCCGGTGCATTGCAAACGGTTCGGCGGCCCGTGTCAAGGACCGAACAAGAGGAAGGGAGTAACATGGCGCTCGCATGCCCGCCGCGCCCGTGGTCCGCGTCTCCGGAATTCGCAAGACCTATGGCGCCACCGTCGCGGTCGACGACGTCTCGTTCGAGGTGCAACCGGGCGAGATTTTCGGGCTGATTGGCCCCAATGGCGCCGGCAAGACCACGACGATGGAATGCGTCGAGGGTCTGCGCCAGCCCGACCGCGGCCGCATCGAAGTCTTCGGACTCGAGCCAACCCGAGACGCCGCCGCGCTGCAGACACGCATCGGCGTGCAGCTCCAGGAGGCCCAGCTCCAGAAGCGTGTCAAAGTCTGGGAGGCCGTGGACCTCTGGGCCTCGCTCTATCCCACGACCGTCAACGGCGATCGGCTGCTCGACCAGCTCGGCCTCACCGAGAAGCGTGATGCCTGGTTCATGACCCTCTCGGGAGGCCAGAAGCAACGGCTGTTCATCGCGCTGGCGCTCATCAACGATCCGGAACTGGTGTTCCTCGACGAGCTGACGACCGGGCTCGACCCGCAGGCCAGGCGAACCATCTGGGACCTGGTGCGCGACATCCGCGAGCGTGGCAAGACGGTCTTCCTGACGACCCATCTGATGGAGGAAGCCGAGCGCCTGTGCGACCGCGTGGCGATTATCGAGCACGGCCACATAATCGACCACGACACCCCGGCTGAGCTGATCGCCAGGCACTGTCCCGAGCGCACCGTGGTCGTGGCCACGGCGCACGATGACGCGGCGGCGCACTTTCAAGCGCTTCCCTCGGTCGACACCGTCACAGACGAGGACACCCGACTGAGTGTCCACGGACGCGGCGACGAGTTGGTGACCGAGGTGATTCACTGTCTCTCGGAGCACCGGATGCACGTCACCGAGTTCCGCACCGAGCAGCCGACGCTCGAGGACGTGTTCCTCAAGCTGACCGGCCACTCCATCCGGGGCTAGATAGATGCTGCGACAGCCACCAGTCCCCTCCTGTCTCCTGTCTCCTGTCTCCTGATTCCTATGAGTTCTTCTCCTCCCCTCCGTGGCCTCTGGAAACTGACCTGGCTCGAGATCAAGATCTTCGTCCGCGAGCCGATGGGTTTCATCAGCGCCATCGGCATCCCGGTGTTGATCTTCGTCGTGCTGGGGCGAACGCTCGGCCAGCGGCTCGGCGAGGCCACGACCCAGGCGGCCGTCCAGCTCAGGGTCGGTCTGCCGATCTTCGCCGCCGTGTTCATCGCGATCAACACGGTCTTGTCGCTGGTCGCGATCATCTCGATCTATCGGGAAGGCGGCATCCTGAAACGGCTGCGCGCCACACCGCTCGCACCGGTCACGATTCTCGTGACGCACGTGCTCGTCAAACTGCTCCTGACCGCCGTCACCGTCGTCCTGATGGTGCTCGCGGGTCGCCGCTACTACCCGGCAGGGGCAGATGTTCCGGTCGTGGCCTTCAGCCTCGCCTTGCTCCTCAGCACCTGGAGCATCCTGTCAATCGGCTTCATCATCGCCAGCGTGGTCCGCACGGCGCGGTTCGCTCCTCCGCTCGGCAGCCTCGTGCTGGGCAGCATGTTGCCCTTCTCTGGCCTGTTCCCGATCGACCTGCCGCCGTCGATGGAGCTGGTGTCCCGGGCGATGCCGCTCACCTATGCGGTGTCGCTGCTCTCCGGGGTTTGGCGGGGCGAACCGTGGTCGGCCCATCTCGGCGACATCGGGGCGCTGGTAGTGGTGTTTTCCGTTTGCACACTGATTGCGTCGCGCGTGTTTCGGTGGGAGTGAGATTCCACCAGGCGGCTCCTACGACGTCAGCCTGGTCATTGGCTTCAGGCTACGGGCTTCAGGCGCTCGTACTGAAGGTGCGCGCGGACGGAGCGGTCGCTACACTAGAACGATGTCGTTGCCTTCGTGGCGGGCCACCGGCCTGCTCTTCGAGAACTGCAACTGCCAGCTCCTTTGCCCGGCGCACGTCTCGTTCAAACAGGCCTGCACCCACGAGCGCTGTCAGGGCCACTGGGCGATGCACATCGAAGAGGGCCACTTCGGCGAGGTCGACCTGGCCGACACCAGCGTCGTCGTCGTTTACGACACGCCGCAACTGATGTTTGAAGGGGGCTGGACTGAGGCGTGTTACATCGACGAACGGGCCGCCGAGCCACAACGTGCGGCGCTCGACGACATCGTATCGGGCCGCGTCGGTGGCCCCTGGGCCATTCTGGGCCGCTTCGTCGAGACCCGGCTCGAGACCAGATTCGTGCCGATGCGATTCGAGGACGACGGCGGGGAGATACGACTTTCGGTCCCCGACATGCTCGAGAGCACCATCACGGCAATTCGCGGTGCCGACGGTAAGTCGGAGGCGCGTCTCGAAAACCTCCACAACGTGATCCACGGACCGACCCACATACTGGCGCGCGGCGACACGCGCTGCACCGACCGCGTGTTCGACTTCGAGAACGTTCGATCACACGGACTGTATTCCCGCTTCACCTGGCAGTCTGCCCCCTGACCGGCGCACCCGCGCTCTCTGGAACACTGGCACAGCGCCTGCTTGTCTCTAGGTCACAGTGGGCTTTGCCGCCACCTCCAGAGGACGGAGACCGCCACAAACGTGCTCTATGCCCTCTGGTCGGCGTCATATCGTCGTTCTGGTGTCGGCAGACCGACATCAGACGCCTTGCGAGCCAGCGCACGCCCATACTGGAAAGCGCCATGCCAACCAGCACCTATTCCCAGATTCCGACGCTCGTCGGCTTTCTCGAGCGCCTGATGCCGACTTCGATCCTCGACATAGGCCTCGGCAACGGCAAGCTCGGGTACGTCGCGCGCGATCTGCTCGATGTGATGCACGGCGAGCGGTACCGCATGGAGGATTGGCAGCTGAAGCTCGACGGCATTGAGGCGTTTCCAGACTACATCCAGGACCATCAGCGGGCCATCTACGACGACATCCTGATCGGCGATGCCTTCGATGTGATCGACCGGGTGGGACAGTACGATGTGATCCTGGTAGGCGACGTGCTGGAGCATCTGGAAAAGACCCGAGCCGAGGCATTTCTCGACAAGTGTTGCGACCACTGCACGCAGGCGGTCATCCTCTCCATCCCGCTAAGCGAAAAGTGGACACAGGAAGACATCTACGACAACCCGTACGAGCGGCATCGGTCGTTCTGGAAGTCCGAAGACTTCGAGTCGCGGGCACAAGAGTTCAAACTGCTCGACTTCGCCGGTGTGGGACAGTACGGGACATTCTTGATGCGGCGCGAAGACTACCAGCACCATCAAGCGCGACGCACGGCGGACACGCTGGCCGGCGACGAACAGCCGGCGGCGGCGGTTGCCGCGCTCGAAGCCGCCCTCCACACACTGCCTCCCAATCTCAACACCCTGCTGCAGTTGGCCGACCTGCTCGTCCGGCAGGGCGCAATCGAGGCCGCCATCCACTGGCTGCGAGTCGGCCAAGGCCACTTCCCTGACGAACCGTCCCTCGAGCCCTTCATCGCGAGCCTGATGCAGCTGATGCCACCGGCCGATACGCGCCACAGACTGAGCGCGTAAGAGACCCACCGCAGAAGCGCGTCGCCTGCATCCAGATGCCCGAATGCTATGATGGGGCATCGTCAGCTACCAGACCGCCAGGACTGGCTGGTCACCAGCGCTGCACACGTCGATCTACGCTGTCGCCGGTAGGCTCGACGACCGTCGATGCCCATCGTTCAGGTTGACGATCCTCAGGATCCACGACTCGGCGACTACCGCGACGTGCCGGACCCGGTGCTCTTGCGCGAGAGGGGCATCTTCGTAGCCGAGAGCCGCCTCGTCGTGCGGGAGCTCCTGGCCCACCCGCACCTGCGAACACGTTCCCTGCTCGTCACCGAGGCCGCCCTCGAAAGTCTCCGCGATCTGCTCGACGCTCGCCCCGGCGACCACACGATTTACGTGGGGACCCATCAGTTTCTGAAGCGCGTCGTCGGCTATAAAGTGCACCGGGGGTGCCTGGCTGTTGGAGAACGTCCGCCGCCGAGGCCCGATACCGAACTGCCACAGCTGGCTTCGGCGCGGCTGGTCGTCGTGCTCGAGAACGTCGGCAATCCAGACAACGTCGGCGGCATCTTCCGCAATGCCGCGGCGTTCGGCGCCGCGTGCGTGCTGCTCAGCCCCAACTGCTGCGACCCGCTCTACCGCAAGGCGATTCGCACCTCGCTTGGTGCCACACTGCGGGTGCCGTACGGCATCATCGAGGATTGGCCGCATGGACTGGCTCGTCTGCGGGACCACGGCTTCACCGTTGCGGCGCTCACGCCCGATCCGGACGCCGACGATCTCGAGTCGTTCATCGAACACCGGCCGCCCCGGGTGGTGTTGCTCCTGGGCACCGAGGGCCCAGGACTAAGCGCGGGGGCAGTCGATCGTGCCGACCGGCACGTGCGCATTCCGATCGCTCCAGGCATCGACTCGCTGAACGTCGCAACCGCCTCCGGCATCGCGCTGCACCGGCTAGGAAATCTTTCGTGAGCACGCCCGAGCTGCCTGCCTCCCACGGCTCAAGCCGATGGCCCTGGAACTGAAATACGCGTCAGACGCGACCGCGCTGCTCGACGACCTGGTCGACGCGCTGGGTCACAGCAAGAGCCCCGCCGGCGTGGTGATTCCGGTGCTCATGCCGTCGCTGCCGCTGGTGGACCGCGCGAAGGCGGAGCTGGCCCGCCGTCACGGGGTGGCAATGGGCGTTGAGTTTCTGCTGCCCGGCTCCTTCATCGAACGCATCGCTCAGCGGGTAGGACTGGACCCGGTGCACCCGTCCTGGCGACCAGAGGGCCTGGCCTGGCGCCTGCTGCCGCTGCTGGCGGCGATGGTCGAGGAAGGCCACACGCCGAGGCTTGAGTCGGCCTGCGTCGATGACCGCGCGCGGCAGGCGCTGGCCGCCGAGCTGGCCGACCGCTTCGACCAATACCTGTATTTCCGACCGTCGATGATCGCCGCCTGGGACCGAGGCGAGCCCTTCGAGGACCTGCCCGAGTCGGCCCGGGGTGATGAAGCCTGGCAACGCGAGCTGTGGCGGCGCCTCTCGCACGGCTTGATCGACCAGCCCCATCCGGCCGCACGCCTGCGTGACCTGGTCGCGCGTGTCGGCAAAAGTGACGGCGAGCTGCCGGCCTCGCTCGAAGTGCTCGCCACCGGTCCCCTACCTCCCACCCTCTTGCCGCTCTTGTGCGCCCTGGCAACCCGGACCCGCGTCTGTCTGCGTGCCCTGCTGCCGTCGACCGAGTATCTCGGCGACATGAAGGCGGGCCGCACGCAGATGCGCGCGGGCCAGGCGGTTGACCTGGCCTGGGAAGGGCATCCCTTGCTGTCGCATCTTGGCAAGCAGGCGGTCGACACGTTTCGCAGCTTCGAAAACGCGTTGGTCACCGAGGGACAGGAGTACGACGTCATCAAGCAGCCCGAGCCCGTGTCTGACACGCTGCTGGCCAGACTGCAAGCTGACATTCGCGCGGCACGCCAGCCGGGTGCCGAGGACCAAAGCCCCCTGCGCGAGCCGGACCGCTCGCTGCGGGTCCACCGCTGCCACGGCGCGCGGCGCGAGGTGGAAGTGCTGCGCGACGAGCTGCTGGATGCCTTTAGCAACCTGCCAGATCTGGAGGCCAGCGACGTTTTGATTCTCGCGCCCGACCTCGACACCTACGGCCCCTTGGCAGAAGCCGTCTTGACGACCGGCGCCCCTTCTCTGCCACTGCTCCTCTCCGAACGGCGTCTCGACCGAAGCGACCCGCTCGTGCGCGGCATGCAGCAGCTGCTGCGGCTGGTGGCCGGTCGCGCCCCGCTGAGCGAAGGGTTGGCGCTGCTGGAGCTGCCTGCCGTCTCGGCCTGTCTGGAGGCGATCGGCACCGACCCGGAGATACTGGCCGATCGGCTGCGCGCCTCCGGCATCACGTGGGGCATCAACGCCGCCCATCGGCAGGCGCTCGACGCCGGCACCCAGGACACCGGCACCTGGCGCGGCGGGCTAGACCGGCTGCTGGCGGGGCTCTGGCTCGGCGACGCCGACACCGCATCGGATGCCGAGCAACGACCTGCCCTGCCGGTGTCCGGCGACCTGGGCGCCGACCCGACATCGATGAGCACGTCCCTCGATTGGCTGGAGGGTCTGGTGCGATTGCTCGAAGACTGGCAATCGCCCACCAGCCCGGGCCGTTGGGCCGAGCGCATGGACCAGGCGCTGGACCAGCTTCTCGGCGCCGGGATCGACGATGCCGCTCCGGCGGCTGCCGTCGACCTCATCGACCAGCTTCGCGCCGCCGAGAGCGAGCACGCCTGCACCCTGCCGATGGAGGCGGCCGCCGTGGGCGACTGGCTCGACCAGGCCGCGCAGGACGAGGTGCGCGCGGTGTCGAGAGTCGCTGGCAGCATGGCAATGGGCGGGTTCAAGCCGATGCGTGCCATCCCCTGCCGGGTGCTGGCAGTCCTGGGCCTCGACGACGCCGCCTTTCCGCGCCGGACCCGCGCGCCCGCCTGGGACCTGCTGGCAACAAAGCCGCGCCCCGGCGACCGCGACCCGGTCCTGGAAGACCGGCAACTGTTTCTAGACGCCATCCTGTCGGCCGGCGACAGGGTCATCCTGACCGCCACGGCCCGTAACATCCGCAGCAACAAAGAGGAGCCGCTGTCGGCCTGTGTGGACGAGATGCTGCGCGTCGCCGCCCTCACCGCCAACGGACAGCTCGGTACGGCAGACGACGTCTACGCGACGTTGATTGATGACCACCCGCTTCAGCCGTTCAACCCCTCCTGCTTCACCGGTGCGCGAGCCTCGTTCGACACCGGCCATCTCGAAGTCGCCAGAGCCTGCCGGCAGCAGGAGGAGGTGGCCACGCCATTCCAGACCGGCACGGTCGAACCGCCCGGCGAGGTCCGGTCAGCCGATCTCGAGCTGCGCGAGATGATCCGGGTGCTGAAAGATCCCTGGACGACCTGGCTGGCGTCGCTGGGTGTGGTGCTGCCCCGAGAAGGTGACGACCCGTTCGCCCTGGACCGCGAGCCAGTGGCGGCACCCTCGGGCCTGAACCGGTGGCAGCTGCAAACGGCGGTCATCGACACCGTACTGGCAGGTCGGACCGCCTTCCTGGAAGACCGCCTGGCCGCCGACCGTCTGATGCCCTACGGAAACCTCGGTGCCGCGATGGGCACCGAAACGGTGCAGCAGGCGGTGACCCTGGCCCGGTGCGCCATGCGGGAGGCGGGTGGCCCACTGCAGCCGCATCGACTAGCGTACCGCGACGGGAGCCCGCAGGTCGCCGGCAGCATCACCGTCAGCCCCGACCGCAGCCTGCATGTGCTGGTGATGCCCGCCGAGCTAAAGGACAAGCCTCATCACCGTCTCGATGCCTGGGTGCGCGCTACCTTCGCCGCCTCGTGCGGGATGCGCGGCGACACGCTCGTAGTGTCCAAAGATGCCGAGCGAGTCAGGGTCGACCGTATGCCGTCGATGGATCCGACCCAGGCGCGAGCCGCGCTCGATGCGCTGCTCCAGCTCTGTGAGGACGCCCGGCGACGCCCGCTGCCCTTCGGGCCCAAGACCAGCCACGCGATCTTCGCTGCGAACCGGAAAGGCTCCGACGAGACCACTGCCGCCCTGAAAGCTTGGGCACAGCAACCCAAGGGACCACCGGGTGAAGGCGACAGCGCGTCGGCCCAGCTCGCCTGGCGCGACCGGGACCCATTTGCCACCGACACGATCGACGAGTGGCGCCGACTGGCCGCGGAGGTCTTTGGCCCGGTGGAGGCCTGGTTCGCGCAGACCGCCGCCACATCGCGGCACGGGGTGAGCAGTGGCTAATTTCCATCTGCACAGCACCGACGTGCCGATCGGCCTCTCGGTCATCGAAGCCAGTGCCGGGACCGGGAAGACCTGGACCATCTCGCACCTGGTGCCGCGTCTGCTCATCGACGACGTGGTCGGCGACATCGGCAAGCTGCTGCTGGTGACCTTCACCGAAGACGCGGCCCGCGAGCTGGGCGAACGCACACGCCGCCAACTGGCGACGCTTGTGAGCCATGCCGACGCCAGCACCGATCCTGGCGAGGGTGAAGGCGGCATTCGCGTGCTGCTCGAGCGTCTTGAGCAGCTCGACGCCTCACAACGAGACGCCGCGATGGTACGGCTGCGGCTGGCGCTTGCCGAAAGCGACCAGCTCGCCATCTCGACCATTCATGCCTTCTGCAAGCAGGTGCTGGCATCCGAGAGCTTTCTGTGCGCCATGCCCGCCGGGTTCGAGGTGCAGTCAGACGCCAGCGAGCTGAAGGCAGACGCGGTGAAAGACACGTGGCGCACCGATCTTGCCGCCGATTCGCTGCTGGCCGCCGTGGCGGCCCTCGGCAACTGGTCGGTCGAGGGTGACCTCAAGGCCTGGCGCACCCTGACCCAACGACCCTCCACCCGCATGGACCCCGAGCCGCCTTCGCTCGAAGCGGCGCGGAACCGGGTGGCGCACGCACTCCAGGTCCTCAAGGAAGCCCGCGACGACGCGCGCCAGCTGAGCGAGATTGCCCACCGGGACAAGGTCAAGTTGAACAACTCGGCCAGCAATCCGGGCGAAGAATCGGTGGCCCAGCTCGACACCTGGCACACGCTGCTCGAGGCGATGGACCCGCAACACCCCCCCGTGGAAGTCCTTCGTGTCGCCAACCGACTGAAAGACGCCGGCTCCTGGTTCGCCAGGCGAAGCGCAGCGGGCAAGACCGCCTCGACCGAGGCGAGCGAGCTGGGGATCGTCGCGGCTGCGACGGCGGTAGGCGCCACCATCGGCGCCACCGGTTGGGCCTGGCTGGCGCACCTGAGCCGGTCGGCGGGACACCGCTTCGAGCGCAGCCTTCGACGCCACAACGGTGTCACCTTCGACGGCCTCATTCAGAAGCTGCACCACGCACTGTGCGTGGGACCCAACCGGGCGGCCCTGGCCCGGCGTCTGGCCGACAAGTGGACGGTGGGCCTGATCGACGAGAGCCAGGACACCGACCAGCAGCAGCTCGAGATCTTCAAGACGATCTTCGACCGCGACAAGGGATCGAGTCGACTGATCCTCGTCGGCGACCCCAAACAGGCGATCTACAGCTTTCGCGGCGGCGACCTCGATGCCTACCTGGCTGCGCGACCAGCAAATGACAATCACGACGACGCTGCGCGCATCAACGATCTGGGCACGACCTACCGCGCGGCCCCCGGCTTGGTGACAGCCCTCAATGCGGTTTTCGGTCGCACCCGTGCCTTCGGCAATCCTGCCCTCGCGTATCCGGACGCGACCGCTGCCCGCGAAGATGCCGATCTCCCCCTGCCCGACGACGGGCTGGGACGTCTGCTGGCCTGGGTGGTGCCCGACGACGAGACCGGGTTCTGGAGCCTGGCCGAACCACGCCGCAAGCGCGCCGCCGACTGCACCGCCACCGCCATCGTCGATCTGCTCGACCGCCCGCTTGGCACGGCGCGCACGACAGCCAAAGCTGTCGACGACGACCCGGTCAACCCGTCGCACATCGCCGTGCTGACCCGCACCAATCGGGAGGCCCGGCTGGTCTACGAGGCGCTACGCGCGCGGGGCGTGCCGACCGTGGTCCGCGACGACGGCGACGTCATGCAGAGCGAGACCGCCTCCGACCTCGCGTCCATTCTCAAAGCGGTGCTCTCGCCCACCCATCCAGGCTGGCGACGCGCCGCCATGGCCACCCGTCTGTTCGGCTACGACTCGGCGATGCTCGCCGACCTGACCAGCACAGACGCCGAGCTGCGGCTGGCGCGATTCTCGAAGTGGGGAGACCTGTGGCGGCGCCACGGCATTGCCACGCTGATGGCCGCGCTCGAGACCGACTCGGGGGCCACCCTGCGTCTGGCCAGAGCGCCGCTGGGCGAACGCCACCTCACCGACCTGCGGCATCTCGTGGAGCTGCTACAGACCCGAGAAGCCGAGGGCCCACGGTCGCCCGAAAAGCTGCTGCAGTGGTTCGACGGCGAGCGGATGTCGGAGGGCAGCACGGCGGACGAGCGACTGCACCGGCTGGAAGCGGACGGCGATGCCGTGCAGGTGGTCACGGTGCACCGAGCCAAGGGGCTGGAGTTCGACTTCGTCTTCTGCCCGTATCTCTGGTCCGTGATGAAGGACGGCACGGTAGCCGAGCGTCTGCTGGTGCGCGATGACACCGGCTGGGTGCTGGCCGACGGGTCGCAACAGGACAATCACGCCGCGCTCGCCGCCCGCAACGCCGAACGCCTGCAGGAAGACCTGCGCCTGGCCTACGTGGCGCTGACCCGCGCCCGTCGCCGCGTCACGCTGCTCGCCGGCCCGCTCGGCTACACCGCCAAATCCAGCCTGCCGCCGAGCTCGCTCGACTGGCTGCTGCGCGCTGACGAAAACACGAACAGTGTGGAGGACTGGTACTCCGCGACCCGCGACCGAAAGAAGGATGCCTCGAGTTGCGAGCATGGCGACACTCTGCGCCGCCTGCACGACGAGTGTCCCGACGTGATCACCGTGTCCGCCCCACCCGAGTCGACCGACACGCCCTGGACCGCCAGCGGCGATGGCGATACCCCCATGCACGCACGCCCATCGCCCACGCTCGACCTCAAGGCCTGGAGCCTCACCAGCTTTTCGCGGCTGGCGCATGGCCGGCACGAGGAGCGAGAGCGCCGAGACCCTGCCACCGTGGTCGAGCTACCCGCAGAACCACCTGAGGCCGCCGCCGCTGAGCGTGATCTCGATCGAGAGGTCCCGCTGGCAGACTTTGCCCGCGGCACCCAGGCCGGAAGCTGCCTGCACGAGCTGCTGGAGCACTGGGATTTCCAGGAGGACACCGAGGCGCTGGTCGAGCATCGGTTGCGACGGCACCGCCTCTACTCGGACGAGTCCGCGCATGCCGTGCGACAGCATCTCGACGACCTCAAAGCCACGCACCTCGGCAGCCTCGACGCCTCTCTCGACACTGCCGCCGCCGACAAGGCGCTGTCCGAGTGGGAATTCCTGCTGCCGCTGGGTCACACCGGCATTTCCGGTCAGGCCCTGTCGGACGTATTCGGTCGCCACGCGCGCAACGACGACGAGCGCCGCTACGCCCTCGACCTCGCCGGTCTGCCCGGCCAAGCGCTGTCCGGCATGCTCACTGGATTCATCGACCGGCTGGTGCGCGCAGACAGCCGCTGGGGTGTCGTCGACTGGAAGAGCAACTTCCTCGGCTCGCGCTACGGCGACTACAGCCAGCGGGCAATGTGGCGGTGCGCAGCGGGCCAGCACTATCTCCTGCAGGTTCACCTCTACTTGGTGGCCCTGCGCCGCTATCTGTTGCTGCGTGCCCCGGACTTCATCGCCCTGTCCGGCTATCTCCTGTTCCTGCGCGGCATCCACCCCGGGTCGCACCTCGGCGTGCTCGAGATCACCCCGCCCGACGCGCTGCTCGACGACCTCGACGACCTGTTCGCGAGCCCTGTCAGCCCTGTCAGCCCTGTCGGTCCGGCAAGTGAGGTCCCCGCATGAGCCAGGCCGCCATCGACCTATTGCGGCGCCGGTGGGACCTGCCCGACGAGGCCGCCCCCGTGCTCGAGCACTTCTTCAGCTCGTGGGCTGCCGGCCACACCTCACTCGAGCTGAGCGAGGAAGAAGCCACCCTGCTTGCCACCAGTCCCGCCGTCAGGCTTGTTGGAGATGGCCCCGCCGTGACGAAAGGACACGACGGCAGCCCCGTACCACTCGTCTTGCGTGGCACGCGCCTGCAGACATGGCGCCTCGACCAGGCCGAGACCCGCGTCGCCAACAGGCTGCGGGAGCTGGCGGCTGAATGTACTGACGCTCCGGATGTTGACGGCGAAGACATCACCCAACTCTTTCCCGACCCGAAGTCGGCTCAGCGGCGCGCCGCCATGCTCGGCCTGCAACGGGCCCTCGCCCTTGTCACCGGCGGTCCCGGCACCGGCAAGACCACCGCCGCCGCGCGGCTGCTGGCGCTGCTCGCCCACCGCGAGCCCGGCATCCGCGTGGCCCTCGCCGCACCCACCGGCAAGGCCGCAGCCCGTCTGGGCGATGCGATCGGCCAGGCCGCTGTCACACTCGACGGTACACTCGCCGGCGTGCGCCCACGGATGGAACGGGCCGCCTTCCAGGCACGGACCCTACACCGCCTGCTCGGCTGGAATCCGCGCACCGACCACTGCCGCTTCCATCGGGGCAACCCCTTGCCCCACGACGTCGTGGTCGTCGACGAAGCCTCCATGCTCGACCTCGTGCTATGGGACCGTCTGCTCTCGGCCATGGGACCAAAGACCCGCCTCGTCGTCCTCGGCGACCATCGCCAACTCGAAAGCGTCCAGCCCGGCCGCGTGCTCGCTGAAATGATTCATGCCGCCGATCGTAGTGCCGGCGGAGTCCTGGCCGACAGCCACGTCGAGCTCGACCGCAACTACCGCTTCGAGTCCCGCCCTGGCATCGGCGGCCTCGCCGCCGCCATCCGCAGCCACGACGCCGATGCCGTAATCGAAGCCCTCACCAACAAGGAGTACAACGACCAACTGCTGCACTATCCGTCAGCGCTGGTAGACGACGCCCTCGGACAGGTGTGGCCAGAGGTCATGGAGGTGGTCCGAGCGCAGGGCCCCGACGAGGCCCTAGCGGCCCTGAACCGTGTGCGCATCTTGTGCGCCCTCCGACGCGGCCCCTACGGTGTCGAAGGCGTCAACGTCCTCATCGAGACCAGGCTGCGAGCCGAAGGCCAGCCTGCCGGAGAGTGGGCCCACGGCCGACCGGTGCTGGTGACCGCCAACGACCCACACACCGGCCTCTTCAACGGCGACGTCGGTGTGCTCTTGAATGGAAAGGACGGACGCGACATCACCGCCTGGTTCCCCGGCCCAAAGGAACCACGCAGCGTCCTCCTGGCCGCCCTACCCAGCCACGACACCGCCTGGGCCATGACCGTGCACCGCTCCCAAGGTAGCGAATTCGACTCCGTCCTACTCGTCCTCCCCCCCCAGGAACACGAGCTATCCAGACCCGAGCTCCTCTACACCGGTGTAACCCGCGCCAAATCTAGAGTCCTGATCGCCGCCGACGAGGCGGCCTTACGCGCCGCCTGCCAACCGCGCCCGCCGCGGCGCACGGGGCTCCTTGAGAAGCTCAACGGACGGAATCAGACTTCGCCGACCTGATGGCACTGGACGGAATCAGACCGGGCAAGAACTCAATGAGTCGTCGCGGCGGACGCGCAAAGCGATCGGCCCCTGCGGGACGTGGCTGATGCAGCGCAGCGTCGGGTTTCATCGCTCGCCGCCTGAACACCCGGCCTCGAAAGCGGCTGGGCTATCGCACTCCGGAGGAATGCTTCTATGCCGAGTAGCCAGTGTTGCACTTCAAACTTGAACCGAGACCTGGTGGCGCCTGGAAGAGGAAGCGCATTCCCAGAGTATCGCGGTAAAAGGTGACCGCCCGTTCGATATCGTTCACAGGGACGGCAATCTGCCCGATTTGGGCGAGTTCAAAGTTACCTGTCACAGCGTCGCTCATGAAACTGTGAGCTCCATCCCTTTGTTGGGCGGCGCCGCGACTACATGTAAGAATCCCAATGCCTTTGAAAATGCCTGCACGAACTACTCCGACTCGAGACGCCGCTTCATGTCAGTGTATGCCGTCTCAATTAGCTTCATCAGAGCCCCGGTGTCGATGTCATCTTCCGGCCTGAGCTTCACGTGTCGCATGAACCGGCCCACCATCAGCAGGACATCGTGCACCGCTTCCGCATGTGTTGGCGGACGCCCTCTCTCATCACGCTAACTGCTCGAAACTTTGGTGGCCCTTCGGAAACACAGCCTTGTGAATATCTGTGGATTCGTACCGAGCCAACCGACGAATCACGATTCTGACACCCTCTTCGCCCCATTCCAGGACAGCCCCTGGACCAACTCCAAGCCTTCGACGCACTTCAGCCGGAACCGAAATCCGTCCCTGCGGGGTGACTCTCGATCGAGCAAGTGCCATGGATGTATCTTGGCACGGTAACAAGAACATCAAGCGGGCCTGAAGGCCCTTGCTACCGGGGAAGACGGAGATTTGCGGTCAGGGTGTATCTCGCACGGCGGACAGGTCGATGAGGGCGGCGGTGGGGGCGGCTTCTTTGAAGAGGTCGACCATCCACTGGTGGCAGGTGAGGACGAGAACCTGGTTGGTCTGGGAAAGCTCGACGAAGGCGGCGGCGGCGCGCTGGGCGCGCTCCTGGTCGAAGTTGACGAGCACTTCGTCGACGATGACGGGCAGGCGTTCGGTCTCCTCGCCCATGCTCTGGATGAGGCCAAAGCGGAGTGCGAGGTAGAGCTGCTCGTAGGTGCCGCGGCTGAGCTGTTCCGGGATCTTGCGGACGCCGGTCTCGTCGACCACCGAGATCTCCTGCTCCCCCACCGTGACGTGCAGCTTGGGATAGCGCCCGCCGGTCAGGCCGTGAAAGAAGGTCTGCGCGCGGCGCACGACGTCGGGCTGGCGCTCCTCTTCATACTTCTTGCGCGCTCGGACGAGGAGGGATCGGGCCACGACCAGCTTGGACCACTCGGCGACGAAGACCCGCAGCTCTTCGACGAGCTCCTCGCGACGGCCACGCTGCCGTGAGGCGTCTTCGTCGCTGGAGAGCTGCTTCATCCGAAGCTGCAGACTGCCGCGCTCTTCGTTCTGCTCGGTGGTGCGCCGCGTTTGCTCCTCCAGCGTTGATTCGGCCTGCCGGAGATCGTCGTCGGTCCGGTCTTTCGTGGTCGACGCGAACGCGGCGCGCACAGTGTCGAGATCTCGCTCGCCACCCCAGATGGCGCGCAGGCTGGACAGATGCTGCTGGCGTGTCCGTTCGAGGCCCTGGCGTTCGATCTGCTGCCGCGCCCGGCGCCTGAACATCTCGTTGTCGTCGGTCTCTGCGTGCGAAAGCAGCTCTCGGATGCGGTCGTCCTCGGCCGTTCGCCGGGTGGTGGCCTGGGTCAGGTTGGCGTCGCACTCTTCGGCGGCCCGCACCGCTGCTGTGCGCACGGCCACCGCTTCACGGGTCTGGTCGAATCGCTCGACGAGCCGGTCGGCGGCCTGGGCGACCGCCATCGGGGCATCAGCGACCGCCAGCGTCTTCTTGGCGTCAGGATGCGCGTCGGCGACACGTGTGACGTCGGCGATGTAGGTGTCGATGTCTTTCTGAATGGCCGCGATGCGGGCACGCCTCTCGTCGACGCCGTTGGCCACGACACGCGCGGTCTCGACATGCGAGAAGATTCCGGTGACGGTGTCCGGCGTCAGTATCTCTGACAGGCCCTGTTGTACTAGCCAGGCGGACCAATTGGCGTCGACCTGCTCGACCGCCGCTTGCTGAGCGTCACGCCGGGTACTGGCGGCCTCGCCCCGGTCTAGCAGCCGTGCGACTTCCTTCTCCGAATCATCGAGCGCGGTCTGGAGTCGCGCGCGGTTCTGGTGCCGTTCGGCTTCCTGCGCGAGCGAGGTTTCGACCGCGTCCAGCTGGTCGTATCCTGGAAGCTGGTTTGGCTCCAGGTCGAGCGCGAGCGGTTCGAGCGCGGCCACGAGCGCCGCCCGCTGCTCGTCGGCGCGACGGCGTGCCTCCTTCACCAGCCCGTCCAGTGCGCGACCATCGGGCTGACCGGACGGAGACGACGCGGACGACCGCGTCATGACATAGGCCGCTACCGCGCCAACCAAGAGTGCGGCGCCGGCTACGAGCGTCGCCGCGTTCCGGTCCGAGGCGAGGCCGAGCGCCAGGAGCAGCACGCCGAGTGCCGCCAGGACACCCGGCAGGGCAAGGCTTCGGCCTGCGGCGGTTGGTGCCTCTTCAGTCCCACCGGCCGTCTGCGCCTCGAGGTCTCGGTGTCGCTGAGCCGCCTGGTCGTGTTCCGCAAGACGGCTGCGCGCAGTCCGTAACGCAGTGCGCCGCACTTGCAACGCGTCGGGCGACAGCTGGCCGGTCGCGCCCGCGGCATCCTTGGCATGAGTTGCCAGTCGCGCCCGCGCCTCCTCCATCTGCTGCGCCGCCTCATCCGCTCGCTGTCCCGCCTGTTCAGCTCCGCGTGCCTGCTCTCTCAGGTCGTCGCGCGCCGAGTCCTGCCGCGTCTTCCACTGTGATACTTCGTCGCGGCGTGGTATCGACGTGTCGAACGCTGCGAGACGGGTCTCGTCCCACCCGGGACCCAGCTCGTTCAGCGTGTTCGTCAGGTCGGTCTGGAGGGCCTGCAGCTCAGCCTCGCGCTTGGGCAGGTCGCGCACCGAGGCGTCGAAGCCGCCACGTCCCCGGCGAATCGTCTCGACTGCGGCGGCGTCGCCAACCAGCGCCTCACCTTCGACCGGACGGTCGGCCAGCTCGCGGGCGCGCGTGAGCTTGTCGCGGGCGGCGGCCACCAGCTCGTCGGCGTCGCGGCGGCGCGACTCCAGCTCGTCGAGCCTGACGATCGGGTCGTCGGGGAACCCGGTGCGCTCTGGAATCTCGTCGAGCCGTGCCTCCACGTCGAGCAGCGCCACCCACTCGTCCCACGACCGCTGCCGTCTTCGCAGTTCCTCCACTCGGGCGCGTGCTTCGTCCACCTGCGTGTCGAGCGCTGCCACCTCGTCCACCAGCTCCGCGCTGCGTGACACCGCGTCGCCATACTCCCGCGACTGCGACTGGGCCTCCCTCAGCTTGGTCTCCACCTCCTGCAGCTCGGCCAGCAGCTTGGCGACCGGCTGCTTCGAGCCACGGGGCGCGAAGATGTCGTCCGCGCGATCCTTCAACTGCTTGAGCGCCTGTGGCAGCCGCGCCGCGCCGGTGCCCGCGCTGTAGATGCGGCTGTTGATGCCGTTCTCCTCCTCCGACTCCAGTTGCCGCAGGTCGTCGAGGTCGAAGGCGAAGACCGATTTGAACGTCGACGCCGGGGCGTGTCCCACCAGGCCGGACAGGGCGGCGCCAGGGGCGGGCGCGCCATCGGCGGCCGTGATGGTCACCGGACCCCCCTTCTTCCCGCGGTGACGCTCCACCGTGAAGCGCTCGTGCCGGTCGGTCACCAGGTCGATGCGGCCACCGTGGCTGCCGCCGGCAGTCGGGGGAAAGTGGTCGGCCGCGCCACGCAGCGGGAACCCGAACAGCACCATCCGGATGAACGCCAGCAGGGTGCTCTTCCCTGCCTCGTTCGGGCCGTAGAGGATCGTGACGGGCGTTTCGAACGCGGGCAGCGACGTGGCACCGTGGTCGCCGAACCCGTCGATGTGAACGCGGTCGATCTTCATGGAGGGAGAGTGACGACCTACTCGCCGACCTCGTCGTTTTCGGTTCCGGCTCCCGCTCCGGCTTCGCCCACTGCGTCGTCGATGAGCAAGCCGAGCGCGATATCCTCGGCGGCTGCTACCATCCCGCGCACCTCGTCCGTGTCCGGAAGCCTGTTGCCAAGATACTTGCGGGCGCGCGTGTTGTCGTAGAGCGGTGCCAGCGCCCGCTGGAGCTCGGCGGCGAGCGCTTCGTAGCGTGATGCGGCATCTGTCAGAGCCAGGAAGTCACCGATGAAGTCCTTACTCTCGGCCAACGCCGCTCGGTCGAGCCGCGACTTCGTCTCGTCGACGATTCCGCCACAGAACGCAAACGGCTGGTGGCTGCCCCACGCTTGATTGAGCTCGGCACTGAGGTCGTCGATACTGCCCGCACGCGCAAGTGACTCGTGTACCGGGCCTCGGCCTTCGAGACGCACCCGGTAGACCAGATAGCGACCGTCCGCCTGTGCCACCAGGTCGTCGACGAGCGTCTGCAACCGACCGAACAGAGCCGTGTCGTCATCGATGCCATCAATTTGCAGATCCACCTGTTCCCAGCGCACGCGGTCGGTGGCGACGAACTCCTGCGATATCGTCACCTGGCCCCCGCGGTCATCCACCTGGACTAGGTAGACCCCGCGTGCCCCGCGCTCGTTCGGGTGGCGGCCCTGCGTGTTGCCGGGATACGCCACCAGCGGGGCCTCGTCGCGCAGGATGGCGCGGGTGTGCACGTGCCCCAGCGCCCAGTAGTCGTAGCCGGTCGCGGCCAATTCCTCGACGGTGCACGGCGCGTAGGCTTCGTGGCCGGTGCTCGCACCGACGTTGGCGTGTAGCATCCCGATGGTGACGCGACCGGGCGCGGGGGGCGGGAAACCCGGCAGCAGGCTGCTCCGGATCTCGCGTGTCGGGTAGCTGACGCCGCAGACCACCGGGCCGGTGGACGACTGCGGATCGACCGGCACCGCCTCGGCGTGCTCGCCGAACTGATGCACGCTGGGCGGCATCGTCAGACGCGCCCCCCAGCCATCGAGCGGGTCGTGGTTGCCGTGGCAGATGAACGCGCGGATGCCGGCCGCGTCCAGTCGCTCGAGCCCCCGCACGAAGTGGATCTGCGCCGCCAAGCTACCGTCGGCTCCGTCGAAGATGTCTCCCGCCACAAGCAGCGCATCGACACGCCGATCGACGCACAACTCGATAACCCGCTCGTAGGCCTCGAAAGTGGCGCGTCGCAAGATGTCCGCCACCCGCCGCTCGGTCTCGCGGATGCCCTTGAACGGACTGTCCAGATGCAGATCGGCTGCGTGCACGAAGCGAAACGTCATGTCGCGTACTCAGCCGCCGTCATGCAGGGACTCGAGCAGGGCGTCGGTGATGACCTCGTGCCGCCAACCTCGAAACTCCGGCGGAATGTCGCCGCCCTTTCTGCGCACCGCAACCACCAGCGCCTCGAGCGCGCGCCGATTGGCCAGCAGCTCCGCGGGCATGTTGTGCGCCTCGGACGTGCGCCTCACGATCTCCTTGAGGCGTTTGATGTCCTTGGCGTACGGTCGCATGTCGATCGGCGCATCGGCGTCGATGGTCCCCTCGGCTCGCGCCGTCTCGATGCAAGCGAGCAGCGCCTGACCGTAGCGCGCCTCGACGTGAGGCGACAGCCCCTTCACCTCGGCCAACAGTGCGGGACTCGGTACGGGCAGCCGTGCCAGCGTCAGCAGCACCTCGTCGGTCACCAGATGTCGGCGGGGCACATCGAGCGCCATTGCCTCGGTTTCGCGCCACGCGCAGAGCGCGCGCAGCGTCGCATGGTGCGGCGGCGAGAGAGCGCCTCGCCCCTTTACGCGCACGTAGGCCGCTTCCGGCCGTTTGTCCAGCGCACGTGCTCGACGCTGGTGCTCGCGCTCTTCGGCGAACCAGTCGGTGCGGCCAAGCGTCGCCAGGTCGCGCGACAACCGCTCGTACAGCGGCGGCAGATAGGCCACATCCAGCGCGGCATAGCGTAGCTGCGCCGGCGACAGTGGGCGCCGGAGCCAGTCGGACCGCGTCTCCCCCTTGTCCAGCACCACCCCCAGCAGCGCTTCCACCAGGCTGCGATAGCCCAACGAAAACCCGTGCCCCGCGAACGCCCCAGCTCGCTGGGTGTCGAAGACGTTCACCGGCACAGCGCCGGTCAGCACCTCGAAGACATCCAGGTCTTCACCATGAGCGTGCATCAGCTTCCGCACTGCCGGGTCACAAAGCAGGACTCTAAGCGGCGCAAACTCGGAGATGCCGAGTGGATCGACCAAGGTGACGCCGTCTGTGTCGGCCACCTGCACCAGCGCCGGGCGCGGACAGTAGGTGCGCTCGCGAAAGAACTCGGTGTCGATCCCCACAATGCTGGCGGCCGACCAGCGCGCGCACGCGGACACCAGCTCGGCGTCGGTGGCGACGAGCGACGACACGGCGGGGTCTGCTGTCAGGGACACGCTGTGACGGACATGGCATCGTGCAACGCTGCTGACGTCACCGTCCGGTCTCGTTGCTGAAGCGATATAGCTTCGACTGTGTGCGCAAAATCAGACTGCCCCGCACCACGGCGGGTGTGGCCAGCGCCATCTCGTTCAAGGAGTTTGTGTGTAGCAGTTCGAATTCGGGTCCGGCCCGGACGACGAACGTATCGCCATCTTCGCCAAGCAGGAAGACTCGGTCGTTGTAAGCCCACGGCGAGGCGGTGAACCCCGCGCCCGGCTTGACGCGGGTCCGGCCGTAAATCTCACGGCCCGTCCTGGCATCGTGGTTCAGCAGAAAACCTCGGTCCAGCAGCGTGTAGTAATAATCGCCGTAAACCAGCGCCGAGGTGTTGTAGGTGCCGAGCATCGGCTGATACCAGACAATGAAGTCGTTTCCGCTCTCTCCCTCGTTCAAGGAAATGTCGCCCGACGCGCCCGGGCGAATCGCATAGACGGGCCGTGGCATCCCGCCGGGGTAACCGGAGCTGATGTAGACCAGCCCGTCGCGCGCAAACGGCGTCGGCACGACGTTGACCGTCATCCCGGCAAGCTCCCACAGTAACTGCCCGTCGAGGTCGTAGGAACGCACCCGACGAAGCCCGGCGGTCACGATTTCGATTCTCAGGTCGTTCTGCCAGATGAACGGCGTAGCCCAGTTCTCGACTTCGTCGCGTGCAACCCGCCAGATCTCGTCCCCGGTCTCGGCATCGAACGCCACGAGGAACGACTGCGTTGTGTTGTCGTTGACCACGAACAACCGCCCTTCGTGGAGCGCAGGCGACGCGGCGGTCCCGAAGCGCTGACGGCCGTTGTAGACACCGAGCTCACGCCGCCAGACCTCCTCGCCGTCCAGGTCCAGTGCGGCGACCAACCCGATGGTTCCGAAGTAGACGTAGAGCCGCTCGCCGTCAGTCACCGGTGTTTCCGACGCGAAGCTGTTCTTGAGATGCCGCTCGATGCCGGGCACGGTGGCGAACAGCTCCCGCTCCCAGCGCACGGCTCCGGTCTGGAAGTCGAGATCGTAGACCAGCCACCGGTGCGTTGCCGTAGACCGCGTGGCCCCGCTGTCGGCGCCCGGGTCATACAGGCCGCGCACGGGGGGACGCTCCTCGCCTGCGCTGACCGCGGTGGTCAGAAAGATGTGGTCGTCCCAGACAACCGGTGAGCTCCACCCGAGACCCGGAATGTCCGCCTGCCAGACGACGTTCTCGGTGTCGCTCCAGGTCTCTGGCAACCTCGCGTCGTCGTCCACCGCCCCGGCCTCTGGGCCGCGAAACAGCGGCCACTGGCCGTTCTGTGCGGCGACCAGCCCCGGTCGCACCAGCAGCGACACCGCGACCACGCCGAGCGTCACGCCACGCATGGGCCTCCTCACAGTGCTACAGCTTAGCCCGGAAATCGTGTGACTGACGCCTAGGGCGATGCTATCTTTAACCGGGTAGCGTCTGCGGGCAGCTCCCGTTCACTGGAGAGTGGCATGAAGACCGGACACGTCGGCGCACTGTGCGTGGCCCTGCTGCTTGCGGGTGTGGCACAGGCACCGGCCATCGCTCAGGAGGGTCCGACCGCGGCAGCAACCTGGACACCACCCCGCACCGAGTGGGGCGCCCCTGACCTGCAGGGCATCTGGGACTACCGCACCCTGACGCCGCTCGAGCGACCCGACCAATTCGATGGCCGCGAGTTCCTGAGCGACGAGGAAATCTCCAGTCTCGAGCAACAACGCCGGGACCGAACCGACGGCCGGCCGCCCGGCGACCCACGTACCGCCCCATCGGTTCATGCGCCCTACTGGCTCGACTACGGTACGACGGTAGTCGGCAGCAGGCGCAGCTCGCTCATCGTGGACCCGCCCGACGGGAAGATACCGCCGCTGTCGGACGAGGGAGAACGCCGCGCCGCCGAGCGGAGGAACGCCAGCGGCGGACGCGGGTCGGCCGAATCGGTCGAAGCCCGCAACCTGTGGGAGCGCTGCATCACCCGCGGTCTGCCGAACGGCATGCTCCCGGCCGGATACAACAACAACATCCACGTGCTGCAGACGCCCCACCACGTGGTCATTCTCAACGAGATGATCCACGACGCGCGCATCGTGCCGGTCGGCGAGCGTACGCCGCTCCCTGACGGCGTGCGTCAGTGGCGCGGCCACTCGCGCGGCTACTGGGACGGCGACACGCTGGTGGTCGAAACGTCTAACTTCTCCGCCTCAGCGGACTTTCGCGGCGCCAGCGAGAACCTGCAGCTGGAGGAACGCTTTCGGCGCACCGGCCCTGACACCCTCGACTATACGTTCACGGTCAGCGACCCGACCACCTGGACGGCACCCTGGACCGCCACCTTTCCCATCGAGCGCATCGACGGGCCGATGTATGAATACGCCTGCCACGAAGGCAATCTCGGCCTGCTCAACATCCTGACCGCCGCCCGCGTCAACGAGAAATAGCCAAGGCGCGCGACAATGCGCGCCCCGTGGCCGCGGCGTGGGGCGACGGGGCCCCACAAGCGGACACGTGGGGTTCGGGGCGAAGCCCCGTCTAACAGAAGCCCGTCAGTACTTATCCAACCCCTCGGTCAGCTCTATGTAGGTGCCGAACGGGTCGGTGAAGAACGCGTACCCTAGCTCGAGGTCCTCCACCTCACCGTAGGGCCGGTCGAAGGTGACCCCTTGTGCCTCGAGCTGCCGGCAGAACGCCTCGAGGTTCTCCACCTCGAATCCGATGTGGTCGAGCGACCGCCCCTGCGTGCCGGCCGGCGTCTCGGGCGACGGCGAATAGGTAAGGTTCACCCCCGGCAGGTCCGCCGCCTGGAACGACCCGCGCATTCCCGGTGTCGCATTGAAGGTCTTCACGTACCACGCCTTCATCTCGTCCACCGGTCCAGCGAAATGTATGTGATGCAGGGCGATCGACTCCGCCTGCCTCCGGTCCTCGACGAACTCCACCTTCACGCCATCTGGTGTCATCGCGAAGCCGATGTAGGTGTCCTGGTCGACGATGTGGGCCAGCCCGTTGTCTACCGCCAGCGCCGGCGGCAGCTCGTCGCGGGTCACGATCGAATAGCCGGCCGCGCGCACCTTCTCCACCATCGCGCGTGTGCTGGGCACCGAGAACCCGAGGTGGTTGACGGTCGTGCCCTTGGTCCCGCCGGTCGGGGGCGCTTCCCGCATGAAGACCAGCACGTTGGGGAACTTGACGAACTGCAGGTTGCCGGCTGTCACCGCCTCGCCGCCCAGCGTGTCGACCCAGAACTTCTTGCTCTCCTCGATGCTGGTCACCGTCAGATGGTGATGGCCGTAGACAATCAGCCCCTCGCTGGCGGCCGTCAATTGCGCCAGCGCCATCGGTGCCATGGCGAGCACGAACAGCGCCGACAACGGCGCCAGTGTCATCATCTTCATCGTCACAGTCCTCCAATGTCCCGAATATCAGAAAATCCTATCAGGTCGCACCGTCGTCGTCGGCGCCATAGGCCCCACGCAGGTCGTGATATCGCAGCCGCGCCAGATCGACGAGCATACTCAGGGAGTCGCGCAGCGGGTGCACCCGGCTCGAGGGGTCGTTGACCCACGTCACGGGAACCTCGACCACTTGATAGCCGAGTTTCCGAGCGATCCAGAGCAGCTCCACATCAAACGAAAACCGGGTCGTACGTTGACGCGCGAACAGCCTCCGCCCCGCTTCCCGCCGAAAGCACTTGAACCCACACTGCGTGTCCCGGATATCGGGCACCGCCACACGCCGGACGATGTGATTGAATATCCGCCCCATTGCCTGGCGCCACCAGGCTTGCCGGGCGCGCACATCCGAGTCGGCGAGCGCTCGGGACCCGATTGCGATATCGCCACCCGCCTCGAGTGGCGCCATCAACCGCTCGACCTCGGCGATCGGCGTCGAGAGATCGGCGTCCGAGAACAGCAGATATCGGCCACGGGCCGACAACATACCCCGGCGCACTGCATGGCCCTTGCCCCGGTTCGTGGTGTTATCGAGCACGCGGCACGTCGGCCAGTCGGTCGTCACCGCGCGCACTAGCTCGAGGGTCCCGTCCCGGCCGCCGTCCACCACCACCACCACCTCGCTCGCAAACGGCTGGTCGTCGAGATAGGCACGCACCTGTATTAGGGTCTGGCCGATTCGCTTGGCCTCCTCGAAGGCGGGAATCACGACACTGAGGTGGACCGCGTCCTCATCCGTCATCATGCGTAGTGGTCGGTCCCTGGCCAGACACCGCGCGGGCAGCTGGTAACGAGGCACCACATCATCTCATGGGCGGCGAACTGCGCTAGGATCCTAGCGACGCCGCATCGCAGACTGTCTGGGCATCGTTCAAAGGAGCCTCATATGTCGCGCACGCCCCGCCGACGCTACACAGCCTCGGTGGCCCTGCTGGCCGCCACCCTCGTGACGGCTGCGCCACTGGCGCAGACCGGGTCGAACACGATGCACAACCCGTATCGCATGCTCGACAGCTGGGCCACGCTCCCGGACGGCGTCGTGTGGGGCGCGGTCATCGGCATCATCCCAGACGGCGAAGGCGGCACCTGGATCCATCACCGATCCGAGCCGCCCATCATGCATTTCGACGCTACCGGAACTGTCGTCGAGAGCTTCGGCGACGGCATGTTCGTGATGGCGCACGGGTTTTGCCGCGATCGCGACGGAAACTTCTGGGCCGGCGACAGCGGCCCGTTTCGCGACGATCCGCGCACAACCGGTCGCGGGTATCAGTTCTTCAAGTTCAGCCCCGACGGCGAACTGCTGTTGACGCTGGGTGAGGCCGGCATTTCGCGCGCCGGGCGGGACACCTTCATCGCACCGACCGCCTGCGCCGTGGCCCCCAATGGCGACATCATCATTGCCGACGGACACTTTCCCCGCCCCACGACGAGCCAGCAGGACGGCGACCGGATTATGCGGTTTACGACTGATGGCGTGCTAGTCGACGCATGGGGACAGCAGGGATCCGGACCGGGCGAGTTCGATGGTCCGCACGCGCTGGCGTTCGACTCGCAGGGGCGGCTCTTTGTCGCCGACCGGTCGAACAACCGCGTGCAGATCTTCGACGCGAACATGCAATTCGTAGACGAGTGGCGGCATTTCGGCCGCCCGAGCGGCGTGGCGATTCTCTCCGACGACCGGCTGTTCGTTGCCGATTCGGAGTCGAACAAGGTCATTGCGGGCGAGCTGCGAAACCCCGGCTGGACGAACGGGGTCCGGTTTGGCAGCGCAAAGGACGGGTCGCTCCTCGGGTTCATCGACGGAACCGACCCCGAGGGTCTGTCGGTGGACGACCTGGGCAACGTGTGGGCCGGGCTGACCAGCACGCCGATCCTGCAGAAGTGGATAGTCGGTCCCTGACTCCTCGCGCGCTCATCGCGGTTGGCGGCCACGCGCTCATCCCGGCGCACCCGCAGGTCACCGTCGCCGACCAGCGGGCCAACGCGTGCCGTGCGACGCCGTCGTCATCGGGACGCCGGCCGACCTGACGCGCTTGCTGACGTTCGACACACCCACCGCGCGGGTGCGCTACCGGCTCCAGGAAATCGGGACACCGGTGCTTGCTGATCTGATCGGGGAGTGGCTGGCGAGACGAACGCGACAGCAGCCCAAACGGACTGCTTCTCGGTAACCTCGCGGTTCAGAACTCGAGCGCTCCGCGGGCCCGCTGCTCTCGCGGCAGCAGCACACGGTAGAGAACGTCGTTCACAGGGGTGGCAATTCCGAGCCGCTCTCCGATTCGCACGACGGCGCCGGTCTGCGCATCGAGCTCCGATGGCCGCCCCTGCTCGATATCGCGTTGCATCGACGTGGTACCGCCGGCTGGCGCCGCGTCCAGCAGATCCAGCGCCGCCGGTATCAGCTCGTCGCTCAAGTTGACACCGCTCGCCTTGCCCACCTGCAGGGTCTCGCGCATGGCGCGCTCGATCAGGTCACGAGTCTGCCGCGTTTCTCGCATCACACCGAACGGCACGTGTGCCGCCGCGCCGACGCCACTGGTCGGGGCGATGAAGAGAAACTTCTGCCACATGGCCGCCACGACATCCGCCGTTACGCCGACGTCCAGACCGGGCGCACGGCCAAACGCCTCGCGGAGCGTTTCGACCCTGTCGGTCGGCGCGTTGTCGAGCTCGCCGAAGCACACAAACGGCTCGACGCCGATGTGCTTGATGCGACCCGGGCCGTCAAGCTGGGCGACGATCCGACACAGGCCACCCAGTGTGTGTCCGGCACCGAGCGCGGCCGCCAGCGCCCCGGGCGCTTCGACACCGTTGAGCAGCGGGAGCACCGCGGTTTCCGGGCCCAGCATCGGTCGAATCACGTCGAACGCGTCGGAGAGCTGCCAGGTCTTTACCGCGACCAGCACCGCATCGACCGGCCCGACCGAAGTCGCATCGTCGGTGGCAGTGACCGACAGCTCGACATCACCCTTCGGGCTCTCGAGCCGCAGGCCGTCGCGACGCAGCGCGTCGAGGTTAGCGCCCCTCGCGAGGAAGGCCACGTCGTGGCCACCCTGCGCCAGGCGAGCGCCGAAGTACCCGCCCACGCCGCCAACACCTACGACCGCAATGCGCATCACTTCATGGCCTAGACTAGGCGCTCCCCGCGCACCCTTCGAGATAGCGCATCGCCGCGTCCACACCCCGAGCCTCATGCGGAAGGTCGACCAGCGCCAGTCCCATTTCCACTCCGGCCAAGGTCCCCAGCAGACTCAGATCATTGAGGTCGCCGAGATGGCCGATTCGAAACACGGTTCCGGTCAGCTTCGCCAGCCCGACCCCGAGCGAGAGATCGAACCGGTCCAGCACGACCGACCGCAGGTGGTCGGCGTCATGCCCGGACGGTGTCATCACAGCCGTAATCGACCCGCTGTATTCGTCCGGATTCACGCAAAGCACCTCGAGCCCCCACGCTCGCACCGCCCGTCGTGTGGCCTCGGCGTGCCGCGCATGCCGCGCGATCACATTCGGCAAGCCCTCAGCCCTCAGCATCGCCAGTGCCTCACGCAGGCCGTACAGCAGATTCGTGGCCGGTGTGTAGGGAAAGAAGCCCTTCTCGTTGGCCGCAAGCACTGCGCTCCAGTCCCAGAAAGCCCGTGGCAGCGTCGCGTGGGCATGGGCCGCGAGCGCCTTCTCACTCACCGCGTTGAAGCTGAGTCCCGGCGGCAGCATCAGCCCCTTCTGGGAGGCGCCGACCGTGACGTCGACCGACCACTCGTCATGTCGGTAGTCGATCGAGGCAAGTGACGAAACCGTGTCGACCATGAACAGCGCCGGGTGTCGGGCGTGGTCGATCGCGTGACGCACGAGCGGGATCCGGCTGGCTACACCGGTCGAGGTCTCGTTGTGGACCACGCAGACCGCCTTGATGGCATGTGCGCCATCCTCGACCAGGCGTGTCTCCACGGCCGCCGGGTCCACGCCGTGACGCCAGTCTCCCGGGATCAGATCGACTTCGAGCCCAAGCTTCACGGCTATCTGCTTCCAGAGGGTCGCGAAGTGCCCGGTCTCGGCCATCAGCACCCGGTCGCCGGCCGAAAGGGTGTTGACGAGTGCCGCCTCCCACGCGCCTGTGCCCGAGGCCGGGTAGATGACCACCGGACGGACGGTCCCGAAGACCTCGCCGATGCCGTCGAGCAGCTCGTGCCCAAGCGCCTGAAACTCCGGCCCGCGATGATCGATGGTGGGCTGGGCCATGGCGCGCAGCACCCGGTCGGGCACATTCGTCGGTCCGGGAATCTGCAGGAAGTGGCGGCCGGCGCGATAGGGCATGGCGGACTTCCCTCGAGCTGCTCGCGGGCCTGAAGGCCCTTGCTACCGATGTGCACGGCGCCGCTACGGTACCGCGCCGGGATTATACTCGCCCAGTGAGCGACCAGCTGCGACGCGACCTGGAGACCGCGATCGAAGGCGAGGTGCGCTTCGATGCTGTCACTCGCGCCCTCTACTCCACCGACGCCAGCGTCTATCAGATCGAGCCAACCGGGGTCGTGATCGTCCGCTCTCGCGACGACGTCGTCCGCGCCCTCAACATCGCCAACCGGCACGGTGTGTCGGTGACCGCGCGTGGCGGCGGCACCTCGCAGGCCGGCCAGGCGATCGGGGCGGGACTGCAGCTCGACACCGCCAAGTACTTCAACCGGGTGCTCGAGGTGAACGTCGAGGAGCGGTGGGCGCGGGTCGAGCCGGGCATCGTGCTCGACGAGCTGAATGCGCAGCTCCTGCCCCACCGACTCCGGTTCGCCCCCGACATCTCCACTGCCAGCCGGGCCACCGTGGGCGGCATGATCAGTAACAACTCCAGCGGGGCGCGGTCGGTGCTCTACGGCAAGACGATCGACCACGTGCTCGATCTCCATGTCGCCTTGAGCGACGGCAACATCGTCCACCTGCGACCGTTGGCACCAGACGAGCTCGACATGGTGTGCGACACCGACACGCTCGAGGGCCGCTGCTATCGGATGCTGCGCCGGCTGGGAGCCGAGCACGCCGCCGAGGTCGACCGCCGCTATCCCAAGATCCTCAGACGGGTCGGCGGCTACAACTTGGATGCGTTCATCGACCCCGCGCGCCCATTCAACCTGGCCAACCTCTTCGTCGGCTCAGAGGGCACGCTCGGGCTGCTGGTCGAGGCCCGGGTGAACCTCGTGCCGCTGCCCAACGCCAAGGGGGTCATCACCCTGGAATTCGACGACCTGCTCGACGCGCTCGGCGCCACGCCAGCCATCCTCGAGCACCGCCCGTCGGCGATCGAGGTGATGGACCGGTTCATCCTGGATCATGCGCGGGAGAGCCCGGCGCTCGACGAGGTGCGGCGGGCGGTGTTGTCGGGCGACACACCGGGCGCCGTGCTCTGCGTGGAGCTCTACGCCGACGACGCCGCCGAGCTGCCGGACCGGATGGAGGCGATCGAGCGGGACCTCGTGGCCCGCGGGATCGAGACGCGAGCCACCCGCGCCCTCGAACCGGCGGCGCAGGCTCGCATCTGGCATCTCCGTCAGTCGTCGCTCGGGTTGTCGATGGCGATGAAAGGAGACGCCAAGAGCATCTCGTTCGTCGAAGACACCGCGGTGGCGCCGGAGCGGCTGCGTGACTACATCGAGCGGTTTCTGGAGATCGTGCGGCGGCACGGCAGCACGACCGGCGTCTACGCCCACGCCTCGGTCGGGTGTCTGCACGTGCGCCCGGTGGTCAACCTGAAGACCGACGCCGGGGTGCAGCAGTTCGAGGCGATCGCCAACGACATCGCCGAGCTCGTGCTCGAGTTCGGTGGCGCGCTGTCTGGTGAGCACGGCGACGGTCTCGTGCGCGGACCGTTCATCGAACGCATGTTCGGGTCCCAGCTCTACGAGGCGTTTCGCACCATCAAGCGCACCTTCGACCCCGCCGGCCTCTTCAATCCGGGCAAGATCGTCGATTCGCCGCCGCTCACTGACAATCTTCGGTACGGCGCCGCCTACCGCACGCCGGAGCCGACTACCTTTTTCGACTACCACGAGCACGGCGGTCTGGGGCGAGCCGTGGAAATGTGCAGCGGTGTGGGCGCCTGCCGCAAGACCCTCGACGGCACGATGTGCCCGTCCTACATGGCGACTCGTGATGAGGCGCACTCGACACGCGGCCGGGCCAACGCGCTCCGCTCGGCCATGACCGGCCGGCTCGGAGAAACTGGTCTCGGCGACCAGGGCGTGTACGACACGTTGGACCTGTGTCTGGAATGCCGTGCCTGCAAGGCGGAGTGCCCGGTCGGTGTGGACATGGCGCGGTTCAAGAGCGAGTTTCTTGCCGACTACCACGCTCGACACGGCACCCCGCTCCGGGCACGTGTCCTGGGCGGCATCCACGATCTGTCGTCATGGGCGAGCCCTGTTGCGCGGCTGATCAATCCCTGGCTCGAGCGCGGATGGGTGCGAGCGCTGAATGAGCGTCTGCTCGGTCTGGATCGCCGGCGCACGATGCCGCGCTGGGCAACGCGCACGCTGGCGACGGCCTGGCGCGATCGAGCGACCACCAGCGGACCGTCCGACGTCGTACTGTTCAGGGACACCTTCACGAACCACTACCACCCGGAGATCGGGATGGCGGCGGCGACGCTCTGTGACGGTGCCGGCGTCGGGGTCGAGCTCGGACCAGACGCCTGCTGCGGGAGACCGCTCATCTCCCAGGGCCTACTCCCCGAAGCCCGTCGTCGGGGCGCCGACACCGTGCGACAGCTGCACCCGCTCGCCGTCGCCGGCAAACAGATCGTCGTGCTCGAGCCCAGCTGTCTCTCGTCGCTGCGGGACGACCTGCCAGCCCTCTTGCGGGGTGAAGCACAACGTCAGGCTCATGAGGTGGCCGACGCCTGTCTACTTTTCGAGGAGTGGCTCGAGGGCACGTTGGAAAAGGAGCCGCCGGCGCTGACGTTCCGCGCCGGCCCGACGCGGCTGCTGCTGCATGGGCACTGTCATCAGAAGTCGCTGGGGCTCGTGCCACCGGCACGTGCCCTGCTCGAGCGGATTCCGGGCGCCAAGGTCGTCGATCTCGACGCCGGGTGCTGCGGCATGGCTGGCTCCTTCGGCTATACGAAGGAGCACTTCGACATCTCGCGGCAGATCGGTGAGCGACGACTGCTGCCGGCCGCGCGCGCTCTCGAATCAGACGAGGTTCTTGTCGCCTCCGGGGTCTCCTGTCGCCATCAGGTGCGAGACCTCGCCGGCGTCAGCGCGCGTCATCCAGCCGAGCTGCTCGCCTCGCTATTGGTGCCGTGACCGCGCCGTTATAATCCCGGAGACACTGTTCCGGAGACTCGATGACACGTACATGTTTGCCACGTTCCGGCACGGCGGCGGTTGTCGCCGTCGGGGTGCTCTGGGCCGGCACGGCGGCCGCCCAGAACGACACGCCGCCACCGAACACCCTGCCGAGCGGCCACATCACGGTGCTGAACTGGGCAAAGTTCCAGGACGGACGGCGCTGGGGCTCGACCGCCGGGGTGGACGTCGCGCCCGACGGCACCATCTGGGCATACGACCGATGCGGCGCCAACTCCTGCGTCGACTCGGACCTCGACCCGGTACTGCATTTCGACCCATCCGGCCGGTTGCTCGGGAGCTTCGGCGCCGGTCTGTTCAACTTTCCGCACGGGTTCCACGTCGATCCAGACGGCAACATCTGGGTCACCGACCACGGGGTCGACCTGCCCAACGGCAAGGGACAGCAGGTGTTCAAGTTCAGCCCGCGTGGCGAGATACTCCTGACGCTCGGCCGCGCCGGGACGGCCGGCAACGGACAGTACACCTTCAATCAGCCGTCCGACGTGCTGGTGGCGCCAAGCGGCGACATCTTCGTCGCCGATGGGCACGGCCCGCAAACCAACGCCCGGATCGTGGTCTTCACCGCCGACGGCTCCTTCATCCGGTCGTGGGGCCGGCATGGGTCTGGACCGGACGAGCTCGAAGGCCCGCACGCGCTGGCCATGGACACGCAGGGGCGCCTATTCGTCGGCGACCGAACGAACAACCGGATCCAGATCTTCGAACAGGACGGGACGCTCCTCGAATCCTGGTCGCAGTTCGGACGCCCCAGTGGGCTCTTCATCGGCCAGAACGACATGCTCTACGTGGCCGACTCAGAGTCGCGAGACAACGAGGGTGGCTACGGGCATAACCCGAACGTCAGACGCGGCATTCGGATCGGGAACGCTCTCGACGGCACGGTCACGGCATTCATCCCGGACCCGGCCGAACGTGGCGCCACGAGCGCGGCCGAAGGTGTCGCGGTCGACCCCGACGGCAACATTTACGGCGCGGAGGTCGGTCCCCGCGACGTCAAGAAGTACATCACGCGATGACGTCGAGACCTCGATGCGTCGGCGGGCGTCTGCTGCTCGCAGCGGGGCTGACCATCGAGGCGACGAGTGCCCCGTCGGTCGTGGCGGCGCAGAACTCTCTGCAGCTCGTCGTCACGGTCGTTGATGACTCCGGCGCACCGGTTGCCGGACTGACCCGCGAGGATTTCATCCTCCGCCTCGGAGGGACGGAGCGCGAAATCGTCTCGGTGGAGGCGACGGAGCGGACCGCGCAGGTCGTCGCCATTTTCGAAGGTCTGGCGGCCTCGCAGCGACAGACATCGGCCGCGCTGGCCAGCTTCATCGGGAGCCTCGATGACGACAGTATCGTCGACATGCAGAGTGTGGAGGCGGAGCTCGATGAGGCGATCGTCGAGGCGGTCGAAGATCTGCACGCGCGCGCGGTGCCGCGTCCAGTCATCGTCATGCTGGGCCAGGGAAGCATGATGGTGCCGTCAGAGCTCCAATCGTCGCAGGTGCGCGGAAAACGCCAGGCGGCCGACCTCAGAGGCGATCGCGATCGCGTCGGGCGGCTCTTGGCCGAGCACGGCATCCTGTTCTACGGCGTGTCGGTCACCGAGATCTCGCTGGCCAACCTCGAGGCGCTTGCCGAGGGCACCGGTGGGCACTTCGGGGTGCTACCGGCCCCGACCGGACTCAGCGATGCCATGACCGCCATCGGGCGTGAACTGGGCACCCAGTATCTGGTGTCCTATATGTCGACCGAGGGTGATGGCACGCCGCTGCGGCTAGAGGTGACGCGACCGGGTCACACTGTCCGAACGGCGCCATTTGGACCGACGCACTGACCCACGGCCAGGCGGCCTCGGCACCTGTACCCAGTGCGCGGTGGCCGTGTCGGCGTCATCGCCACGGTACTGGCTAACCTGTTGAACGAGCTGCTGACGCGTGACGACAATCCTGGTCACCGGCGCGAACGGACAGATCGGCACTGAGCTGACTCGCGCGTTGCGCGCCAGATTCGGGTCCGAGCGGGTCGTCGCCAGCAGCCGTCGTCTGCCCCCGGCGGACTCGGCCGACGGCGCGTCCGGCCCCTATGAGCTACTCGACGTGACCGACCGCCCGGCAATCAAAGCCGTGCTCGAACGACACCAGGTCGACACCATCTACCACCTGGCGGCCATGCTCTCGGCCGTGGGTGAGACAGACCCGCAACGGGCCTGGAGCGTCAACATGGGCGGTCTCGCCAACGTGCTCGAAGCGGCCCGGACTCACGGGGTGCGACAGGTCTTCTGGCCCAGCTCCATCGCCGTGTTCGGTCCCGATACCCCACGCGATCAGACTCCGCAGGACACCCTGATGCGGCCGACGACCATCTACGGGGTCGCCAAGGTAGCCGGCGAGCTCCTCTGCGACTATTACGTGCGCCGCTACAGGCTCGACGTGCGCGGTGTGCGCTACCCCGGAGTCATCAGTAGCGGGACGCCCCCAGGCGGCGGCACCACCGACTATGCCGTCGCCATCTTCTACGAGGCGCTCCGGTCCGGGCGCTATACCTGCTTCGTTCGCGAGGACACGGTGCTGCCGATGATCTACATGCCGGACTGCATCCAGGCGGCGCTCGATCTGATGGACGCCGACACGTCGGCCCTCCGGCACCACAACGCGTTCAATCTGGCCGCCATGAGCTTCTCGGCCGGCGAGCTGGCCGCCGAAATCGGCACGCATGTGCCCGGCTTTGTCTGCACCTATGAGCCGGACGCGCGACAGGCGATTGCCGATTCCTGGCCGCGCACGCTCGACGATGCTGCCGCCAGACAAGAATGGGGATGGACGCCCCGATACGGACTGGCAGAGATGACGGCCGACATGATGGCGACGCTGCGCGCGCGCCAGGACGCGGGACGACTCTGATGACGACGAGTGACCTCTCGACACGACTGCGCGAGACACTGGCGGAGCTGCGTGACGCCGGCACCTACAAGGAACTGCGGCATCTGACCGCGCCGATGGGACCGGTGACGACGATCGACGGTCTTGGCGAGGTCGTGGTCTTCTGCTCGAACAACTACCTCGGTCTGGCCAACCACCCGGAGGTGGTGCAGGCGGGCATCGACGGGTTGGAGCGCTACGGCGCCGGCACGGCGAGTGTCCGGTTCATCTGCGGCACGTTCGAGTGTCGTCGCGCGCTCGAACAACGCATTGCCCGTTTCCTTGGTACCGAGGCGTCGCTCACCTTCGTCAGTTGCTGGAACGCCAACGAAGGCCTGTCGCCGGCACTGGCGCAGAAGGGCGATGCACTCGTGTCGGACGCCTTGAACCACGCCAGCATCATCGACGCCGGTCGCCTCTCGCGCCAAGCCACGCGGACGGTGTTCCCGCACAGCGACATGGCGGCGCTCGAGACCACCCTGGGCGAGGTGCATGATGCCGCGGTGACGCTTGTGGTGACCGACGGCGTGTTCAGCATGGAAGGGGACGTCGCGAAGCTCCCCGAGATGACCGCGCTCTGCCGCCGGTTCGGCGCCGCCCTGGTGGTGGACGACTCGCACGGGGTCGGCGTGCTGGGGGCGCACGGTCGCGGCACACCGGAGCACTTCGGGCTTCCGGCGCGCGGGCCCGATGGCGTGGACATACTGACCGGCACGCTTGGCAAGGCGCTGGGCGGCGCGGCCGGTGGTTATGTGGCCGGACCGCGAGAGATCATCGACTACCTGATTCAGCGCAGCCGCCCACAGCTGTTCTCGAACGCGCTGCCGCCCACCGTGGCTTCGAGTGCCGCCAAGGCACTGGAGGTCCTCGAGCGAGAGCCAGATCGCGTGGCGCGTCTGCACGCCAACGTCCGGACGATGCGCGAAGGCCTGGCCGGGCTCGGCTACGAGATACTGCCCTCGCCCACGGCCATCCTACCGATCATCGTCGGCGAGACCGCCGAGGCGATCCGGCTCTCGACGCGGCTGCTCGAGCTCGGCGTCTTCGTCACCGGCTTCGGCTTCCCTGTCGTGCCGGAAGGCACCGCCCGTCTACGAGTCCAGATGTCTGCGGCCCACACCGACGCGCACATCGAGACCGCGCTCGACGCGTTCCGACAGCTGCGTGCGAACAGCTAGGGCTCAGGCTCGTCCTGGTTCAGGACCTCGACCGCCGCCGTCTTCTTCACCGCCAGCATCAAGACATCCTTCGCCAGCTCTGATTGCAGCACCTCGACCTCGAACGACGGCAGGCCCGGCGCATTGGCGAAGGCGCGCCGCGCCTGACCCCGCCAGTCCTTGTGTCGCCTGGCGTGCTGATAGCACACCAGGACGTCTCCCGGCTGGAGCGCGTCGAACACTGCGGCGACCTCTGCCGACGTCACGTGTTCGGGACCGGGCGTCTCCTGTGCGAGCCCGATATCGGGGTCGAGCAGCACCAGCATCAGCTCATCACGCGACGTTCTGAGGCGACGGCACAACCGCCCGAAATAGGCGGCGCGGTGGCGAAACGGCTCCATGAGGACCTCGATCGTCAGACCGCTCGTGGCCCCGAGCCGCCGGATGTCCTCCAGGTCGCGAAAATGGCGAATGACCTCGACGGGCGGGTCCACCTTTCCGCGTGAGGTCGCCAGCGTCGGCTGAAGCTGATCGGGACGTAACATGGCGACGTGCAGCAGGGCGGAAATCCCCTCCCGTCTCGCCAGATGCACGACCGTGCTCCATTTCACGACGTCGCGGTTGTCGCCGTACCACTGGTTTCGCATAGGTCACATTCCTGATCGACGACCGCCAAGACCGGTCGCTCAACGGGCCTGAAGGCCCTTGCTACCCAGGTCTTTCCGCCGTCAGCCGCGGAATCCACCGCGGCGCGCCTCCAATTCCTCCCAACGGGCGTACGCGCCCTCCAACTCGGACTGCACCTGTTCGAGCCGTCCCATCGTCGTCTTGATCGTATCGGCCGGTTCCCGGTAGAAGTCCGGTCCCGCCACCGTCTGGTTGAGGCGACGCGCATCGTCCTCCAGCGTGTCGATTCGCCCGGGAAGCGCCACCAGCTCACGCTGTTCGTTGTAGGACAGCCGTTTGACCGCTTGGTCCCGTGTCGCCGCACCCGCAGTCTCGTGGACCCCGTCAGTCTGTCGGGGCGGCTGCCCACGCCCCGAGCGATCCGGATCCGATGCGGCGGGACGCTGCCGCAGCCAGTCCTGATAGCCGCCCACATACTCCGTGACCCGTCCGTCTCCCTCGAAGACGAGCGTGCTGGTGATGACGTTGTCGAGAAACGCTCGGTCGTGGCTGACCAACAACAGCGTCCCCGACCAGGCCACGAGCTGCGCCTCCAGCAACTCGAGCGTTTCGAGGTCGAGGTCGTTGGTCGGCTCGTCGAGCACCAGCACGTTGGCCGGCCTCGTGAACAGCCGCGCCAGCAGCAGGCGGTTCCGCTCGCCGCCTGACAGCGCCTTGACCGGCGAGTGCGCCCGGTCGCGAGAGAACAGAAAGTCGCGCAGATAGCCGTGCACGTGGCGGGACCCGCCGTTGACGGTCACCGTGTCGTTGCCCTCGCCCACCGTGTCGAACACCGTCCGCTCGGGGTCGAGCTGTTCGCGCTGCTGGTCGTAGTAGGCAAGCTGCACATTCGTGCCTCGGTGAATCGCGCCCCGGTCGGGTGCCAGCTCGCCGAGCAACAGACGCAGCAGCGTCGTCTTGCCGGCACCGTTGGGTCCGATCACACCGACCCGGTCACCCCGAAGAACGCGGCTCGAAAAGTCACGAATGACCACAGTGCCGTCGAACGACCGAGAGACCGTCTCGGCTTCGAAGACCACCCGCCCTGAGAGATCGGCACGTTCTCCCTGTAGTCGCACGGCGCCGATCCGGGTTCGCCGGTTGGCCCGCTCGGCGCGCAACGCCATGAGCGCGCGCACACGCCCTTCGTTTCTGGTGCGTCGCGCCTCGATGCCCTGGCGCAGCCAGGCTTCCTCGGTCGCCAGCTTCTTGTCCTGCTTTGCCTGGTGCACCGCCTCATCGGCCAACCGCTCCGCCTGCCGTCGCTGGTAGTTGGCGTAATCGCCCGGCCACGAGGTGAGCCGGCCGCGGTCGAGCTCGATGATGCGCGTCGCAACCTGCTGCAGAAAGACCCGGTCATGGGTGACGACCACGACCGCACCGGGATACTCGGTCACGAGTGTTTCCAGCCAGGCAATGGCGTCGATGTCGAGATGGTTTGTCGGCTCATCCAGCAACAATACATCTGGCTGCGCTACCAGCGAGCGGGCCAGCAGCACCCGTCGCCGCCATCCGCCGGAGAGCGTGTCGACCACCGCGTCGGATGGAAGCTGTAGTCGCTCGACGACCAGCTCGACCCGCTGTTCGAGACGCCAGCCGTCGCGTTCCTCGAGCTGTTGCTGCAGCCGTCCCAGCTTGTCGAGCAGCGCCGGCTCAGGGTGTGCGGCGACCTCGACGGCCATGTGGTGATAGGCGGCGACAAGCTCGCTCAGCTCGCCCAGGCCCTCGGCAACGACGTCGAACACCGGGCGGTCGGATGACAACGGGACGTCCTGCACGAGCAGCGCCGTACGCGCCCCGGGCTCACGCCGGACCACACCCTGGTCTGGGGACTGGGCACCGGCGAGGATCTGGAGAAGGGTCGACTTGCCGGTGCCGTTCCGACCGATCACGCAGACCCGCTCTCCGCGCTCGAGCCGCAGGGTCGCGTCCACGAGCAACGGAAGATGCCCGAAGGCGATCGAGACCTGGTCGAGCGCAATAACGGTCACTGCAGACAGCACTTCTTGAACTTGCGACCGCTGCCACACGGACAGGGGGAATTCCGACCGAAGCGGACCCGGCCGCGCTTCAGCTCCCGCCGCAACGCCCCCACACGGGCTCGTAGGTCCTGATTGAAAACCTGCTCCAGCGTCGCATAGAGCTCCGGGTGTTTGGCGGCCATCAGCCCAGGTCGCTCGAAGAAGTACTCGGCGGTCACGGCGAAGAACTCTGCCTCATTTGTCAAAGCGTAGCGGTTGATGTCGGACCGCCCCGCCTCGATCTCGGACATCTTGCGTCGCATCAGATCGATCCACGGTCCGATCGCCCGCTGGTCGAGCCCCACCCGGGGGACCCCGTCAATGACCCCGTCGGTCTTGTCCACGAGATGCGCAAACTCGTGGACCCCGACATTGCGTTTGTCGGTCGCGTTACGGAAGCCGCTGATCAGGTCGGGCTTGGAGAGAATCATCAACCGGTTCAAGCTGCCGGTGCCGACCATGCCCAGGATGTTGTGGTCTTGTCGGTCGCCGAAGTCGAACTCGCCGTCGAACCGGGTTGGATACACCAACACCTCGTTGATCTGGCTCCACTCCCAGTCGGGGAACCCGAAGATCGGGATGATGGCGCTCGCGGCGGCCAGTACACGGGTGGTCGTGTCGAGTTGGACCTTGATGCCGGTGACGCGCTTCTCGCCCAGGAACACCTGGACCTCGCGGCGGAACCGCCGCTGCGCTGCCGGCTCGAGAGCACGGAAGTAGACAACGTCGCGCTGGAGCACCGTCTCCCACTCGGGCGGAAACGGCTCACTCACAATCGCATGCCGGCGCCGAATTGCCCCAGTCTGCCAGACGTACACTCCACAGGCCGGGGCCAACGCGAGCACGTATGTTGTCACCACGGGCCGCCCTGTCCGGATGACCACGAGTGCGATGAGCGCGGAGACGAGCAGTGTCACCCCCGCGAAGACGAGCGCCCACACTCGGGTCCGCCGTTCCCAGCCGGCGAACAGATTGCCTCCGTCGGCCGGGCCGAATGACATGGCGATGGCGGTGGAAGGAGCGGAGCCGGAGTCCGGATGCACTTGACGGCCCGCCTTTGACGATCGGAGCCCCGATCAACATCGGCGACCGGTCCGTCATGAACAGCGACGAGGGCAAGGCGAAGGACAGCCAGCGACTCCGACCGGCAGCCCTGCGTCACGTCGAGAGGCGGCGGCCGACTACCGGTAGCCCCGGCTACTGCTTGCGAATCGACTGGATCACGACCGGCTCATTCGGCACGGTGTCGGTGACCGGCGTGGCCGCAATCCGATCTACGACGTCGGTGCCGTCGGTCACACGCCCGAAGACGGCATAGCCGAAATCCCTCACGCCGTTGTTCAGAAAATTGTTGTCGACCGTGTTGATGAAGAATTGGTCCGTTGCGCTGTTGATTTCGCCCGTGCGCGCCATCGCCAGCGTGTACTTGTCATTGTTTACACCGTTTTCCGCCTCGTTCGTGATAGGCGGCCGCGTCGGCTTGCTCTGCATCTCAGGCGTGAAGTGCCCACCTTGGATCATGAAGGTCTGGATGACCCGGTGGAACACGGAGCCGTCGTAATGCTCCGCGTCGACGTAGCCGAGAAAATTTTCGACACTGATCGGAGCCCGGTCCTGGAATAGCTCCACGGTGATGGCGCCCATGCTGGTCTCGATCACGACGACCGGGTTGCCCTGCGCCGACGCGACGGGGGTGTGCAGGACCATCAGGACACAGGCCGACGCGAGGCCGACGAAGGTGCGAAACGACATGGCAGGTAGCTCCTCTCTGACACCGATGACCGCGCCACGTGAGTGGCGGCGCTTTTCGCCCCGAGTGTAGCATCTCCCCCGGAAACTGGTGCGGCCACGTAACCGGATCCGCGTTGTTTCCAACAGATCTGTCAGTTCAAGCAGATCCGCGATGCTTCAGGACTTGCGTCCAGAGGACCGAGAACAGGCAGTACGCCAGGAAGTAGTAAAACGCCGGACCGAGAGTCGAAGTCAGATGCGTCTGCATGCCGACCTCGACCTGTTGCAGCAACACCGGCACGCTGAAGGTATTGGCCTGCGCCTGATCCCGGGTGGCCAGAAACGCCAGGAACACCGCGACCACGAAAACGTCCGCCATCGACCACTTGCCAATCAGGTCGACCAGCCGCACCAGCCACGTCTTGACCGCCTGCTTCGTCACGTAGATCGACGCCAGCAGCATCGAGCCCTTCGTCACCGGGACGATGATGCTGAACAGCAGAATCAGGAACGACACGAGATGGTCGTCCGAGCGCCACAGCTCTCGCACCGTGCCGAGAATGGAACGGGTCTGCTCGTAGACCGTCACTTCGATCGGCTCGGGGATGATTGAGGCTTGGACCTGAGTCGTGATGGTGACGCTGTAGATTGGCAGCGTCACCCCCGGAACCAGCAGGACGAAGTTCAGCAGCGTCAGGACCACGTGCAGGCGGGTCACGACGCCTGGCCGCCTTTGCGGATAGCCTCGATCTTCTTGTCGCGCGACGAAGCGAACTGCCCGAGGTCCCGGCGATAGTTGGCCTCGAGCTCCTGGCGCACTTCCGGATCGAGAGTAGCCGCCAGCTTCGACCGAAAAAGGATCTCCGCCTCCGCCACCTTTGCCTCGTGATCGCGTCTGGCGGCCGCAATCGCTTCCTTCTGCTCATCCGTTAGTGGGGTCGAAGCGGCGCTCTCGGCGTCGGCCGTGGCATCCTGCTGCTTCAGCCGCTCCATCACCAGCTCGATGGCACTCTTGGGGGGCTCTGTCGACACGTGCAATCCCTTCGGAAATTGACGACATGTGGTCGTCGCCGGCCGCGAATGGTCCCCATCCTATCGTTGAGACGACGACGGTTCAACGGGATAGCGTCGACGACGCGGCATGAGGTCAGCTTGTGCAGCCGCCGCGCATCTGATGAGCGAACATCCGCCGGGGGCCGAATCAGCTTGACTCCCGCTCGGGTCTTCCGCATATGCTTACAGCTGTATACCGGCGTCGCCACTGGCGACGTCAATCGCGTGGCATGGACCGCGCACCCACGTAGTCGGCAGTACCCGGTAGGACCGAGCTCCGACGATCAACATGCAGGAAGAAGATGGCAAACACGGGAACAGTCAAGTGGTTCAACGATAGCAAAGGGTTCGGGTTCCTAACTCGCGACGACGGGGAAAAGGACGTCTTTGTGCACTACTCTGCCCTCCAGGGCGAGGGCTTCAAGAGCCTCACCGAGGGCGAGCGGGTTGAGTTCGACGTGGTACAGGGGCTGAAGGGCCCGGCCGCGGAAAACGTCGTCAAGCTTGGTAGCTGACGCGCGTCCAACACACGGTTGGGACAAGAGCTGTCCCGCATAGCAAGGTAGCTCCGCTCCGACATGGTGACCGGGATCCCGGCACGCCAGGTTGGGCGGAGCTTTGTCTTTTCGTGTCGCAGGCGCCATCGTCCGTCTCCACCCCATCGAAGCCCCCACTCTCGCACGGTAGGATTGGCAGAGCATGCGGACCATCTCGCGCCGGACGATGCTCCAGACGCTTGCGGCGCACGCACTCGCCGTTGGGGTCGCCCGCGGACAGACCGTTCGGCACCAGACACCGAAGCCGCTGTCACCGGACGCGGTGACCCATGGCTGGCCCTCATTCCTGGGCCCCACCCACAACGCCGTTTCGAGCGAAACGCACCTTAGCCGCGACCTGCCTCCCCCACTGGTCTGGGAATTCGAGAAGGGCACCGGCTACACCTCCCCGGCAATTGTCGGCGACCGTTTGATGTTCTTCCACCGCATAGACGACCGGGAAGTGGTCGAATGCCTGCACGCCGAGACCGGAGAGCCCCGCTGGCAGTTCCGTTACGCCACCGCCTACCGCGATCGGTACGGCTACAACAACGGTCCGCGGTCGAGCCCGGTCATCGACCAGGAACGTGTCTTCACGTTGGGCGCCGAGGGCAAACTGCACTGCTTCGAGCTGGCCACCGGCGAGGGTATCTGGAGCCGAGACCTGCGGGCCGAGTATGACGTGCGCCAGGATTTCTTCGGCACTGCGTCGACGCCGCTCGCCGAGAATGGGCTACTGATCGTGATGGTAGGCGCCCCGGGTGGCCCGACCGTGGTGGCATTCGACCAGGCAACCGGACGCGAGGTGTGGCGGGCCGGCGAGTGGGGCCCGAGCTACGCCTCGCCCGTACCGGCGACCCTGCACGGCGAGCGGCGGGTATTGGTGTTTGCCGGTGGCGAATCGACGCCCCCGATCGGAGGCCTGCTCTCGATCGACCCTGACAATGGCGAGGTCGACTTCGCGTTTCCCTTCCGCAGCCGCACCTACGAGTCGGTCAACGCCTCCTGTCCGGTGGTCTTCGACGATACAGTGTTCATCTCGGCCAGTTATCGCACGGGCGGCGCCCTGGTGCGCGCATTACCCGATTTCACCCACGAGGTGGTCTGGACCACGCAGGACTTCGCGCTGCATTTCAACACACCGATCCACAGGGACGGGTATCTCTACGGGTTCGACGGACGGAACCAGGGCGACGCGTCGTTGGCCTGCATCGACGCCGCCGACGGCACCGTGGTCTGGCGCGAGGCCCCTCAGTGGACGGAAACTTTCGAGCAGGGTGGCCGACAGCGACAGGCAATCGTAGGTACCGCCCGGGGGTCGTTGCTTGCGGCCGACGGCGAGTTCCTTGCCCTCGGCGAGCTCGGTCATCTCTTGTGGCTGGATCTGACCCCGGACGGCTACCGCGAGGTGTCCCGGACGTGGCTGACCGCAGCGCAAGAGTCCTGGACGCTGCCGGTGCTCAGCCGCGGCCTGCTCTACGTCATGCAGAACACCCGCGACATCCTCACCGGCGCCAGCCCGCGGCTTCTCTGTTACGACCTCCGAGCATAGACCCGCTCATCGGGACGGCAACTATCGGCCGCCTCACACATACGCAAGCCTGACCGTTCACCCGCCAGATCCCGCGTTACACTGGGAACATCACTCGGCGTGCGAGGGAGGGGCCAGAGACATCATGGGAGACACCCCGAACGTCAGCAACAGCCTGACCGTCCGCGTGCAGTTCAAGAATGACAGCGGCATGCTGGGTCGACTGGCCTCGGAGGTCGGGCGGCTCGGCGGCGATATCGGCGCCGTGGACCTCGTGTCTGTCGGCGACGGCATCATGGTGCGCGACCT